>Ga0265297_10003744_pt1 | contig 26715 bp, 24 predicted proteins | sample Munlanlwell13791_FD_192502 | JGI IMG/M metagenome (GOLD analysis project Ga0265297, IMG submission 192502) | Leachate microbial communities from a municipal landfill in Southern Ontario, Canada - Leachate well 137-91 | ecosystem: Engineered > Solid waste > Landfill > Unclassified | place...
TTATTCTGATCTGATCTCCTAATCAAATGTGTCGTTTGCAGTTCGTTTTACCACGTTTTATTGAAAGCCCTATACGGGAAGTAGAAACCAGCTAGGCGCTTTCTTCTTCCAGCGATTGAATGATTTCTTCGGTTTTTTCATAATAATCTAAAAATCCCTTGAAATATCCTTTTGTCTCGCTGTTGATAAAATCACTTGAGATTTCTTCATCCTGCAATAATTTCGAAAATGAGTAGCTCCCATTGACTCTGATTGGCGTGATCAGTCCCGGACGAATCGCATCCTTGGGGCAATACATGACACACGCCATGCACATGGAACAATCAATTGAAAACTTGGAGTATCCATCTTTGAACGTGATATTTTCGGACGGACAAAGTTTCTGGCACGTCTTGCATTGAATACATTTATCTTTTTTGACATGAAACAATGGACCGTTGATTTTGGCTCCATACCATTGAATTCCGCGGAAAATCATCATCACAAGCCAGATCCAGGGATAAATGATTCTTTTGGTCATTTTGCTTTTGTCAACGTCATCCGCGATCAACTTTGCCATTTTTTGGGTATGGAGAAGCATTTGTTTCGCCAAGCGATCGTCATAGCGAAAGAGAATGTTATATGGCATCAAGAGCAATTGATCCATCAAGACGGAAAAGCCTTTTTGCTTCAATGCGCGGAGGACGCTCCAACTTGACGCGTTGTTGAGAAAAAACGGTTCTCCGGCTGTTCGAAAGAGAAACGCATTTTTGGGAGTGTGAAGACGGGGAAGACTTTTGATTATCTTCAAAAACAATTGTGGAGGGTTGAAGGCGTGAATCGGATACCCAAATCCCGAAATATCAAAATGATTGGGATCGGGAGCATCGATCAAGGGTTTCCGGATATCAAAAAGAGTGGTTTCAAACCCTTTTTCATTCAACGACTTTTGGATTTCCTCTGCTGCATAGCGAGTGTTTCCCGTACCCGAGAAATAATAGATGATCGCTTTCTTCATGGAAACTTCCTTCCTGTGATGCTTAGGGCCAATGAGTAGACATGCTGGTAATTTTGATAACAAATCCATATGGTATTATATCAAAAAAAATGCAAGGAGTAACAACCCAATTAAAAAAATGGTACAATATTAGGCATCCACCAACAGGGGATTATCCATAGGGATTCATATTGTTTCTGCCAACTTTTTTTGGTGAAAGGGTGATTCGTGTGAAAGGATTTATAAAGATCTTCCTAAAGGTTTTCCTGATCATAATGATTTTAGCCTTTGTCCTGATTGGAATGCCGTTGATATTGCTTCATATGAAAACTCTCGCTCCCACAGAACAATATGTGGAATCTTCAGAGACCGCATTTTATACCGCACTCGATCAAGAATTATCGGCGTTGATCATTGATTCTGAAGAAGACAACGTGTTTTTAAGGTTGGATGAAGCCTTCATCAACCGCATCATTCAAAAAAAACTGGCCAAAGACAACCCTAAGTATTTGAATCCCGACTATGAAGGCGAGATAGCCCATGATTATATGCAGGTCTTTGGTCGAAATACCGGTCTGAAAGGCGTTTGGACCGAATTGTCCGATGATCAAATCGTGGTGACAGCGGGTGCGGATTTCGTTGTAAACGGGCGAGTCTTATACCAAACTGGTTTGGAGATCATTTTTGATATTGTGCTTTCGGAAAATGACGCCTATTATTTGAAAGTCGCAAAAATCCAAGTTGGCCGCCTAAAGCTTCCGTTGAATCAAGCACTGAAACTGGCCGATTTTATCATTACACAATTGACCGATAATAGTCTTAATGATTTGATCGCCGAGCACTTGAGCTTTGGTGTTTTTGAACCCGAGGAGTTTAGTTTCACAGTCAGTGAAACCGAACTCACAGAATATCTATATCAAATCGAACCTAGTTTTGCGGCGTTGCTTAAAGTCGTTTACAAAGAATCATTGCTAATCATGGATGTTTCAGATGAGGGGTTCGACATCGCCATTCAAATCGGGGCATTTCGCCGATTGCTCACCGATCTGGATGAACCGAACTTCACGAAATGGGACAACGATCTCGACAAAGTGGCCTTCATGGCCGATTTGGCCTTAAGAGCCGCTCCATACCTTCTTGACCCGCGGATCGATCTCTCCGAAGCGGATGTCAATGCCATCCTCGATTATACGTTAGCGGACAAAATCCAGTTTGAATTTCCGATTGAGTTCACACTCTCGGGCGAAGAGATTGTCTACTCCTTCACTTCCACGAATCTCTTCGTTCGAATGCAAGACGATTTCTTATCGATCCATTTGAGGATGACTCTGACGAAAGCAGGCATGGCGGGCTCATTTGATATGCAATTCAACTTGAAAAGTTCCGTTTGGATGAATGCTTCCGGTGATATGGTCCTAACGATCATTGACGCCAATTTGGGTGAAGTTATCTTGGATGCCGATATTTTAGCCACTCTTTTTGCAATCTTCGACGACACATTAATGGTGGGTAACACAATCGTGATTCCCAAGGAAAAACTCAATGAAATGTTTGAAGGTTCCGGCCTCGTATTCAATGACTGTGAAGTCATAGATGATGAGCTTCGCCTATACATTGGTTTGGATTCTTGATCAGGAATACTTATAAATATTTTTAATCTAATTGTGCCAATTGCTTCGCCTGAAAAGCTTGATTTGATCAATCGATTAAATCACGCTTTTCTTTGAGCAAATCAATTGCTAAAATATACCCCGTGGGGTATTATGAAAGAGCAAAGAGGAGTGATGAATCATGATCTGCGATCCCACGTTGAAGAATCGAATCAAACGCACTCAAGGGCAAATGCAGGGTGTCTTGAAGATGATGGAAAGCGACTCTGGCTGCCTAGAGATTCTGAATCAATTAAAGGCGATTCGAGCAGGCATTGACAAAGCGATCGGAATTTTGACAACCTCGAATTTGATTCAAATGATTGAGAAGACCAATGACATTAAAATCAATAATCTGGATGACGCCATTGATTTGATTGTCAAAGGAATTAAGTAAGGGGGAATTTAAAATGTTTGATTTCTCACTAGAAAGTCCAAAAAAAAGGGTGATGATTGATGATTCCCTGCTGTATGATTTCTTGGTCATCGGTGGTGGTCCGGCCGGCCTCAATGCTGCTTTATATGCCAAACGAAAGGGCTTGGCAGTCGGACTGATCACAAAAGATATTGGCGGTCAACTTCACAACACAACGAACATCGAGAATTATTTGGGGTTCCAACAGCTGGAAGGAAAGGATCTGTCTGCCAAATTCGACCAACATCTTCAGCAATTGAATGTTCCTGTTATCAGCGATGCCCAGGTCATCCAGGTGGAAAAAGTCGGAGAAATCTTTCGAATCCATCTCGAGCAAGATCGTGACATTCAAGCAAAAACCGTCTTGATTGCTACAGGAGGAAAACCGCGACATCTCGAGATTCCAGGAGAAAAGGAATATGCAAATAAAGGTGTTTCATATTGTACGATCTGCGATGCGCCATTTTTCAAAGATAAGCGAGTGATTGTCGCTGGTGGAGGAAATAGCGCAGCGGATGCCGTCTTAGATCTCGTGCCCTATGCAAGTGAAATCATCGTGGTTCACCGCAGTCAATGGCGAGCAGACAAAATCCTGCTTGACAAACTCGATAAGTTACCAAACCTGAGCGTTCATCTCGACACTCAAATCCTAGAAGTCATCGGTGATTCGCATCTCAAGGGAATTCGCGTTTTGGATAAGCTTATCCAACAAACCCGCATTATAGCAGCCGATGGACTTTTCATTCATATTGGAACCGAACCGAACAGCCACTTTGTGAAGCATCTTGTTCAGTTCAATGAGCGTCAAGAAATCATTGTCGACACTCATCAAATGACATCACTCCCTGGCCTGTTCGCTGCTGGTGATGTCACCGATCAACCCTATAAACAAATCATCATCTCGGCTGCCGAAGGCGCAAACGCTGCCCTCTCAGCCAGTCATTATCTCACTCACCAATACAAAGGAGAATAAAAAATGAATCACTTATTAACCCTCGAAATTCAAGAACAAATCAAAGAATTTCTGAAAGCAATGAAAGATCCTGTGACATTTGTACTATTTACAAAAAATGAGGCATGTGAAACCTGTCAGATGACCCAGATGCTCTTAAAAGAAATCACTGGGTTAAGTTCCAAATTAACGTTGATTGAAAAAGACCTAGTAAGCGACCAACAAACCGCAAAGCAATATCATGTCTCACTCGCTCCCAGTTTTGTTCTCTTGGATAAGGACGGAGTCTACAAAGGGGTCAAATTCAATGGAATTCCTGCAGGCCATGAAATCAACTCTTTCTTGAGCGCAATTTTGGATATGTCTGGTCGTGAGTTTGAACTTGATAAGGAGTCGATAGCGCGAATTCAGAAGATCGATAAAGACGTGAATATCAAAGTCTTTGTCACCCTCTCGTGTCCGCATTGTCCCGGTGCCGTCTCCAAAGCCCATCGTTTGGCTCTCTTGAATCCTCATATCGAAGCGGAAATGATTGAAGCCCAAACCTTTATGGATTTATCCCAAAAATACAATGTCTCCGGCGTCCCCAAAATTGTGATCAATGACACGCATGAATTGGTTGGAAATCAGCCAATTGAAGCCTTCCTTCAAGAGATGGAACGGCTATAAATGGGAGTTTACTGATCGTTTTTTGAAAAGACAAATGACTATCTCATAAACTAGAAGCGCTTCAGCTTCTAGTTTTTTTCGGTTCATTGATAAAAAGATGCCCAAAATGGTTGATATTCGTTTTAGTGCCATTGTACTTTAAAAAGACCCTTCGTATAATTAAAATATATGAAGAAAATATGAAGGGAGTATCTTTTATGAAAAGACGATATCTTTGGGTCTTCATATCTCTATCTCTATTTACGCTGACTAATTGCGGAACCCTTACCGATTTACCGACATCACTCGTTGCGACAACCATTTCGTCTACGACTGCAGAAATGACGTCAATTCAATCAACAGCTTCCGTCACGACTGACATTCCAACCATTTCTTCTGAGAATACGACTCTCAATAACACGACCGAAACACTTGTGACAACTCTTCCAAGCGACACTTCCGCTTTCTTGACCACCACCCTTCCCACAACGCACCTTCCGGAAACGACTCAAATTGATTCCACCTCCAATCCAACCTTACCGGTAACGACCACGACTGAATTGACCACCACTGAGACGAATTCCTTTTTGTCGATTGCGGAAATTTTGGCGACACAACCCTCCGGTACCTTCCTCGTCCATGGGACAATCTATTATGTAATCGCCACTTTGGACAGACCTTCCTACTATATCTATGACGGGTCCGCAATGATTCTTGTTATCGACAGCCAGTCCGTCACAATAGGCGACAGCGTGCAATTTGAAGCGACGTTCGATTATAACGAACCCGCTCCGCAACTGATGAATGTCAGCAATTTTACTGCTAGCACTGCACCACAGACCATGCCTTCTTTTGAGTCGATGATTCTGACAGATCTAGCTGCTCACGCCAAGACCAACATCAATTTTTATGGAAACACACTGACCATTACCGGCACACTCCTGCAACCAATGCCAGGGATGTTCAGATTAGTTAGCGGTGAAAACAGTGTCATAATCAATAACAAATCCTTTGTTTCAGGAAATCCGCTTCTTCCACTTGTGAATCAAACGGTAACGATCAATGTGGTTGTACATTTCTATGATGATATGATGAGTGTATGGCACGTCTTGTATCAATCGCTTTATTCGGCCCCCGAATAAAAATAATGTCCTCGCGGACATTATCTTCATAATTGCTTTTTTATCAATCCTTCACCGGTCAAATGATCGGTATTTCATTGTTAATAATAAGATGCTCGATCGAAATATGACTTATTTTTGAATCTTCTCTTCATGAAGCAATTGCTGGTCGACTCCGTTCACTCCATAAGAAACCACCGTTATCTTATCATCATCCACTGCAACCCCAAGACAAAGCGTATCACTCAAATGAATTTCTGAACACCAATATTTCTTTCCTTCGGTCAAACGGATATATTCTCCCGGTAATTCACATAACGTATCGAGATCATTCAGTTCCGGTCTGATTTGTCGGATCTGCTCGAAAAGTGCTGGGTTATCTTCATAATGCATTTCTTTCATTTGGCTGTCGTTTCCAAGATATTTGAATAATTTCTATTTTTTGTTGAATAGCTGATCCTTTTCATACCCATCTATTCGGGTGACTAAAAAAAATCCGGTCGACCAATCATCGACCGGGTATGGTGAACTCTATGAGCTAAGGCAATCCTTATTTTTTTGAATCGTCACCAGAAATGTGATTCCCGTGGGTGGGCATGTCACTATTGATCGATATGACAAGCTTTCTCCGGATGGGGATCCATAATAAACTGATGCCTACTAGTACGAACAATGACAAAGCAATGCGGATGCTGTTGTTGATCAAAAAAGGCATCGCGAATACTCTCAAAGCTTGAACCGAATTCTCAATTGCTTTCCCACCCGCTTCTGCAACACTGAGAATGTCCACATGTTCTATCAGTATTTCGGAATCGGTTATCGTCACTTCCAAGTATCCAATCGAGTTCCCCGGCTTGACCGATCCTCCAAGGACTCCCGATGTCACATATGTTGTGCCATCAATTACTGATACCCCATGAACATGGGTATGTCCTGCAAAGACAACATCTACATCATATTGGTCCATCAAAGAAAGGAAATAATCACTCTCGCTCTTGCTGTGAATAGTGAAGAGTGATTCAGGGTGTAAGGTGTTCGATGTATCGAACTCACCGGTGACCGTATCGATTGGCGGCATATGCGTTATGATTAAGATGTGCTCGGCATTATTGTTTTCCAACTCGGATTCTAACCATTCAAATTGTGTTTCACCAATGATTCCCGAGGAAGTGTCCAAATAGATTAATCGCGTTGACTCAAAGACAAAGGAATATGTGTTGGGTCCAAAGTATTTGTTATAAATGGGCCCCCCGCTGTTCCAGGCATCATGATTACCGATGGTGGTATAAATCGGAAAAGGTGCCAATTCCAAAGCACTCGCCATCATCATGTATTCCGAAGGATAACCCAAATTGGTCATATCGCCGTTGACAATGCCAAAGACGGGATCAAAGTCAATGATATTCGGCCATTCTGGCATAAAAATATTATAACCAGAATGCAAATCTGACATCACGATGAAGCGAAGTTCAGTATCGGTATTGGATTCATTCTGTGGTTTTATTTCGATGACTTCAATGGCGCCAATTTCAACATCGATGTCCATGACTATGCCTTTTAATCTCGTTAAATGCCGTCCTGTTGAGATTTCATCGATGGACGATTGAATTTCTTTTTCATCCGTCCAATGTTCTTGTGACAGATTGAAGATATTCGTGACATCCATATTGTTCAATTGCACGATCGATTCGGATGGAGCATTGAGGATATTTACACGTAATCTGCCTGTTTCTTGGGGATAGAGTGTGATCGTTGCATCTGGAGACACCAATTTCACCTTGATCTCGCCAATGATGCTCCTGCTGTCTCTTGATGGATCCCAGGCATAATCGGATGCATAATCAGGTGAAATCTCCCCAACACTATAGATAAAACCCCCTTCGACATTGGCACTTAATCTCGGACTATCTGTTTCATTGACTATATTAGAGATTCCACCGCCATTTGGATCCCGATAAAACCGAGCTTGTGTCTCCCAATTGATCAGCCAAATCACCAGGAATAGCAACAAACTTCCCGCAATATACACCGTGAGTAGCCAGTGGAGCTTAATATATCGATCGCCCGGAGTAAATTCTGACCTTTGATTGGTGTTAAAGGAGACAAACTCCCGGACTGCACAAGTCCGGGCAAAGATATAGATGATAACCCAAATGACGATAAAGATTAAGAATGAAATATTGAACTCACTTCCAATGATACTGTAAAAAAAGACAAATATTAGACCGATGACTGCAAAATTTTTCAGCAAAGAAACGGCTAGTTCGTTTTTAACACGAATCAGGAGCATTATGCCGCTGATGATTCCAATCGCGTTGATCAAAACGCTAATAAATCCAAGAAAAACGAAGACTTGTCCGTGACTGAACATTTCAACTGAAATCATCAAGAACAATCCACCAAGAAGAACGGCTAAAACCGCACAGACCCTCAAGAGCAAAGCCACTCTCCTTCTCAGGAAACTTCCAAGCGACTTGAACATAAAGATCACCTTTCTTATTACCTTGATTATATTTTTCCTTGATTTATAATGCAATAGCTTTGAAAAAACTGAGTTAAATTTCATTCATTTTTTGTCAATTCAAAAATATGTTAGCCTCGAGTCCAGTCCACTCTATAAAAAAGCCGTCTGTCTCTTGCATGATAAAAAGATAAACATGTTTATGTCACATTAATCCACCAATTCGATGTGACGATATCGGGCAATCTGTTTGACGTCCTTATCGCCTCGTCCCGACAGATTGACCACGATGATTTTATCTTTTTTCATGATCGGTGCCCGTTTGATGGCTTCGGCTAGGGCATGTGAGGATTCGATTGCTGGAATGATTCCTTCCACTTTCGCCAAAAGTTCAAACGCCTGAACCGCTTCTTCATCGGTCGCACTGACGTATATCACCCGTTTCGTTTGGGCCAAATAAGCGTGTTCCGGCCCAACTCCAGGGTAATCCAATCCGGCTGAGAGAGAATAAACCGGAGATATTTCCCCATCCGCTTCCGTAAGACAAAGGGTCTTCATGCCATGAATCACCGCGACTTTACCTTTGGTGATAGTCGCTGCGTGATATTGGGTCTCGATGCCTTTCCCACCGGCTTCCACTCCGATCAATTCCACATTGGAAAAAGGAATGAACTCCGTAAAAGCCCCGATGGCGTTCGATCCCCCGCCAACGCAAGCGATCACAATATCAGGAAGCCGATTTTCGCAATGCTGGAGTTGACTGCGGATCTCGCTGCCGATAACCTTTTGAAAATCCCGTACCATCGTCGGATAGGGATGCGGTCCCACCGCGGAGCCTAACAAATAAAAGGCAGTATCTGACTGAATACTCCAAGAAATGAGTGCGCTGTCGACCGCTTCCTTCAAGGTTTTTTGTCCGTCTTGAACAACGACGACTTTCGCTCCCAAAAGCTCCATGCGATAGACGTTCAAACTTTGTTTCAAAACATCTTCCAATCCCATGTGGATTTCACAGTCCATGCCAAAAAGCGCCGCTACCGTGGCTGTGGCCACTCCGTGTTGCCCCGCTCCGGTTTCCGCAATCAATTTTGTTTTTCCCATTCGTTTTGCCAACAAAGCCTGTCCCAATGCATTGTTGATTTTATGTGCTCCTGTATGGTTCAAGTCTTCACGTTTCAAATAAATCTTGGCACCGCCCAGAACCGCAGTCAAGTGCTTTGCTTCATAAAGCAGTGACGGCCGATTGGCAACTTCTCGTAAATACCGATGGAACTCAGCCAAAAATTCGGGATCTCCTTTGACTTTTTCATATGCCGTTTCAACCTCTTTGATTCCTTTTAGAATTGTCCCTGATACAAACTGCCCGCCAAACTCTCCAAATTCCATTTTTTCTCCTTCCGCCTCACATTGAACCTCAAGTATTTTAGGCAATAAAAAAAGCATCTCTATGAATCGGGGCGAGATGCTCGCGGTGCCACCCGAAATGTAAGAAACTCTCTTGAGTTTCTCCTTTATAAAATACTTCGTCCGTACAGACGTTCATATTTTTGTTCGGTAACGGGAACCCCCGGCAAAAGGCTACTAGTTTCACCTTGCTTCTCCAAAGACCATTCACCCAGTTATTGAATCACCTATCTTTCACCGCCATAGGTTCGCTAACGATGTTTACTTGGGTTACTATCCCTTTTCATTGAATTTAACCCTATTATAATCATTTGTTATAAAGTGTCAAGGACAATCAGGAAAACCTTTTGAACTTTTTTTCGATTTAAAAAAAGAGCCGCGATGGATCACGGCTACTTGGTGATGGCGATGACGATGTCTTCCGCATTGAGGCTAATCGGTTCCCCTTGGTCCAGGTTCCCTTTGAATAGCCGTTTTTTTCCATCGATGATAACGCCGATCACGATGACCTCTCCCGCACTTTCTTTTCGGCAAGAAATGATCATTTCCGAGGCGGAAGCGAAATGAATCGGGAACTTTTCGGCAAATATCTCATCCGCTTGATAGGTATAGAGTTCATACGTCTCTTGATCCGACCCGACTTCATCGTAAGTCAACAGATCAATGATCAGATCAAATAGTCTGCGGTTTTTGCTGAGCTGGGAGATGAAGAGACTGATGTATTCGTTGCTGATGATCGTGTTGCGGATGTTGTATCCTTGGGCGATGTCGTAATGCCGGGGATCCAAGAGTTCGATGACGATTTCAGCGTCATGCTGCTTGGCGATGTCTTGGATCATCAACAAGGTTACCAAGACATCGGAATCACACTCGCTCGCATCCATCTGATCATTTGACAAAATCAGGATGGTATCGATATGATCGAGATTTTGAATGCTTTTTGCAATAACTTCCGGTTCATTGGAGTCGACCATTGTGATCGTAATATGGGTCTTTTCTTCTTCCTGATAACGTTTGAGTGAGGCGATGATAAATGGCAGCTTCCGGTTTTTCCCGAAGATTACGATCGATCGGTCTTTGGCATGAATGGCGCGACGTAATTTAACGGTTTTGTCAATTGTCAGTGGTTCATTCCTAGTTTTGCCAATATCCTCGGGACAAGATGCGAGCAAATACAACAATCCAGACATTGGATAAATTGGAACAGCATAGTTATGTTCCATCAGATATTCCAAGGGATCACAAGCGGGAATCGTATAGAACTCAGCCCCCTCAAACGACAACAATTCACGATAGACGGAATTGAGGTCGGGCATCAGGATCGTCTGTCCGATGATGCTTCCCATAAGTTCGTCCGGATAGATCGCGATGATGCGGTCATGCATCCCCACGTTGGGACTGATGTGTTCGTTGATGAGTTGAATCGTCTCTGGGGCGACGACCTCGATGATGATGGTCTGGTCCTTGGGGATGTTCATGTGGGTTGCAAGCATCAATGTCTTCATAGACAAAGTATCGATCACGCTTCCTGATTTATTTATTTCCTCTTCATTGGCCAAAATAATCACGGTCCGAGCACACTCAATCGAGACATTGTCCAAATCCGCACGCGAAAACACTTGTCCGGTCCGGACAATGACGTTGATTTTTCGCATGGCTTTTTTCGTTATATGCGCATCGAACAGCTTCCGTTTGATCGCGGCTTCTACTTCGCCTTTGTCTTTATCTGATAAGACCACCACAGTGGTCAACTCACTATGGATATAGTCGGCAATAAGCTCCAACGCCTTGAAATTCCAATTGAGGATCAGGACGTGGTCCTTAATGAGCAGTTTGCCTTTTCCTTGCCGGGCAGAATCAATAAAAGCGGAAAAAAGACTGGCGACGTAGCCAATGATCCCCCCTGTAAAGGTGATCATTGAAACAATGATGACCATGACGGAAAGGATGCGGATCAGAATCGGCAAGTTGGGATCAAAGTTTCCGGGATCGAGCATCCAGGCGAGCGCAGAAGACCATAAGGCGTTTGGAAGCCCGTCATAAATATCGGGATAAGCCAAGTAGGAAATTATGGATGCAATGATCCATAACAAAACATTGAATAAGACAATCCCTCCGAGAAGCAAGCCTCTTGCATTTTGATCTTTTTTGATAGAAAACCACTGTTTGAAACTCATTTATTTCGCCTCCTTCAATGTCAAAATAAGCCAAAGATCATGAACAAGCCCTGGTGAAAAAGCTGGGGGGAGAGGGAAAAGCGATTCCATTCCTTTTTTGCCCACTATCAGAGTTGTTCAAGCAATTCTCACGGTCTATCCACCCTGTTTATCCTGTCGATGTTTCAATGATTGAGTCGTTATGATTTTGCTGCGCGAAGATGATATTTCCTTTTTCACCCTAAGACAGGCTTACGTTTTGCTTTTTAAGATTGTCTCTATCATACCATTTCTTCGATTAAGATGAAAGTTGGCGATGAATTGCTTGTCATTTTTTTGTTAAAAATTAAAGAAAATATCATTTTGAGTCAAATTCCAATTTTTCTATATAACCCGACTTATCGATTAACTCTTTTCTGAAAAATAGCATTCTGGCAACAATCTTCATAAGTATTTATTGGATTATCTTGTGGCAAAAATTAACGTTCTCCGTAATCAAGATAGGGTGTCTGCCATTTTGTTGAGTGGCACAGGCCGGTCGTTATCGCTAAAAATGTATATATTTTCCATTGGTGATTCGTTAAATAATCTTGGATTATTTTGTGCTTCGTTTACATTTTTTTATTTATCCTTCGACTTGACAACAAATATGTCGACGTATATAATGAACACGAAACATAAATATTTCGGGGCAAAGTCCGGGAAATCGGGCGACGCAAAGCCACAGGGCTAAAGATCAAATCGATCCATGCCGGCTGGGTTGCAATATTTATTGCGACATCTTTGTTGTGCGTGAACTCTTTTTGCATGCGCTCTAGAAAGCAAGGTTTTTGCGCATGCAAAACACCCGTTTTTTTGCGTGCAAATTTCGCATAAATAATGTGATGGGGCCCCTATTAAGGGGTTTTTTCTTTTTAGACCTCGAAATGAACGGAGGGATATCCACAGTGTTTGGCTTATCGTTATCACACAATGAACCCCAGTCGAAGAATGGCTCTCAAGCGATGTCAAGCCAAGCCAAAGTCGTTGTTATCTACAACTATGATAAATTGACACAACGCATTGATTTGCTGCGGCGATGTGAAGCGCCGTTCAAAAAATTAAAAAGATGCCAACGATTATGGCGACTGAGAGACAAAGAACGAAACACCGAAACGATAATTGTCAGTCTCTAACATCAGTTGTTACAAAGGAATCAAACCAATATTCAGGGGCAAAGTCCGAGAAATCGGGCGACGCAAAGTCACGGGGCTAACGATGGTTCATCCTTCCATGCCGGCTGGATTGCAATATTGATCGCAATACTAGATTCGCCTGAAAAAGCTGTTTGAATCATCGCTTTTTTGGCATGGCTAGCAAACGAGAGAATTGTATTCAAGCCCCTGATCGAGGCTTTTTTTGTATAATCACGATCAAATGTTCTGGGGGTGAAAAAAATGCAGAGTTATCAAAAGCAACGGGATCGGATATTTTCCAAATATGAGCGGATGGATATGGATGAAACGTACGTGATCTTCGCTGAATTCTCCAACATTGGAACTTATTATCAATTTATCGATTATACCTATGGAGACAAGATCTGCGAAACCATTCATAAACACTTCCACACGCTTCCTCTTAGGGAAAGCTATTACCGATTTCAACATAATCAATACGTCTTAATCGGAAAATTCGATAAGACAAAATGCCAATCTCAAACAGAAAAAGAGAGCGCTATTGAACAAAGGATCCTCGAGATTAACAACCGCTTCTTTAACTCCTTTCCCCTCACTGAAGACATTATTCTTACTTACGGGGGTGCCTGTAATGGCATTAAAAAGGAATCGAAGACCATCAAGTCCCTGATACAGACGGCCCAATATAGTATGGTTGAAGCGAAAAAAAAGGCGAAGACATCCATGGTTGCGGATGAAATAATTCGCAGTCAAAAGTCCGATTTAGATGATTTTGTCCTCGCGTTCGATTACTATTTCGATATCAACGAATTCACCCCTTTCTTCCAGCCAATCGTCGATAAGACCACTCTACGGATCATCGGCTGCGAATCCTTGATTCGCTGGCGCAAAGATGAATATCGCATCATCAGTGCCAATCGCTTCAAAGATATAGCTATTGAAAAGAAGTATTTTGATGTGATCGATAAATCAGTTATCCGAAAGTCCTTCGAGATGTACAACCATTGGCGCGAGGAACGACTCATCCACGAGTCCTTCGTAATGGTCATCAACCTTAGCTATCACACCTTGAGTCTACTCAACATTGATGACTTGTTGAAATTGACCATCTACTTCGACATTCTCCCGGAAAACATCGAATTTGACATTGATGATTTTCTCTCTCCAAATCCCATCATTTACAAAAAAGTAATCGAGTTGAAAGAATCGGGATTCAGAGTGGCGGTCGATGCTTTCCAATATCAACGTTTATCAATGTCTTCTTTTCTCCATTTTGATGTCGATACCATCAAAATTGATAAATCGATCCTACCCTCTGACATTCCGTCGTTCCGACATATTCGTTTATATAAAGCCATTCTCGATATGGCCGGCACACTCCAATCAAAAACATTGATCAAAGGTATCGAAAACAAGGAACAAATGCAAATGGCAAGGGATCTCTCCGTTGATTATCTCCAAGGCTATTACTTCACCAAGCCCATCGATGAAGAAGCCTTTCGCCTCTATCTCAAAAAGCATGCCGAAGGTTTTCAAGTTTTAGAAGCATACCATAGTTACTAACGCCCCGCTTGGCATAAAAAGCGACACGAAGGAGGAAAATATGTATGAGCGACAATTCCAAAAAAATGGCTGTTGGCGTTGATTTGGGAACATCCAATCTTTTGATTTACGTCGAGGGAAGGGGCACTGTCTTCAATGAGCCTTCCATCATCGCCATCGACAAAGCTACTAAGAAAGTCGTGAACGTGGGAATCAAAGCCGCAAATCTCGTTGGAAAAACGCATGAAAAGGTAGAGGTCATCCGACCGCTATCCGGGGGAGTTATCGCCGATGTGGAGATGATCAAGGAGCTGCTAGAGTTCACGCTCGATACCATCTTTCTGTCGAAGATGGACAATATCCGCAAAATGCTGATATGCATCCCCTCAGAGATTACTGAAACTGAAAAACAAGCCATTTGCCTGCTAGGTCACGGTATGGGGATCGACAACGTCATGATCGATGCTGAAGTCAAAGCGGCCGCCATCGGCAATGGTCTCGACATCTACGAGCCACGGGGTCAATTCGTTATCGACATTGGCGGAGGCACTACTGATTTTGGCGTCTTAAGTCTGGGTGAGGTCGTCCTTTCCAGAGCCACCAAAGTCGCGGGTGAATATTTTGATCGTCAAATCATCGAGCATGTCAAAAACACCCACAAACTGGAAATCGGCGATCAAACCGCCGAGAAAATCAAAATCGCTTTGGCATCCATTGACGGTGATCTTCCGGTAGATGAAGATGGACACGAACTCACCTATATCGCCAAAGGACGAGATCAAGTGGAGGGTTTGCCACAACAAGCCATCATTTTCGCTCACGAGATCCGCGAAGTCTTGCTTCGTTGCTTTGAGACGATTAAATCCACTCTGATTGCGACGTTGGAGGTAACCCCCCCCGAGCTTTCCGGTGATCTCGTGACCAACGGGATCTGGGTCAGTGGCGGTGGTGCCAAAATACTCGGTCTCAAACAATATTTTGAAGCGATCGCCCGCGTGCCCGTCCACATCTCGGATCATCCCCTAACGGCGGTCATCAATGGCACGAAAAAACTACTTCAATTTGAAGGCAAACACTATTTCGGAGAATCCCGAGTTGGAATGGAAGCGAGAGCCCAATGAAAAAGACAATGCAAGGCCTGGGTATTGACCTCGGCACAGCTAACTTACTTGTTTATCTCGAGCAAAAAGGCATTATCTTCAATGAGCCTTCTGTCATCGCCTTTGACCGCGAATCGGGAAAAGTCGTCGCTGCCGGAAGAGATGCTCACGAAATGCTCGGCAAAGTACATAATAAGATTTTAGTGATCAAGCCCTTGCGTCATGGCGTGATCTCCGACATGAATGCAGCGAAGGCGTTGATGACCTATGTGCTTCGCAAAGTGGAAAACATGACAGAAAAGCAGTTGTCGATGACAACATCAGTCATCTGTTGTCCTTCCGAAGTAACAAAGATCGAACGCGATGTCATGATCGATCTTGCGAAAAACATGGGTAGTCCGGATGTTTTCATCGAGGAAGAAATCAAAGCCGGAGCTTTGGGTTCCGGTGTTGATATCTTCGAATCCAAAGGATTGATGATTGTCGATATTGGTGGCGGGACCACCGACGTGGGTGTTTTGTCATTCGGCGATATCGTCCTTTCACGGACCATTCGAATGGCCGGAAATTTCATGGACGATCAAATCGCCAAATATATCAAAACCACACGCGGCATTGAAATTGGTGAGTTGACCGCAGAAAAATGCAAGATTGATCTCGCCACCTTAAAAACCGATAACAATACGATAGAAAATCGTTATGCTGGGAGAGATATCGTCAAAGGCATTCCGCGATGGATCAACGTCAACACAAAAGAAGTGCGTGAGGTGCTTGAACCCATCTTCACCGAGATCGTGAAACTGATTTCTGCGCTCTTAAAAGATACTCCTCCGGAATTATCTGCGGATATCTATGACCGCGGTATCATTCTCACCGGTGGCGGTTCCCTAATCAAAGGAGTTGCCGAATTCATCTCAGAACGCATCCACATTCCCGTTCGCGTTGTTGAGAATCCGCTCACGTGCGTAGCGGAAGGAACGCGTTTTCTACTCAAAAATCGCGGCGACTATCTTGTGAATCCATTGCAGCTTTAAAGGAGAGAATGACAATGAAAAATCAAAAAACAGACAATGGGAAAAATATGGGAAAGCGTCAAGCGGTACGGATCGGTATCGATCTTGGCACATCCAATCTTCTCGTCTATGTCGAAGGCGAAGGCATCATTTTTAATGAACCGTCGGTCATCGCCATGGAATATGAGACCGGAGACATCATTGCGGTCGGGTTCAATGCGGCCGAGATGATTGGCCGAGGCCATCACGGCATTCGCATCATCAGCCCTCTGAATCAAGGTGTTGTCAGCGATATGGATGCGGCCAACAAACTCATCATCATGGCTCTGCAAAAGGTCGAAAATGTCAATATCGATCTGGAAACCTCTACCGTCCTTATTTGTTGTCCATCTCAAGTCACGCAAATCGAGCGCGACTCCATGATTGACCTCGCGAAAAGCCTTGGAGTAAAGGATGTCTTCATCGAGGAGGAAGTCAAAGCCGGCAGCATCGGAGCAGGGCTGGACATCTATAGTTCGGATGGATGCATGGTCGTGGACATCGGCGGCGGAACAACCGACATTGGTGTTCTCAGCTTAGGCGATATTGTTGTGAGTGATACTATCCGCGTAGCGGGCAATTACTTCGATAACGAAATCATCAACTATTTACAGTATGAACACGGAATCCTCGTCGGAAAGCGAACGGCGGAGCGAGTCAAAAAGGATGTCGCGACGCTAAGAAAGAATCTCGAAGCTCCCCTTTCCACCTATGCCAATGGGCGTGACGTTGTCAGCGGGCTTCCAAAACACGTCATCATAAAGCAAGAAGAGATCCGCAACCTTCTCATTGACCCTTTTGAAAATATCTGCAATACCATCCTCAAAGTTTTGCAGCGGACGCCTGCAGAACTCTCTTCCGACATCATCAAAAAAGGCATTTTCTTAAACGGTGGCGGTGCCACGATCGATGGCATTGATGAATTCATCACCGATCGCGTGTTTCTCGACGTCCATCGATCCAAAAATCCGATGACTGCCATCGCCGAAGGCACGAAGATCCTGCTTCAAAACCGGGGCAATTACTTCGTCAAGCCAACGGACTAGCTCCAAGATAACGATAAGCGTTTCTGACCCGCTTGTCTTATCCCGCAATCATGTGGATCCCTTCATAGCAAACACCTCTTTTCCATTCAGAGAAGGGATCCACAGGATTGCCAGCACATCCCTATAACCACACTTGTTTCTTTTTTGCATCTGGAGGCTATGAATACATGCAACGAGAATTGAACGAGAAACTATTCTTTGCGAAAATCCGTCTGTTCGAGGCTATCGGCAAACTGAGCATCAATGGCATCGGTTTGTCGACCACCTTTCTGGATTCATCGGGTGCCTATCTCACGAGTACGAGACATCCGGACATTTGCCGTGCCTTCACCAAAATGCGGCATATGGATCAAGTAATCCTTCAAGGGATCCATCGTGCCGGGCGCAGATCCTATGACATCAAACAACCCTTACTCCATCGCTTTGGACTATGGTGGTTTGTCACTTCTGCCATCGACATCAAAGGGCATGAATGCACCTTGGCGATTGGTCCATTTACCAATATATGTGTTCCATTACCGCCACATGAAGGCAGTGATTTTTCATGTGGCTCTTTGAACCCAATTGCACAAGCCACTCATGAGCTTAACGGATTATTGGTTATCGATCCCAGCGCCGCACTAGAGCATGCCAAAACTCTAACCGAAATCACTCATATGTTACTGGAAGAACTCACCATCCAAGAAAAACTCGAAAAACAACTCAGTGATCACCAAGAATATATCAAACAACTTCTTTTTGATGGAAAAACTTCTCGCGAACCCTTGTCGACATTCACCGATTGCATTCCCAGCAAAACAAAGACCATTGCCTTAGAAAAAGAATACATCAGTCATATCCAAACAGGAAACAAAGAAATGGCCAATAAGCTGGTCAACGACGTGTTGGAAGACCTGTTATCCAAAGCGGATCAGGATCTCGATCGTTTCAAGGCCAACGCCTATGAACTTCTCGCCATCCTCATTCGAGCTGCCATCCATTCGGGTGTGCCGAGTGACGTCATGACGGATGTGATCGACATGCATTATCACTTCATGAAAAGCGAAACCAATTGTGAGGAGATCCATCTCATGATTTCTGAAGCGACCAACACCTTAAGCAATGCCATCTACCAAATCAAAGGGAACTCCACTGGAAGAAGCCACTTATCCAAAGCCATTCTCTTTATCCGCAAAAACTACCACAAGCCAGTTGCCTTGGATGAAGTTGCAAGAGTGTGTGACATCAGCAGCTATTATCTCAGTCATCTGTTTCGTGATGAAATGGAAACCACCTATGTCGAATACGTCAACAAAGTCCGCCTGGATGAGGCCAAGAAACTCCTGCAAACCGGGGACTACACGATCTATCAGGCAGCCTATCATTGCGGGTTTCGTGACCCAGGCTACTTCTCGAAGACATTCAAGCGATATCTGGGTGTGACTCCGCGAAAATATCAACAGATCATCCAGCGATAACATTTAGAAAAATGACCTGACGGGACTTCTGCCGTTCAGGTCATTTCTTTTCTCAATTCTATGTTAGTGGATTTCCGCAAGGCTTCCGGTTTTCCGTCTGGCTTGATTAGTGAAATGATAACCTTAAGTATCACCTATCAAAATAATAGCAAAAAGGCAAAACCGACCCGATACGTGAGAATCACAAACAATATGCTCGTCACATACGGGTTGTCGCTTGAGATGCTTCACGTTTTTTCCACGAAAGCGAAGGCGAGATCGTCCGGCGGATTGTCAATAGCCAGATAATACACCACATCTTTGGTTGCCTGAACTAGCCCCCAGAACACATTATAGATAATTATCAGATAAGACAACTTTTCCATCGATACCCTCGAAAAGCCTTCGTATATCCATTCGAGTGGTCTTGACAGAAAAACCCACGGATATCGTCATCCCTTCCAATCCTTCATGATCATGTCGATCAGGGTCTTTGTAAAGTCGGAGGTTTCCATCTCGATCAACCGAATCGCGGCCATTGCCGGGATTGCCTTGAAAACCTCCTGAATATCCATTTGGAGTTTTTTCACGATTTCACGCAGATATTTGTCCGCCTGTCTTGAAACATATTGTTTGAGGATGATATATGTCCTGGCAAGATCAAAGGCGGGATGCGCCAGTTTGGCATTGACACAGTCAAGGATATAATATTGGTTTCCATCGACCATGATGTTCTCCGGATGAAAATCGAAATGGCACAAGATATCCTTTCTTTCCACAGAATGAAGGGATGCGATTGCTTTGTCTTTCAATGGTTGAGCCAAAGAAGAATGACAGATCTGCTTGTCGTACGCGTCTTGAGCATCCGGCAGATCCAATCTCCGATAGGCATAGAAAGCCATCTGGAGTTCCATCATGTCGTGAAAGCCGTTCTGATATTCTCCTGTTCGCAACCGATCCGCCAGAGTGACGCCCTTGATGAGATCCATACGGATTTCTCGATGGTCATCACTTAACGTGTAACTCAGAACCGGCAGACTGGTTTTAGTTTTGATTTCCTGTTGAATGCGGACTTCATATTCGATCCATTCCCGGGGATGGTTTTCATCAAACGTCTTATAGGCATAACTACCATCCGAATAGACCGCAGAAACCCGGCCTTTACCCAACAACACCCGATTTGTCATCATTCACCTTTTCACGTCGCCCGTAGCGATATTATTCTCTAACTTCATCTCCATTATAGCGTATTTCAATGTTCGAATCAATTGTTGTTCCCGCCTTGTTCACCACACATTGACAAAACCACCGATTTCGAGTACTATGACGTTATCCTGTTATCAAAGGGGGGACGTATCATGATTGAACAAATCATCGAAAAGGTTATTAGTACAAATTAAACCTCATACCCCCAACGACAAAAGCTCCGTGTATCTTTTTTCCGATATCAGGACTCTTTTGTAGTCCTTTTTCTTTGTTTGGGGTATCAGGACCCATTCAAGTAAAAGGAGTGACTTAATTGTCCCAGCAACAAACGAATTCTCTTCTCACCTCCCAAGTGATTGCCGTCTACAAAGACCGCTATCTCTTGGAAGGTGACTCCAAGCCCTTGGAAGCCGAGGTCAGCGGTAGGTTCCGCTACCTAGCTCAAACAAAGGCGGATTATCCCCAAATTGGCGATGTCGTCGGCTATCACCTATCCAGCGATCTCTTGGCGATCATCGAGACCATCCACGAACGTCGGAGTACGCTTGAACGCCTGGATGTCGGCACCATTGGCGAAAGGCACATTTTAGCGGTTAACATCGACATTTGTTTCATCACGCTTTCCTTGAACTTAGACTATAACATCAAGAAACTAAGGAATTACCTCAGTCTGACCGCCGGATCCCAGTTCGAGACGATCATCCTGCTCACAAAAAAAGACCTGTGTCCCTCGGTGGACGCCTTTGTGGCGAAAACTAAAGCGATATCGGAATACCGGATCCTGGCTGTTTCGGCATATGATGCTTCCGACATAGACATGCTGAAAAGCATCATTAAGGACAAGACCGCCGTCTTCATCGGCAGCAGTGGTGTCGGAAAATCAACCCTTATCAACCAACTACTGGGTGATGATCGTCTCCAGACCAATACCATCCGGATGGGAGACGCCCAGGGGCGACACACGACCGTGAGCCGTGAACTCATCCGGTTGGATAACGGCGGAAAGGTCATCGACACCCCTGGAATCCGCATTGTTTCCTCATGTCTTGTTTCAGAAACCGATTTTGAGGACATTCTCGCCCTGAGCGAGGGATGCCGATATCGTGACTGCCAACATCAGCGTGAACCAGGATGCAGAGTCCAACAAGCGATTCATTCTGGTGAACTTGATCCGGGAAGGTTTCAGCAATACCAAAAAGCGCTGAAACAAAGCGCGTATAATCGAGAGCGCGAACATGAACGGTTGATGATTCAAGAAAGAATCAACAGCCGTCGTAAAGACTAAGCAATCAACATTATAAAATTACACTCAAATCCGGAAATGATCCCCCTTAAGTAGACAGTGAAAAAACGAAAGTTGTGAACTGGATACGGAAAGGGGGTCATTTCTTAATGCCAAGGAAAACAAAATATACAATGGAGATCAAATGCATCGCCAAGGATCGATTACAAGAATCAAGGGTCGTCAGTTCTGCACTTATTTAAGCTGTGTCTATTCTGTCCTATATCGATATCCTCATTCACCAACATAAATTGATTCTTTGCATCGAACACGTTTATAGTTCATTGACAATCATAGCCTCAAAGATTACCTTGTGACAACCAAATGTTGGCCTGATCGTGCTAATATAATCTAAGTTTTTTTTATGCCGGGGCATCTGTTAGCCAATTGGATGCTTTTTTGATTTCGAAGGTACTTCTTACTCGGGAACGACTACGCTTGGATGGTAGAAATCAAAGAAGAAAGCGATATCGTCAAACGCAATGGCAGTTATGATTTCTTTGATGTAATGACAAGACGTATAGACATTCGTTGGCAAGACCAACGTTGCAAGCTCCGGTATGATGATCTCCGGATAATCATTAAGAATTGTTTGGATCACACCTTCGAAAGTGTATTCATTATCCATAATCAACGCTTATTCTTTGTATCTCGATACCTCCGGAACAAATATAAGCATTTCCTGGTTCGCTTTGTTTAGGCCGGATATCATCGCAAAATCACCTGATTTGATTTTTATCTCATCTAATGGAAGATCAGGGTAATTATTCTCGATGAAGTCATACAAAAGGGGTGAGTTGTCGTATGAAACGGAGTAGATCTCCGACATTTCATCTTCAACCGAATCGTGCAAGTACTCGAGTGAATCGATGCTGTTATAACCGCCAAGCAAAACAACTGTAAGTAAAAACAGCAAAACTGCTCTAATGATAATTTTTACGACCTTCTCCAGTATTCACGAATAGATGTAAACTTATCCCATCCTGTGCTAAGTTTCGTTATCCCTGACTAGCTTGACGGATCGGTAGTGTCAAGAAAGTTGTGGACTTTCTTTAAGACAGGAAATATAGAGTTCCTTTGTATTTGAATTGTCCTTAAGGTTTAATGTATTGTTTTGTCTTTGTATTTGTTTTGAAGGATTTGGTTCAGTTCCGAATGGACGGAACCAAATCCTCGGTGAACCTTTTCAGAAAAACGGTAATTATAAACATCGAAGCGACTCACCAAAAATTTTTCCATCGACTCTTCGGAAGGAAATTGGATCTTGGCTTTCAAGTCTCGCTTCAAATGCTTATTGAAGTTCTCAATCAGGTTCGTGGAATAGATTGAACAACGGATCGCTTCTGGATAGGAATAGAAGGTCAAAAGGAACAAATTCCCTTGGACGGATTCGACAACTTTCGGATAGATGGGTTTCCATTTTTGAAAGAAGTCATCGAGAATCCCCTGTGCAGCTTCTCTCGTCTTCTGGGAGTGAATCTGCTTGAAGTCACCAAGAATCTCGCCTCTATCCTTCACGCGTACATGAGATGCGATATTGCGCATGATATGGACGAGGCAACGTTGGACATCGGCTTGGGGATAGATTCCCAAAATCGTCTCCTCGATGCCGGTGATCCCGTCTGTGACGAACAGAAGCGGTGTTTCGACGCCACGGGAGTGAAGATCGAGAAGCAGTTCTTTCCAGATGGTTGAAGACTCGTTTGGGGCCACGGCGTAGCCGAGCATCTCTTTCACGCCCTCCATGGTAATGCCTAAAGCGATATGTACGGCCTCTTTGCGGACCGTGTCCCTTCGTAAGGGGACATAGGTCGCGTCCAGGTAGATCACAGCGTATTCTCCAGATAACGATCTTTTTCGAAACGCTTCCACATCGGCCACGATCTTCTCGGTGATGTTTGAAATCGTTCCTCGGCTGTATTTCTTCTCGTAGAGGCTTTCGACGATCTCGGAGATTTCCGAGTTCGTCAATCCCGTTTGAAACAGTTTCACAATCAGTTCTTCAGTTCTAATGTCTCTTCGTTCATATTTCGGTACGAGCGGAGAATCGAATTCTCCATTCCGGTCTCTTGGAATGATTAAATTGAGTTCTCCATGCGTGGTTTGAAGCTTTCGTTCGTAGGATCCGTTCCTGGAATTGTTTTCCGAGAGCCCGGATCGTTCATAACGTTCGTAGTTCAAATGCGAGGTTAATTCGATCTTCAGAAGGTCGTTCATCGCTTTTTCAAGCTCTGAACGAAAGAGTTCATGAATCGCTTCTTCCATATTTTCTCGATTTGCGAGACAAGACATCAATTTCGTGGTAAAATCAAGCATGGGAAATCCTCCTGTGTTTGTGGTGTGTGCAAACTCTATTATACACAAAGGATTTCTCTTTTTATTTTCCTTTCCTGAATTTCACTCATTTCGGAAAGTCCACAAGATATTATATACTCTCGACGGATCCCGGTTATATTTGTCATGGTCAGTATAATCAGTATAATATAATATAATATAATATTATATCAGCTTAGCTCATCAATACAGAACAGCGCTTTTCAATCAATTCTGAAAATTGTGTTTTCAGATGATCCGGCAGAAATGATTCCTTACACATTAACTGAAGCATATCCTTATGCGCAACCAACTGAGTTATCATTTTTTGAGTTGTATTTTTGGTAATACCGATATTTTCGGCAAACAAAAAGAAGTCTTTCTTTCGGATATTCATTTTTTTGTCGTTCATAGCTAAAGCAAAATCTTCTTGATCTTCCGGCATGTTCACTTTAACAGGCAAGAGGTCATAGGCCTGAGACAGCACATATTGCCTGCTTCCTACTGCTGTTTCAATCAATGAGAAATTCTTCAGATGCATATCTGAATTTCCGGTGATATAGAAAAAAACAATGCGAATAAACAACTCGGACAAATCGAGTTTGCTTCTTTCGGAAAACCGTTTAATGATTTTTCCGCACTGTTCATATGATCCGTGATATTTATCCCTTGTCAATCTATAATCCAGTTGACAGAAATCCTCCATAGCGAGTTTTTCTACACGGCCTTTGTAAAAGATACGATCAATCCTTTTTGTGATATACGCATAAGTGTTTCCATTTTGGATCAGGGCATGAGGAACGGTTGCTATACCGACAGCATCCGCCATGCACATTATAAGGTGTTCGGATTCCGGTAACGCCTCAAATTGCTCCACCTGAGGTTTCAGAATATATCCGGTAGGGTAGTTTACAATAGTAAGTCTTGGCGCGTCACCTTCCGACTGCAAATGCAATGACAGCTTCTTTTGAACACCAGGAACTGTGTAGCCCTTTCCGGCGCTCTCGGTGGCAAGCGTCTCCAATGTGCTGTCGTTCAACTCTATTTGGGGTATCCGTATAGTTCCAAAAAAATTTCGGATGCAGCTCTTGTGCCAGCCGGACTCGTTTTCCGTTCGTAAGGTTTTTCCGCAGCATAAACATTTCATAGCAACTCCTCCTCGATACTGACATTGCCTATCGGATCCTTGCATGCGACAAGTAATACGGCAAAGCGATCGTTTTCAGGAATCTTCCAGTTTCGGGTGACAACATTCAAAAGCCATCCCTCTGGAATTATTCCGTCAAAAAATGAAAACAGCGTCCTTGAAGTGAAACTTTCGTTTTGGATTGGTAAAGTCAGTGATACCTCCACCGCGTTTTCACTTTTGATATAGTCCGGATCGTAAGAAAAAGAATATCCTTCATCGGTTTCCTCAAGAACGCCGGCAAAACTGTCCCGAATATAGACATACGCTTTTCTGAAAGCACCCATTATGATTTTTCCTGCTTACCGGGAACGGCTTCCATATCAAACATGGAAAGCGCAACATTTACTTTGTCCAAGCGCACAGTTTCCTTACCCTGTTCCAGTTCCCGTATAAAGCGAAGACCAAGACCCGAGCGAATGGCAAACTGTTCCTGCGTTAACCCCGCCACTTTACGTTGTTTCTTTATATATTCAGCTATCTTGTTCATACAATCTCTCCTATACAGTTGTTAATAATAATATACTATACCCGTCCGGGATGATTGTCAACATAAAATATGATAATAATCCCTTTCGGGTGCATTATATAGGTTATACTTTATTTTTATACCCGAAAGGTTATAATTATATATGGGCGAGCGACAATAAAAAGTAGTGTCAAGAATCTTATGTGCTTTCATTAAGCAAGGAAATAAAGAGATCCTTTGTATTTCAATTTGTCTTAGATCACATTCAGACCAAGAATATCAAAGATCTACTTCCATACTTAATGACACTTGATGAATCACAAAAAAATACATTAAATCCGCTAATTTCCACCAAGTGAGATTTCAATCCCTGTATTAAATCGCCATCAAAGTCAATCTCTAAGTGGCTTTCTTTTTATCCGGTGTTTATATTTGACGTTTACGTGCTTTCCCCAAAAAAAATTAGACTTCTAAAAACAGTGGCCATTTTCACTTGGAAAATGCGACTAAATCTTATAAATGGTCGAGATGATGGGATTCGACCCCACGACCTCTTAGTCCCAAACTGATAACATACATGGTTCTGACAGCCAAATCTAGCCATCAAAAGACCCATCTTGTATTTTGACTCCTATTATGACACCCATTCAATTTCATATAAGATATTATCTCCATTAACAAGATGAAGACAACAAATAAACTGCTTTTCAGTGTTCTCAATTAGATGCCCTACTCTTTTCTACTTCCTTTTCTATGGAATATATCAGAAAGAACTCAAGGGGTTATGTTCATCTTTATTGTGGATTAGACCAGAATCGAACTCGCGACACATGGATTTTCAGTCGTTTCATGCAATTATTTGTGATACCGCTCACCCTAACGCTTTAACATTGTGTGGATCGGAAATGGTTGGACAGCCTTGAAATCAATTATATCGGCCCCGACAGTCCAAATCTAATGGCATTTACATTGTTTTATCACGTCTACCACGCGTACCATGCCAAAAAGAAGTGATATACCAAAAAATTATCTACACATAAGTCATTGCTTTTCTCACTTTTTTCAAACGGGTCATGGACCTCTATGGTCACGCGACATTTTTGCTTATTTGTATATTAGTTTCTTG
>Ga0265297_10003745_pt1 | contig 26705 bp, 28 predicted proteins | sample Munlanlwell13791_FD_192502 | JGI IMG/M metagenome (GOLD analysis project Ga0265297, IMG submission 192502) | Leachate microbial communities from a municipal landfill in Southern Ontario, Canada - Leachate well 137-91 | ecosystem: Engineered > Solid waste > Landfill > Unclassified | place...
ATCAAACAAGAGCCCTCGGCATGCTTGATATAATCCATCGTGACCCGGACCGGCCTTAACTGCTCGGAATCCCTTATTTCTTCTCTGGCCATAACTGTTCCTTTCTCCTCGATCGGTTAATCCGGATTACCCTTCGGCCGCGGGGAAGGACTTCCGCCGAACTTTCTTGAAGCCGAGCGGGAACATTCCCGCGGATTTGTCCCCGGCCGCTTTAAAATTTTCCCGGGGAGAAGGAGAGACTTCCCTTCCGCCCCCCGGCGCCCCCGGGATTTTCTATTCAGCCGCTTTAAAATTTTCCCTGGGGATTTCTTCCCGGCGCCGGAGAACTTTCCTTTTGCGCCCCGGACTCACTTCTTCTTTCTTTTGTATTCCGCGACAACGGTGGCCTGAATGCCGCCTCTGGGGCTGACGACCGCCGCCAACCTCGCCTGGCGAGGCTGGCAACTCCGGACCAGGTCGTCCAGGATCTTGTTGACCAAGTGTTCGTGGAATATCCCGACGTTGCGGTAAGAAAAAAGGTAATACTTGAATGATTTCAATTCAATGCATTTCGCGGCCGGGATGTAGTCCACGTTGATCGTGGCGAAATCCGGCAAACCGGTTTTCGGGCAAATACAGGTGAATTCCGGAACGCTCAGATGAATCGTGTACTCGCGCCCGGGGTACTGGTTCTCCCACGTTTCAATGACCGGAGTCTTCATCGCGCGGATGTGGCCCTGTAAATTCTCATAGGAATTTTTCTTCTTCATGTCCTCACCTGATCTTTAAAAGTTTATGAACTTGGGGGATTATTCTAGCATTAGCCAGATGGTTCAGGCAATAGTCATGAAATTCCCCGCATTTACGCAAAACGCCCCGCCGGAGATCGGCCGTATTCGGCTGAAGGACGAAGGCGATCCCCGAATCCACGGAGGCGACCAGTTCCACCGCCCGTTCCAGGTCTTTTTTCTTCGTTTCGCTCGAGATGACCGCTTTGACAAAGACGTCTTTCTGAAAAGCGATTTTTAAAAACGCCGCGTGTTCCGCCCAATACCCTCGGCATCCGGCCGAGCTGGGCAATTTTATATCCATGGCAATGATGTCGACATCGTTGATGATCTCCTCGAGGGAATGAGGAAGGACTCCGTTGGTTTCCAGGTAGACCAGCCGTTTTTTCTTTTTTAGAGACGGCAAAAGAATTTTAAGAAAATCCTTCTGCAAAAGCGGCTCGCCGCCCGTCAGGCTCACCGAGTGGGCCTGGCCCCACGCCTCTTCGATCTTTTTCTTCAATCCGGCCGCGTCAAACTCGCGGTAACAATCACCGCCGGCTTTTCCCTGCGATCCGGACGTGTCGCACCAGACACAGCGCAGATTGCAGCCGAAAAACCGGACAAAAACTTGTTTGACCCCGACGTAAATGCCCTCGCCCTGAATTGAAGAAAATATTTCAGAAATTTTCGCTTTCATGTCCCGGCCCGCCCGCGCGCAGCGGCCTTGCCGCCCCGAGTGCCCGACGAAGAAATCGAAGGGTCGGAGACCCCGGCCCGCGCGAAGCCTTTCCCCCTAAGAAGACAGCTGTCGCAGCGGCCGCAAGGCCTTTTTCCTCCCCGGTAACAAGACCAGGTCAGAGAGTAAGGAACCCCCAGCCTCAACCCTTCCTGGATAATCTGCGCCTTTGTCTTCTGAAGGAACGGCGTATGAATTTTTATCCTTTTCCCCTCGACGCCGGCCTTTAATCCTTCTGCCAGCGCCTCCTGAAAAGAACGATAAAATCGCGGACGGCAGTCCGGATAACCCGAATAATCGATCGCGTTCGCTCCGATAAAAATGGCCCGCGCGCCCAGGACCTCGGCATAAGCGGCGGCGCAACTCAGAAAAATGATATTCCGCCCCGGCACATACGTCGAGGGGATCCGGGATGAAATCTCCCGGCGGTCAAGCGGCACAGGCAGGCGTTTATCCACGAGCGACGATCCCTTCCAGGGGAAATTGATCTTCATCACGCGATAGGGCGTCCCGCTTATCCGCGCGATTTTCCTGGCCCGCGCGACCTCGCGGCGATGCCGCTGGCCGTAGTCAAAAATAAGCGCAAAAGTTTTAAATCCCTTTTCCCGGGCGAGATAAAGGGTCGTCGTCGAATCCAGCCCGCCGGACAATAAGATAACCGCTTTTTTCATTTTATTGGAATATCCGTTTAAAGATCTCCCGTCCCCCAGGAGGCACGGCGCCGGCTCGGGGCCATCCCTCCGCCCGCCAACAGCCCCCGGCTGCCGGGACCATCATCGGTAATAAATAACGCTCGAATTTTCCGATTCCCAAACCTGGACCTTCTTCAGCTTCAAGGGCCGGCATACTTTCAAAAATTCTACATAAATGTATTTGGCTAAATTTTCCGTGGTGGGATTGACCTTCTTGAAATAAGGCAGATCGTTGAGGCAGGCGTGGTCTATTCCGTCGAGGAATTCCCTCAGCTGGCCCTTCACGATCTTGAAATCAACAACCATGCCCAGGCGGTCCAGCTTTTTGCTGACCAGGGTCAGTTCTATTTTCCAGGTATGCCCGTGCAGGTTCCGGCATTTGCCTTGATACCCGCGCAAAAAATGAGCGGAAGAAAAATCTCCCTTGATGGTTAACTCATACACCGCCGCACCTCCGCACATTCCGGATATCATATCCTAAGAACCTTTTCGCCAGCCGGCGAAAATGTTTCGGCTCGTCACTCACCAAAAATTTGTAACAGGCCCGCCCCGAAAGCGGATGGGCCAAATCATCTTTGTTCAGCAGCTCCTTAACTTCCGCCGCAACCGCCTCAGCCGAATCCACCAGGACGACTTTCTCTCCCATTACTTTTTTCAGAACAGGTTTGAGCAGCGGATAATGTGTGCATCCCAAGATCAGCGTATCGACCCGGGCCCTTTTCAACTCGTCGAGATATTCCCGCGCCACCGCATAAGTCACCTCTTTATCAAACCAGCCTTCTTCCGCCAAGGGGACAAACAGCGGACAGGCCTGGCCCCAGATTTTCACCGAATGATCCAATCGGGAAATCTTTGCCGGATAAGCCCGGCTGTTGATCGTCGCCGGAGTAGCAATGACTCCCACCCGGCGGGTCCTGGTCAAGGCTACCGCCTTCTTCGCCCCGGCGTCCAGCACTCCAACAATCGGCAGATCAAAAGTTTTCTTGAGGGCCGGCAACGCCAAGCTGGAAGACGTATTGCAGGCCACGACAATCATCTTGACCTGATGGCGAAGAAGAACCGCGACATTCTCTTTGGAAAATTGGATAATGGACTCCCGGGACTTTGTCCCGTAAGGAACCCGGGCGGTGTCGCCAAAATAAACGATATTCTCATAAGGCAGATGCCGCATCAATTCCTTGACGACGGTCAATCCGCCCAATCCCGAATCAAAGACACCGATAGCGTATTTCTTTTTATTGATATTGGACATGGGCCGAGATCCCCCTCATGATCCCTTCCGCCAATCTCTGCCGGTAGGAATCATCTTCTAAAAGTTTTTCTTCCTCTGGGTTTGATAAGAAACCCACTTCCACTAAAATAGCGGGCATAAGATTATTCCGCAAGACGAAAAATCCGGCCTCCTTACTGCCGCGATTTTTCATATCTACCTCCGCTGCGGTATAAAAAGCCACCCTTTCGGCCAGCGGCCGGGATTCGGCCTGGCAGCAAAAATAAAGCATATCAAAAATAATATTCTTAAGATCCTGGTTATCCGCTCGCATGGATAACTGCCCGGCGAGAATATCCTGATTTTTCTTGATCTGCTGTTCGCTGTTTTGCTGACCCCCTAAGTCCCGGCAGGAAAAAACCTCAATGCCCTGCACCTTCCGGGAACGGCTGGCATTGGCATGAATGCTGATGAACATATCCGCTTTGGCCCGGCTGGCTATTTCCGTCCTTTGCTCCAAAGTCAAAAATTCATCCTTATCCCTGGTCAAGATCACCTTGACCCCACTGTCTTCCAATATCTTCTTGAGGCGCTGGACAATATCCAGGACAACGATTTTCTCCTGTAGCCCGCCCTTGCCGATGGCCCCGGGGTCTTTTCCCCCATGGCCGGCGTCGAGCACTAGAGTGTTGATCCGCTTGATCGCCGGGGGGATCGTGAGCTGCAGCCTCTTGACGACCTTTTCTTCAAAATCCGGCGGCACGATTAAATTATTCTTCACCCTCTCCAAAGGCGAACTCAACGAGATCGTTTCCTCTCCCATAACAACGATATGGCTTCCAATCAAGGCGCTCGCCTTCACCTCATATCCGCTCAGGGTAACAACCTGCGAGATGCTGTCCCACTGCCACTGGATATGATAGCGTTCGCACAAATCTTTCAATTGCTCTTGCCGGACAACCGTATCGCCCTTGGGAACCGTCGCGCACCCGCTGACCAAGACGATGAATAAAAGGGCGGCCGCGCCCAGGCATTTTCTTGCGATTTTTTTTTGGAAAAATTTTTCCATCATAGAATTAAACCGTATCCGGGTAAATCGGAGTTTTTATTCTCATATATCCCCTCTGGGCTGTCAAGCTAATTCTGGATGCCACAAAGCCATATTATCAAATTTTCCCAGAAAGCCCCTCACAAAAATAAAAATCCTCCGCGAACCCCGGCGGGCACCCCTCACCTGGCCGGACTTCCCTGCCCGGCCTCCGCCGCCCTAAATTTTTTCAATTGTCCACGATAAAAAGAGTTCTGCTCGCCGCTCTCGGCCAGGCGTTCTTCGATCTCAATCGCCTCTGAAAAACGTCCCAGCTTATACAGGACCTCCGCCTTGGTGTCCCAAAAAGCCGCCCGTTGAGGATCATAGCCGAGGGCCTTCTCAACAAGTTCCAGCGCCTCATCCAGTTTTTTCCCTTCCTCCGCGTAAAGCCAGGCCAGATCATTATAGGCCTCAGGGAAATCCGGCTCAGCCGCGAGGCTTTCTAAGAGCAGCTCCTCTTTAGCCGGAGCATCCAGCAGAAAATATTTTGTTTGATACTCCACATAAGCCGGATGAGAAGAGAAAAAAATGAAAAAAGAAAAAAAGGTCACGGCGATATTATAAACATAATGCGTGAGGATGCTGGCAACGGTTGTCCCGGCCCAAACCCGCATCAGGGTCAGGACCACCCCGAAGACCGCCACCATCATGATCGCCAGCCAATCGCCCCAATATTGCCCGACGTGCAGAAGGGCAAAAATGAAAGAGATGAAATAGACCGCGAATCGCTGCCCTTTCGTCTCCCTGGCCACATGAAAAAAGTACCCTCTGAAAATAAGCTCCTCGCAGAGCGGGGCCATCAGCAGGGCCAGCAGCATAAAGACAAAAAATAAAGATGCGGACGTGGCGTTCCCCAGGATATCGCCGAGCGGCGTTTCCGGCTGGACAGGGCGAGAATAAATCACCAGGGAAGAAAGATAGGCGAAAATCAAACCCAGCCCCAGGGCGGCGAAAACAATTTTCACGAAAGATTTTCGCCGGCCGGCCAGGCCGCTATAAATTCGAAAACCCTGAGCCGAATACCGGCGCGTCGTCCGGTAAATGAGAAACAACATAAACAGCGAGGAGAACGCGGCCATGGCGACCACTTCTCCCAGCTCGATCTTGATTTGAGGGACAAAGACCGCCGAGACTTCCCACAACACGCCCAGCGCGGCCATCCCCATGACCCATTGGATAACAAGACCCAAGGCATCAGAAAGCACGGCGGGCGGAGCCTCCTCCCCCTTCGCGTCCGTTTCCTGCGCCGAAGCGGACACCGTCTTTTTAAACCGAAATCTCCGCAAAAGATAAACCGGAACGACCGCGATCGCGAAGAGAATCGTCAAACCGGCCCAGGCCTTTTCCGATAAACGCAGAGTCTGCCGGTAAGACCCTTCATTCTGTTTCTTTAAAAGCCGCGCGTCATAGTAGACCAACAAAAAAAGAAAGACAAAAAATATCGGAAACATGGGGCTCCTTCCCGTGAGGACTTCGGCGATCTTCAGGACTTTCGAATAATTTTCGCGATAAAAAAACCTTCCATCTCTTCATTAGGCAAGACACGGAAACAGTATTTAACCTGCGGATGATACGCTCTGCCTTCCCATTCCCCCAGGGCAGGATACCGGCCGATCTCTTCTAAGGAAACAGGTTCCACCTCCAGCCGCCCGGCTGTTTTTCTCAAAAGCCAGTCGACCACTCCCTCATTCTCTTCCGGCGCAAAAGTGCAGGTTGAATAAACAAGCACGCCGCCGGGCTTGAGCATCCGGCTAGCGTTGAGGATCAATCCTCTTTGCTTACGGACCATCTCTTTAATCTTACGCGGGCTCCAATAGGCGAACGTCTTCTCCTGCGACGATCGGAACCGGCCTTCCGAACTGCAGGGGGCATCCACCAAAACACGGTCAAACCCCGGCCCCGTATCGCGGAATTTTCTTCCGTCGGTGAGATAAAAACGGACGATATCGGCCCCCAACAATTTGACAACAGACTTTAATTTGTAATAACGGTTCTTGATATTCTCCACGCAGACAATTTCACCTTTATTCTTCATGGAAGCGGCCATCTGCGTCGTCTTGCTTCCCGGTGCCGCGCAGAGATCCAAGACACGTTCCCCGGGATGACAATCCAACACCTGGGCCGCCAGCATACTGGAGAGGCTCTGGATATACACTCTCCCGTCTTGAATGGCGGGCCATTCGTTCAAATCCTTTTGTTTCTCCTCCGGGAACCGTAAGGCCTCCGGAGACCACGGGACCGGGAGATAAGGGATATCCCGTTCGCCAAGCTCTCCTAATATCTGCGCCCGCTCGGCCTTTAACGTGTTAATACGCGCGCTGATTTTTCGCTGGGAAGAAAAAGTCTGGGTCACCGAAGCCAAATGCCCGCCGGGAATAATGCGTCCCAAGCGCTCCAGAAATTTCTCCGGAAGCCCGTTTGTCAATTTCGCTGAGTTCATAAAGTCCGTTAAGTTTATCGATTCGCTGGATTTTCTGTCCCGTTTTACGACGGCCGGAACAAATTCATCATTATTCTAACGGCAAAGGCTTTTGGCGACAAGGGAATTATCAGTTAATATCCCTCCCCAGGCGAGAAAAACCGGAGGGGAGAAAGACGCGCCGGTCCGGGCGGAGCATGCACCTCCAGCGGGCCAAGCGGGGATCGACAAACTTTCTTTTTTAGGATGTTGTGTTATAATATTTTTTATTTTCCCTATTCTCATTTAACGGAGGTGCCGCATGGAAACATATATATCCTTATCCAAGGAATGGACGCCGGTGCAAAAAGAGGTCTGGCAGACACTCCTGGACCACTGGCAATGTCTCGTGGAGGGCAAGCCGGAAAAATTCGTGGAATACATCCATCCGGACTTTGTCGGATTCGGGCACGAGAGCCCTTATCCGGTAGATTACGGCTGGCTCAAAGACTGGGTGGGCTTTTGGTCAAAGAACACCAAATTCCTGAATCACGCCTTAAGGCCGCAACATATCGTCATTCACGGAGATATCGCCATCGTTCAATACTACCTTTTCACGATCACCAAGAATGATACCAGCGCCGGTAACCAATCCATCCGCCGCTACACCATGACCTGGAAAAGGCAGGGCAATCGTTGGCAGGTCATCGCCAGCCACAACAATCTTCAGGGCGAGAAATAAAACACCCCGCGCTAAACTCACGATCAACTCGTGATCACCTGCGGGGTATGCCCGGAGAAAAATAATCTCCGGTATCTTGTGCGCGCTTTAAGAAAATTCTGCCCTGGCTTGCTCCGACGGCAACGCCTTCCCTTCGCGGGAACCCTCACCCTTCGGCATGCTCGGACCGTCCTCAGTTCTCCCCGACAGCTCTCCTGGGCGGCTCCCGTCCGAAAACCTGTTTTATCCGGCCCAAAAGATCATCCGTCTGAAAAGGTTTCGCAATAAATCCCTCCACGCCGAGCGTATCAAAATAATCCTTCATCAAATCTCGCTGCGTCAAGACAATAATCGGGATATCGTATCCCCACAATGTCCCGCGCAATTTTTTGATCAGTTCATTCCCCTGCATCCTGGGCATCAGGACGTCGGTGATGATCAAATCCGGACGGACCTTCTCGGCCGCTTGAAATCCTTCTTCCCCGTCCGCCGCGGAAAAGGCCTGATAACCCCAGGCCCGGAGGATCTCCTCTAAAAGCATGCGGGTGTGCTTCTCATCCTCAACGATTAAGATAACCTTCTTGCGCAGGACCTGAAGGCTCCGTTCCATTTCCTCCAAAAGGCGGGAGGCCTCATCCTGCTCAACCCCCATCTCCACCAGTTTTTCCAGGATGTTCGACTTGTAAAGCCCGGCGCTGATCTGCTTTTTCACGAACTCGTGCAGATATTTAATAAAATCTTTCTCCTGCTTCCCGTCAAACAGCATGACCTCTCCCTCTTCAATTCTGCCCGCTGACCGGACCGTTGCTATTTCCCGGAACTTTCTTCTACGGCTTTTTTGATTTGCGCGGAAAAATTCTTGGCAAAGGCCTTCATCCGCTCTTTTTGCCCGGAAGCCGCCGCCGGGCTAATCTGCCGGCCTTTGACCGGCAGAGAGTGGGAATGGAGGACAGACGACGGCAGGAGTTTTCCTAATTTCTTATGCCAAACGATTTCTTTTTTCTTTGCGGTCATTCTTGCTGGGCCCTCGAACAAAAAAGGGATGATCCTTTTCCCGGCTGCCGGGAAGAACCATCCCTCATCTTTTGATAAATATGTTTTATTCGGTAATCTTTATGGCTTCCACCGGACATTCTTCCGCGGCTTGCCGGCAGGTGCTCTCAGCGCTACCCGGGACGTCATTCACATATGCAACGGCCTTGTCTCCCTCCATCTTAAAAACTTCACCGCAGGTTTGTTCGCACAAACCACAGCCCGTACAGGCGTCCTGATCAACTCGTGCTTTCATTTTAGCCTCCCTTAGTTCATTAATACATTAATTCTACTGCGTCGGCCCGGCGGGAACTTCAAGGCCTTTCCGCAAGGACAGAAGAATTCACTTCTTCCCTTTCCTGACGGTGCGGCGAACCGCCTTCACCATCCGCTCATAGGCCTGCTGAGCGGACCGGCCTTCGGTCAAATGATCGCAACACAAGGCCGCATATCCTCTGCGATTCTTGATCTTGAAAATCTTAACCGTTTTCTTTCCCAATTTCATATCCGCTCCTTTCGCCTTATCCAAATTGCCAAAAGAACTGATACCATATTACCAGCGAAGAGAAAAAGTGTCCATAAATTAATGGAGCAACATGGCGCCCCTCGATGTCTTACCAGCGACCCCGGGCCATAACACAAGGGATCCAGTCGACGCTTGCCCGCGACCTAACCAAGGGCAATCCTTACACCGGGCCTACGGATAAATCTGCGAAACTCGCTGCTGAAAAAAACAAACCGGAGAGCTGGGTGCTCTCCGGTCTGTCTGAGTGATGTGAAACTGAACTGTAACTGGACGATGCGTACTGGGCCTAGGAAGGCTTGTTTAGACCTCATACGATCGTATGGTGAATGTATTATATCGCACAATCTCCCGCTTAGCAATAAGAAATTTCCCCCCCCTCTCTCCGCTGGATCTAAGCCGAGAGGATGATTGCTCCGACGACAATCTGCCCAACCGCGTACATCCGGAAAACCTTCACCGGCTGGTTGGCAAACCACTCGATGATCAGATCGGCCGTTTTGGCTTTCCATAAAAAGACGGCCTTCACCAAACCGATAAGGCCGAAGACCAGGACCAACTTAGCCCAAAAACCGGGGACACCCCAAGCGGCATTAATTAAGAGGATGCCGAGAAAAAAAGCAAGGAGGATAAAGAACCTTTTCAACTGCTTGACACTTTTTCTCCTCAGTCTGTTCCGGAATCGCGCGGGCTGAAGCAGAAAAAAGATCCCGCTGATCACCCAAATCCATCCCACAAATTTCAATAACACGTCTGACCTCCTTCCCTTTGGCGCGGCGCCCTGCAGAATTTATTTTACCGCCGAAAAACAGGGCACAATCTTATTCATTCCCAGGGTTAAAAATGCCACATCCCGTCTCTTTGGCAAAAAGAGACGCAGTAAAACCATTCGCTCATTTCGACATCGCATCAATATCCCGGCCTAAATGCAAAACCTCCCGGATATTTCTCGCCGTGTTACCGATGTCCTTGGACACGCCCGCGATTGTCTCACACCCCACCAGCGTGAGAGTTAAGATCAGATATAACAAGAACCGCTTCTTCCTCATCATCCCCTCCGTCTTAGGAACATTTCAAAAGACTGCCTATTTATTATAAAGGAATTCGTATTTTTTCGCTGAATAATTTTCCTGAGAACCGACATGGCGTGTATACCGATATTCGAGCCGCGAAACACCGGCAATGGTCGCTCTTCAAAGAAAAAAACAAAGGTGAGAAAAAGGCTTCAAGTAAGTGCGCCCTGCCGGGTGCACCAACAAAAACGGCCGGCGTTCGCCGGCCGTTGCCGCACATCCCCTCAAGCACTTTTCGAAAACGTATTCCCCCTATTTCATCCAATCATATTTCTCGTCATCTTCAACGATAATCTTATTCTTCTCATCTTCGGCTTCTTGCCTCGATCCGACGCTGCCTTTCCCGTCTTTATTGGCCGCGCTCTTTAAATCATCTTCGTCAATATCATCATCGGTGATCCCCATTTCGGCTTTTTGGAACTCATCCAACTCCAAGGGATGATTGAATAAATAGATAATCTCGTTTTGAACATCAATGTGCTGAAACTCAATATAGTCAGTGATCAGCTTCTCCCGGATCTGGCAGTAATGCGCCTTCCCCACGACAACCAAAAAATCCTTATAATCCTCCCGGTACACGATCGCCCGGATCTTAACCTCACACTCACCCTTTCGGAGGACATCCTGCAGAATCTGTTCAGCCTTTTCTTCGCTGATCTCCATTTTTTCCCTTTCTGTTCTCTTCGCGTATAAACGCAATTGCGCCGGCCGCCGGGAATCCCGGGACCCAAACGGATACTTATTGTGCCAAGAATATCACCTCAGTAGAATAAAGGAAAACGCAGGATTTGTAAAGAAGGAAAACTAGCTTTTATATACGTCCACGGTGTGATCGGCGATAATGTCCCAGGAGAAATCTTTCTCAGCGGTCGCCCGGCCGTTTTTTCCCATCCATCGCCCATGCTCAAAATCGGCGAACAGTGTTCCGATTCCCCAGGCGATAGACTGGCTGGTCGGATAAACCTTGTAACCGTTCACATCATGCCGAACCAGTTCTGCCGGCCCGCCGTTCTCACAGGCCACGACAGGCTTCCCGGCGCTCCAGGCTTCGAGAATAACAATCCCGAACGGTTCATTCCGGCTGGGGACACAAACACATTCACAGGCCTTAAAGAATTTCCGTAAATTCCCGTTCTCTTGATGGCCAATAAACCGAGTGGCATGGCTTACGCCTAATTGCCGCGCCCTGTTCTCAACAGCGCCCCGCAGATGCCCTTCTCCGGCAAAAACAAATTTCGCATTAGGGTAATGACGCAAGATGAACGGCACAGCTTCTATTAACAGATCCGGCCCTTTCTGGTGGGTCATTCTCCCGGCAAACAAGACCATCGGGTCAAGCGGCCCCATGCCGTGTTTCATTTTGACTTGCCCGGGATCAACATCCATATCAAAATCCTTACAATTGACTGCATTATAAATGACCTGAATTTTCCAATCCGGCAGGTTATACATCCACATCATTTCCTTTTTAAGGGCATTGGAAACGGCAATGACCTTATCCGCGCAATGCGTTCCATGGCGCTCCTGGTCCCGTATGCGGCCGGATGGACCACCATAAAAATTGTTCCCGCACCGGCCATATTCCGTAGAATGAATGGTCAAAACCCCTTTCCTCCCCCGGCCCTTCTTAATCCAAAACATCGCGTTGGAGGTCAGCCAGTCATGCGCATGCACAATATCAAACGGAGCCCCCATGTAATCCTCAACCTGAAATACCGCGGTAACAAAAGAACGACACATATTGTTAACATCTTCGAGAAAATCACGATGCCCAGGGTAAGGCGCCCGATGATAATGAACGCCGTCAATGAGCTCATATTGAGCATGATCCGGCCTACCCATGCGCGTAAAGACATGCGCCTCATGGCCTTTGCGCGCAAGCGCCAAAGCGAGTTGCGTAACATGGGCAGAAATTCCCCCGACACTTATCGAATAGTGAGATTCCCAGGATAAAATAGCGATGCGTAACGGATTAACCTGTGGTTGTTTTTCAAGTTGCGGAGGGAGAGGTTCAGAATTACTTACTTCTTTCAGAATAGAGAAATCCTCAGGGAGACTACCCACGGCTACGGGGGCCAAATCATCGGTGGCAACAGAATGTTTCTCAAGGGTAACAGATCCCAATTCCTTCTTGCTTTCTTTCTGTAAAATTTCTGCCGGCATAAAAAGTAATCCTATTTTCTTTTTAAACCTATGAATTCATTGAAGTTTTGAACTGGAAGCCAAAAGCAAAAAGTAGTATACATTAGAAATATGAAAAATGCTAGGATATTTCTTAGGCCAGAATGAAGGAGAAATATAGCAAGAATTAAACTCGCGAAAAAAGAAAAATGAAGCGAAGCTTTCTTGTTACCTTTAAATTTTCGGGGTAATCCCGCGGACGGATTCCCCAATGCCTTGACACGATTGCCTCAAAAGGAAGGGTTTAGCTTGTCAACAGCGGTTGGCAAAGACAAACCTGGATATCTCAAGAAACCTTAGAACAATGCCGAAGACTCTGCTCTGGCCCTTTACGCCGTAGCGGGCAAATTAACCACCCATACACTCATTAGCAACCACAGGATATGGAAAGCACGGAAGGAATAGCTTTCCCGGATAGACTACTTGACAATAAGAGCGTTGATAATATAAGAAATATTGGCGGGGCCAATCATGGCCAAGATGATCCCCATTAAAAACAAAAAAATAAGAATCACGTACATATAGTCCTGTAGGCTCGGCAGAAAGACCCTCCTTTTAATCACGATCTTATCTGGTCGGACAATTTTTACTGTCCTGGCTTGCGATTCTCTTGAGGATCTCTCTGCTTGAGCACATTTTCGATCATCTCTGCATGCGCCCGGTCATTATGAATAATTTTAAAAAAGGGTGAATTGATAATGCGTGTTTAAAACCTTCCAACTATCTTCCTTCTGAAAATCAACTGCTCTTTTCCCAATGATCAAATCGTAAATTTCCGCTGGAGTCATACGTTTTCCGGTTAACGCGCTTGCCCTCGACATAAGTATCCTTATATTGAACGATGCCGGTCCTATAATAAATATTCTCCTCCCCGTGCTGAACGCCATTCTTATAGCTGATATCAAAATAAGGGAGGCCTAATTCATCAAACGCGTGAAAAACCCCGTCCAGTTTCCCGCCCTTGAACCGTTTCTCTTGGTGGCGGGTCCCATCCTCATAAAATGTCCGATAAAAACCATTCAGCACCCCATCTAAATACTCCGCTTCAAGCTTGATCTTTCCATTGGGATGATTGCACCGAAAGACACCCGTAAAATGCAGCGGGACAGGGATATCTTTCTCCGACATTTTATCTCTCAAATTCTTTTGTTGGGCCAGCCGGGCATCATGCTCCGGGCCTTCCCCCGATTTTAAAGCGGCTCGGGTGGCCTCATCAAAATTTCTCCCGAAAATATTCTCATAATGAACCGGGTTGGTTTTTTTGTAATAATCCGGGGAGACCAGCTTGCTAAAATACTGATGATAGACCCCTTGGACTCGTTTATCATCCTTGGCTAACAACCCGATAATAAGGCAGAGCACCGCGCTGCAGGCAAAAAAAACAAAATAAAGAATGTTCAGAAATAAGTCAATGTTTGCCTTAACAAATTTCATGGCCAGGGGAAGGATATTCGCCTTAAGATAACCGCGCAAAACAACGGCGAGGACGCAAGAAAGAATCGTAAGCACAATCATCCAGCGGAACGCCGGAGACAATCTGTCCGCTAACGGGATAATGGATCTCTTGGGTATATCGGCTATGGGGCCACCTCTCTTTGAGCGATTTGATTGGTGGTATTATACACCATCCCAAGGACAGTCCAAACGCATTTCGGCTTTTTCATCCTTGGGCTTTTAAAAAATTTTTGCGGATCATCCATCTAAAAGTTCCGTTGACAGAAGACTTATTTCCAAATAAAGTATTCTCTGCCCACGGGGTTTTAGGTGGGTCCCGGTCCTTCCGGGCCCGAGCAAATAATAAAAATTCAGAGGGACACATCCAATATGGCCAAGACTTTCTCCTGGATAACCGCCGGAATTATTTTCTTTGTTTTTCTTGCCTTAGGCACCTTCTTGTCGATACACAAGCCTCTTTGGACCGATGAGATCTACACTGCGCAAGCAGGGATAGAGCCGCGCTCCTACCAGCAGCTATTGAAAGGGGAATTAACGCAAGAAGCGAACAATTTTCCGCTCTATTATATCTATCAAAAAGCGGTCACGGACCTCTTGGGTTACCGATTAACACAGCAATGGGACGACACACATTTCATCTATGAACAGCGGGGGCAGATCATCCTGCGGATACCTTCCAATATTTCCGTCGCGTTTGCCCTGACCTTTCTCATCCTTTTTTTCCTGCGATCAAAAGACCCCTTTTCCGCCGGGATAAGTTCATTGCTCCTGTTGTCCTCCTACATGACCTGGGCCTACTGGCCGGAGGCGCGGCCCTATGCCCTGTGGTACAGCCTCTCCATTATCCACGGATTATTGCTGATAAAAACATTGCGGGAAGGATCCTCTAAGAACATCCTGGCGCTGACCCTGATCCATTGGCTTCTGGCTTTCACCTCATTTGTCAGCCTGATTCAAATCGTCCTGGCGAACCTTCTCTTCTTTCACGTAAAAGAGCGCGGCGTCAAAAACTTTTTCTGCTTGAATTCTCCGCTCCCGGTCATATTTTTTTATGCCTCTCTCGGATTATCCACGACAGCCCGGCTCACCATGAATCCTGTTGGGCTTATCAGTTTGGTCCTGCCCCTGGAATGGATCGGGGTGTTGATTTTATGCGGATTGATTTTCCTCTGGCGTAAGGATTTCTTCACCCGGCCCCAGATACTTTTCACTGTCTTCTTCATCGGTTTGTGTGCCGGAACCGGCGGGATCCTTTCCCTGGCCGCCATACGCAACTCGCCTCCCCCGGCGACAGCCTTATACTACCGTCATTTTATTTTTCTCACGCCATATGCCGTTTTTATGGTCACGCTGGTCTTAAAGCATCTTTGGCAACATTACCGTTTTTCCCGCTGGGCGACGATCAATATCGTCCTGCTGATCAGCGGACTTTTTGTCACCACCGCCTTGCGCACGGCCATCGCGCTCTGTGAAAACATCATCTATCTTTTTTGATTAAACATGAAAATAACCGGTCCCCAAAAATTTCACACGAACATCCTGCTTCAGGCAACGCTGTCCTGCCTGCTCATCATGTGGATAGCCGTCTCCATATTGCACGCCTGCCGGCATTTACGCAGAAATTATCCGGCCATTCAAGTCCGCCTGCTCGACTACAGTTGTCCGTCTTTTGCTGATCTCGCCCAGCTGATCAAGACGGAAGGAAGGATATTGGAAAAAGACGCCCATAAGTATCTCATCTATTTGAAGATCGTTGCGCGCGCATTCCCTGACGCACAGGCCGACACGATTGCGGGTTTTCTTCACGCCAAATCCGGGAACCTGCCGGCGGCCGTCAGCCATTTCACCCGGGCTAAAAAGATCGAAAAGGATTTCTTCTGGCCGTATTATAATATCGGGCTCATCTATTTCAGAACAAACCAATACGCTGCGGCCATCGAATCAATGACCGCCGCCCTGGCGCTCAACCCATCCCCGAGCATCACGGTCATTCTGAGCTCAAGGATCTACATGCAACTTTTGCGCGATAACGGCATGGAGACAACTTTGCTTTTGATGAGAAGTGTGGAAAGGGCGTCCCTCCACGCCCAACGGATCATCGTCGCAAGCCTTTACCTAAACGGGGACCTGGAGCAATCAGCATCGGAAGCGACTTCTTTCCTGCAAGGGAATAATTCCGGGGATCCGGATCTGCTTTACTGGAGGGGGCGAGCCTTCTTTGACATGAAAGACTGGAAGTCTGCAATGGCCTCGTTTACCGCTATAGACAAAGACCGCCGGCCATCGGAAGGGGATGCTTACCTTGCGGCCTGCCGGGATCATCTCCTCGCGGCCGGATCAGAACTCACCCCGCCGCTGCCTCATCCTGATCGATCAGCCTATCTGCAGAAGTTGAAAACCATTCCCTTTCGGTTTTTCTGAAAATAAATCTCCAGAAGCAAAAACAATGAAGGGGGCAACAACCTGGAAAGGTCGTTGCCCCCTTCATTCGTGTTAAACTACAAACAGCCCCTATTCTCGACGAGTTTGTTATTTTAAATGGACCCCACCTTATCCCCAGTCATTCTCGCGTTAGGGACAAGAACCCGCTTATAATCTTTGGTCGTGAATTAGGCGGGAATTTCTTTATTCAACTTTCGTCTTCATGTCCTCAAGTATGGCCTCCAAATCCTCTTCGTGCTTGACTTCATCCTCAAGGATCTCCAAAACAAGATGGGCCGTGATCGCGTCTTTACCTTCGACCATATTTAACAGTTTTTTGTAAACATCAATCGCGCACTGCTCTCCTTTAATATTCTGCTCCAAGAGCTTTTTGGTGTTGGGATTGGCGGGCTCATCATAACCGCAATTGCTTTCTTTCTTCCATTGCTCCGGATTAAGAAGCGGCGCCCCCCCAAGTTGGATGATACGGTCCGCAAGCTTATTGGCATGTTCTAATTCTTCATTCGCGTGCTCGGCTAATTCCCCGGCAATAATCCCGCGCATCCTGCCGACCGCGACTTTGGATCCCACCCAATATTGATAGTAGGCAAGCCATTCATCCGCCAAGGCCTTGTTGAGAAGCTTGAGCAGCCCTTTAAGATCTACACCAACGATCTCTCTTCCTTTTGTCCCCATACTTCCTCCTCTTATTTTTGTTTGGTTATTTTCTTGTTTTTAATACCCAGAAACATAACCGATTATATCACCACCTTGCAAAATGAACATCAAAAAAAAACAGGCACTGCTCATCAAGAAGCGCCTGCCCTATCTTTCTGTCCTTTACTCATTCATCTTCGCCATGACGAGACTCGCGCAAGAAACTCTTTCATGAGAATTTCCTCGCGCTCCAGCCTCGCATCACCCCATTTCTCACCCGCAAAAAGTTCCAGATTGTCCCAATCTACGTTGATATAGCTCAAGAAGCTGACGCCGCTTTCATCGATATATTCAAAAAGTTTTCTAACCCATTGCTGTTTTTCTTCAAGAGAATACTGCCGAAACGGAGAGCTCTCCGCCACCATAAGCGGTTTACCTTTGCTCTCGGCGAACTCCGTTAATAAGCGCCGTTCTTTATCCCTCTGGGCGTCAAAAAAAGACAACCCAACCCAATCCACATAATCGTCGCCGGGATACCACTGGCCCGGGTCATAGGCCGGCCATTGGGCGTCGCACCAGGCAATGGAGTGCCAGACAAATTGAACATTGTCAACATTCATAGACCGCAAATAATCCACAATATGCCGGTAGGCCTGAATATAATCATCCGGGTGGTATTGATTGTCAGGGTTATCAAACTCATAGCCGATGCGCAGGTAAACATCTTTACCTGAGCGGATGATCCAACGCCCAAGCCGCTCAATATTCTCATCCAGCCCTCCCCGCGCAACTTCACCCAGCATATATTTCATATACAACCCGATCTGAATAATCGACATTTGCGGATACTGCTGGCTCAACATATCCGCATGATTAATCCCCGCCCCATGATCAACGGCCTCGGATAACCCCCGCAGATCATTAATAGCCGTGTAAACCATAAAACCATCGGGACAAGAAACACCTTCGTCCTCGGGTATCCGCTTTAATGAACCCATAAAGTCTTCAATCGATTGGATGTCCTGCCCGATGACAAAAATGGGCAAAGAAGCTACGCTGGCCTGGGCGGATGAGGCCGGCGAGGCCTGCCCCATCAAGACACAGATCCCGACGGAACAGACACAAGACAAAAAAACAAACCTTCGAAGAATTTTAGAATAATAATTACTGAACATAATCCGCCGCCCTCTTCTTTGTGCCCTGGGAAACATTTCCCGTTTTTTCCATAGCAGCAATGCTTTTATCCTGGCTGCCCCTCAACCAAACACGCCCTTCATAACCTCTCTGCGCCTTAAGGGTAAAGTAAAAACGATTTACATTCCGTAAATTTTAACAATTTGGGTTAGCCGGGCATCCGTCACGGAGCCCCCATAAACTAGATATGCTTTTCCCCCTTCACGGCCCCTGCCTCCCATTTTCCAAGGCCATCCATGACGTCCTTGAAGCACAGCTTGGCGAGTTCATCAAAGTTGCTTTCAAAAATCCTTTGAATGCGCCCGGGCTTGGAATAAAATTCCCGCATACCCCAGGCGCCCAAGCGGCCCAGGTCCTCGATGCTCAAATGTTCCGTCGGAACGACCGGGTGCAGAAAATCCCATTTTAGCATATCAATGTTCTCCGGATCAATCCAGCCTCGCTTGATCCCATCGGCCCAAAGCGGCGATCCCGGAGGCGGCGTCAGATAACCAACCCACATCACATCCGGATCAACCTGATCGGCGAATTCAAAACGCTGTTTAATAATAGCCTCCGTGTCATAATCAAAGCCGATCATAATATCTCCGACGATCGCGATGTCATTCTTGCGCAAGACCTCGATGGTCTTGTAAATCTGGTCAACCGTGATGCCTTTATCCAGCTTGCGCAATTCCTGATCGCTGGCGACCTCAATTCCAAAGACCCCCATAAAGAGCCCGGCCTTTTTCATAAGGGGGATGTCTTTCTCCATCCTGACCCAATCGCTTGCGCAGCCCAGGCTGACCCACTTCATCTGTAAATTCCGGCGGATCTTCTCTTCGCAAAATTCCCGGACACGCCCCGGATTTAAATTGAAGTTATCTTCTTGGATGACGATAACCTGGGTGCCGAATTTGCGCTCCAACAACTCCACTTCTTCGATGACCCTTTGAGCGGACTTCGATCGCCAGCGCTTGAAATTTTTGAGCGCCCGGGGATCGTGCTCACTCCACTCATAACAAAATGTGCAGCCGTGGGTGCATCCACGGGACGTCACGACTTCCGCGAACGGCTTCCAATACGTATGCCCGACATATTTATCCATCGGGAAAAGGTCATAGGCCGGCAACGGCAATGAATCGAGGCTGTTGATCAGCTCCCGCACCGGGCCAAAAACGACCGAACCGTTACGCCGCGAAGATAATCCGGGAATGTTGCTGAAATCCGTTTTTCCTTCGTTTAACGCCGCCATTAAATCACTGAACGTGAGCTCCCCTTCCCCCATCACGACAAAATCAATAGCGGAATTCTTTTCAAGCGTTTCCTTCCCGAAGAACGAATACCACAGCCCGCCGACGACAATTTTCGTTTTGGGAAGGATCTTCTTGACCGCCCGGGCGGTGTCATTAAAATATTTCTGCACGGCGAATCCGCCATACGAATGCAAAATATCCCCGAGAACGATGACCTCAGGATCTTTTGCCTTGACCTGCTCAAGCATAGTCTCAAACGGGATCTCGAGCGCCTTACAATCCAAGACCTCAGGCTGGATCGTTCCCTGCTCGCGCGCGTAGGCCGCCCATTGCGCGTGCATCTGATTGGGCGCCACATGATGGCCGTGTGTCGCCCAAGAACCTAATTGCGGTGTCAAAAAAAGGACTTTCATTGTTTTTCTCCTTGCTCTTGATGTTCAGGTTATCTCCGGCCCAACCCCGCTGCTTACATCAAAATCATCACCAGAAAATTTCGACGCGCGTTAAGCACCGGACCGGCCTTCCATTCCTATATAACGATGCCTTTTGACCAGATATCCATAACGGTCTCCAGCGCCTGCTGAAAGCCAACCCCTTCCCGCTGCAGGATCTCCGGATCAATGATATTATTTACCGCGCCCAAATACGCCCGGACCGCCAACGCCGGATTAACCGGGCGGAATTTCTTCTTTTTGATCCCCGATTCAACGAGTTTTTCCAGATCCATGACCTTCTCCGAACGAAAATCAACAAACTCCTGCCATAATTCCGGAAGCTCAAGCTGAATATCTTTCAAAAAATGTTCAAACCACGGAGACAATTCCTGTTGCAGAAAAAGGATGTTGAGCGAAATAATCTTAAGCGGATCTTTTTCCGTCTTTTCGACTTTGACCTGATAATCATTGATCCGGTTCTTGATCCTCGAAACCAGCTCTTTCGCGATATCGATTTTGCTTTGGAAATGCAGATAGATCGTGTTTTTACTCATCCGCAGATCAGCGGCGATCTCATCCATAGTGACCTTGTGATATCCAAAACGGACCATACGGGCCTGCGCGGCATCCAGGATCTTTTGAGCTATCGGGTCGGATTTTTTCATGGCGAACCTCCACAATACTAGTTTAGTATTTTCAGTATTCTAGCAGGAAGCTCCTTTTTGTCAAACAAAAAATCCCCTGCCGCACCTGCGGCAGCTTACCAACGAAATCAGGACATTTCTATTTTGGCTGGACATCGCTGACAAATAGTATTGTGCAAACCGGATTTGTTTGTTATAATGCGAGCCTTATATTTATTTTTCCTGAAAATATCATTTAGCAGACAAAACAAGCGCTAGCCCAATTCCTTTCTCCGGTAATTCGGTTAATTGTTAGGAAAGCGGCCTGACTTCCCGGGAAGACGCAAGAAATCACGAACGCACGCTTGTGGAACTTCATTGGACATCGTTCTTTAATTTCAAAATCACGACGGAGGTAGTTAATGGAACAAGCACTGGATCAGTCAAAACGCCATATAACAGCCCGAGAAGATCGCATCTCTATTTTTCAGAAAGCCATATACAGTATCGGAGGGCTCGTTAATAACATTCAGGCCGCCGCTCTCGGATCGATGGTCATTATTCTAAACCTCGGGTTAGGCATCAACCCCGCCTTGATCGGCCTCATCGGTTTCATCCCCCGCATTGTTGATTCCATATCCGATCCGATTACCGGTTATTTTTCAGATAATATCCGTACCCGCTGGGGACGCCGTAAACCGGTCATATTCTTCGGAGCTCTTACCGGAGGGATTTTCTTCACTTTGATGTTCCAACTCTATCCGGGACACACCACGAGTTTCTATTTCTGGTATTTTTTAGGATTCCAATGCCTCTTTTTTCTGGGATTCACCTGCTTTTCAATCCCCTGGATCGCGCTAGGGTATGAAATGACACCCGATTATCATGAGCGAACACGCCTGCAGGGGGTCAGCAACTTTGTCGCTCAATTTGCCTGGGTCATCGCTCCCTGGTTCTACAAAATTATGGATAATAAGAAGATGTTCACGGATGTTGTCCACGGGGCACGGGTCCTCTCCCTATTCGTCGGCGCTTTTATCGTGGTCGGTGGCATACTGCCGGCCATTTTTAATAAAGAGCATTTCGGCGATTTGCCCCGCCCGAAAAGAGAAAAGGGCCCTTGGAATGTGACCAAAGACTTCTTTAGTGGTTTTGCGGTTACTTTCAAATGCCTTCCCTTTGTTAAGCTTTGCGCAGCAACATTTTTGATCTTCAACGGATTCATGCTCGCCTCCGCCTTCTCCGCCTATGTTATTTTCTTCTACGTCTATGGCGGCGACTATTCAAAAGGCGGGACATTGCTCGGATGGTTTGGGTCCATTACTTCCGTTTGTACTTTCTGCGTCATCTTCCTAACCACGTGGGTCTCCACAAAGATCGGGAAGAAAAACACCTTTTTAATCACCATTTCCCTTTCGATCATTGGTTACGCTCTGAAATGGATAGGCTATAATCCCAATCAGCCGTATTTACTGCTGATCGCTGCTCCCTTCATAGCGTTTGGTTTGGGGTCACTCTTCACGCTGGTCAGCTCCATGGTCGCCGATGTCTGCGACCTTGATGAACTTCAAACCGGCACTCGCCGAGAAGGCATGTTTAGCGCTATTTACTGGTGGATGGTAAAACTAGGGTTGGCCGTTTCGTCGCTTCTCGCGGGATTTCTTATAAACGCGACCGGTTTTGATATCGCATTAGGCGCCAACCAGACCGCGAAAACTTTATTGTATATGCGGATCTGTGATATCGGCATCCCGATTATAACCTCTCTCGCGGCTATTTTTATTATTATGACTTTCCAAGTCTCGGCAGATAAAGTATACGGCATTCGCAAACAGCTCGAAGAGAGGCGAAAAGAAGATAGACGCAAGGAAGACCGGCGGACAGAAGACCGGCGAGAAAAAGAAAGACGAAAAGAAGAAAGACGAGAAAACGCATAATATAGGCCGGGGTCCCGAACCCGCGTTGCGGTCGGGATCGATGAGCGCCGCTAGAATCGGCGCGAAATCGCACCCGTAGCGAAGCGGAGGGTGTTGAACCCGTCTCGATATTCCAAATCTTTCCTCTGTAATTTCAAAAGAAAGCCCCCAACAAATAGTCGGGGGCTTCTTTTTGAACATTGCGGGGTCGGGATTTGAACCCGAGACCTTCAGGTTATGAGCCTGATGAGCTACCTGGCTGCTCTACCCCGCGCTAGCTCTTTAAAAAATACTATTGTACGCGCAGGACTATTTTCAGAAATCAATATTCTCAGAAATCAACCATCCCATTTCTGAAAAGTTGCCCCGCGCCACTTTCAAGCTTCCTTAAACAAACACACATCAATTTCCAAGTTGCAAACAAATATCAAATCCCAATACTCAAGACCGAAAATCCAGGGATCAGGATCTTGTGCCTAACTATCGCGCATTCCTTGTATCAGAACAATGCATTTCCACAAATTCCCATCTATTTCAATAAATTTCAGCCCCTATTTCTTCTCTTCTTCCGGCAGAAGGCGATAAATCACTTCTCCCTCGCGCACCAGCCCCATCTTCTCCCTCGCCACCTTCTCTAAATAGACCGGGTCACTTTCCAGCAATTTTTTCTCTCTGATCAGATGATCCCTTTTTTTCTGGAGCAAATCGATCTCGCGCTTATATTCCACATTCTTCTGCTGGAGATCCTGCATCTTTGTATAAGACGGCAGGAAAACAAACAAAATAACCGTTGCGAATAAAAATAACCAAAAGGCGTTTTTGATCATAGATTACAACAGATAATCGCAGATGAAAACGCACCTGATCACAGATCTGTGCTGTCTGTTTGTTCTCATCTGTGACAATCTGTATCCTACCGAATTTTCCCCCATAACGGGCCAGCGTAAACCGCTTTGTCTTTTAATTCTTCTTCAATACGTAAAAGTTCGTTATATTTCGCCAAACGGTCGGTCCGCGACAATGAGCCGGTCTTGATCTGCCCCACGCCGGTGGCCACGGCCAAATGACTGATTGTCGTGTCTTCCGTCTCTCCCGAACGATGGGAAATAACCGAGGTGTACTTATTTTCTTTGGCCATATTGATCGTATCCAAAGTCTCAGAAAGGGTGCCGATTTGATTTAATTTAATAAGGATCGAATTAGCGACATTGCGTTTAATGCCTTCCTGTAATTTTTTGACGTTGGTCACAAATAAATCATCCCCAACCAGCTGAATGCCTTCGCCCATCTTCTTGGTCATATCCTGCCAACCGGACCAATCATTTTCATCCAAACCGTCTTCAATGGAGATAATCGGATATTTTTTGATCATGTCAGAGTAGATATCGATCATTTCGGACGCGCCGAGGTTATTTCCGTCATAGCTGTATTTCCCGTCTTTGTAAAAAGAACTGGCCGCACTATCCAAGGCAATGAAGATATCTTTATCCGCCTTATACCCGGCCTTTTCGATGGCTTCCAAGATCAGCAGAATCGCTTCTTCATTGCGGGTCAAATTCGGAGCGAAACCGCCTTCATCTCCGACGGAAGTAGAAAGACCTTTGGACTTTAACAAGGCCTTGAGATGGTGAAAGACTTCCGTGGCCATACGCATGGCTTCGGAAAATTTCTGCGCGCCCAAAGGCGCGATCATGAATTCCTGGATATCCAGATTATTATCGGCGTGAACGCCCCCGTTTAAAATATTCATCAGCGGGACAGGAAGAATCTTCGCGTCCTCGCCTCCCAGATAACGATAAAAAGGAAGCCTTTGTTCATTCGCCGCGGCTTTAGCAACCGCCATGGAAACACCCAAAATCGCGTTCGCTCCCAGCTTCCCCTTATTATCCGTTCCGTCCAAATCAATGAGGATCTTATCAATAGCCTTAAAATCCGCCTCCTGCCCTGCGACACTGGAGGCGATAACCGTATTGACATTATTAACGGCCTTGCTGACCCCTTTTCCCATATATTTTGACTTGTCCCCGTCTCGTAATTCGATAGCCTCATGCTCGCCGGTTGAAGCGCCCGAAGGAACCGCCGCCCGGCCCAAGACTCCGGACTCCAACAGGCAATCGACTTCCACGGTAGGGTTTCCCCGAGAATCAAAGATCTGTCTTCCTTTAACCATTCGGATCAGCGACATAATAGCTCTTCCTTTTTAGTAATATTATTATTCTTATAAAATAGCAACAAGGACAAAATTATCATAGTTTACTTTTAAAGTCAAGGATTAATAACCCTCCCCGGAAAAAACAGCGCCATTTTGAAGAAAGTTTCGCGACGCTTCCGCCCTTTCTTTCCCGGCCGCGGGGGCCAACGCCTCCGCCCCCAGCCCCGCCCCCCGGCTTTCACCGCCGCTATCCCCTTGGGCGACAAAGGAATGGAAAGGAACTTAATAAAATTTATAGTATACTTTTCGACAGGGATATGGTAATTTTTTAATGGCACCAGCAGGACTATTCCTCAAAGCCTTTCTCATTCAACTGTTCAACCTTTTAAAACGGAAATCATTATGAAAAAAGCCCTTATCTTTATCAAGATCCACTGGATCAAAATCCTTATGGCCCTCATTGGTCTCGTGTCCCTGATCGGCATCACCCTTTTCTCAAGATACTGTGCCATCAATTATTTCCTGTTGGAAGATTTTCAAAGGCGCAGCATCTCCGGCCAAATAGCCTTGACCCTCCCGATGTTTGTCATTGTTTATTTGGTCTCTCTGCCGATTATGCTGGGGATGCAATATTATTTCCTGCAGGGCGGATTTGCCAAACTCGGGCAGAGCAGAATTTCCCTGGCGAAAGCCAACGTTAAATGGGCTGAGGTCATCGGCATGGAAGGCGCCAAGAAAGAAGCCTGGGAACTCGTCCAGCTCCTTAAAGACCGTTCGCTGTTAAAGATAGTCGGCGGAAAAATCATCAAAGGGACCATCATGATCGGGCCTCCGGGCTGCGGAAAAACATATCTGGCCAAGGCCATTGCTACGGAATGCGGATTGCCTCTTCTCTCGGCGGTAGGAAGCGAGTTTGTCGGGATGTTCATCGGGGTCGGAAGCGCGCGAATGAAATCGCTTTTCAAACAGGCCCGGGCCTTAGCGCAGCTACACGGCGGATGTTTGATCTTTATTGACGAGATCGACTCTTTTGCCCGTCCGCGCGGAGAGGACCTGGGATTCGGCGGGGTCATGGATCATAACGCCACCATTAATCAGTTCCTGACCGAGCTGGACGGCCTGCGCAAGACCGAGAACAATATCGTGGTCATTGCCGCGACCAACGTGCCGGAAGACGAACTCGATCCGGCAATCATGCGCGCCGGACGATTTGACCGCAAGATCCATATTACCCGGCCCAACCTCAAGGAACGGACCGAGTTATTCAAATTTTATCTATCAAAGGTCAAGTCCGGTCCCGCCGTCAATCCCGAGATCCTGGCGCGCCGGGCCCTTTGGTTCTCTCCGTCGGATATTGACGGCATGATCCGCGAGGCGGGGCTAATCGCCCTTCGCGAACAACGCGACACAATCAACATGAAAGATCTTTCTCAGGCCTACGACCGCGTCATTTTCGGATTAAAAAGCAACATCACGCTCTCGCCGGAAGAAAAGGCCTGGACGGCGTATCATGAAGCCGGGCATGCCGTCATTGCCTACTTAACTCACCCGACGGATGATGTCATCAAAGCCACCATCATTCCCCACAAAGGGGCGCTGGGATTTGTGTCGCACCGTCCCATGGAAGAAAAATACAATGCGGACCGCGACCTGCTGTTGGCCGATATCAAGATTGCCTTAGCCAGCTACGCGGCGGAGAAAATCAAGTTCAACAAGACTTCCAGCGGCGTTGGCGGAGGGCGCGGCACCGATTTTGATACCGCCTTGCGCATTGCCCATGCCATGGTCTGGAATTATGGAATGGGCAAGTCCGGGTTGCTCGGGGATTTCCATGCCTTCTCCACTCACGGCGAAACTTTCATATCCGAAAAAACAAAAGAAACCCTGGATAACGATGTCCAGGACATCCTGCAAAACTGCCTGCGGGAAGTTACGGAGATCTTATCCCAGAAAAAAGATTTGCTGGAATATTTCGCCCAGGAACTCATCAAAAAAGAAGAACTTGAATACGATGATATCGAAACCATTTTTAACAAATTCGGCCTGCAATCTGCCTCGCGCATGCAGTTGAAAACCTAATGTCAGCGAAAAGAACCCTTCTCTCGGCTGTCCTGTGTTCCTTCTGGCTGCTCTCCGGCGGCTGCTCCAAGCCGGCCCCGCCCCAGGCCTCTTTCTTCGCGGCGGAAAAACGCTTCCTGGAAATTTGCCGGGAG
>Ga0265297_10003746_pt1 | contig 26697 bp, 19 predicted proteins | sample Munlanlwell13791_FD_192502 | JGI IMG/M metagenome (GOLD analysis project Ga0265297, IMG submission 192502) | Leachate microbial communities from a municipal landfill in Southern Ontario, Canada - Leachate well 137-91 | ecosystem: Engineered > Solid waste > Landfill > Unclassified | place...
CCCTACCAGTGACTCTTTGGGAGGAATTTCCGGATAGAATTTGAACGGGATAGAAACTGGAGTGGGAACGGAGTATGAAAGCGTGAGCGATTTTGGAGAAAATTGTAAGAAAAAAAAAGCAAAAATTGACCCCAATATACAAGTGGAAATGAATATAAATATTAATTTCATAAACACGCAACTTCCGCGCAGAAGATCACGCAACGGGAGTAAGGATGTAATAAGTTGCTGGTCCGGCGCCTTTTTTGGTAAGAACTTTGATATCCTCCAAACGTTTAAGTTTGGATTGGGCTGTCCGCTTCGGGACTTTCAGAATATCAACCACGTCAGAACTGGTAATTCTGCCCATAGAGACAACAAAGTCAACGATTTTTAACTCATCATTATCCAAAATATTTCTGGTGGCATGAATGTCACCCACTACCGAAAGATTGAGAATTTGATCTTTTACCTGTGATACTTCGGCTAAAAATCCTGAAATATAATATTCCAACCAATCGGTCAGGTCTACTTTGCTTCTGGCGGAATAAGTTTCACCCGTTTGCAGGGCTTTGTAATAATTTTTCCGATTGTGATTATAATAATCTTCCAAAACCAAAACTTTTTTGAAATCCCAACCCGACTTATAAAGATGCAATAAAGTCAAAAGCCTTCCGGTACGACCATTTCCATCCGTGAAAGGATGAATAGTTTCGAACTGATAATGAAACAGCCCGGCACGAATCACGGGGTGGATCTGATCATTTTTCGTCAGCCAGGACAGTAGATCGTCTATGAGAACAGGAACCTGGTCTGATCCGGGCGGGGTATAAGCCAGCTCTTCAACACCCTTGGGTAAAACGTTAATGATATATACGGGTCCGGTGCGAAAAACTCCGGCTTTTTGCGGAACTACCAAATCTGAAACCACCGTCCGGTGAACAGACAGTATTTCAGACTGCCCAAACGGGTCAGGGGAGGCTGAAAATTCATCAACTCTGCGCAGGGCAATCAGATAATTTTCCACTTCTTTGATTTGATCTGCCTGCGCAAGCACTTTTTTGCCCTCCGCCAAGTCTTTGACCTGATATTCTTCTAACAAGTTGCCTTCTATTGAAGTTGAAGTATGGGCCATTTTTATGACAGCTGAACGGCGCATAAAGGCTTCCCTGGCAGGCAAGAGCCCGGAACGGTCTACCATAGCCTTGACCTGGGCTATCTGGGACAGCTCCACGGCCATCTTGTCCGTAATCCGATAGACAGGATGAAACATGGGATTATTATATCACGCAATTATCGCGCAAGGTATCGCGCTGTGACCACCAACCGTTTTGAATCCAAAAAACCGGTGCAGGTGAATAGGGTGAGCCGGGTATCTTGAGTGGGAGCTAAAATTCTGGTTTGATCCGAAGTCACGGTTTCTATTGAATCAACGATAAATGTGTGCCTGGTATTATTTGAGGCCGTAACTACCAACAGGTCCCCTTTTTTTATTGAGTGGAGATCCCCCAGCAAATTTGGCCAGTTGTGGCCGTAATAGACTGCATTTCCAAATTGACCAGCCCAGGGGGTGGTGGACAGATGGGAAACTCCGATTGTGGAATATTCCCATTTTGTGCCCTCAAGTTTGCCCTCATAAACTGGGATGTCCAAATCGAGAACCGGTATACCTATACGCAATGTGGCTGAGGCCGAAGCTGATTGAACCTGTGAAATTACAGTAGGAACCGGAAGCGGTGCGTATCTTTGCCAGATAAAAAATCCGGCTACGAAGAAGATTGTCAGGGAGATAGCAATGAGCCAGGAAGAAAGATTAGGCTTCACGATGATTTTTTCTCGATACGAATGCCAAAATCAGAGTAAGGACACCAAAGATGACCAGGCCGGAAATAAAAGCCGTATTTCCGGTATTGGCCAAACCTAAAACCTGACCGCCGGTGTAGGCTCCTAAAACCTGAGGAGTGACTGACTCATCGGAAGGCATACAATTGTTGACAGCCCGAACTGCGAAGTAGTATTTGGTATTGGGATCCAATCCGTTGATAGTGAATGCGGATACGTTTCCGGTATTTGGTACGCCGTAAATCCATTTTCCCGGGGAGACACCATAGGAAAGAACATAGTGATCGGCTAAATCGACTTTGGTCCAGGTCAAAGTGGCTGAGGAGCCGTTTCTAACTACAGAAGTGAGAACAGGAGCTGCCGGTTTAGCTGAATCACAGACCGGGGCTCCCGCCTGACTGGTACCAGGATCTCCCCCACCCGTACTAACATTTCCGCAACTGTAAGAAATATTCTTAGCGAAATAAGCTGCGTCATCCAAACCCCAAACCAATCCCGTGGGTACGTAAATCCAACCATCTGCCTGAAGAGTTTTGATCTGATCTGAACTCAGGCTTTTGACTTTCCACCAGTTTGTCTGGATACCGGAGCCGTTTGCGGCACAAAAACACTGCAGAAGGTTTGAATCACCTACTATGTAGACGGCATCTGAACCCACAAAAGAGCCGTTTCCTACGATGCCATGGGTACCTTCGGTATAGCTTACTTTGAGTGTGCCGTTAGGTGAAGAACAAGAGGGAAAGTCGGGAATAATACTATCTTCTAAGGCCAGGGCCGGAACCACTGCGAAAGCGGCAAGAAATGTAAATACAAAGACAAAGATAGATGTTTTGCTAAACATATGTATGGGCAGAAGAAAACTGAAGAGCAGGAAGATTACTTGCCTATTATACTATGGGTCAAACGAAAAAGCAACTCCTTTAGGAGGTATATTATATTTGGCCTATCCTTAGCCATAATTATGTAGGGTATCTCCTGTGACGAAGCCAACAAAACGCCCTGATCTTTGTAACCGGGAGAAGAGATAATAATCTGCTGCGGAGGAGGCAGAGACGGAAGGTGGTATGCCCCGTCCTGATCCGAAGAATAGTAACGTTGGTGATAAAAAATTCTGGCGCCAGAAATGGGTTGCCCCAGAGTATTTGCAATAAAACCAGTAAACTGGTCCGGTTTGAAATAGTGGGTCAGTACCTCAACGGCTTTTCTGGGAAACCCGTCTTTGGACCAGATTTCAGTAGAGCCACCGACATTAACCCAGTAGTTTAATCCGGAAATTTGAGCAGTCTGTGACAATAAATTTAAGGTTCTTTCCAACCAATCCGCTTGTTCTATGTCAGTCAAGTTTCCGTGAATATCGGGAATCGGAACCCCAAATTCTCCCAATACAACCTGACCCCCTGAAGTGTCGGATATCGACTTGATATCAGCTACCAATTTTTCCGGAGTGCTGACGTAATGATCAATCACCACCAAACCTCCCATTGAGATCGTGGTGGGTTTATCCATAATGAGTCTGGCCACATCGCCATTCATTGAGGCGTAGTTTGAAGCGACCTGGACCCGAATTTGGTTGAAAGCTTTTTGGGTAACCTGGTACTCATCCGTCATAAACTTACGGAATCCTTTGACGTCTCCTGTTTGCCTGGGGTCACCCGGACCGCCGTTTTCACACTCAGGACAAGGAGTGAAAATATCACCATTCATAAACAGACCGATATTGTTTTTTATGAAAGCTTCGGTTTTTTGCAGGTGATCTGCCCGGGAAAGTACCGGATAATCAAACCAACCCTCCCAGCCGCTAAAATTCCCCCTAAACCAAATTTTGAGGTTATACCTTCTGGCAGTTTCTACCCAGCGTCTTAAAAATGGCAGAAATTCCTCATCGTAAGGGGTTGATATGGACACGTGAGTGGCTCCCGTTGCAGAAATATTTTTTATCTGGGTATCTATAACCGAACTGAATTCCGGATCGGTGAGTCTGGTTCGGGCTGTGTCCCGGGAATATTTCATTGTGTCTATCGACTGAACCGGCCACCAGGTAGCGTGATATGCGGCGGCAGATACGTTTTCCGGATGAAAACAAAACACGATAATAAAAAGGACGAGAGGTATTATTTTATTCATACTTGAATTATACGGTTATTGATCAGCTATGCGCTCAAAAATCAGAATTTCGTCGGAAGTGTAGACCTTTTTAAAATATTTATACAGCCGGCCCTGTTGTTCTTCGGTCGAGAACAAATTTTTCCAAACAGTATCATTTGATTGTAAGACTACCCACTTGACGTGATTTTGCGGGGCAGCCAAAGCCCATTCCCAATAAGGCTTGTTTCCTATGTAAACAATGTTTTGCATGGGAATTTTACCCCGGACTACACTGAAGGTGCGGGAATAATCGTCCATGAGCACCAACCCGTTGTCGTAATTTTTGGCCAACCATCTTTCCGCATCAGGCCTTCTGGCCGACGACAGACCTACCCAGCCATCTTCAAAAGTAACAACTTTTGAATAACCGATGTAATAAAGTCCGAATTGGGCTAAAAACAAAAAAATTAAAAGCGCCCTGGCCGGCCAACCGGATTTGAAAAAAAGAAAGCCGATAAAAAATGCTGCAGCCGGAATCATCATTAAACCGTATCTGACATTGAATAGCCGCCAGTCAAACGAAATCGGGGTAATGTGGGGAGTAAAAATGATAGATTGACCCATAAATAAAGTTACAACGTAAAAAATAAACGGTACCATCATAAGAAAGGCGATAGAGTAACGGCGAACTTGCCCGGAATCGGAAAGGTATTTGAATAACCCCACCATGAATACAAAGAAAAGCAAAATACCTACATTGCTCATGGAGGTGATCAGATAGTATAAAAACGAGAGTAGTAAGTTGTGGTATGCCGGAAGCTGACCATGAGCCAGCCAACCCTGCTGTTGGGATTTTGCGGAAAACTGACTGCGGGTGAAATACAACGGGTCACCCAAAATTATCCAACCCCAACCAAGCCAGGAAACGATCCCGAAGAAAGCCACTGTTATATAAAGAAACATTTGCCCCTCCCCTTTTACACTGATGGGGATGATTTTCTTTTTCAGATGGATAAGGGCAATGATCAAAGCTTCTACTCCAACCAAAAACCATCCGTCATATCTGGACAAAGTGGCACAGAACCCAAAGAAAGCGGCCATTATCAGAGATAAATTATCATCGGTGTTGAGAAGATACCTGACGAAGTAGTATGAACTTAAAATAAAGAAAACTATAAGAGTAAGTTCGGTCATGGGGGTGGACTGCATATAGATGAGGTTGGGATTGGTGGCAAAAACTAAAAAGGTAAAGAAAGATGCGGACTTATTTTTGGTAATAAGTTCGGTTAACTTAAAAATAAAAACGGATGAAACAACAAAGCTGATGCCGGAAACTATGGAACCTGCCAAACCGGAGCGCCACAACTGGTCAAAATAGATAAACGGCAACATGAGGATGTGGGGCATAGGAAGCCAAATACCACCCAACTGAGCCATGCCGGGGGTGAGACTGTGCACAACGCGTTTGGCAATATTTAAATGACTTTCCGCGTCACCGTAAGAAACAATAATGTCGTGCTGAAACGAATAAACTATGCCGGAAATACTGATGATTAAGGCAAACGCAAATACAAGCCTGGACAAGTCCAATCGGGTCATCCATTTAAGGATCTTGGATACTATTTTCGCGGGAATTGAGAGTTTAATTTCCATGACGCTTCTCCAAACGGGGTAAAATAAACAAGAAAATTACGGCAAGAATCAGAATCACCGAATAAATGGGCAAAGCGTAGTAAAGGAGTGAGATTTTCTTGTAAAAAAAGGTGTTGTAAATAACACTACTGCTGTGGTTGTCTTTAAAAAATATCCAGTTATGCAGGAAATTGTATCCGGAATTTAAGGCTACCGCTTCTATCCGGGGAGGAACGGCGTTGGTTGTCAGTACACCTAAAATGGCTATGGCTGAGGAATAGATGAATAATAAAAAGGTAATAATTCTGAAAATAAAATGTCTGACATAACTCAGAGAAAAAGCGATAAAAATACTTAAAATTCCCAGAGCAGGAATCAGATACCGGGGACCAAAAGCCCAACCACCCCACGGGTCCCCCCAACTACTGTATAAAAATACTATTGTCAGGATATTGGCAACGAGAATCGAAGTTTCCAGACTTCTATTTTTTCTGATAGCTAAAATTACTCCCAAAATCCCCACAAGATAAATCGGTGAGTATAAAAATATACCGCGATCAGGAGAAACGGTGAGAATTGTAAGTCCCATCGGAAATTTTTCTTCCGAGAAATAACTAACGGGATTTTTGTTTTCTGCAAGTTTATCAATTGATTCCTTTGATTCTTGAGTTCCCAATAGCTGTTTCTCTTTTATGGCTTTGTATCCCACAATTGAACCACTTAATCGCATTGGGTGACCAAAATGGACATAATTATAGTAACCATGAATTACCATTAAAATAACGAAGGCAAGACTAGAAATAATTATCAGTGGTCTAAACGAGAAGTTTATTTTTTGCTTATACTTAGTAATATTGATCGAAGAGAGAGAAAAGAATGTTAGAACGGGAATCATAAATAAGGAGTTTGGATAGTCTATAGCCACCGCTAGACCAGCAGCAGACCAAACCCACACGGCGTGCAACCAAGACCACTTTCCTTTCTGCCTGTACTTCCAGGCGGAATAAAAAGCAGAAAGAATAAAAAATGTGGTGGCCTGATGCTGATAAAGAGTAACTGCATATGCCCAAGCAGTTGAGCCAAAGGAAAAGACTAAGCTGCCAAAAAGGCCGGCCCAGGGCGGTAATTTGAATACCCATTTGGAAATGAGGTAGATATAAACGGCGTTAAGAACAGCAAAAATTGCAGAAAGTGAAAAACTGGCAACTTGTGACAGATTAAATTTTGACCCTAGCATATATAGAGGTGCTGCCAGAACTGAAATGCCGGGGGCAAAGAAGATATAAAAATTTCCACCATAGTATCCAACGTCAGGATATACGGCATCTGCCAATGTCTGACTCAGTGCAAAAGTGCCATTTTCTACTATGGACATCGTCAGAGCAAATCGACCCCGTTCAGGCGATAATTCCAGTGGTTTTGCGGCCTGGTCAAGATTGTTTTTGAAATCCAACGGGACCGGATTTCCAACAACTCCCTTTATCGTGAACACGTATATTGCAATCATCAATAACGGTAGAATAATGAGCGCCAATGGTCTAATTATTCTCATTTTGATACTCCTTGAAAAGGTATTTATAATCTTCTGTGTGTTTTTCCGGAAAGGTCTTTTGTTTTAAGCGACGGACAAGATTAATTAACCTCCACCATGCCATGGTCAATGAATTTTTGGAGAAATAAAGATCGTACAGAAGTCTGTGAGAATCGGCGAAACTTTTTTTGTAATCTGACATCCCCCCGCCAAAATCCAATATGCCAATTTTTTCTGCGTGTAACTTTTCTATAAGTTTGACCATTGAGGTTTTTCCGGGTTCCAGAAACCTATATTCCGCCAGATAGGAGGTATGGTAAGCAGCAAAAAAATTTTTATATAAGAAACCGAAATGATATGCAACCGGAACTTCATTGAAATAAAACACAAAAATCTTAATAAATTTATGACAATACTTATAAAGATTTCTAAAAAAGTTTTTGTTTGTTTCGTTGCTGAATATGTCTTTGTTTTTTAACTTTTTTGCACTTTTTTCATCAATTGTAAAGAGAGTTTCAATAAGATCATTGGTCAATCTCTCAGACGAAAGGTATTCAAACTTAATCTTATCCGGATAACTATTCATGAGCTTCTTGGCTGAACTAATGGTTCTTTTTGACAATCTCGATACATAATTGTCATCCAAGTTCAGATATGGATTTGCTGACATTAATGAAAAAAATAGTTTTGGGAATATTTTTTTTAAAATTCCTGCAATGTCACTATCAAACTTGGTCAGGTAGAAATTGTAATTGTTCATAAGATAATCGAAAAAAGTCTTGAGTAGTTGTTCGTCGTAACTTTTACATAAAATGCCAGTGTCGACAAGAAAATGGTTATTTGGTGTACTGAATACTGATACTGCAAATTTCTTGTACCCGATGAGTGGAAGAATTGCCAGCATCTCATTATCCTTATAACAAGCAATTAACTGAAAGTCTGTTATTTTTAAAGTATCGCAACTAGATTTAAACCATAAATAGGAGTTAAACACGCTGGAATTCACAGCGATATTCCATAATTTATTCCAATCATTAATAACGCTGGGATTAATTTTATCTATCTTTTTGATAGTTAAATCCATATTTTTAAAATTATTAGTTAAATTTAGCTGTTAGAATTAATTGTATTCTATTTTTAAATATTCTAACCTCTTCGAATAAAGATTTATTACTTAATAAAATTTCATATATTTCAGATATAAACATCCACCATAATTTGATCAAAAGATTATTAGTGAAAAAAACAGAATATTGATTTGAAGTATGGGGAGTAAAATCTCTTTTGAAACCACTTTCACCTCTGGAAAAATCTATCTTATTAATCCCCATTTTTGAATATTCTGATAACGATAAAAACAACAAGGTTTTCCCAGGCTGAAGCTCCCTGTATTCTTCGTCGTACGCGGTGGCACAACCAGAAAAAATATTTTCGCATCTGAAACCAAGTTGAAAACAAATTGGTTTTTTGCCAAAGAATAAAACTCCAGTAACCAAGCTCCTATCGTCATGCTTGTTTATTTCTTTAAGAATTTTTTTGAATATCGTATCAGACATAATGGTCATGAATTGCTTTTCCTTGTAACTGTTATTTTCTATTTCCAAAAGCATGTTCATCAACTTTTGCGTATAGCCGGTAAATATTTTGAATGAGATATCATTTTTTTTATCGTTAATAATTTGAGATATTCTTTTATAATTTTTGTTGCTTAAATTTCTATGGGGATTTTGGTTTAGTTCAAGAATTCCATAACTTGAGGATCTTGATAATTTTTGACTTGGAAAATAAGACTTAATAGTACTGGAAATCTTTTCGCTAATTTCCGTAATAAATGAATTGTTCTCTTTTGAGATTTGGTCTAAAAGACCCATTAAAACCCAAGGGTCGTTTGAATTTAATAATATGGAAGCGTGGTCAGAGTAGTTATTTCCTGGATTTCTAAAAACACGTATTCCATACAACTTTCCCTCCTGGAGAGCGATAAGCCCGATTAGTTTATTTTTAGAATCATAACAAGTGGAGACTATTACCTGATTGATTGAATACGATTCAGCTGAGATTTCAAACCACTTGCGGGAGTTAAAATAGTTTTTTTCCGAACTTTCCGACCATAGTTTATCCCATTCACTTTGTAAATCAGAGTCAATCTTGTAAAAAGTTTTGAATGAGTACTTTGATCGGGTAGTTGATTGATAATAAGCTTCATCGTAAAACATCATTCTTTTATCGCTCATTGTCGAAGCATATTGTGTTTTATACTTTTTACACAGACTTTTTTTTGTATCGTTTTGAATTGATAAATCCATTCTCATTAATTCATTCTTGGCTATAAATTTTGATGATCTGAGTTGATTGAAAGAATATGGTAAATCTGACCAGTAAATCGTGTTTTTAAAACCAAACCGGCGACAAACATTTCTAACCAGCAAATGGTCAACGTGACTTCCTTCACCTATAGGACAAAAAATATATATTTCTTCTTTTTTATTGAATGGTAAAGTTTTTTTTAGCTCTTCAAACAATTTCTCTTCCAATTCTTTATCCTGATGATTAATTTTCCCGCTCGAGACATGAAATCTGTAGGTAGGATACATTTTTTTTGTTTCAGGAATATGTGTTTGAATAAATTTTTCCAGTCCGCTTTCATTTCCGATTACATTGTTTCTCCACAGTGCGTCCACGAATCCAAGATTTTTTACTTTGATCTTCAAAGATGAAAGCGCCTCAGAGTCCTCACTTCTTCTGGCTTGATACAAAGTGTGAATATCAGAAAAATTGCAATATTTCAAATATTTTCGTGCAGATAAAGAATTTATCCCATCTCCACATTCTGAAAAAACATTTATTACCGTAATATCGGTTTTTCCTGATAATTTATTCAGCAATTCTCCACACGAAAAAGCGACGTCATCCAAATGTGGAGAGATAAAATAAACATGACTTTTGGAGTTAATAATTTTTGATATCAAGTTAATCATTATTTAATACGTGATCAATAAAGGATAGGTAATTATTAAATGAGTTCTCCCATGAATATGCGTCTGACAATTTAAGTCCGTTTTTAAAAACTTTTTCTCTAAGTTTGTGATCCCGGCAAATCCGAAGAATATTTTCACTAAAAAGGCTCACTTTAAAAGGATTAGTTTTAAGTGCGCAGTTATTAGTTATCCAACGTAAACCGTTAATATCAAAGGTGACTAATGGAATACCATTAGCTAGAGATTCCAAAGCGGTTATGCTGAAAGTTTCAAAACGGGATGGGCAAACTATACAAGCCGTATTTTGGAATAACTCAACTTTTCTGTTTCCCAGCACGCGTCCAATAACTGAAACCTTACCAGACAAGTTTAAATTCCTAATCATTGAATTGAGGTTGTTTATTTCTCTTTCTTCACCTGAACCAGCTATAATTAATGGTAAGTTAATACTTCCCTGAATAAGTGAATAAGCAGACAAGAGTAAGTCCAGCCCCTTTTGATTTACTTCAATCCTTCCTATAAACAAGATATGTTTGAACTTTTTTCTTAATTTGGGGGTTTTGATAATTCTTTCGACACCATTGGTAATGGTTACCACTTCGGTCTTTGGAGTAATTTTTTTGAGTCTTTCGGTCAGATTGTCAGAAGTGGAAATCAGATATCTGTATGTTTTCAAACCAATTCTTTCTATCTGATCGAAGGGAAGGTAGTATTTTCTTTTCATATCTTCACCTGAAAGCATATGCACAAGTCCAATTACAGGTTTATTTGTAAGTTTTTGTAAGCACGTTGTGGAAAACGGGGGCGTAAAGCTTTCTATTAATAAACTGAAATGTAATTTTGGTATCAAAAACATTAAATGGAGCTGAAAAAATATTTGGCCTAACTTTGGGCCAAATAAATTATTGCCAATATGTTGATATAAAACACCATCCATAATTTCATCTTTTGAATCAGGATATTTTCCAGAAATTACAGTGACGTTAAAATGGGAAGATAGTCTTTTGGCTATCTCGTGGACCGCATAAGCTCCCCCACCTCCATAATAGGGATTTTTGATATCGTCATATGAAGATATTATGATTGATGTTTTTTTTAGATTTTTCATATAAATTTCTTTTTGGTGGAAGTAACTATTTCCCATATTGACGAAGAATTTTTATTCGTCCACAGCCTCAAATATATTTTTCCATATATTCCCAATAATAATGATAAGGGTGTATAAAATGGTTCATACCAAAAACATTTTATAAGCCCAATAATTTTGTACTTCACAGAAACTCGATAAATTTCTTCTGCACTGACATTTAGTAGTTTTTCCAAATTATCGTCCTTCTTTCCCAACGGACGACGAAGAAACCTTTGATAATCTTTGAACGTAGTGATTGGTTGCTGAAAAATCCTAGCCTTCGTGCAATACCTGAAACCCCGGCAATTTGCTGCCATCAGATATAAATATAAATGAGGATCAGTAAGATTTGTAGGAATTTGAATGGTTCTGGCAAAGCTTCCCCTAAATGCCGTGGCTGAGGCATAAAAGTTGTTTCCGCTATCATAACCGGGAATACTCCAACGAACATAATCCCATAAAAGAAAATTCGTGTAGACTATTTTTTCCATAAATTTTTTAGGCCTGACCATAATTTGATGTGCTGAAATCATCTGGAATTTTTTGTCTGAATTCATCTCTTCGACAAGGTTGACTAAAAACTTTTTTCCATCTAGAGCAATATCCGCGTCCAGGATCACCAAGATGTCGCTTTTGCAATCTCTGAAAATCTCATTCAGTCTAAGATATTTTCCCAATCTAGTTTTTCCTATTTTTAGTCTAACTAGTGGATATTTTTGTGAGGTTTTTTTTACAATATTATCCGTGTTATCAGTACTTCTGTCTGAATAAACAGTAATATATTTTAGACGGAAATTGCTTGTATCTTGACCTAATAACGACAAAAGAATGTGTAATATTGATATCTCCTCATTAAATGCCGGTATGGCCACTTCAAGTGTGGGTTTTAAATCAATTGTCATATTAATGCGGTTCGGCAAATAAATAATTCGGTTTCAGTGTTACCTGTTGAGGTGAATAATTATTAGTCATGATTGATAAAAAACGCTCAGAGTTAACAACCCAATTGAAATTTTTTGACCAGGTGATTGCAGCGGCGGATAGATTTTTTAATCTGGCTTTGTGAGCAATCAGATAATCCATGGCAAAAGCGAATCCCTCGACGTCTCTGGCCGGTACAAGGAGCCCTGTTTCCTGATGAACAACGGAATCACGCAGACCAATAACATCCGAAGCGATTACGGGTGTGCCGGATGCGTTGGCTTCGATCACGGTAATTCCCCAACCTTCAAAAGAGGAAGGTTGAACCATAACCCAACTTTTGGCCAATAATTCTATTTTTTCTTCCTCTGAAACCCGCATTAAAAACCTGACGGAATCTTCAATATTCAATTCCTTTGTAAGTTTTTTGAATTCGGGAATATTTTCTCCCCAACCAGCAATAGTGAAGATGGCTTTGGGATGATTAACAACAACTTTGGCAAAAGCTCTGATCGCAATATCGAGGTTTTTATACGGACGGATACGACCCAGATATAAAAATGACGGGTCAGAAGTTTTTTTCGAAGTGATAAATTTTGCCGGATCAATTCCGGGGTTAATGATTGAAATATCGGAATTGGGAAATAGTTTTAATAAATCCTTCTTTGAAGATTGGGAGACGGTAATAATCTTTTGATGGCGATAAACCCAAGGCATAAGCTTTGATTCCAACAACATGGCGATTTGAGTCAAAGGAAAAGGCAGTCTGCCCTGAAAAATAATTTTATCCTGATGCACGTGATGAACTAGTAAAAACTTCGGTTCCTTGACATAAAGCGGAGTAAAAAAGGGAATACCATTTTCGCTATCGACTACAGCGTCAAATTTTCCATGGAAGTGAAAAATGTAATACAGAAATGCCCAAATATATACCATGAAAAAACCACCCCGGCGGATAATGTGAATCCCATCAAGAATTTCCTGTCTGGGACATTTGTGATCGTTTCCGCAAAACCAGACAACATGGTGGCCTGCCTGAGCCCACCTTTTTGCGGCTTCGTGCAAATAAACTTCAGCGCCGCCGCCCCATTTGTGACGGGTGTCGCGCCAGTTCAAAATTAAAATGCGTTTTTTCCCGGGAGATACAAGGACCGGTTTGTAGTGAGAGGTAAACACTCCCAATAGGTCTTTTAGATTTTGAGTGATGATAAATAATTTTTCTGCAAATACGTGGGCGGTTAACAGAATCGCCAATTGAGCCAGCGAGAGGTAATACACTACAGAAACAAACGAGGTGATGTCTTTATGAAAAAGGATGATAAATATCCACTGCAGGATGACAAAAACAAAACTAATAACAGGGAAAATATATTGTTTTTTGATTTGATGGAAATTGACTATGCTGCCCGAAATAGTAAATGCCGCCATTGCCAGCGTATACCAGGGCAACAAATCCAATACTGCGTCCACCTTGTGCCCGAAGATTAACGGGACTGTCAACCTGCCACCCAAACCGATGAAAGCAAATGTAGCGATACAGGCGAGAGTGGTAATTCCCAACAACTTATAAAAGGTGGCCTGGGAATTCTGACCTGCACCTTCTGAACGGCTAACCACCGGGGTAATGAATTGAGAAAACATTGTCCCAATGAAATACACCATCTTTCCGGTTAATGAAAGCAGTGAATATTGGCCGGCAGCTTCAGGAGAAAGAAAATGCTTGGCCAAAATTAAATCCAAACTGATAAAAGCTACTGAAGATATTCCCAAAAGCATTGATGACCCAAAGAACTTTACCGGGAAGCGGTTTATAGTTTTTTCCTCTGCAATCACATTCTTTTTAGACAAGGATAGGGCGGCAATCCAACCCAGAACAAAAGTGATCAAAGCTGATATGGGAATGGCAGCGTAAACCAGATCCGGTCTATTCAGGCTGATAAAAATCCATGAAAACAACAACCTACAAAGGGCATCTATGAGCCCCAGTAAAGCCAAAATGACAAACTTGAGATTTCCAGAGAGATAACCTTTGTCAACGGCCGATAAACCGCTGACAATAATAAACGGGGTAAACATAATAAAGGGAATGTAGGAGTTTGCATGAAAATAATTTGTCAAAAACGGAATCAACGCTACCCATACAAGAGTGACGGCGAGGGATACTAAAAAAATACGGCTTCTGACGTAAACCCAAAAAGTCGCTATAGCGGACTGGTATTTTCCTAACAAAAAACCACTCCTATATGTAACCGTCTGAGACAGAGCACCCAAGGGAACCCTGAAGAGGGTGAACAGACTGGTAATTAAGCTGATTAATCCAAATTCAGCTAGATCCAGCCGTCTGCCCAGGAAAGTATTAGTTAAAAGATTTACTACTCCGGCAAGTCCGGACGAAATGATTAAAAACATCCCGGAAGCCAGCTCCGGAGTGAATTTTGGCAGTTTGTAAAACTTCTTTACAGGCACTTCCTGGGCAACAGCTGCTACTACCTCTGGTTTCAGATGGAAACCATGAATAGTCTTTTCCCAATAATGTGGACGGAATATTAACTGAATGATCGCCTTGACAGCGGCAACACTAACCATGAGCCAATATAACGGGATGAAATATACGTATTTAACCAACTCCCAGTGGCCACGTTTGGCACAACCGATCATGTAATAGTAGAGAAATAGGAAATTGCCGAAAATAAGAGAAAATACCGCCATGTAGAAAATTACCGGAGGAAAAAGCGTATCAATGGCCGGGCCAACAATTGAATAGAGGGTGAAGTAGGAAATCGTAGCCAACCAAAGCAAGGGGTTGATTAACATAAAAGCGATCTTTCCGCCTACTACTAACTGAAAAATAAGGGCGTGAATACCGTGCAGCTTTAGAAATTGCAGAGGATGGCGATTGTGAACCAGATATGTCTGAACATAACCTTTGATCCAGCGCGAACGTTGCCTTAACCAATTTCCCAGCCTACTATTTGCTTCTTCCAAAGTAGTGGAATCGATCATGGCTGTTTGGTAGCCCATTTTAAAAAGTCTGGCTCCCAAATCGCAGTCCTCGGTAACATTGAAAGCGTCCCAACCGTGCAGTTTACGCAAAATTTCGATCTTGAAATGATTGGAAGTTCCACCCAGCGGTAGGGCAGTATTAATCGATTGAAGTCCGGGCAGAACTACGTCGAACCAAAGAGAATACTCCGCTGTAAACAGCCTGGTGAGTAAATTATGGCCGGGGTTGTAATAGTTTAGTTTGGCCTGGAGACAAACAATTTTCTCCGAAGAATTTTTGAAACCCAGATAAGCTTTTTTCAACTGGTCGGGATCCGGACGATCTTCCGCATCATAAATAACCACATATTCACCCCTGGCAAAGGTCAATCCGTAGTTACACGCCTTGGGCTTGGTCTTGGGAAAGGAATGGGGAACAATAACGACTCTGACAAACGAGGGCAGATTAATTTTTTGGGCAGCTTCAATGGTTTGAGAATCGTTTTCTTCCAATAAAAGAAGAACATCCAATTTTGATTTCGGCCAATCCAGTTTTTCTATCGATGTGAGAAATTCCGGAAGCACGCGCGATTCGTGATAAAGAGGACACAACACGGAATAAACCGGCAGGTCAGAATCTTTTATTTGAGAAATTTTTTGACTTGAAAAGGTGAATTCAGGAGGAAATCTCAGACTTTTACTTATTAAAAACAGATTGAAAAAAACATCAACAAAATAGATAGTCGTAAGAATACCCATAAAGACGATGGCTGTGGTCAGTGGTGAGATGAAAAGACATACCGTAAGTATTGAAATAATCAATAGAACCGCGGTTTTTTGCCAAGAAGAAAAAGTATTCACAGCTGAATGCTCATTAGAGATTTGGGTGTGGGTGATGAAATGCTGGCCTTTGTGAATTACTCCAGCCCCGACTGGTGAACCGACAGACGGCGGATCGATACGGAAGATTTTTGGTGGTTCAAGCTTGAGTTTGACCGCTCTGAGGCCTATTTGGGCAGAAGCAGACCAAATCCGAAGTTTTGATTGGCCGTTTTTTCTGGGCAAAAACTCGATATCAACTGAGCCTATCGACAAACCCAACTGCTTCGCAGTGTGTAAAAGCGGCAAATCCAAAGTCCAGGCATCGACAGATCCGGAATCAATATGATTCAGTAAACTTTTTTTGAAAATTTTCATGCCAGACTGAACATCAGTCGGCATGCCAAAAAGAAATTTACCGAAAAAATGACGGAAAAGGCTCGAGGCCGTTCTGCGGACACGGGAAGTATGATGAACTTTACGATTAGCCACAACAACGGCATCTTTTGAAGTCAACTCAAACATAGCCGGAAGAGCCTCAGGAGGATACTGCAAATCTCCGTCAATCATGGCCACATATTCCGTTTGGGCAAGTTTTGCCCCTTCGATGACGGAAAAAGCTTTACCGGCTTTTCCCGATTTACTGTGGATTATTATAGGATACGTCTTAGACAGATTTTTAAGTTGATATATGGTCTTGTCCGAGGAGTTGTCGTCTACAAATATCAACCTATATTTAATTTCAGCCGAAGTTAAGGATTTATGGATCCTTTCTATTAATTCACGAACGTTATCTGCCTCATTTTTAACCGGAATAATGACATCTATTTGACCCATAATTAGTTATAACTTTTTTGAACATAAACAAAGAAAAATATCCTACTAGAGGATATAGAGCGGTATTATACACCAAAAAACGAAGAATTAAAACTGGCTATTTTGACTTAACTGTTTTGAGATATCTATAGGAAAAAAAGCCTATAGATCCACCTAATATGTCTATAATAACATCCCTGATATGGGGTTCGCGACCGGGAGTAAAACTTTGATGAAATTCGTCCGAAGATGCGTAAACAACAACAAATAGCAACGTGAAAATTAGCCTTTTTGTTCGTGAAAAATGAGTGGTATGGCGTAATGAATAATCGATAAGAATAGCCAAAATGAAATATTCAACAACGTGAGCAAGTTTCTTGATAAAAAAGTCGCGGACGTCAATCGTACTGGCCTGAACAGTGGGCTGGGACGAAAAAAAGAAAATCAGACTCATCCAGATAAGCGCGGGTAACCAGTAGGCAAGCTTTTTGACAGACAGGGACATTAGAGAATTATATATCAGGAAGGCTTGCCTATTAAAAAGGAATAAACTATTGATCCCAAGCCCAGGAAAATTAACATTATTGCAGGCCAGGGAGGGGGAGTATTGGGATCGGCTCCCGTAGAGGCAGATAAGACTGGGATTGGTGCGGGGGTATTTGTTGATGTAAGTGTAAGAGTAAGTGTGGATTTTGGGGTAGGTTTTTTTGAGACGGAAATGACGGGTATTTGGGTGGGGAATTGTGTAGGTTTTGGAGTTGGAACGGATGTGACATGAACCGGAGTTGAGGAAGGCGCTGAGGTAGGCATCGGGCCGGTAATTGTGACTGGGACCGGGTCGGACCAGGTGGCAGAGCCGCCGGAGGTTAAACGGCCGATTTTAAAGTTGTAAACGCCTGGGCCGGTGTAAGCAGAATCGGCAGAATCCGGCTTGAAAATCAGTTTTCCGCTCCAGCTTCCCTCTTTAACCTCATCTGCAAGTACCCGGAAATAAGAGCCTGCCTGAGAGCCGGGCAGATTTATCCACTCTCCGGAATTGTTTTTGGTGTAACCGAAATAATTTGTCCCGGAAAGATAAAAAACACCGCGCAGATATGAGTCACCGCAGGAGGAGCAAATCAGATTAATATCGACCGAAAACTCCTGATTTTGATCTATAGAAACGGGGGGGTTGGAAAAACTAAGGGTCAAAGCCGTAACCGGGGAGACGGCAAAAAAGAAGAGGATGGGCCAAATCCCCCACCATTTCATAAATTAAATATAACACTATCTCCACCTCATCCCTATGCCCCTCTCCAAATTATCAGAGAGGGGAATTTTAGTTAAAACTTAACGTTCCTGCATAAGTAATACTACTTACCGGATAGTGATCGGTAAATTTGACGTCGTGACCGTCTTTTACGTACGGATCATGCATGACGTAATTACCGTTTGAACCGCTTTTTAGTACCACAAAATGTTCCGGCCCTTTGTAAACTCCCACAATTACCGGTTTTCCTGATGCCAGCTGCTGGTCTATGTTGGCTGAGTAAGAGCGATTGATAGTGATGCCGTTTATGGTTATGTTGTAGTACAAATACCCTGTATTTCCATAAAAAGCATCCGCAGTCAGAGCAATATCGGTAGGTTTAATATTTTTCTTGTAATGACTGGCGACCATTGATACGGAGGAAATTAAGCATCCATAATTGGCGACCGTATATTTTGAATCACCCAGATATAAATTACCCCATTGGGTATCACGTTGATTGTAATAACAACCCCAATCATTACACACGGTTTGGTTTTGCAGAAGCGAAGCTCCGCCCTGACGGCTAATAAATGACGAGATAGCCTCTCTTTGGGCAATGGCGTCAGCTAATAATTTCTGATAAGTGGCTTCATCATTTTTGGTTTGTCTAAGAAGATTGTCTTTGGTGGCCCGAAGCGAGGTCAGGTAAACTTTTTGCTGCTCAATCTTTTTTTGGGCATCCTGAATCATGGTTTTTTGTTGGGCATAATCGCTTTGCACCCGTTGAGCTTGGGAAAGGAAACGACGGTTTGATTCCTGAAGTAGTTGGGCGTATTTAAACCTGGCGATAAATTGGGAAAAATCCGATGCGGAAAAAATTAATTGGACAGGATCAATCGCACCCTGTTTGTAAGACTGTGATATTTGGACGGCTAATAGTTTTGATTTGTCTTTCAGACTATTTTCCAGTTGATCTATTTTAGAATTTATAGAACCAATATACCTTTCTGACTGAGTAATTTTGAGAGCGGAAAGTGAAATCTGGTCGTCGTAATAGCCTATTTCACTGGAGAGTGTTTTGGCTGAATTTTTGGCGGCCGCAATTTTGGCTGTTAATTCGGCAATTTTCTTGTCTAATTCGGAAGCGTCCTGGGCATGAAGTGCGGACGGGTAGATTAATAGACAAACAGAAGTTAGAATTATTAAGATTTTCTTCATGTTTTGAGATAACGCCGGGTGGCAATAAATCCCCCAAAGCCACCTACCAGCGCACCCAAAAGCATTTCACCGCCTAAGAGCTCAAACATAAACAAAATCGGCGGAGGAAGGATGGGAATGCCGGCTAAAAAGCTAACTAAAAACGGCATGGAATACAGCAAAATCAAATAAGTGACTCCCCAGGCAATCACGGCGCCAATCAGTCCGTAAATTATCCCCTCATAAACAAACGGGGCACTAATATACCCCCGAGTTGCCCCCACCAACTGAAGGATAACAATTTCTTCCCTTCGTGAAGCCACTTTTACACCTATTATGAGTAAAATAATGACAAAAGTAATCAGGACATTTGTGCCAACCAGGGCAATTCCGATAATTCTTACCGAATTAGTCCAGCGGGTGAGCGTGCCGACAATATCCTGAGCATATCTGACGTCGTCTATTTGGGATTCCAACTTTAATTGGTCGGCCAATTTCGGCAGATCGGCCGGTTTGTTGGCTGTGACTTCCAGAGATGCAGGCAACATACTGGCAGTAACGGCTTCAAGTAAAAGCGGGTCCGATTTATTGAGATCTTTGTAAATGACCAAAGCAGCTTCTTTGGTGACATATTTGAACGATTTCATTAAGCCGGTACTTCTCAGCTGTGACTCTATGCGGTCAATATCTGTTTGCGGCGGAATATATTCGGATTTGAAAAAAGCATTGATCTGGGGTCTGGTTTCAAAATAATTTAAAACTGCCTGGGATCCGGCCGAGAGGAGGAACAATATACTGAACAGAAACAGGGTCATGGTCATAATGGAAACCGCGGCCAAGGTCTGGTAAGGAGAACGACTGATTCTGTTAATGGCGGTGTTAAGAAGTTTGCCCATACTTTCCTTTAGGATCGTCGCTAGTTAACTTGCCTTGGGATAAGTTGATTACCCGAAGTGAATAGTGGTCCACTATTTCTGCATTGTGGGTAGACATGAGTACGGTGGTCTTGAGTTCGGAATGGATATCTTTTAAGAGTTTGACGATTTCTTTTCCTGTTTTGGGATCCAAATTTCCGGTCGGCTCGTCGGCCAGAATGATTTGAGGCTTGGCGACTATGGCTCTGGCTATGGCAATACGCTGAAGTTCACCACCGGACAACTGACTGGGAAAAAGACCGGACCTATTGGTAAGCCCGACCATTTCCAGGGCCAATTTGACGGCCGTCCTGGCGTCAGAAGTTTTGATACCCCTGACTTCCAGAGGTAATGAAACATTTTCCTGAACGCTTCTATCCAGAAGTAATTTGTAATCCTGAAATACAGTTCCGATCAGCCTTCTGAAATTCGGCAGGTCTTTGTTTTTTAATTTGGAAAGATCCTTACCTTCGACAACCAGTTGACCCGAGTCTGATTTGAGTTCGCGTAATATCAGCCGCATGAGTGTGGTTTTACCCGATCCCGAAGGTCCGGTAAGGAAAACAAATTCTCCCGGTTCGATAGAAAAGGAGACATCGTGAAGTGCAATGATGTCACCAAATTTTTTAGTGAGTGAGCGGGCAGATACCATGTGATTATTCTAATAATTTGACACGGCCAACATCCATCAGCCACCCGGAATAACGGCCTTTCAGAGTCTGGCCGTTGATTTCAACTTGTTTGCCATCAAACTGATCCAGGTCGACAATTGACGAGACCAAATAGACTGTCTGACTAATACCTCCGGGGCGGGTAAGGTGGTGGGTCCCCTCCCCTTTTATGCCACCTTTTTCTAATTTTCCAGTTGCCACATCAGAAAAAGTTTTGGTGTCGTTTGAACCGACAACATTGGCTGATTTGACCATATCTTCGGCTGTGGCCTGTTTGTCATTTGATTTTGCCGGTGTTTTTTTGGCTAAAAAGTATCCTGAGGTCGCACCAAAAACAACTACAACAACGGCGATTATTATTAATAATGATGAATTGTCTTTCGGAGGGACAGGAACAGGTTGATCCATGGCTAGATTAGTATAACACACGCACGTTATTGGTTGTTCCACAAGTCCGGCAACTGATTGGCATAGTAGGCAACGTTAAACCAGGACCAATTCTGAAGATAATAATTTCCGGCATCTTCCCAGTACGAAACATGTTTTTCCTGATCAATGAAAAGTTTGGGCAATATTTTTTGCCGATAAATATCGGATGCAATCAACGGATCCGTGTTTGAAAAGATAGGCAACACAGATGAATATGCCAAAACCGATTCATAACTTTCCAAAGGTTTCCCATCATGGCTGTATCCGACGGCAATTTCATGATTTTTTAACCAGTAATCAGACATAAAAATCCCGGCATTCTCAAGAAAATTGAAGGCCCTTTGGTCGTTATACCAGCGATAATCCACGCCAATTCTCCACATGGTTCTAACGGAATCGTATGAATAGTCTGTTGAAGAAATCCCCTCTTCTTTTGAAATAAAATAGTTACCGTCAGATGACATGGCACACCAATTCGGAGGCAGCCCTACTGAAGATGACTCACCTGAATAAAGATTAGCTGTGCAGTTAATAAGGGCCTCGTAGGATGAATCGACAACTCCCATCCAGTCATGAGATGGATCAACCTCGGAAAAGATCCGATAAGCCGAAGGGAAAAAATATGAAACATTAAGAATGAGCTCCGGTTTGGTTTTGGCCCAGTTTCCGGGAATTAAATAATTTTTTCCATTAAATTCCCTGACTTCAGTGTGCCAAATTCCGTCTATAATTTTTTTAGCAGAATTGAGATAAGCAGGATTATTCCATTTTTTATAGGCGAACAACAAACTAAGAGCGATGTCCGTATCGGCGTCTGAAGCGGAACCGGAATCTAAAACAACTCCGTTACCATATTTCCAGGAAAAGGTATCAGCACTATTCTGAAGATTTGACTTTGTCCATGACCACACTTTTTCAAAAGTCTCCGGGTCTGATTGCCAAACACTTCTGAGCATGGCATACGATTGGCCTTCGGAAGTGGTGATGTCAGATTTCATAGGATCGATTGACTTTTCGTGATCCTTTAAGAATCTCTGCCTGTACGATTGCCAGGTATTTTCCAGAATTTGGGAAAAATTCTGATTTGACCAGAACTCTACACCCCAACCATTGGTATTAAATCCTTTTATATATACGGAATTATTCAGAACATCAGATACGGTCTTTGAGGCTCCACCCCACAAATCTACCTGCATTTGAGGCGTTTTAGCTACCAAATCAAAAGTATTCGGACTACCCCGGTCAACTTTAATATCGACTTCAGAATCGTGATCTACTTTTAAATACCATACTGCATTAGGGAAAATTATTCCTGACGGATTTTTTGGATCAGTAAGTTCGAGGTAACTATATTGATCTATAGCGATAGCCGTACCGGAATCGATATGATTTCTGATCCAGACGATGGCCTCTTTTTGGCCGGACGTTTGGTTTGTAGTATAAAGCGAATAACCTCCACTGGTTTGCGGAAAAGCCGGACTTTTCTGACCAAAAAAGAAGTAGTAAATCATTATGGCCGGAATTATGAAAAAACAGTGCAGGTAGGGTTTCTTGAAAATAACTGCAGACAATATCCCTACCGACAAACTTAGTAAGGGGATCAATGGCAAAATGTAAAACTCAATAACCATTCCTCCTCTGGCAAGGTAAAACCAAAATCCAAAACTAAGCAGACAAAATCCGATTAAGGACTTATTTCTTTTGACTAACGAGACTATTGCCAATATCAATTGGCTTACGATGCCCAAAACCATGAGCGCCGGGTCCTGTTTTATCCATAAAAATAAATTATTCCAAAACTGACTGTGAACAGGATCAAAAAAGGAACCACCGGGACGGGAGAACTGAAACTGCAAAGTTTCCATTAAACTGACGTGATTCTCACTCCCTCCCAGCCATGTTCCGGTAGGAAATAATTCGTTTTTAAATAATGCATATAAGACGTAAGTTGATGCGGTGATCCCGAAAATGAAAATCCACAGCCAAGCGGCAAATGACTTATGGTGGGGATGAGCAGAACTGTAAACAGTGTAGAGAAAACCGGGGATGAAAAAGACAGCATTTTCTTTAGTTAAAACTGCGATACCAAAAAGTATTGCACTGATCAGGTAATGAGCTAGTTTGCGGTTTTTTCCAATAATTAAACTGTATGCAAAAAGCACCCAAAAAATCATAATATTGTCGAGCAGCAGCCGGCGTTGGAAATATACCGCCAATGGTGATAGCGAAAACATTAAGACACCAATAATACCGGCATAATATTTCCCGGTAATTTTTTTGGCTATACTAACGACCAGATATGAAGATAAGACATGAATAATCAACATCATGACCCGGGCGCTGTTTAAGGAAAACCCGAAAGTAAATATACCCCCGGAAATAAGCAGCCAAATTGCAGTAAGAATCCATCCGGCCGGGGCGTGGTCATACCAATAGGTGTACGGAGCCAATTTGCCATGACTAATTACTGACCAGGCCTGAGAAAGATAAACGCCTTCATCACTTTCAAAATAGGGAAAACCAAACATGTTATAGGCGTGCACAAATCCGGAAACCAGCAAGACCGTAAATACCAATAATATTTCCACCCAATTACTTTTTAGTTTAGCCAGCATAGGTTTTCGGCATTAATAACGGGGACAGGAAGTTTTCGGATAAATTTCTGTGAGCATTGATATGAGTGGTTTTTTCCCAAGTATTTTTACCTAATAACAAATGAGCCAAACCCCTGAATGAAGAAGTGGCCAGAATTATCTGATACGGAAAAAATGAAATTATTATTTTTAATGAATCAGAAAAAGAATAATCTAATTTGTATTCCCGCGTAAATTCCCGGATTCCGATTAAATAAATTAAAATTTGCAGGATAAATATATACATGGGAACAAATGAGATCAGTGAAACCAAGACCGGCAGTTTGAAATTTGCGGCGAGCCAGACACCAAACGGAAAGTATAACAGAAACAGTATTTGAATAACCGGAGTAGAGAGTGTGTAAAGGGAAACAAGTTTTTGTTTTAACTGCGGGAGCTGGGTCCAGTTGCCTTTTAATAAAATTTGCAAAAAACCCTGGTCCCATCGGGTTCTTTGTTTGATAAAGGCGGCAGTGGAATCCGGAGTTTCTTCACGGGTGACATGTTTTTCATCGTAAATGACTTTTAATTTTGCTCCGATGGCAGCTAACCTGATTCCAATATCCGCGTCTTCAGTAAGGCAATTCTCGTCCCATCCTCCTACTAATTCCAGATAATTTTTTTTGAAAAATACAGTATTTCCACCCAATGGAGTGATATTGCCTACTTGGGAAAAAAAGTTTAGTCCGGACTTGAACCAAAAGAAATATTCCAAAACATTGAGTGCAGAAAACCAATGCGAACGATAGTTCATTAGCTGTACCCCAGACTGAATCACATCGACTTTTTCATGTGTCATCAGGGTATTAATAATTTTGTAAATATCCCGGTGTGGCTGATCTTCGGCATCAAATACGGTTACTATTTGGTTCCCAGAATTTTGCAGACCTATGTTTAAACTGTGCGGCTTGTTGATAGGAAAACCATCAAATACTACTAATTTTATATTGGGTTTTCCCAGTTCATCTAAAATTCTATTTACTGCTAATATAGTGTAGGTATCGTCCTGCCGGCAAAGAATTAAAATTTCTTTCAACTCGTCAGGGTAATCTATATTGTTTACGGCTTTTATAGTGTCGCCTATGACGGCTTCTTCGTTTCTGGCCGGAATAAGAGCGGAAAATGAGTAGGATGGTTTAAGAAATGCATTCGGCGACCGTTGACTGATTGTTTTTTCGGGATTTTCCCAGGCGTGAAGCATCCACTTTAAGGTAAAAATTCCCTGAGAGAAAAATACCATCGACAATAAAATCACAACAACCGAAATACCATAGACCGGTAGTAAAACTACAACCAGTAAATAAAATCCCATGAAAAGAGCACATATCGTAACAAGGCCAGTGAATTTCATAAAAAATGACCCATCAGGGTCAGGACTGTATTATATCCTATAAGTGTTGAAATTTAAAGATTCAGGAGACGAACCTCAGCTTCAACAAAATCTTCCAAGTTACCATCTAAGACGGATTCTGCCTGGCTGGTTTCAATATTAGTTCGCAAATCCTTGACCATTTTGTACGGATGCAGTACATATGAACGGATTTGATTTCCCCACGAGGCGGCTTTATAGGAACCTTTAAGTTGCTTTTCTGTTTTGGCCATTTCTTCCTGGGACCGCTCCCAAAGTTTGGCCTTTAAGAGAGAAAGTGCAATCTTTCGGTTTTGCTCCTGATAGCGTTGGGTTTGGCATTGAACCGAAATTCCGGTGGGCTTGTGGAGAAGACGAACCGCTGTTGAGACTTTATTCACATTCTGACCTCCGTGTCCGGTAGCTCTGAAGGCTTCAAATTCAATTTCGTCGTCGGGAATATTTATGGGCGTGGAGTTTTCCGGAAGCTCCGGTAAAACTTCGACCAAGGCAAAGGATGTTTGACGAAGGTTATCTGCATTAAAAGGAGACTGACGAACCAGACGATGAGTGCCTTTTTCACCGGTCAAATAACCAAAAGCATAAGGCCCGGTGACAGTGAAAGTGACTGATTTTAGCCCCGCTTCCTCACCAGGAGATTCATCAATAATTTCAGTAACCCAGCCCCGGTTTTCGCAAAAATGAAGATACATACGAAGCAGCATTGAAACCCAATCCATTGCTTCGGTACCCCCCTGGCCTGCTTTTATACCGACTATGGCATTGGCCGAATCATAAGGTCCGTTTAGATAGGTTGTTAATTCCAACTTGGAAATCTTTTTACTTAACTGAAAAACCAACTTTTCCACCTGGGGATCATCCGGCATCAGTTCTACTAACCCTATTGCGTCTGCAATTTCCTGACTGAGGGAATTTATCTGTTTTTCCTCTTCCTGGAGGGAGGACAACCGCTTGAGAGTCGACTGAGCCAATTTCGGATCCGACCAAAAATCTGGCAGGGTAGATGCCTCCTCCAGTTGACGAATTTGGAAAATCCGATTATCGGGATCGAGCTTGGTTTTGATATTTGTTAGCTTTGTTTCCAGTTCTTCAAGTTGTTTCTTAAGCTCAATCATGGGTAAATTATACCGTTAGTTGGCTGCCGAGGGCGAAGCGGGAGCACAAATTGAATTTTTGAGCTGGGAAATCTGGTCCGGGGGAAGGCGCTGAATCAAATCAACGATGGCGTTCAAACTGTCATTGCTGACCTTTAAACCCAATACTACCGGGGAATTCCGATTAGGATGAGTGATGAGAGAATCCAGAGCACTGCTTAATTGGGGACCAACTTCAGAGATACCTGTTTTAGTTAATTTTGTAAGTGCCTGGGGGTCAACATATCCGGACAAAAGTCCCGGCAATAATCCTTTTTTCGACGCTACTATTCCCCCGACCACAACTACCAGTCCGGCGACTAAAATTATTTTGAGCAGGAACTTGAACACTGGATAAAGTATAACATTCTAGGGCGAACCAAGATCAGGATAGGCTTTGGCTATA
>Ga0265297_10003747_pt1 | contig 26693 bp, 28 predicted proteins | sample Munlanlwell13791_FD_192502 | JGI IMG/M metagenome (GOLD analysis project Ga0265297, IMG submission 192502) | Leachate microbial communities from a municipal landfill in Southern Ontario, Canada - Leachate well 137-91 | ecosystem: Engineered > Solid waste > Landfill > Unclassified | place...
ATTTCTTGTATTGGTCAGGATGTTAGCGGCGAGGAAATAAAGCGCGGCTTGCAAGCGGAAAAAGTGGACACCAGGCTTTTTCAAGTAGATAAGAAAAATCCCACTGCCTATTCGGTGATTTTTTTGACTAAAACCGGTGAGCGCACCATTTTAAGTTATAAAGGCGCCGGCGATAATATTTCGGAAAAATTAATTCCCTGGAAAAAAATAAAAAGTAAATGGTTGTATTTAGCATCTTTGGCCGGTAATAGAAATCTTTTAATTCAGGCGATTAATTTTTCCAGAAAAAATAGTATTTTTTTGGCAACTAATCCGGGAATGGGTGAGCTGATTAATTTCAAGAAATCACCGAAGCTCTTAAGTAATTTTGATGTTTTTGTTTTGAATCAGGAAGAAGCGTCTTTTTTAACAAACATTCCGTTTGCCAAAGAAAAAGAAATTTTCCAGAAATTGGATGATTTAATTCAGGGTCTGGTGGTAATGACTAAAGGGCCGGAAGGGGTGGTTGTTTCTGACGGCGCCAATATGTGGCGCGCCGGAATTTACCGCGAGAAAAAATTAGCGGATCGAACTGGCGCTGGCGATGCTTTTGCTTCGGGCTTTGTAGCGGCTTTAGTCAATAAAAAAGTGTTTAAAGTTAAAGATCGCAGTGTTTTTCGGGAAAAAGATATTGAAACGGCTATTAAGTTGGCGAGTGCCAATGCCACGGCCAAAGTGGAAAAAATTGGAGCAAAGACCGGATTATTACACAAAAAAGATTTGACCAATCCGCGCTGGAAAAAACTGGCGATAGAAAAAATTTCTTTATAGGTTAAAACGAAAAAAGCCGTTCGGAAAAGTTCCAAGCGGCTTTTTAGTGTTCGTTATAGTGGCGGTGATAATATTTTAAAAGTAGTATAGTTGCGACATACGGTAAAATGCTGAGGAGAAATGGAATCAAATCAAAACGCGTAAAGTAAATCAGCGAGTTTAAAAGCGATTGAGGAAGAGGAATCAGTATCTGGGTATAGCCATTAATATATCCATAACAAAAATTATGGACTAAGACTACAATTTCGCTAATGAACAAAATCCAAAGGGAAGCTCGGATTATCTTATATCGCCAAAGGTGAGCAATGGTTAGGATGAAGAGCAAAACTGTGATAGTGAAAACAGTTGATTGAACGACACGGGAAACATTAATTGTTTGGTTTTTATCAGCCAAAGGTCCCATTTCTGCCATACCCGCAAAAGGAGCGCACCAAAACGCATAAAGCGTTACAAATTCATCAAGTAGATTAAGCAAGATGATCAGAAAAATAATGATGGCGAGTGATTTTAGGTTGCCTTTGCTAAGCTTTGTCAGGAAGCTGGTTTTTAGCGCCATTGCTTTATCCCTCTATTTATTATTAAGTAGCTATCTTCATTTTAATCTTTAATTAAATTATTTCAAATACCCCAGAAAAATGGTAAAATATTAGAGTATGGCGATTTTAATAAAAAATGGCATTATTTTTGATGGTTCTGGCCAAAAAGGAGAACGAACCGATGTCTTGATTGAAGGCGATAAGATTTCTGCTATTGGCGCCTTGGCGAAGAAAAAAACTGAAATAGTTATTGATGCTAGCGGCCTTTATTTAACCCCGGGTTTTATTGATATTAATAGCGACTCCGATCATTATCTGACGATTTTTACTCAACCAAGTCAATCCAGCCTTTTGGAGCAGGGGATTACTACGGTTTTAACCGGTAATTGCGGCTCATCTTTGGCTCCGCTGGTCAAGGGAAATTTAATCAGTCTTAGAAAATGGTCTGACCCGAATCAAATCAATATTGATTGGCAAAGTTTTGGTGAGTTTTTGGAAAAATTAAGCCGCTTTAAAATCGGTGTTAACTTTGGAACATTAATCGGCCACTCTACCATCAGACGGGGAATTATTGGAGAAGAATTTCGCGACTTAACTGAACCGGAGTTAAAAGAAATGAAATATTTAGTTGAAAAAAGTTTAGCCGAAGGGGCTTTCGGCGTTTCTACCGGTTTGAGTTACAGTCATTCCAGAATTACGCCCCAATATGAAATTTTGGAAATCGCTAAAATTATTGAAAAATACAACGGTTTATACGCCACGCATTTGCGTTCAGAAAAAGAAGGACTTTTGGCGGCAATAGCGGAACTTGAAGATTTAGTTTCGGAGTTAAAAGATTTTCCGAAAATAGAAATAAGCCATCTTAAAGCTTATGTGGGATTAGAAGATGATTTGAACCAGAGTTTGAAGTTAATTAATGATTTAAAGAACCGCGGCGTGGATATTAATTTTGATGTTTACCCTTATCAAACAACCGCCAACCCGCTTTATACTTATTTGCCGTCTTGGGCAGTTTACGGCGGAATGGAGTTGATGATAAAGAATATTTCCAACCGTACGGTTCGTCAAAGAGTCATCAAAGAATTAAAAGAGAGGCCGTATAATTTTTCTAAAATTATTGTGGCTGAAGCTTTGAAATTTCCGAGCCTTGTGGGAAAAAGCATCGCCGAACTGGCAAGCAAAAGAAATGTTGATTTTGAAGAAATGCTATTGGACATTTTGGTTTTTTCCGGCGGTCGGGCAACTGTTTTTGAAGCTAATTTATCGGAAAATGGCATTGAGGCGCTTTTTAAAAATCCTTTGAGTTTAATTGCCACTAATGGTCCCGGCTTTAACAATGCTCAAAATGACAGTTTTTTGGCTCATCAACGTTCTTTTGGCGCCTTCCCTAAGTTTTTAGGTTTGGCGCGTGATAGAAAACTTATGTCTTGGCCAGAAGCCATTAAGAAGATCACTAGCGAACCGGCCAAAAAAATAGGCTTAAGGAAAAGAGGATTGATTAAAAAAGGTTATTTTGCTGATTTGGTTATTTTGAATCCCGACACTATTAACTCCGGGGCAACTTTACAGAACCCTTATTTGCGGCCGGAAGGGATTAAATTTGTTATCTTGAACGGTCAATTGGTTGTTAAAGAATCTCTGGCTACCGGAATTTTAGCCGGTCAAATTTTTAAACGCTAATTCTTTATGCGTTCTTCTCACGCACCGGATCATCTCTTCATTATTTTAGTTTGGCTGATTACTATTATTGGCTTAGCTTGTCTTTTAAGCGCTTCGTTAATATTGGGCAAAAATAATTTTAATGATCCCTTTTATTATTTTAAACATCAATTGTTGTATGGCGGAGCCGCGGGTCTGGTAGGATTTTTTCTAATGAGTAAGATTTATTATCGTCGTTTGGAGAAGCTGGCCTTGCCGCTCTTGCTTGTTGGAATTTTGCTGATGCTTTTAGTTTTTACACCTTTGGGCTTAGAGATAAAAGGAGCGCGCCGTTGGATTAGCCTTCCGTTTGCTTTTCAGCCGGGCGAGATAATCAAATTAGTTTTTACCGTTTACTTAGCCGCTTGGATTTCCAAAAGAACGGAAAAAATAAAAACTTTCAAAGAAGGATTTTTCCCATTTCTGCTTTTTTTAGCGATGATTGCCGCGCTCTTCGTAATGCAGCGTTCCACCAGCACTTTAATTATTATTATCGGTACGGCGCTCATCATTTTTTTCTTGAGCCGCGCCAAACTGTTACATATCGGAATCATCTTTTTGTTGGGCGCAGCGCTTTTGGCCGGTTTAATTTTACTTCGGCCTTATCAAACTAGCCGCTTCTTAAGTTTTTTAAATTCCGGGGATGACCCGCAAGGCCGCGATTATCATATTAATCAAGCCTTAATTGCTATTGGCTCCGGCGGCTTAACCGGCGTTGGCTTCGGCAATGCTGTCAGCAAGTATAATTATTTGCCGGAACCGATGGGAGATTCTATTTTTGCTGTTATTGCTCAAGAATTTGGCTTTATCGGAGTTTTAATTCTAATCAGTTTATACGTGCTTTTTCTGTTCAAAGGCCTTTCTATATCCAAACATGGCCCTGATACTTTTTCTCAGTTGTTGGCTGCCGGCTTAACGATTATGGTAGCCCTTCAAGCCTTTATTAACATCGCTGCCATGAGCAAACTGATACCTTTAACAGGTCAACCCTTACCTTTTATCAGTTACGGAGGCACTAGTTTGGGCGTTCTTTTGACTTCAATGGGAATTATTGTTAATATTTCTAAATACACGAAAAAATAGCATGAATTCAACGGTTAAACAAGTAAATATTGCGGAAATTAAAATTAAAGTGGCCTTCACCGGCGGCGGTACTGGCGGCCATATTTATCCGCTTATCAGCGTTGCTAGAGCTTTAAAGAGGTTATCGGCTCAGCGCCTTTTAACTTTGGAACCAGTTTATATCGGTCCTGACGGCTTTAGCCGAGAAGCTTTTGCCAAAGAGAATATTCAGGTTGTTCCGATTATCGCCGGAAAATTAAGGCGTTATTTTTCACCGCTTAATTTTATTGATTTTTTTAAAGTCATCATCGGTTTTTGCCAAAGCCTTTATCAAGTTTGGAAATTTATGCCTGATTTGATTTTCAGTAAAGGGGGTTATGGCGCCGTGCCCGTAGTTTTAGTCGGCCGGCTTTACCGCATCCCTGTTTTCATTCATGAATCCGACACTATTCCCGGTTTAAGCAATAAAATTGCCGCTAAATTCGCTAAAAGAATCGGCATTTCTTTTAATAAGGCTTTTGAATATTTTCCGGCTGAAAAAACTGCTTTAGTTGGCAATCCCATTCGTTCTGAATTATTTATAGAACAGAATCAGGGGCAGGCGCGCGACTATTTCGGGTTTTTAAAGGATAAGCCGCTGGTTTTAATTTTGGGTGGATCGCAGGGCTCACAACGGATTAATGATTTAATTCTGGAAATTTTGGAGGACTTGGTCAGAAATGATATTCAGATTCTTCATCAGACCGGGCAAAGTAATTTTCGGCAAGTAGCGGCTGAAGGAAGAATAATTTTGGAAAGCGTGCCGGATATTTACGCGAAATTTTATCAGGCCAGAGGATTTTTTAATGACAAGGATTATGCTTTGGCGTTGGCGGCCAGCGATTTGGTGGTGGCGCGTTCCGGCAGCGGAACAATTTTTGAATTATCGGCCGCCAAAAAACCGGCCATTCTCATTCCTTTACCAGAATCGGCCGGCGATCATCAAAAATTTAATGCCTTTGAATATTCAAAAATTGGAGCGGCCATTGTTTTGGAAGAGCCAAATATTTTACCGCATTTATTTGCTCAGCAAATTATTGATTTAATTCACGACGAAGAAAAAATGAATTCTTTAGCCAATCGGGCCAATCTTTTCTTCCAGGAGGATTCGGCTGAAAAAATCGCTAAAGAAATTTTTGATTTGTTAAAAATCGAGCATGATGACCAGTAAATTACAAATTAATAACCCTCGGGTTAGATTTGCGCCCTCTCCGACCGGTTATTTTCATATCGGCTCAGCTCGAACCGCGCTTTTTAATTGGTTAGTGGCGAAAAAATACGGCGGTAAGTTTATTATGAGAATTGAAGATACGGACAGAGAAAGATCAACTCTGGAATTTGAAAAAGATATTATTGACGGGATGAAATGGCTTGGTCTTTTTTGGGATGAAGGCCTGGAAATGGGCGGCGTTTACGGTCCTTACCGTCAAAGCGAAAACTTCGATATTTATGAAAAATATTTGCGCCAATTAATTGAAACGGGTCAGGCTTATTATTGTTTTTGTAGCGAAGAAGAACTGGAGGCGAAAAGGCAGGACGCCATAAGTAGGGGAGAGGTGTTTTGTTATGATGGTCATTGCCGTAATTTTTCGGCCGAAGAAGTGCAAAAAAAATTAAAAAATAAAGAATCTTTTGTAATTCGTTTGAAAATGCCGGAGAAAAAATTTATTTTTAACGATGTCATTCGTGGAAAAGTAGAATTTGATGGCAGTTTAATCGGCGATCAAGTGATTGCCAAGAGTTTTCGTTTGCCGCTTTATAATTTTACAGTTGTGATCGATGATCACAATATGCAAATTACTCATGTTATTCGCGGGGAAGATCACATTTCTAATACTCCCAAACAAATTGCTCTTTATGAGGCCTTGGGTTGGCCTATTCCTATTTTTGGCCACTTGCCTTTAATTTTGGATGAAAATCGGGCAAAGTTGTCCAAACGTTTTGGGGCGGTAGCGGTCAATGAATATCGCAAAGACGGTTATTTGGCGGAGGCCCTGGTTAATTTTTTGGTTTTTTTGGGCTGGCATCCGGAAGAAAAAATAGGAGAAGGCGCAAAAGAAGTTTTATCGAAAGAAGTAATAATCAAACAATTTTCTTTAGAAAGGGTGCAAAAAGCCGGAGCGATTTTTAACGTGGAAAAATTAAACTGGCTTAACGGCGAGCATATAAAGAAAATGTCGCTTGATGATTTTATGGAGCAAGCTATTTTATTCTTAATTCCGGTTTTTGGAGAAAAAATTACTCAAAATATCTCTTACCTGAAAAAGGTTTTGGCCTTGCATCAGGAACGGGTTAAAAAATTATCGGAATTACCCAATTTGATTGGTTATTTCTTTAATTTGCCGGAGTATGTCAGCGAGTTATTATACTGGAAAGATATTAGCAAAGCTGACTTGGCCATCAATATTGACTTATTAATTAATTTATTTTCTGATTTAGATGGGGCTAATTTCACTCAGAAACAATTAGAAGTGATACTGAAACCGGAAGCGGAAAAGCGGGGCAGGGGACAGTTATTGTGGCCTCTGCGCGTTGCCTTAAGCGGCGCTAAAAATTCCGCTGGTCCATTTGAAATCATGGATATCATTGGTAAAACGGAAACTTTAAAACGCTTGGAAGTCGCCAAAGAAAAATTAAGCAATGAGTAAAAAGTTTTTAGCTAAAATAATAATTATTGCCGCTTTTCTTTCAGCCGCTAATTACATACCGGTTTATTCCGCCACTTCGCAAGAATTACAGAATCAAATTAACGCCAAGAAACAACTTCTAGAGCAACTCAATCAGGAGGAAGCCCGTTATAATGAAGCCTTAGCCGAAGCGCAAGCCGCAAAGAAAACGTTAAGCAGCGAATTAACCCGGATTAAAGCGGAACTTGATAATATCAACTTCAAGATTAAGGTTAATCAAACGCAAATTGATAAATTGGCCTTAGAAATTCAGCAGTTAAAACTGGAAAGCAAAGATACCGAAGAAGAAATAGTTTTCAAAAAACAGGTCTTGGCGGAAAATTTGAGAAATTTATACGAACAGGATAGAAATAACGGAAATCTTTTGGCTATGGTTTTAAAGAATGAAAACCTATCTGACTCAATGTTAGACGTGGAAAATACCATCAATTTCGGCCAAAGTATCAAAAGCGACCTGATAAATCTAATAGAACTGAAAGATTTGTTGATTGACCAGAAAGCTGCTTCGGAAAGCAAGAAAAAAGAGATGGAAGCCGCTAAAAATACTTTGTCCAGTCGTAAGACAATTGCCACCGGCATTCAAAACGAAAAATCCGATCTTTTAACTAAGACCAAGAGCCAGGAAAAAAATTATCAAAGCCTGTTAAGCGACGTCGCTAAGCGTCAAGATGAGGTGGCGGCGGAAGTTGACCGTCTGGAAGAAGCGTTAAAGGCCCAAATTGATCCGAACCTTTTACCCTCCAATGGCTCCGGAATTTTGGCTTGGCCGGTAAACGGAAAAATAACGCAAGGTTTTGGCGTCAGCGGTTTTTCCAAGTATCTTTATTCCAAAGGTGTTTATAAGAGCCCCAGCCATAACGGCATTGATCTGCAAGCTAGTATTGGCACGCCCATTGTGGCAGCTAATGATGGTACGGTCATAGCCGTTGGCAATCAGGATAAATACTGCTATAAAGCAGCTTATGGTAAATTCATTGTTATTCGCCATGATAATTATTTGACTACATTATATGCCCATTTGTCTTTGCAAAGCGTTAGTGTTGGTGATATAGTCAAAAGAGGAGAGGTAATTGGTTATACCGGTAATACCGGTTATGCCACTGGTCCGCATCTGCATTTTACTGTTTATTTCGGTCCGACTTTCCAAATGAGTAAAAGTAGTTATTGCGGTTTAACTCCTATTGGCGCGCCGGTCAATCCTCTGAACTATCTTTAAAATTGTGCGACACAATACCATAAAAACAATTTTAATTTTAGCTTTTTCGGTTAATGCCGTTTATTTTTCAATGGCAGCTTCGGCGCAATCCAATTTGCCTAATCCAACTGTTAACAGCGCCGCCATCAACGAACTGATTAATGTTGATAAAATAAAAAGCGCTTTACCGGGTGTTTTTCAGGATTTTATAAGCAAATTGCAAAATATCAGTAATAAAGGTGTTCAATCTCTTTGGCAGTCATTTAAATCGGGTAGCCTAACCAATACCGGTAGTTGGGGAACCTGGTTGAGGAAAGTGGGCAGCTATCTGGAACAGCTAAACCAGAAAATAAAAAACGCTTTTGGGTTTGATGTTATTGCCATTCTCAAGAAAATAGGAGGTATTATTGTCTGGTTTTTTGAAAAGATTATCCAAGTTTTAAAAAGTTTAGTATCTTAGAAATAAACAGGATATGAGGGATGGGTAAAAGCGGCTTAAAGCCGCTTTTCGCTTATTTGGCTAGATTAGTGTGTCGCAAAATCTGCGTTGTGCGACATACAACTATTTCAGGAAATAGCCCTTGCCTAGCGCTTTGGCTATGACTTTTATTTGTCGGACAAGTCGAAATACGATACAATTAAATAAATATGAGAATTTCCTATTCAAGTTTGGATATTTTCGAAAATTGTCCGAAACGTTTCGAATTCCAAGTAATTGAAAAGATAAAAACTCCTAAAAATAAGGAGCAAGTTTTTGGCACCAGTCTCCATACTTCTTTAAAGCGGTTTTATTCCAAATCCCCTGTTTTCCCTACCCTGGCCGAACTAATTGACTATTTTCGATTGGAATGGCAGCAAGTGGCTGATAAGGTTAAATGGCCGGACACTAAATCCAAAGAAGCTTATTTTAACGAAGGTAAGAGAATATTGGAAGCGTTTTACAAAAAAAATACCAATCAGTTTCCGATGATTGTTGCCTTAGAATCCGGTTTTGAAGCGCCCGTTGAAGATCCCGGGAAAGAAACCGTCCATATTCTAACCGGAATCATTGATAGAATTGACAAAACAGCTGATGATCAATTTGAAATCATTGATTATAAAACCAACAGAAAAATGCCGCCTGCTTCAATGCTGAAAGATAATTTACAACTTTCCATTTATCTTTTGGGATTTTTAAGGCGCTGGCCCAATTTGGCGGAGCCGGAAAAAGTTGATTTGAGTTTGTATTTCTTAAAGCACGGCGAGAAGTTGTCAACGCAACGAACTAAAGAAGATGCGGAAAAGACTAAAGCCAGAGTTTTAAAAAATATTGCGGAAATTGAAAAAAATTATTTCCCGCCCATCCCCTCTGCCCTATGCAATTACTGTAGTTTTCGTTCAATTTGTCCGATGTGGTCGCATTTATATCAGGAGCCGACTCCGGAAGACGCGGAAGTGAAAAAAATGGTTGATGAGTATTTCAGTTTGAAAAATGAAACTGACCAAACTGACGAAAAATTAGCCAGCCTTAAGCGTCAAATCAATGTTTATCTGGAAAAGAAGGGTCTGGAAAGGGTTTTTGGCGAAAGCGGCTTTATCGGCCGTTCAATTCAAACTAAGCAGGATTATGATCCGGAGAAAATCCGCCAAATCCTTGAAAAAAACGGGTTTTGGCAGCAGGTTTTGAGTTTGGATAAGAAAAAGTTTGATTCCCTCTTAAAGAAACTGCCTCCGGAATTATTAAAACAAGTGGAAGAAGCCAAAACTAAAACCAGAACAACTAAAATTCTGAAGGCAGTGAAAAAATCTTTAGAAAAAATTAAAAAAGACTGGGAAGATTAATCCCGGTCTTTTTATCCCGCTCCCCTCTTTAATCTTGGGAGCACTTTTCAAAAATAATCGGCACTTGGCTGGTAATCTGGGAAGCCACCAAGTAGCCCAAACCAAAACTTAAGCCGCTGATGAGAAAAATAAAAATAATAATAATTATTTCTTTTTTGTGATTGGAGAAAAAATCAATTATTTTTTGACTCATAGTTTTTATTGACAAGTGAATTATTAGTATTTATTATAAAGGTAGTTTTAGTTATTGACAATTGATTTAGGAGGAAATAATGAAAAAATCCGAGGGAATTCTGCATGAATTTTTTGCCGTTACCTTATCCGGTTCGCTTTATCACATAAGCGATGAATTCGTGAACGGCTGTCCGAGTGTGGTCAAAATTGCGCGTAAAGGCGAAAGTCGGGTGGATGTCGGAGAAAGGCTTCGCAGTGGCCAACTTGTTGGTCTTGTTGGGCGCAAGATTGTTCTTTATTCCGAAGACGCTCCTCTCGCATCCAGTTTAAAAAAACAGGATCCGGGAGAAGTAAGTACTTATCTTTGGGGTGGCCATACTAGTCCAGTTGTGGCCTTATTCTTACGTGAAGAAGATGCGATGGCCTGCTTTTTGGATAAGACAGAGAAAACAGCGCTTGACAATGATTGGCGTGATTATACTCAGGCCGCCTTGGAAAGAATTGGCAAGAACCATCCGGTTTTCATCATCTCCCCCTTCTTCTTAGATTAAACTTAATTCGCATTATGCCGCCGGACCGTTCTGGCGGCATTGGCTTTTCATTCTTGATTTTATTTAAAACTTTTGTTAAAATGGCAACACTAAACATATGGCACATACAAAAGCAGGAGGTTCAACTAAATTAGGACGAGACTCTGCCGCTCAACGGCTCGGAGTCAAATTATATGACGGTCAGACGGCAAGAGCTGGCGCTGTTTTGATTCGTCAACGCGGCAGTAAATTCTTGGCCGGAAATAATGTTGGCATTGGCAAAGATGATACTCTTTACGCCTTAAAGCCCGGGACAGTCAAATTTTCTACTTTACAAAAAACTGGCTTTAACGGCAAAAAAAGAATAGCTAAGAAAATTTCAATTATTTAGCCGGCTTAATTTTTTTACTTTTTGAATCAGTTTTAACCTTTGCTTCTTTTTCCGGTTTAATGATAATCTTCAAGTCAGCCTCAATTTCGGGGCTGAATTTTATTTTAACGATATGCTCGCCTAAATCCTTAAGATGTTTTTCCAGTTTTACCTGCTCTGGAGTAATGGCGATCCCCTTTTCTTTCAACTTTTCGGCTATTTCATTTTCAGCGATGGCGCCAAAAACGCTTTTATCGTCTTTGACTTTCAAAGAAAATTCTAATTTCCAACCGGCCATTTGCTTAGCTTGCCGTTCAAAATCTTCTTTTTGTGCCTGCCTTTCCTGCTCCAGAGCGTTTTTACGCGCTTCAATGCTTTTTATTTTTTCTAGCGTTGCCACTTCTACTAACCCCTGAGGCAATAAGAAATTTTTAGCATAGCCGTCGGAAACGTCTTTAATCTCGAATTTTTTCCCTAATTTAGGCACGTCTTTTAATAAGATTATTTTCATTTTTTATTGAGTGATTAATTGTTGAACGACTTCTATTGCTTTGTCCAATTGTGGATCTTTGTCGTTTTCATAATCTTCATCTGTCAGTTCCACTTTATAGTCCGGTTCTAAGCCGTTACCGTTTAAGGAAAGTCCATTAGGCGTAAGCCACTCGGCGATAGTTAATTTAATCATGGAATCATTAGCCATATTTTCAACTTCTTGGACCGAACCCTTGCCGAAAGTTTTTTCCCCGATAATTTTAATTTGACGATTATCACGTAGGGCGCCGGCTAAAATCTCCGAAGCTGAGGCCGACCCTTCATTTACTAAAATAACTATGGGCATATCCAATAACGCTTGGTTGCCGTTGGCGCGGAAGACAGTTTCATCTTCTCCTTTAACGCTTTCACGAACCACTACTTCGCCACGCTTCAGGAACCAACCGGCTAAATCAACCGAGACTTCCAGGTAGCCGCCGGGATTATTGCGTAAGTCCAAAATAACAGCTGGAGAATTTTTTACTAAAACTTCCAAAACAGCCCGATAAAATTCGTAATTTGTGTTATCGCTGAAGCTGGAAAGAGTGATATGCGCGATATTATTTTGCAAGAACTCCGTTTTTACTGAAGGCACAAAAATTTCTTCTCGTTTAATCGTAAAATCTTGCGGCTTATCAAAACTGCTTCGAAAAATAGTTAATTTGATTTCAGTGCCGGCTGGTCCGCGAATTAGATCAACGGCCTCTTCCGAACTCATTTTTAGAGATTCTTTCCCATCTATGGCAACGATTTGATCGCCCGGTTTTAGACCAGCTTCCCAGGCTGGAGTTCCTTCAATCGGCGAAATAACTGTTAAAATATTTTTTTTCACGCCAATTTCAATGCCGATGCCGCTAAAATTACCGGTAACGTTCTCACTGAATTTTTTTGCTTCTTGCGGGTCAAAAAATGTTGAATAAGGGTCTCCTAAGGAGCTGAGGAGACCGCGGACAGCTCCATAAACCATTTCCTGATTATTGAGTTCGTCCGATTTAACGTAATCATTTTGAATTAAGCGCCAGGCATCCCAAAATAAATTAAAATCAACGTCAGCCGGCTTATTAGTTTCCAAATTCTTGACCCCGCGGACTAACTTGATGGATGGATAATACTTTTTGCCGATATTGACGCCCACTATGAAAACTCCGGTTAAAAGAATCAAGCCGGCTAAAATTACAATTACCGTCTTTCCGATTTTGCGCCAATCCATTTTTTTGAACGGCCTCGTCAGAGAAGTAAATTTTATTTTAAGCATAATTGTATTGATTATAGCGTAAACTTTCAGTCATTTCAATTTAAAGGGAAGCTTTGAATTGGGACATACTCTGCCCCGCCTTTTTTAAGATGGCTGGCAAAAAGCGTCATTTCTTCCACTGGAAATTCTTTGACATAGGCTTTTTTGATTTGTTCCGTTGGCTTGTCAGCTCCGAATTTCAATCTGGCTAAAGTAATGTGAGGTTTGAACTCTCTATTTTCCGTTTGAAAATCTACGCCATTATCTAAAAGTTCTTTTTCCAATTCATTTTTCAGTTCGCTCAGGACATAGTTTTTCTCTAGACTTAACCAATTCTTTCTTTTGTTTATTTCCGGACTATAACTGATTTCTTTGCATTTTAAAACGAAGGATTGAATATTTTGAACGGCTTTTTGGCCAGCTTCAATGACTTGCGGCAATTGCTCTTCAGCTAAATATCCAACAAATACCACGGTGATGTGCAAATTCTCTCTGGTTGTCCAGCGCCAGATGTCCTTCTCCCCTATTTTAGCCAAACTCATCGCTTCTTCCTTAATATACTCCGGTAATTTTATGGCGAAAAATAATCTTAACTGCTCCATGTTTTTAGATTGTAGCGGAGTTTTTTTCGTTTGTCTAATTTCCTTCCTCTGATATAATTGAAATAAATGTACATCAACGAAGTTATTCCTTTAGCTAATTTACCGCGTTTACAGCCGCAAGTTTTAAGCTATTTCAGTTCCCAAAGATTGACTTGGGGTTCATTAGTCGCGATTCCTTTGGCTAAAAAAACAGCCAAGGGAGTAGTAATTTCTTCTAAGGCCATTGAATCCAAAATTAGCATTAAAAAATCCGGTTTTAGCCTTAAACCGTTGAAGGAAACGATTAATCTTGGCCCGGTTATTACAAAAAATCAGTATTTTTTATTGAACTGGCTGGCTCAGTATTATAATTTACCTCTGACCGGGTTATTTCGTCTGGCCCTAACTGAAGCAAAATTTCTTACAAAAATGGCGGCGTTTAATTCTCCGGAGGTTAATCCAACGAAAATTAGTGATAAAAATACGCACTTATTTCAAGATGATTTTTCTTTTCTGAAAAAAAGAATTAAAGAAGTCATCCGAAATGATCGGCAAGTTTTTATCCTTTTCCCCAATCAAATAAAGTTGGAGGTTTACAAGGAAAAGCTTTTGGAATTCAAGGAAGAAATTATTGTTTTCAGCAAGGCGCAGTCATTAAAGGCGTCAGTAAAAATTTGTTCTAATATCAATCAGAAGCGGAAAAAAATAATTATGGGATTGCGCTCGTCGGTTTTTGCGCCGTTTTATGACTTGGGTTTGATTATCGTTGTCGAAGAGGAAAACTCTAGTCATGAAACTTGGGAGCCGCAAATCCAATTTAGCGCGAAAAAGGCTGCGGAGAAATTAGCCGAGTTATTTCAGGGTCAATTATTATTTGTCAGCGCCAATCCCAGTTTGGAGAATTGGTTTTCAATCAAGCAGGGGTTACTCGTTATTCAAGGCCAAATGCCGATAATTCCTTCTCAATCAACTGAAATAATTGATTTGCGAAAAAATGCTTCTGGAACGGTAATCGCGCCAAGTGTTTTAGGGGAAATGAAAAAAATTTTGAATAAGAAAGGCTGTGTCTTGGTGGTAGTTAATCGTCGCGGCTTGGCGCCGGCTTTGGTTTGCGAGGATTGCGGTTTTATCTCAAAATGTCCGAATTGTGAAGCTGCTCTGGTTTATCATTATTTATCGCCGACGATTGAGCTGCGTTGCCATCATTGCGGCTTTAAGCAAGCTCCAACTGACCTTTGTTCTAATTGTCAAAGTCATTTGATTAAATTTTTCGGCGTTGCCACGCAAAAAGTAATAAATCTCCTTCAAAAAGACTTTCCGGAAGCAGTGGCCGAAAAATTTGATTCGGATAACCTTAAAAGTACCAAGGCAGAAAAAGAATGTTTTACTCGATTTAACAGCGGCCAAACGCAAATTTTAGTCGTTACCGAATTGTTTTTTAAATTTCTAGACCAATTAACGGCCAAAATTGATTTAAGCGTTTTAGCTTCGGCTGAGCACGCCCTAATTTTTCCTGATTTCCGCAGTGAGGAACGCCTAAAAAGAATAATCCAAAAACTTTCTTGGGCGAGCGACAAATTAATTATCCAGACCTTTAATCCGGAAAAAGATTTTTTTCAAAACATCCATAATCTTGATAAATTCTACACAAATGAGTTAGAATTGAGGTCGCGGCTTTGTTATCCGCCCTATTTTGAAATAATTAAAATCACTGTTTGGCATCGGAATTTAGCGCAAGCGAGTCGTTTGGCGCAATACTATTACCAGCATTTGAAACAGCGCAGCGCCAAATTATTCCAACCCAGAGATTATCAAATCTTTCCTCCGACTTCAGCTTTTATCCCCAAAATCAGAAATCTCTACGCCAAAGAAATATTCCTCCGTTTTAAACGCGATCCGGCCGATCCCCTTTCTTTAAACTCGATTATAAAACGCAATAGAGTGATTAATTTCTTACCCAATGACGTTTCTGTTAAAATTAACCCGGTTAATCTACTTTAAGTTATGGAAAATCAAATTCTAACCATCAAGAATAAGAAAGAAGAAGAATTTTTAAGAAAACCGACGGAAGTCGTGCCGGATATTAATGATCCCAAAATTATTGAGTTGATAAAAAAGATGAAAGAAATTCTAATCAAGCGACAAGGAGCAGGGCTGGCAGCTAATCAAATCGGAGAGAACAAAAGAATTTTTATTGCTCAATTTGAGGGAAAAATTTACGCTTTTATTAACCCCGAAATAATAAAAACTTCCAAAAAAAGCGTTTCTCTGGAAGAAGGATGTTTAAGCGTTCCTGGCATCATCGGCTTAGTTGACCGCAGTCAAAAAATAACTGTCCAAGCTTTCACTGAGCTGGGTAGGCCAATTAAACTAAAAGCTAAAGATATTCTGGCGCGTATTTGCCAGCATGAAATTGACCATCTTTCCGGAGTTCTTTTTATAGATAAGGCCACCAGGCTTTTTCGTGTTCCAACCAATGAAAAAACAAACGATTAAAATAATTTTTTGGGGTACGCCGTATTTTAGCGCCAGAATCCTGGAAGCCTTAATTAAAGCTGGTTTTCCCCCTATTTTAACGATTACAGCTCCGGATAAGCCCAAAGGTCGTGGCTTGGAGAAACAGGCCTCAGAAGCCAAAAGAATGGCTATAAAGCACGGTTTAAACGTGGTTCAACCTCAAAAACTGAAGGAAATCAGCCTCTTAGGGCAAATTAAGGTTTCGGAGCCGGATTTATTCATAGTGGCCAGTTATGGCAAAATCATTCCCAAAGAAATATTGCAAATTCCCAAATTAGGTTGCTTAAATATCCACCCCTCTTTACTGCCTTGTTATCGCGGCGCCTCGCCTATTCAAGCCACTATTCTCAATGGTGAAAAAGAAACTGGCGTTACCATTATGCTGATGGACGAAGAAATGGATCACGGTCCGATTTTGGCCAGCGTTAAATTCCCGATTACAAATTTTAAAATTACCTTTAAGGAGTTGGAAGGTGAATTAATTGAAAAATCATCCCAGCTTTTAATTGAAACTCTGTCCAAGTGGATGGCTGGCAAAATTCAGCCAAGAGAACAAAATCATTCCCAAGCGACGCTTTGCAAAATTATCAAAAAAGAGGATGCTCAAATAAATTTCAATGAACCAGCCGCAGTTATTGAAAGAAAAATTCGGGCTTTTAATCCCTGGCCTGGCGCTTATTTTGAAATCAAAGGTAAAAAATTTAAAATTTTGGAAGCCGATGTTTTAGCGGACGAGGTAATAAATGGAAAAAATCCCGGCGATATTTTCTGCTTGAATAAAAAATTGGCTGTTCAGTGCGGTCAAGGCGTTTTAATCATTGAAAAAATCCAGCCAGAAAGTAAAAATTCCATTGACGGTTACGCTTTTTGGTGCGGTTATCAAAATAAATTAAAATGATTTTAAAAAAAGTTAAAGCGGGAGCCCAAGGCTCCCGCTTGTTTTGTGTTTTCGGAATTTACATCCGAAATTTGTTGAGAATCACCGCCGCGAGCTTATACGCTCGGGCCTTGGCTTCTTTGGAAATTCGCCTATCTGGATCTTGTGTGCTTGATCCGTGGTCAATTGTTGCCATGAGAAACGGATTTACGGAATTGCCCGTCTTCCTGGGTTTAGCCACGAAAGACAGATCAAAATCCCCTTCTCTGATCGTAACCGCTATTACTCTGGCCATTTCATCTCCTTTTTGGATTTCGAAGTAAGGGTTTTCACTGCCCAGTTTATCACGTGCATACTAAGAGCAGATAGAACTGGAGAGAAAATTAGTTGCGAGCCAACTATCCATTTTAAGTATTGCTGCGAGGAAATTTTCACATAAAAGAACATGACTGGCGTTAAGGCTATGGTCCAAAAAAAGAATCCGACCACTCCCCCGATTATTGTCTTACGCGACAACAACCATAACCTTTGCAAAAATTCTTTCATTCTTCGCTCCTTATAAAATTATTAAATTTCTCTAATTATATTATAACATAATATTCTTTAAGCTGTCAAATAGAAAGGGCGGGAACCGAAGTTCCCGCCCGAGTTGACTCTGATTAAAAAGTTTCAGCGTCTCAGAGTTTAACGTTGAAACTGATTTCTCCGGTCCAGCCATCATTGATGGTGTCCCAGGCCATCCAAAGCTGAATAGCTTTGAACTGAACCGTGGGCCCAATTTGGAAGAAGGTCGCTTCTTTTCCAAATTGACCACAGCCGGACCATCGCAAGCCGAAACCGTTTCTACTCACGGTATGGCGAAGAAACCAGATTCCTTTGCCATCCTTGTTGATTCCGGCCTCGTTGACGAAGACGGCCAGGAAACCATACGCCGACAGAACAGGCGTGACATCCATTGTCCACGAAGAGATTAAATCTTTCGTAGACTTGGCAGCCAGGTCCAGATCCGGGCCAACTGCCACTTGGATGGTTCCGGCCTTGCCCAGCTTGTAAGCCGGCGGCCCGAACTTGGTGAGCAGAAAGCCGCTGTTGGGCCAGGTCTTCATGAAATAGAAGTTGAGACCCTTCTCCGGTGAATGGAAGTACCAGAGGTTCGCCTTAGTAGGAAAGATCTGGAAATTAACCAGATCTTTTGCCATTGTCGCGGTCGGCAGCATGGCGAGCCCAACGATGATCAGCAGAGCAATAACAACGAAGTTTCTCACGGGCTTTATACCCTCCTTCCTTATTAATTTGTAAAAATATGTCAGAATTAACTGACAATTATATTATAGCATATAAAAGTACGATTTGTCAAGTAATGAAGCCTTTAACTTGAATAAATAAAAAACCGAGGCAATTCTCGGCAGTTAAAACTCATCTCCCCCTTTTTAAATGGGAAAAACAACAAATATTGATTAAACTCAAAACTAGGAAAGCAGCTTGAAAATAATTATGGCGACTACCCAGACAATGCTGGCAGCTAAAACTCCGGCAACGAAGCCGCTTAACGAAGAAGCAAGCGCTCTTCCTAACCTGAAACGAAAGGTTCGCGGTTCGCTGGAAATAAAATCATTGATTTTCCCCATACTTTTATTGTAGAGAATCTTCCACTAAAGTCAATCGCCCTTTTGATTAACTTATAAGAATTTGTCAACGAAAAATATGATTAAACCAAAAGCCGTAGCGACGGCTGATAAAATCCAAAAACGCATGGTAATTTTTGTTTCCGGCCAGCCGATGGCTTCAAAATGATGATGAATCGGTGTAGATAAGAAAACTTTCTTATGCCGGACTTTTTTACTGATCATTTGGATAATAACGGAGAGCGATTCCACCACCAGAATGAATCCGAAAAACGGTAAAAGCAAGGCGGTATTCGTAAGCATTACCAAAATTCCCAAGGTAATGCCTAAGGCCATGGAACCGGTATCGCCCATAAAAAATCTGGCGGGATAAATATTAAACCAGAGAAAAGCTCCCAAAGCTCCGCTGATTACTCCGGTTAAAACCGCCAAGTCATATTTACCTTGAACAAAAGCTACAACGCATAAAGCCAAATAAGCAAAAAGTAAAACACCGCCAGCCAGACCGTCTAAGCCGTCGGTTTCATTGGTGGAAAAAGCCGTGGCGATAATGACAAAAAAGAATACCAAAATATACCAAGGCCCCAAAGCAATATCGCCTAAAAACGGAATATGAATGAAGTCCCAACCTAATTTGAAGTAAAACCACCAGGCGCCCACCAAAGCAATAACGGCAAAAAGCAGAAGTTTATGCCGCACTTTTAATCCCCCGCCTTTAGGTCCGATATGCAGAACTCCCAGTAAATCATCGCTGAAACCGATGAGCGCGGCGATAATTAAGGAAAAAATCGGTAAATATGTTTGCGGCCGACTGACAAAATTCAAATAATTCCAGAATCCATCAAAGATTAAACTTAAAATCCAAAGAATTAAAGCAATAGCCCCGGTGACAAACCAAATTAGAATTCCGCCCATTGTCGGCGTGCCGGTTTTTTTCTGATGCATTTGCGCGAAAATCGGCGCGCCTTCGGTTCTGATTTGCTTGCCAATTTTATACTTGTACAGAAAATGGCTTAAAACCGGAGTTAAAACCATAGCTGCTATAAAAGAAACAGCGGCCAAACTCATTACTCGAACCACTTGACCTAAAATTTCAGAATACATAAGCGCTTTTTACCCATTTTAACAGGGTCTCTACATCATTATATCGGGAACCGGAGTTTAAAACAACAATTAATAAACGCCGTTCCTGCCCGGAAAATTTAGAGCTGGGAGCAATAAACAAACCCAAATAAGTTTCTTTGGCCTCGTCGGTAAAACCCGTTTTCCCGCCTAAATATTTTATGTTCAAATCTTTTAAAATTTGCGGCGCCTGCGCCATTAAATTAATGTTGTTTAATAAATGCTTAATTTTTAAGTTTTGGGAAACTACTGTTGTTTGGTCTGTCTGAGTGAGAACGATAATTTCCGGGTAATTTTCCAAAATATATTGCGCTAAACGCTTTAAATCTTCGGCGGTTGATTGGTTGGCCATATTCAAACCGCTGGAATCGGCAAAGCTGGTTCTGGTCATATTTAAATTTTTGGCTTCGGCGTTCATTAATCCGACAAAGTCTTGGCCATCCAAACTTTCGGCAAAAGCTTCGGCGGCTTTATTAGAAGAAATCAAAAGCATTATCTTCATTAAATCATTGGTTTTAAAAATTTCGCCGGCTTGCAAGGAATTAATTTTAGCTCCGTCAATGTTAATTGCTTTTTCGCTCACTAATATCGGCGCATCTGAGGCAAGCTGCTTTTTGGCTAAGAGCGCTGTCATTAGTTTGGTGATAGAAGCAATGGGTCGACGTAAATTTAAATTTTTTTGAAAAAATATAAATCCCGTATCAATATCGCTCACCAAAGCGATTTCCGCATTTAAATTCGGATCCGCGACTTTCCAATCGCGAATCGGATAAAGATCCGCCTGTCCTTGAGCGGCCAAGTAAAACGGCGTTTCCGGAAAATTATCGGATATTTTACCGGAAAAATTTAAAAAATATCGGCTATAGAACCAGGTGCCGAAATATCCCAAAACGATTAATCCAAAAATCAAAAATAAAAGCTTCAGCCTTTTCATAAGGTTTTATATTTTTCGTAATCCGGCAATTCTTCCAATTTTTCCAGGCCCAGTTTTCTGATTAAATCAAAACTGGCACGATAAGAATAGGCGTTTCCCCGGTGAGGGTCTAATTCCCTGCTAACCAATCCCCTGATAGACAGACTTCTTAAAATAAAACTGGAATTAACTCCGCGAATATTATCTATCTCCATTCGATTTAAAGGGCCTTTATAAGCAATAATGGCTAAAGTTTCCAGCGAAGCTGGGCTTAGATCTTCTTTAAGAACTTCTCTGATGTATTTAGCAATAATTCCACTCACCTCGGGATGGGTGGTTAACTGATAACTGTTTTCGTTTTCCACCAAAGTTAAACCGCGTTGATTTTGCTGGCAGTCTTCCCTTAGAGATATTATCGCCTCTTTCACCTCTTCCTCGCCCTTTCCCAAAAGCTTTAACAATTCCGTCAGAGCCATTGGTTCGCCAGCAATAAATAAAAGTCCTTCAATTTGTTTTTGAAGTTCCTTATTGATATTTGATTCTAAGATTGGGGTTTCTTCGTTAATATTAACGCTATTATTTTCTATATTATCGGGCATATTATTTTTGCAAAGTTAAGCTAATTTCTCCGAATTCTTGCTCCTGCTCAATAATAATCATTTTTTCTTTGAACATATGAAGAATCGCCAAAAAAGTGATAATTACCTCTATTTTTTCTGATTTCTTCATCGCATTCTTAAACAGCAAACCGGAGTTTTGATTTAAAATTTTGAGGAGCTCTTTAATTTTCTCTTCAATTTTAACGATTTTTTTAATTTTTTCAACTGAAATTTCTTCTCCGAGCTTTTGAAACTCCTCCCAAATTCTTTGAAAGGCCTTTTGGATATCCAGAACGGATAAATTTTGCGGCGGATAAAAAATCGGCGTTTGGTTAAAAAGAAATTCGCGGTTGAAGAGCGGCTGTTTCAAATATATTTTTTTTAAATTTTGAGCGGCTTCTTTGAATAGTCTATAAATTTCTAAACGTTTAGTTAAATCCTCAATTTCCGCCTCTTCTTCGCCGGACAATTCTAAAGTCGGCAATAAAGCGCGAGACTTTATTAAAAGTAGTTTCGCCGCCACGACGATAAAATCAGCCAAGGTTCCGGGGCTGGCTTGTTTAATATCTCCGATGTGCTTTAAAAATTCGTCGGTGACTTGAGCTAAGCTGATTTCCGTAATCTCCAGTTTCTTTTCTTCAATCAGGCTCAAAAGTAAATCCAGCGGACCGGCGAATTTTTCTTGCTGGATTTGAAATGTTTTTAACCCCGAATTAGCAGTCATTGTTTTATTTTGAATAATTCAATCGCCTCGTTATATATTTTTTCGTATTCTCCAACAATAGGATTATCTAATTTTTCCCTGATGGCCTTTAGCGTTTCTCCGTAATACCATATTTTCTTTTCTTTTACCGCATTAAAATTCTGCCAAATTCCCTCGCCCCTAATTTTGTAATCGTTCATTAATGACGTCAAATTATGAATTTTATCCGCAGCGCAAACTATTAAAGATTCGAGACTATCATTTTTAAGGCGCTCCAAATATTTTTGTTTTCTTTCTAGCCAATCAATTTTAATTCCGTCGCGAGTTTTTTCTTCACTGACGCCCAAAACTATTTCTTTGACCTTCAATCCGAAATCTTTCTCCAATTCATCGGCCGTATAATTAGTATCCTCAAGAGTATCGTGAAGTATTCCGGCTACAATAATATCTTCGTCACTGGTGAATTCAAAAAGAATAATCGCCACTGAAAAAAGATGGCTCACGTAAGGAAAGGGTTGACCCTTTCGAAGTTGGTTTTGATGTAGTAAGCTGGCTTTCTGGATGGCTTTTTCAATTTTCGGAGTTAATTTCATAATTTGACTTAATAGTTATCAGTAATATAATGAGTTTAGATATTTAACATTATCTATACGAGGTATAAAAGTGGAAAAACAACCGATAAGAGAACTGCATTTTAATCATTGTGTCTGGGTTAATCCCATTATCGAAGCGCTCAGGGAATCCGAGTGCCTTTGCCTGAATTGCGGTATTATGAAAACTTGCCCAATCGCCAAGAGGCTTTTCAAGCTCTGCGTCAAAGAACATCTGGCCATGGCCATCACTCGTTGTTTCCATTGGGAGCCTCTTCCGATAGAAGAAGCGAAATGGGTTGGACATCATGACGATCCGCCCTGTACCGCTCGCCTGATCAACGGTTCTTGCCCAGTCTGCGACATAACGCCCGATATGCAAAGCACCACCCTTTATCTTTACTGTCCTTCCTGCGACCTACTCCTAAAAGATGACCTCAAATGTCCCAAGTGCGGACAAATCTTCAAACGTCCTAATTCTTAAAACTTCAACGTTTGACAGTTAAAGCCATGTGGCCTGGGGAGCCTGCCAACGCCCTAGTAAACCATGTGGCTTTTTTATTCCTGTAATTTTTATGACTCTTCCAATATTATTTTCTTTTTAAAACTGCCGCGCTCTTTCGCCTTCTTTTCTTTCGCCGATAAGAGCTCTTCTTTGTCAAATTTTTTATAGTTGCAGATCGCGTCAAGCACTTCTTGGATATCAGCCATTTCTTCAATGGCTTCATTCTCAACGAACTCTTTTATTTCTTCCTGTAGTTTTTCTTTTAGTTTTTCCCAGTATTCCCCATCATCGGCAATATGAATAATCGGCGTATCGCCTTTGCTTTTGATATATTCCGGAATTTTATCCCTGACAAGTTTGTTGTATCTCATTTTATTTTCCACAGCATTTTTTCGGCTTATTGCTACTTCCACAAGAATTATTCAAGGACATCCTGTTTGTCTGACAGTTCTAATACTCCAACGTTATCGAAGTAAGGCGTTTTTAAGCCCTGTTCCCATGCCCACTGGTGATAAGCAGCTCGTATCATTTTACCGATGTCGCCGTGAGTCACTATAAGGACATTCTTATTTGGATGTCTTTGCTGTATTTCACTTAATATTTTTTCCCCCCGCTCAAGAAGTGCTGGGAAATCTTCCGCTCCCTCTGCTTCAAGAAAATAATTTACTTTCTCCGTTGGAAAAATCTTCGTGGAGTATTTCGGAATATCAGAAACTGGTTTTCCGGTTAAGATTCCGAATTCCCGTTCCATTAAGTGTTCGTCAGCAATGACCTCGTCAATTTTTAGTATTGTAGCAATAATTCGTGCAGTTTCGTAAGCACGCTTTAACGGTGAAGCATAAATTACTTCCACGCCATGATCGCGAAGCTTATCTGCAACTTTTTTTGCCTGTTCACGTCCAAGATCAGTCAATTCGGTATCTCTTTTTCCATTAAGTATCCCGGCTGCATTGTCCGAATCTTGTCCGTGCCGAACTAAAAATATTTTGCTCATAGTATTTCTCACCTCCCATGACACTTCTTATATTTTTTTCCAGAACCGCACGGGCAAGGGTCGTTGCGACCGACTTTTTTATCATTAGAAATTTTTTGGCTTGGCCCAACTGACATCGCCATTACCGGTTTTTGAATGGTGAAAACCGTATCAAAGAAAATGGAGTCAAAACGATTAAAGAAATCCTGAAAAAGCTGATGACCGCTGGATTTGTATTCCACCAAAGGGTCGTGCTGGCCGTAAGCTCGAATCATTACTGATTCTCTCAAATATTCCATATTTTCCAGATGTTCGGTCCATAAAGCGTCAAATATTTTCAGCATCAACATCCGTAAAGAAAAAACAAAGGATTCTTCGCTGATAGCGCTTTTTATTTTTTGATATTTATTCAGTAATTGTTCGCTGAAGAAATTAAAGCGGTCCTCTGCTGGTAATTTCCCTAAATCGTATTTTTCATCAATCACGCCAAGACGGATAAAAATTTTCTTTAATTCTTCATCTCCTAAGATCCTAATCTGACTCAAAACTCTTTCAATCGTTTTCCAACCCAAATTTTCCAAACCATTAGTAATTTTGGCCAATTCTAAAACTTCATCACGGCGCCGATAGAATAAGGAGCGGTGTTTGTTTAAAACATCGTCATATTCCAAGGTATGCTTTCTGGCGTCAAAATGGAAACCTTCTACTTTGGATTGGGCTGACTCAATAGAGCGTGAAATTAATCTTGATTGGATAGGCATTTCTTCCGGATAATTAAGGCTGGTCATCATATTTTTCAATCTTTCACCGCCGAAAATTCTCATCAAATCATCTTCCAAAGAAACGAAGAATTGAGAAGAACCCGGGTCGCCTTGCCGACCGCTTCGGCCCCGTAATTGATTATCAATTCTTCTGGCGTCATGCCTTTCTGTGCCCACCACATGCAAGCCGCCCAATTCTTTAATTTTTTCCGCTTCTTCCGAGATAAAAGGATTGCCGCCTAAAATAATATCAACGCCACGACCAGCCATGTTGGTGGCCACGGTCACTGCGCCTAAACGGCCGGCTTGAGCAATCACCGCGCCTTCTTGTTCATGATTTTTAGCGTTTAGAATGGAATAATTAATTCCCTCTCTATTTAAGAGCGCGGCTAATTTTTCATTTTTCTCAATGGAAATGGTGCCGACTAAAATCGGCTGACCCAACTCATGCCTTTTTTTAATATCTTCAATAATTGCTTTCCATTTAATCTCCTCGGTTTTATAAACCAAATCAGCTAAATCTTTCCTAATCATCGGCTTATTGGTTGAGATTGATACCACGTCTAAACCGTAAACCTTGTCAAATTCCTCGCTGGAAGTTAAGGCTGTGCCGGTCATTCCGGAAAGTTTTTCATACAACCGGAAATAATTTTGAAAAGTGATGCTAGCTAAAATTCTGTTTTCATTCTGCACCCTAACGCCTTCTTTGGCTTCAATCGCCTGATGCAGGCCGCCGGAATAACGCCGGCCATGAAGTAAGCGGCCGGTAAATTCATCAACAATCAATACTTCGCCGTCTTTCACCACATAATCTTTATCGCGCTTGAATAAAACCCAAGCCTTAAGTGATTCCTCTAAATAATGAAGATAACGAAACCCTTCTGGGTCATAAAGATTTCCCAACTTTAAAATATCTTCCACCTTATGAATCCCTTCTTCAGTCAAAGTCACGGCCCGCAATTTTTCATCAACATTATAATCAACTTCTCTGACCAACTGCGGAACGATTTTAGAAAATAATCGATAATGGTCGCTGGATTCCATTTCCGGTACCGTAATAATCAAAGGGGTACGCGCTTCGTCAATTAAAATACTATCTACCTCATCAACAATAGCGAAGTAATGACCGCGCTGAGACCTTTCACTTAATTCATAAACCAGATTATCGCGCAAGTAATCGAAACCAAACTCATTATTCGTGCCATAAGTAATATCGGCGTTATAAGCTTCTTTGCGGGAAACCGGCCGCAAATAAGCATAAACAACCTTAAACGCGCCTAAAGTATCACGCTCTTTATCTTTGTCGGTCGTCGCCTCCTTACTTTCCTCAGGCTGATAATTGGGGTCGTAAATATAAGCCGCATCATGAGCAATACAACCTACGGACAATCCCAAAGCATAATAAATTTGTCCCATCCAAACCGCATCTCTTTTAGCCAAATAATCGTTCACCGTGACAATGTGCACGCCGCGGCCAGTTAAAGCATTTAAATAAGCCGGCGCCGTGGCAGCCAAAGTTTTTCCTTCACCGGTTCTCATTTCGGAAATTTTCCCTTGGTGCAAGGCAATTCCTCCCAAAAGTTGAGTATCAAAATGCCTCTGTTTTAAAACTCGACGGCTCGCTTCCCTGATTAAAGCAAAAGCTGGCACTAGAATCTCATCCGTGTCCTTGGGATTCTTCAGTTGCTTTTTCAATTTCAGAGATTTTTCCCGCAAGCTGATATCGGTCAGGTTCTGAAACTCCGGTTCCAATTGGTTGATGGCGTCCAAAACGCCTTGCTGTTCTTTATGGAAACGGCGCGCCGGATCGCCGCCAAAAATTTTAGTGAAGAAACTGGTCATTTTATTGAATATTCCACATTTTATCACACTTTTCACCAAACAAAAAGGCCTCCTTTTACTCAGGAGGCCTTAAAAATTATTTTTCTCCTCTGAATAACCTTTTTAGAAATCTAGCTCCTCTTCTGATCTTGGTTAAACGGCTGTCACGATATTTTTCCACCTGTAATTTTAAACCGTCATAAGCTTCGTCAACAGCCGCCCTGATATCATGCAAAGTCGCTTCTGATCTCAAAACATTACCGGGCAGAGTCAGATTCGCTTCGGCATAATAGACATCGCCCTTGCTATGATGTTTAGTTGTTCTAGCCAGCTCTATTCTAAGTTCTAAAGCCCCTTCGCCATCCCAATGCTTTAAAATCTTTTCCAAACCGCGGAATCTCATTTCGACATATTCATTT
>Ga0265297_10003748_pt1 | contig 26690 bp, 23 predicted proteins | sample Munlanlwell13791_FD_192502 | JGI IMG/M metagenome (GOLD analysis project Ga0265297, IMG submission 192502) | Leachate microbial communities from a municipal landfill in Southern Ontario, Canada - Leachate well 137-91 | ecosystem: Engineered > Solid waste > Landfill > Unclassified | place...
GCGGCAGGCTCCGCCCCATCGCTTCGGAAGACGTGGCCCGGTCGCTCTATGGCACCGGCTGGAACGGGATAGTCGACGATGTGCCTGATGCCTACTTCGTCAATTACAACATCGGCGATCCGCTGTCGGTCGCGGCCTATCCCACCGGCAGCGTGGTCAAGAGGTCGAGCGATGGCGCGGTGTTCTACATCGACAGCGGGATGAAGCGGCACGTTGTTTCCATGTCGGCGTTCGCGGCGCTGCGCTTTCAGGACAGGTTCCTGGTCACGTCATCCGGATCGCTTTCCGAATATCCGGACGGAGCGGACCTGACCTCGGCCGAACCGGCGCTCACTGATACTTCCGGCAAGAATCTGGTGTCGCCGTCCATGCCGCCGACCTTCTCTCTGGGAACGCCGGCTTCGACGTACATCGGCGTGGGCACGGACTCGACGCTCCTTGAACTGCGCGTGTCTTCCGGGAGCGCGGCTACCGTCACCCGGCTGACGGTGCGGCTCGACGCTACGACCGACGGCGGGACGGATACGTCGCCGGAAGCAGAGACCGATCCGGGCGACGACGATATCGGCGGACTCGTCTATGGCAACAACGCGCGCGCCAATCTGACGAACATCCGGTTCGTGGATGCCGCCGGCGCGTCGGTGTTCGGCAGCAAGGAACTCGCGGTCAGCATCATCCAGGACCAGAGTCAGATGCTCGTCTTCACCGGCAGCTTCAGCCTCCCGGCCGGACAGTCGAAGACCCTCTACTTGAAAGCGGTGGTGAACAGCCAGTTGCCGAACGGCCAGGGTTACAAGGCGACGCTGCCGGTCTCCGGTTTCACCGTCGTCGACAGCGTGGGGGCATTTGCCTCGTTCCTGCCGACCTCGGATCTCGCCGGCACGGCGCTGACCACTTCGGCCGATAAGATGACCGTCAGCCCGGCTCCGACCTACGGGAACAAGACTTACATCCGCGGCGCGCAGCGCGCTTCGGTCACTGGGTTCACTCTGAAGGCGAATTCCTCGGGCACGAACATCGTCACTTCCATCAATTTCCAGGGGTATATAGACGAGCAAGAGGGCGGGACCGGATATGTGGCAGGGTCGGATGCGGACAACGGTACGGCGACCGCGGTGCGCGACGTCCTGCCGCAGGCCTATCTGTACACCGATACGGATACGCTCATCGCCGGTCCGGTCGCCGTGGGACTGAGCGGTGACGTGAACTTCACCGGTTTGTCCATGAGCATACCGGCCGGCGGTCAGAAGACCGTCGTCGTCAAGGCCGACATCAGCGCCACGATCGACCTCGAGACGAATCCCAATCTGCTCGCGTTTGACATCGATGACGCCGGTACGGACATCGTCGTGCGCGGCAGCACGGGCAACGTCATAGCCGCGGAAGGTCTGAAGCCGAACGGCGGCACTTCGCCGGTCTCCCATCTGACCGTCAAAGCCGGAGGCACGATGGACTTCGACTGGTCCGGTTCAAGCGTGATTGCCACGGCCGGGTCTGAAGTGCTGTTCGGCACCCTGCGGCTCACGACCGACGATGACGCCTATGTCCTGAAGACGCTGGCTTTCGAACATGTCGGGACGAGCATAGCTTCCCTGGGCAGCATGCGGCTCGAGTATAAGGCGCGCAGCGGCTTGACGGCCTCGATGACCAAATCATGGGTCGGCGACGTCGTGACTTTCTCTGGCCTCGATATCCCGATTGCCGCGGACGCCACGGCCGACGTCAAACTCTATGGTTCCATCAAGCCGCGCGATGCCGGCGCAGTCTATGACGAGGTGCTGAACGTGATCTTGAACACGGCCGGTCCGTTGACGTTCGCTTCCGATACGAGCGGGACGGTATATGACGAGAGCGATCTCGGTTCGGCATCGTATGAGCTGACCCGCCGCACGCAGAGCGCAATCACGGTGAAGTACTCGTCGCTTACGGCGGCGCGCGATGCCGCCAGTCCGGCGAACGACGTCTATCGCGGGTACGACGTCGAAGTGCTGCGCTTCGGATTGACCGCCAACGCCTCCGGACCGGTGCGCGTCAAGAAGATGACGTTCAAGCTGACGCCGGGCGATGCCGGAAGGGCCGGGGCAGACAACGACGCCCTGGAGCTCTGGGCCGACGTCAACGGCGATTTCGCCGACGATGATGGCATCATCACTCTAGAGAGGGTGATTTCCGGCGGTAGCGGCGAGACTATTGCCGAGGGATCGAATGGGCGCATCAGATACAGTTTCGCCGGCGACGACACGCCGCAAGGCCGCGATTCGGTGTCCGGCAATTATGCACTGATCACCTTGGAGCTTAACGACGGCGGGGAATATTTCATCGCTGCCGGCTCTACGGCGACGTTCAAGCTGCTGCTTCGGACCGCCGACTTCGCGACCACCAACAATTATCCGTTGTCGGTGCAATTGATGTCCGGTAGTGATTTCCTCTGGACGGACATACCATCAGGCGCATACACCGCGCGGACCGGCGCCGATGCCTCTGGCGTGGGGCTGTCGGCATCGCTGACGGTGAGACTTTAGGGAGAGCAGGGAAGCGGGAGAAGCGGGAAGAGCGGGAAAAAGTATTCTCTTCCCGCTTAGCGAGGCAAAGCCGAGCGGTTCCCGCTTTTCCCGCTTAGTTGCTTGGGTCTTCAAAAAATGCTATAATTAAGGCAGAAATAAACATCAAATTCGATGTTCCCTTCAGGAGGAAATCCTTTCAATTCAGGCGGGAACCCGTTCGGCGGCGGAGGTTTCGGATCAGAGCCGCCCGCGGACGGGTCGTTCGGCTTTTTTGGGGGCGATGATAGCGGCGCTTTCTTGAGCGAAAGTAAGTTAAATACCCGTGACGATGACGAAGTCATCGGCGTCGGTCTGCATTTTTGCGGAAGGATGAAGGAATAAGAGGGGAGTGAACAACGGAGATGTTCGGAACGCCAGGGGGCGTTTTTTTGATAGCGGGGAAGCGGGGAAGCGGGAGAAGCGGGAAGAGCGGGAAAAGTATTCTCTTCCAGCTTAGCGAGGCGGAGCCGAGCGGTTCCCGCTTAGTGAGCGTCAGCGAACGGCTCCCGCTAGGCCGACGCCGTGCCCGGCGCATGCCGGGAATGCCGTCCAGTCCCAGCTAGCGACCACAAGGAGCGGTTCCCGCTCCTTCCAATTTCCCCCTCTCATTAGTACAATTCCACGGTATGAAGTCAGGCGTCATTAAAGTCTCGGCGCGTAAGATCGTGATATCCATCGCGGCGGTTTTGTTGTGCCTGGCGCCTGCAGCGGCGTCGGCAAGGATTCCAGATGACGTCTATTTCAGCGAGATCTGGCAGCTGCACCATGTCAGCGCGCCTGACGCCTGGGACTTGAGTCTCGGCATGGAGACCGTGCCGGTCGCGGTCATCGATAGCGGCGTGGATCTGGACCATCCGGACCTCAAGGACAACATCTGGAGGAATTTCGGCGAGATAGCGGGTGACGGCATCGACAACGACCGCAACGGATACGTGGACGACATCTATGGCTGGGATTTCGTCGATTCCGATGCCGATACCAATCCGGAGATCTCCGGCGGGTACACCGTGCTCGGCGCGAATCACGGGACGATCAGCGCCGGTCTCATCTCCGCGAAAGGGGACAACGGCCGGGGCATCGTCGGCATGACCTGGCAGGCGCCGATCATGGCAATCCGCGCGCTCGACTCGTACGGCACCGGCGATCCGTTCGCGGTGGCGAGAGCCGTGGACTACGCCGTGGACAACGGAGCGAAGGTCATCAACTTGAGTTTCGCCGGCGCGGTCTATAACGCGCGCCTCGCGGACGCCTTGCGCCGTGCCTATGACAAAGGCGTGTTCGTGGTCGCTGCGGCCGGCAACGCGCCCGATGGCGGAGCCGCGACCGATCTGGACCGCGAGTTCATCTACCCGGTCTGTTACGACTTCGGTGCGGATGAGAATTTCGTCTATGGCGTGGCCGCGACCGACGCGCAGGACAGGAAAGCCGGCTTCTCCAATTATGGCGCGGGCTGCGTTGACATCAGCGCGCCAGGCCAGCGCATGCTTTCCACGCAGTTCTACATCCCTGGGCACGAGGATTTCGGCGACGCGTACGGCGGATACTATAACGGGACATCGGTGGCGGCGCCGCTCGTGTCCGGACTGGTCGCGCTCATCCGTTCACTTGATTCGCACCTGACGCCGAAGCAGGTCGCCAACATCCTGACCGAGACTTCTTTCGACATCAATCCGCTGAATCCTGATTTTTACGGACGTTTGGGGCGCGGTCGGATCGAGGCGTCCGCGGCGGTAGCGTACGTGTCACAGAGACAGGCCGCAGTTTCTTCCGAGCCGATAGTGACGTCAGCTTCGCTGCTGCCGACCGGATATTCCGGCTCCATAGTCATCGCCGCCGCCGGAGCCGGGCGCGCGCCTGAGGTGCGGCTGTTCACCGAGGACGGCACCTTCATCCGCGGATTCACCGCCTTCCCCGATGGATTCAGGGGCGGCGTATCGCTCTCTGTCGGTAATTTCGACGGCGTGAACAAATCCAGCATCGTGGCCGGTGCGCTCTCCGGCGGAGGTCCCCAGGTCAGGATTTTCGACATCAACACGCGCGCCATCGGAGGCTTCCTGGCCTATGACGCCGACTTCAGGGGGGGAGTCGAAGTCGCTACCGGCGATCTGGACGGTGATGGCGAGGACGAGATCGTGACTGGCGCCGGCCCGGGAGGCGGTCCGCACGTCAGGCTGTTCGACAAGCGCGGCAACGCTCTCGGCGGATTCTTCGCCTTCGAGGAATCGTATCGCGGGGGCGTTGACGTGGCGTCGGCGGATATCGACGACGACGGCCTCGTTGAGATCATCGTCGCGCCCGGCAAGGGCCGGTCGGAGGTGCGGGTGTTCGATCACACCGGCGGACTCCAATACTCGTACATGCCGTTCGGCGTCGGTTATTCGGCGGGGATGCAGATCGATGCGGCAGACACTGACGGCGATGGCGATGCCGAGATCGCCGTCAGCGGTTACGGTCCGGGCGGCAAGAGACTGGCGTCGCTGTTCGATGGAGAGGGCGAATCGCTGGCGAGCGCGGTCGACGGTATCCCTTCGGTGCCAGCCGGCACTGTCGGCACGCAGTCGGCGTCTGGTGCGCGGCCAGTCTGGGGCAGTTTGCCCGGAGCCGAACCGCTGGTGACCCTGTCGGCCACATCGGACATGTCCGCGCTGCCTTTCTACGCTTTCGAGCCGTCGTTCACCGGAGGGGTGAGGGCGGCGACGGTGAAGTGACGGAACAAAACGTGGAAAAACGGAGCAAAACGGATTCGTCTTGCCCCGTCTTGCTCCGTCTTGCTCCGTCTTGCCCCATTTTCTTAGAAATAATGCCGCATCTCATCTCGCGCGTTGTCGGCCTGGTGTCGCACCACCGCTCCACCGCGCATCAATTCGCCAGGTTCTGTGTCGTCGGGTTCATCAATACCGGAGTCGATTTCGGCGTCTATCTCTTACTGACGCGCCTTTCCGATCTCTGGATGGCGCATCTCGTGGCCGCCAACGTCGTGTCGTATTCCTGCGGCGCGGTCTCCAGCTTCATCCTCAACAATTTTTGGACGTTCAGGCGTGACTCAAGTGGTCTGCACAGTAAGAGCGTCAAGTTCCTCGTCGTCACGACGGGCGGCATGCTCTTGAGCGCGGCGATACTGCGCGGCCTCGTGGACCTCGGGGTCTATGACCTCATCGCCAAGGCGTTCGCGACGGTGTGCGTCATCGCCTGGAACTTCACGCTGTTCAAGTATTGGGCGTTCAAGAGATAGCGGGAGAAGCGGGGAAGAGCGGGGAGAGCGGGAACCCCCACCCCATCCCTCCCCCGCGAAGCGGGGGAGGGAGTGAGGGAGGGGGAACTCTTCCCGCTAGCGAGGCGAATGCCGAGCGAGCCCCGCTAACGAGCGGAGCGCCCCGCCACCGATGTCCAAGCCAAGCGGAGCTTGGCGTCAGAGAAGGCGGGGTCCCGCCAAAGGCGGGAAGTGGTCCCCGCTAGTCCGGCGCCGTGCCCGGCGGATGCCGGGGATGCCGGACGACCCCCGCTTTTTCTTGCTCCATGCCGCCCTTCAACGTATAATCTCTACAGTCGAAATTGACCGAACTATATGTCAGATAAGCCCATTTTCGATAAGAAGAACGTCCTGGTGACCGGTGGCGCCGGCTTCATCGGTTCATTCCTCTGTGAGCGGCTGCTCAAGGAGCACAAGGTGATCTGCGTGGACAACTTTCTTACCTCGCAGCAAGCGAACATCAATCAGCTCCTCAAGAATCCGGATTTCGAGTTCATCAACGCGAACGTCTCGGAGCCGTTCGATCTGGACGCGCATCCGGAGCTGGAGCGTTTCAAGATCAAGTTCCAAGGCATCCAGGAGATCTATCATTTCGCCTGTCCGACGTCGCCGAAGAAGTTCGACCAGTTCAGGCATGACACCTTGATGGCTAATTCGGTCGGCATGCGGAACATGCTCGATTTGGCGGTGAAGCACCAGGCCAGGTTCTTCCAGGCTTCGACTTCGGTCGTCTACGGCATGCGGCCCGCGGACGGACATCTTTTCCGTGAGGATGAGTTCGGTGCGTTCGATCATCTGACGCCGCGCGGCTGTTACGACGAGGGCAAGAGGTTCGCGGAGACGATGTGCGTGAATTACAGGGACGTGTTCGGTCTGGATGCCCGCATCGGCCGTATCTTCCGGACTTACGGGCCGCATCAGGCGCTCCGGGACGGGCACATGATCCCGGACTTCGTCCTGGACGCGATCGGCGGCAATGATCTGGTGATCTACGGCGATTCCTATTTCCGCTCGTCGCTCATCTATGTCGCCGACGTAGTGGACGCGATCATCAGGCTGATGGAACAGCCGGAAGATCCGGGTCCGGTAAACATCGGGAGTGATTACGACATCAAGCTCGTTGAGGTCGCCGAGAGGATCAAAGACATGACCGGTTCGGATTCGAAGATAGTCTTCAAGGAGCCGCTGCCGTTCATGCGCGATCTCGGCCTGCCGGATCTGACGAAGATGAAGGACATGGGTTGGATTCCGTTGGTGCCGCTTGAGCAGGGTCTCAAGAAGACCATCGAATACACCGTGGCCAACAAAGACATCCTCGGCCCGACTTATTGAAACGTCTTCGTATGATGGTCATCGCCGTCGTACCCGCGTACAACGAGGAGCGGACGGTGGGCGGCGTGGTGCGGTCCCTGTTTCCGCATGTCCGGGAGGTCGTCGTCGTGGACGACGGGTCGCAGGACGGCACGGCGGATGAGGCGCGTGCCGCCGGCGCGCGCGTGGTCGTGCACAGATTGAACAGGGGACTGGGCGCGGCGCTCGGTACGGGAATCACCGAAGCGCTTCGACGAGGCGCGGAGGCGATCGTGACTTTCGACGCCGACGGCCAGCATGACGCGGCGGACGTGAAGCGGCTGACGGCTCCCATCGAGGCGGGCGAGGCCGATATCGCTATCGGCTCGCGCATCCTCGAACGGCGTTCCATGCCGGTTTCGCGCCGCGCGGCCAACTGGATCGGCAACGCCCTGACGTTCGTACTGTTCGGACAATGGGTCAGCGACAGTCAGTCAGGGCTGCGCGCGTTCTCTCGCCGCGCCGCGGAGGAGCTGGAGATCAAGTGCGATCGCATGGAAGTGTCGTCCGAGATCGTCAAGGAAATCAGGCGGCATGGATGGCGTCTGACCGAAGTGCCCATCAAGCCGGTCTACACGGACTATTCGATGTCGAAGGGGCAGGGCTTCTTGGTCGGGCTCAAGACCGCAGGGAAGTTGTTGATCAGGAGGATTATGATGTGATCGTTTTTATAGGCGGGGAAGCAGGGAAGCGGGGAAGCAGGGAAGAATAGAAGATAACTCCTCCACTTCCCCGCTTCTCCACTTCCCAGCTTGAACCATATGCTACTCATCCAAATTTTCATCCTCGCTTTCGTCGCTTTCGCCCTCTGGAGGACGGTGGGGCGATTCCGCGCGGGCGAACTCAAACGATCGGCGCTGGCGCTGTGGCTGTTGTTCTGGCTGGCGCTGGCCACGGTCACCGTACTGCCGCAGAGCGCGAGCTGGTTCGCGACGTTCGTGGGCGTCGGCCGCGGCGTCGACGCGGCGGTCTACCTGGCGATCATCATTTTGTATTATCTGATGTTCCGCATCTTCCTGCGGCTGGAGAAGATCGACCACGACATTACGTTGGTGGTGAGGGAGATGGGGCTGAAAGAGAGCGGGAAGAGCGGGAGTGAGCGGGAAGAGAACTCTTCCCGCTAAGCGAGGCGAAGACCCGTCAGATGGGTCGAGGCCGAGCGGTTCCCGCTTAGCGAGCGGCAGCGAGCGATTCCCGCTTTAAATCTTCGATACATGTCTGCGAGCAGCGACACCAAGAAGGTGACCGTCATAGTACTCACCTACAACTCGTCCAAATACCTGGACGGGTGTTTTGGGACGCTGGAGCGGATGGACAGGGACGGCCTGGATGTCGAGGTGGTCGCGGTAGACAACGGTTCGTCGGATGGCACGCCGGACGAGATACGACGGCGCTGGCCCCGGGTGCAGGTCATGGATTCCGGCGGCAACATCGGTTTCGCCGCCGGCAACAACCTGGCGATGCGGCGGGCAATCGATAGGGGCCGCGATTTCGTCTTTCTCCTCAATCACGACACGGATGTCGACCCGGGGTTTCTGCGTGAGGCGGTCCGCGTCATGAAGAGCGACCCGAAGATCGGTTCCGTCCAATCCCTGCTGCTGCTCCATCCGGAGCGCGATCTCGTCAACAGCTCCGGTAACGCCATCCACTTTCTCGGTTTCAGTTATTGCATGGATTATAGGAAGCACGCGGCGGACATCGACCGCGAGAAGGCGCGCGACATCCCGTCAGCTTCAGGTGCGGCGGTCCTTTACCGCGTCGACGCGCTGCGACAGACGGGACTCCTCGATGACAGCTTCTTCATGTACCACGAGGACCTGGATTTGGGGTGGCGGCTGCGGCTTTGCGGCTACCGGAACGTGCTGGCGCCGAAAAGCGTCGTCTACCACAAATACGAGTTCAGCCGCAGCATCGCCAAGTACTATTATATGGAGCGTAACCGCTACATCGTACTGCTCAAGAATATGCGGCTTTGGACGTTCATCGTCATCGCGCCGGGACTCGTCGTCACCGAAGCCGTGCTGATGGCCGCGGCGTTCCGCGGCGGCTGGTGGCGCAAGAAGCTCGGGGCGCTCACGTATTTCCTGGATCCGCGTCCGTGGAAGCGCATCCTCAAGGAGCGCGGCAGCGTCGAGAAGATGCGCAAAGTCAGCGACCGCGAGATCGTGCGCCTGTTCACGCCGGTCATTCGCGACCAGGAATCGACGAGCCTGTTCGCGTACTTCATCGCCAATCCGATCATGGAAGCGACCTGGCGGCTGATGCGCTTCCTCATCATCTGACCTATGGCGGAGAGAAGAATCGCGATAGTCACGCCGGCGTTCCTGCCGTACCGCGGCGGGATGTGCGTCGTCGCTCAGCAGGACGCGGAGCAGCTCGCGGCATTGGGGCACAAAGTCGACGTGTTCGTCCCAGGCGAGGGACAGCCGCAAGGCAAGGGCGGATACGGCGTGCACCGCCTGCGCGTCTGGTTCAGGTACGGCAACGCTGCGTGGGTGCCGGGAGCCGGCCGAGCCTGCGAGGATCATGACCTCGCGGTCCTGCACTATCCGTTCTTCGGCGGCGCCGAAGCGGTCGCCCTGGCCCGCTATCGCGGACGCTGCGGCAAGCTGGTCATCTATTATCACATGGACACGATCGGGCGCGGCGTCGTGCGGGCGGTTTCGCGCGCCTATAATTCAATCATGCGCGATCGGATACTGCAGGCGGCGGACAGGATCCTGGTCACCAGTTTCGATTACGCGCGGTCATCGGCGCTCGAAGACATCGCACGCACCGATCCGTCGCGGCTGCGCGAGTTGCCGCCGGCGGTCGATATCGGGCGATTCGCTCCCGGCGAGAAGGCGGCTTCCCTGATGGACAGGTATGGACTCGACGCCAGGAAGCCGGTCGTCGTCTTCGTCGGCGGCCTCGACAAGGCGCATTATTTCAAGGGCGTGGACATCCTCATCAGGTCGCTCGTCGTGAAGAGTCTGGATGGCGTGCAGGCGCTCGTGGTGGGCGAGGGCGGCCTGCGAAGCGGATACGAGAAGCTGGTCGGCGACCTCGGATTGTCCGACCGGGTGAAATTCGCGGGCGCGGTGAGCGACAGCGAGCTTCCTGATCACTACAGACTGGCGGATGTCTTCGCTTTTCCGTCCATCGACCGGTCGGAGGCGTTCGGCATCGCGGCCCTGGAGGCGATGTCCTGCGGCGTGCCGGTGGTGGCGAGTGATTTGCCGGGGGTCAGGACGATCGTCCGCGATGGCGAGACCGGGTATCTGGTCAAGCCGGGGAGCGTTTCGGCGCTGGCGGCTCGGCTCGCCGATATCCTGGACGACGGACGGCTGCGCAAGACGTTCGGCGAGAACGGCCGGAACATGGCCGTTGACGAGTATTCGTATGAGCGGCGGACGGAAAAGTGGGGACGTATCGCCGAAGAGTTATTCAAGAATCGATGAAGATCATCCTGGTCAACAACCTGTACGGGAGGCACGCGAGAGGGGGCGCTGAGCGGGTAGTCGAGGCGGAGGCGCGAGGTCTCGCGGCGCGGGGGCATGAGCCGGTCGTGGCAAGCGGCATCCCGGCGTCGGATATGATTTCCGGAGGCGTCTGCGGAATCGAGGGCTGCGGCGGTCCGGACGTCATCGTCCGCGGCGCGGCGGGTCCGGTGCGCACGGCGGAGTATCATCCGCGCAACCTTTTTTTCTATACGGATCTGCATCGGCATGCCTGGTTGGCCAGGCTGTCGTGGCACATCGGCGATATCTGGAATCCTGGATCGGCCAGGATGCTCATGAAGTTCGTCCGCCGCGAGAAGCCGGACGCCGTGCATACGCACAATCTGATGGGGCTGGGTTTCTCGATACCGCGAGCGTTGAAGCGCGAAGGCGTGCGCCACGTCCATACGGTCCATGACGTGCAGTTGTTGCATCCGTCCGGTCTGCTGCCGGCGGAGTGGCGCGGACCGCGTTGGCCGCATGAGCGCGCTTATATCATGTTGATGAAGCGGCGCATGGGGTCGCCGGACGTGGTCGTGTTCCCGTCCGAGTTCATGAAGGAGCTGCATGAGAGGTCCGGATTTTTTCCGGGATCGAAGCGCGTGGTGTTGAGGAATCCGGCGCCGAAAGCGGGGAGAAGCGGGGAGAGCGGGGAGAGCGGGGAAAGACGTTTTCTGTTCGTCGGCCAGCTCGAGGAGCACAAGGGCATACTCGACCTGCTCGACGCCTGGATGCTTTGGGATGGACGCGCGGACGCGAAGCTGGCGATCGTCGGTTCAGGGACGCTTGATGGCGCGGTTCGGCGACTGGCGGAGAATGCGCCCGGCGTCGAGTTCCGTGGACGGCTTGAAGGTGAGGAGTTCAGCCGCGAAATGGACCGCGCGTCCTGGCTCGTGGTGCCGTCGAAAGTCATCGAGAACGCGCCGACTGTGATTGTCGAGGCGCTGGCGCGCGGCATCCCGGTCATCGCCAGCCGGGTCGGCGGCATACCGGAATTGGTGCGGGACGGAGAGAACGGAATTTTGTTTGAGGCGGGGGATAGGGAGGGACTGGTGGGGGCGTTGGGGAGAGCTAGAGAAGTGAAAGAAGCGAGAGAAGGGACAGAAGCGAGAGAAGTGCCGACGGTTGAGGAGCATCTGGAGGAGTTGGAGGGATTCTATAAATAGGGGAGGAGGGGAGAAGGGACAAGAGATCGCGCGGCGCGCGTTTTTTATATCGGATATTGACAAAGTGCGTCATTCCGTCTATGCTATCAGATTGATAAGGAGGTCTTTGGTATGGCGGTGGGACCGAAAGATTTCGATGCGGCTTGCGACAAGGCATATGATGTCGCTGTCGTGCTGACGGTCGCTCAGATTGACACCGATCTCTCGCACCGCATGCAAGAGATGGAGGCGGGGAAGTTCGACAATCAGATCCCCTACGGGGACGAAGTCCGCGTGAACTTTACCTTTCCCTGGACCCGCGAGGATGGCAATCTGGATACGGAGTTCGCGAGGCGGCTGAAGAAGCGGTACGAGGATGTTGGCTGGGCCAGGGTGGATGTCGTGCAGGTCGAAAGTAAATCAGTGAAAGCCTGCATCTACTTGCACAGGAAGCATCCGTACGCCGTGACCAAGTCGTGACTGGCACACGGTCTCTCGGGCGAGCATCAGCTCGCTTTTTCTTATTATTGGAGTAATACAGGTGTCTCATCCCCAATTCGACGCTAAAAACAGCGGGTAGTTTTGACCCAAAACCACTCGCTGCTATTTACGTTGCTATTTAGCTAGAACTGGGGATAAGACGCAAAATCCGGCTTTCGGCCGGATAGCTTTTCGTCTCCTGGTCTCCTAGTCTCCCCGTCTTTCATACTTAAACACCCAATCCTTCTCATTCACTTCCCACCAGGCATCAGCCTCCTGCTTCGCGTTTATCGTGATCGACTGCGCCGACCACCAATAGTGGTTCACGATGAAGTAGGCCGTATCCGCGCCGGTCAGGTCCATCGCCCTTTCCGCGACCGCACGCGTCCCTTTGGCGTCGTTCATGTCGAGGAAGATGCTGTACAGCCTGCCGCCTGTCGGGATGGGATAGAGAAAGACGTCTTCCGGATACGCGGCATCAAGCGATCTGTAGTATTTCACGAACCCGAACTCGCGCACCGCTGCCGCTGACACGCTCTGGTTCGCCAGCACCACGTAATCCTCTCCATCAGCGTCCTGGTCGATGAGCCGGACCGCTTCCACGTCCGATGCGCTCGTCGACCAGCCGCGGCTCGATTCATACTTGTCGCGCCGCGGATAGGCGAGATAGACCGATGAGACTGTGACCGCGGCGACGAGGACGATCAGTCCGGCCGCGAGCGACGGGAAGCCGCACTTGCGGATCCGCAGCAGCAGCCTGCCGAAGGCGTACAGTGCGACCGGCGCCAGCACGAACAGCGTCAGCTCCGCCAGCCGGTCCGCGAAGTTCGCCCTCTCGTACTCGATCAGGAACGGAAACTCGACCCAGACCTTGAGGAGCAGGAAGTTGGCGAGGAAGGCGAAGGCCCCGGCGCCGAACGCCACGGCGGCCCGTTTCTTGGAATCGCGCATCGTCCCGCCGAGGGCCAGGAGCACGATGCCGGCGAGTCCGGCGAGGGCGAGCGCGGACCAGCGTACGGAACGCCACGAGTAGACGAAGTCGAGGACGGCGGAGAATTGTCGCGTCTCGATATCCGGACTCCTGAGCTCCGCGAAGATCTCCGTCGGCGCGCGGACGGTTTCCGTGTCGAAGGTGACGCCGACGCCGGACACGAGAGAGTTCGCCAGGAACATCAAGGGCAGGGCGACCGACGCCACCAGCACCAGTTTCACGAACACCGCCCAGCGCGCGAGTCCCGGCAGGCGGCGGAGCGGACCTTCGTACGCCTCGAGATACAGCGTCAGGAAGACGAACATCAATAGCGGCACTCCGGCCAGAGGATGGATCACCGCGGTCGCGAGCGCCATCGCGACAGGCGCCCATCCCGGCACCGCGCGCGTCACCGCGAACGCCAGACAGACGAACGCGGTCATCAGGAGGAGCGCGTTGGCCAGACCCTGCGGCGTGGTCATGACGAACGACGAGAGCGGGAGCGCGAGCAGTATCGTCGAGGCGCCAGCCGCCACAGCCGGCGGCCAGGAGAATGACCGGCGCAATGACCAGTACGCCACCAAGGGCGCGAGCGAGAACACGATAGGCGCGAGCCAGGTGTCGATGAGCGCGACCTGACCGCCGACCATCCTGGCGAGGATCGTCACGAAGGCGTATTGGCCGAGATAGTAGAACGGTTTCGGCGTCATCTGGCCGAACTCGAAGATATGCCGCTCGGTCGCCTGGTGGATGAACGGGTCGAAGCCGAACCCCACGGAATAGACCTCGATCGCCACGATCGTGGCGAGGAGCGACAGGCCGACGAGCGGGACGAGCGTCGCGGCGCCAGAGATCCTACCGATCGCGGCGGCGGACGCGGCGGCCGCCAACAGGAATAGCGCGATGAAGAACATCCGCGGCACGCTGTCCCAGGGCGAGCGCACCGATATGTCGGTGGCGGCCCCGTCCAGGAGTCCGTAGGCGTAAACGGCGAGCGCGGCGAGCGCCAGCGCCACGACGATTCCGGCGATCCGCGTAGCGATATGCGTCCCATCGCCGTCCTCTCGCGCGCCGTCAGACCCGTTCAGGACGACGGACGTCTCGACGCGGAATCTGCCGACGGCAAGGAGCAGCGCCGCCGGGACGAGTATGACTGTGACCGCGGTCATGGCCAGACCAAGGTTGAATATGAAATAGACGGCGCTTCCGGCCAGGATGAGCAGGGAGGAGAACAGCATGGACCCCAGGAACGCCTTCCAGAAAGCGCCTTCTCCGGGCATGAACCGGTCTCCGATGAGCCAGCCGTTGCCGATGAAGTACGCGGCCGCCAGGGAGGCGCGTAAAATGACGCTGACCGGCAAGATCAGCGCCAGCGCGCCCGCCGCTGTGAACAAGGCGCAAAAGACGATATAATTCCTGTCGAGGCTTAGCGCTTTCATTTATTAAAGCATAGCACATCCACGGCCGTGATTGAGGACAAGTACAACCAGGATATCAAGCTCTTGCCGCAGGATAAGATCTATCGGTGTCTGCTGGACCCGCTTTTTCCGAAAGCGGTCAAACCGAACCACATCACGGTCTTCAGGCTCTTCTTGGTGCCCGTCGTGATCTATTTCCTTTACGTCGGGAATCACCCGATGGGGGTGTCGTTCTTCCTGCTGGCGGCGCTGACGGACGCCCTAGACGGCTCGATGGCGCGCGTCCGCAAACAGATCACCCGGTGGGGGATTCTCTACGATCCGCTGGCCGACAAGCTGCTCATCGGCGCGGTCCTTTTCCTGATCGTGCTGCGCCACGTCAACTTTTACCTTGGTCTGGCACTCATCATCGTTGAAGCATTCATGATCATCGGAGCCTGGGTTCGGACTCGGCGCGGTGCGGTGATGTCGGCGAATTTCTGGGGCAAGCTGAAGATGTTCGTCGAAGTCGTCGGCGTCCTGCTGCTCCTCATAGCGCGCTGGCTCGATATCAACATGCTCGTGGATCTGTCGGTCGGCACGCTGACGGTCGCCCTCGCGGTCGCCCTGGTCAGCATCATGTCACGTCTGCACACATGAACACGATCACCGGTAAACGGCTGTCGTACTACGCTGTCGGCGCCGCGCTCGCAGTCGCCGCTTTTTTCGCTTATTCGTTCCTGACGCTCTCCGCGCCGCTCATGTCCAATTCGCCGGACGAGAACGCGAATCACGTCTTCGCCGTCGGTTTCGCGGAGACCGGCATGCTGCATCGTGTCGAACCGCTGAACCTGGAACTTGATGGGGCGGTGCATCCGAGGAGCGTCAAAGTGGTCGATAACCTGCAGGTCCCCGGAGGTTTCGTCGGACTGCCGCTCATCTTCGGAGCGCTCGGCAAGGCGGTCGGGACGATGAACATCCCGCTTCTGACGCCGGTGTTCGCGCTCCTGGGCGTATTGACCTGGGGTCTGCTGATGCGCCGATTATTCGGTAATACGGTCGGCGCTTGCGCTGCGTTCTTGCTCGCGGTCAATCCCGCCTGGTGGTACTGGTCGGCGCGCTCCATGATGCCGAACGTGCCGTTCCTCTCGCTCGTCTTGATTGCGGCCTGTTTCTTCGTCGTCCGGCCGTTCGGGACGGCGGTGGAGAGGCGTGGTCTCGAAGGCCTGCATCTTTTGAGGAACGCCGATTACGCCCTCGCCGGCATCTTCGCCGGTCTGGCGCTCGCCGTCCGTCCGCCGGAGCTCTATTGGCTGGCGCTGGCCGCTGTCGTCGCCGCCGTCGTCGTGAGGCGGCTGCCCTGGAAAGGCATCGCCGTCGCGGCCGTATTCTTGGCGATGACCATGGCGCCGTTCCTGATGCTCAACCTTTCGCTTTACGGCGGCGTGCTGTCGACCGGGTACGGCGATGTCGCGGCGACCGTGTCCGACGAAGCGCACCAAGGCATGGGCGCGCGGCTTCTGGGTCCTCTGCGGCCGGTGCTGTTTCCGCTGGGTTTCGCGCCGCGCACCGCGCTCGCCAACTTTTGGACCTACGGACTGAAGTTCTTCTGGTGGTGGACTGCGGTCGTGGCCGCGTCCGGCGTCTATCTGGCGTATCTGCGACGGAAGGCGCCGTGCACGGCCGAGACATCCAGACGCGTCGGCGTCCTTCTGGCCGTTTCCGCGGCCGTAGCGATTTGGCTCGTGCCGTTCTACGGCAGTTACGTCATCAGCGACAACTCCGATCCGTCAGCCGTGACGATCGGGTCGTCGTATTTCCGTTATTGGCTCCCGTTGTTCGTCCTGTCCACGGCGCCGGTCGCGGCCGCCGCGGCGCGTCTTCTGGAGACGAAACGGCGGGGGATCACGATAGCGGTGCTAATCGCCGCCGCTGCGCTACTCTCGATCGCGTCTGGCGCGGCGGTGTTCGGAGCGCCGCAGGAGGGGCTGTCCGCGGTGCGCGCCTCGCTCGTCGACAATCTCGCCAAGCGTGAAGTCATCCTGGAGATGACCGAGCCCGATGCCATCGTCATCGCCGAGCGCTCGGACAAGATCATCTATCCCGAGCGCGCCGTCATCTATCCGCTCCGCGATGAACACACTTACGCCCTGCTGCCGAAGGCGATCAGCATGAGGCCGACATATTATTTCGGGATCACGTTCCCGGAGAAAGACATGCAGTATCTGCGCGAGGTCAAACTGCCGCCGCTCGGAGTGACCATCGAGCCGGTGGTGACGATGGGGGAGGAGACGCTGTATCGGTTCGGTCTGGCAGGAGCGGAAGCACAGAGTGATAGCCAGGAAGATGCGCAATATGGTGCATACGAATAGCGGGAAAAGCTGGAACCGTTTCCCGCCTCTGGCGGGACCCCGCCTTCTTTGACGCCAAGCTTTGCTTGGCTTGAATATCTGTGGCGGGGCGGCTATCGCCTCACTAAGCGGGAAGAGGGCTCCTCCCGCTCCTCCCGCTCTTCCCGCTCTTCCCGCTTGAATCGAACCCGAATGCCTAACCCCGTAGATAAACGTTTCGCTCTCGCTATCCGCGCGGCCGCCGTGCTGACCGTGGCCGGCATTTTCGTCTACGTCTTTTCCGCCGCGGTCGCACCCGAGGGGTATCTGCAAGCGACGACGCGACTGGCGAATCCGGCGCCGTTCATATCCGAACCCAAGCCCGGCGACAGGATCGAACTCTCTGAAGACGGCCGGACTTACCGCTTGCTCGGCGATCCGCTCTATCTCGACCTGACGCCGCCGGGCGCTTACGAGCGCGTGACCGTCTCCGTCGCTTACGAGAATCGCGGTCAGCCGATCCTGGAGATCGGCGCGCTGGCGAACCGGCTCGACGGACAGTATGACATGGTGCCCGTCGAAAGCGCCCTTTTGGATTCGCTGCCGTGGTCGCGCGTCTCAAGCGGAGACCTGGTGCTGCTGCAGCGGCGGAAGCAGTACGCATCCGTGGATGAGTTCCTGTCCGATCCGCCAGAGATGGCACGCGTGGCGTCCTATCGGGCGGGCGTGGATTGGCCGTACGTTCCGGAGTCTTGGGTCGCCCGCGAGGATATGACAGTCAGGGAAATCTCCCTGCGCGGACGCCACAGGATCCTGACCTACAGCGGCGGCGAACCGCTGGCGTTCAGTTTCGTCATCCAGGACATGAATCGGCAGGCGGGCGCGGACCCGGTGACCGTTTCGGTCTACAAGGGAGGGGAGGATAAGGACGCGCTGGCGCGGACCGTGCTCGAGGACGACGGCGATACCACGGACGATCAGGCTTCGTCGGGCTTGCGCACCGTGTCTGTCAGCGTGCCTGACGCGGCACCCGGACTTTATCGTATCGAGTTCACGGCGTCCGGCGATGTCTTCATCAGGAAGACGATGTTCAAGCAGGCGAAAGCGGTCTTCCTCGGCAGCCTGTATCTCGGAGATCACGTCGGCTTCAGCGACCGGACGGATCCGGCGACCGTCATCGTCTCCGGCAGTTCGCTGGAGGCGCGGACGGCGCATGCCGACGGATTGCAGCGGCTCACGATCGGTGACAGCACCCTTGAGCTGGTGGAGCCTGGCATCAAGAATTACGCCTGGCTGGACCCGCTCCGCACTACCTTGTCTGTCGTTTCGCCGAAGCGCGACGTCATATTGGAGACCGACGGTGTCTTCGCGCTCGATCCGGAAGATTTCTTCTATCCGTTGCCCGCGGAGATAGATTGGCACACTACGGCTGAAGATCTCGACAGGACGGGGATAGATTTCGTGCTCGCCGATTACGAGGCGCCGGAGTCCGACGGTGCGGTCAAGATCGCGACCGCGACTTTCGACGTGAAGAATCTCGCCACTACCGAGGATGGGGCGTTCAGGTTCGCGATATCGGCGCCCGGGATCAGCTACTCCCAGAAGGATCTGCGCATCCAGTCGGTGACGTTCACGCTGCGGCGCGCGCCCATAGGCTGGACGGAGGGACTGAAGCGATTCTTCGCCGGACTCGGCGGCGAGGCGCAAGATACGGAGACCGCGGCGATCCTGCCGGACGGAAAGAGTTACGGGGAGACCGTTGAATAGCCGGGGAGCGGGGCCACGTCGCTCGCGAGCGACGTGGCGGGGAGAAGCGGGGAGAGAGCGCCCCCTCCCTCTCTCCCTCCCCCGCCCGCTGGCGGGGGAGGGATGGGGTGGGGGTTACCGCCAGGCCGGCGGATGCCGGACGGTCCCCGCTAGCGAACGAAGTGCCCTGCCACTGTATTCCATCAAAGAAGGCGGGGTCCCGCCAACGGCGGAAAGCGATTCTCGCCCCCACTTCCGATATAAGCCTGACCTATGACCAGAGAGACGAACATAATGCGGATGACGTTGCCCTACCTGGCCGATTTGGGTACCGTTGGATTCATCGCAGTCGCATCGGTCATCGTCATCGGCGCGGCGGCGGAATTGGTGTCGCCAGGGCTGGTATTCAATCTCATCGCGCCGCAGGGTCTGGTCGTCGCACTGATGGCGGCCGGCGCGTTGTCGTTGCTGGCGGAGAGGGGCGGACGCGGCATCAAGGAGAGATTGTCATACGCCGCGATCGCACTGCTTCTGTCTGCAGGGGCGGCGTCCTCGGCCTGGAGATATTTTGAAGCGCTGCCGACAGACAGGGGAATCGTCACGCTCGCTGCCGGCGGTACGGCAATCATGATTTTTTTGGCGGCGGCGAGGGCCTCGAACGAATGAGCGGGAAGAGCGGGAATGAGCGGGAAGAGCGGGAAAAGACATCTCTTCCCGCTAAGTCGGCGAATGCCGATCGGTTCCCGCTTAGTGAGCGGCAGCGAACGGTTCCCGCTTACGTCATCTTAAGTCGTAGGCCGTTACCATAAAGATCAACGTCAAAATCACTAACGGTATCCATATGTCCGACTGCCTCTTCTGCAAAATCGTCAACGGTGAGATTCCCGCCATCAAGGTCTTCGAGGACAAGGAAACGCTGGCATTTCTCGATATCCAGCCGGTGAGCCTCGGCCACACGCTCGTCGTCCCGAAGGAACACAGCGACAATCTGGGCGAAATGCCGTACGAAATTATGTGTCCGCTTTTCGGTACGGTCAAAAAGGTGTCGAGGGCGCTGGCCGAAGCGATTGAGGTCAAGGCTTATAACGTCATCGTCAACGTCGGCTCCGAGGCGGGACAGGAGATCCACCACACGCACGTCCATGTCATTCCGAGGGAGGCCGGCGACGGCCTGGAGACCTGGCCGAAGATCGAGGTCTCGGAGGAGCAGATGAATCGCGCGGCGGAAAAGATCCGGCTGGCGGCGGGGATGTAATCGGGTCTCGCTGCGGGCGAACTGCGCCCACCTTTCCCGCCGTTGGCGGGACCCCGCCCCCTTTGAGGAAATACAGTGGCGGGGCGGAAATCGCTTGCTCAACGTACTTATTCAGTACGCCTCGCCGCGCGATCCGCTCCAGGTGGGCACATTTCATCCCGTATCGAGCCCCGCTCGGTGAATAGTTGGAGCTCGTATTCGAGCTCCTTCTGGTTGTTCTGGACTGTAAGCAGTCAGTGCGATAATCTGAATCCCAGGCTCAATCGGGCCAGCTTGAGATCAAACGACGTTCATATGCGAAAAATCCTCGTCACCGGCGGGGCCGGATTCATCGGCTCCTCGTTCATCAGGTACATGCTCAAGAACCACGATGACGTAGCCGTGGTCAATTTCGATAAGCTGACCTATGCCGGCAATCTTGAGAACCTGAAACAGATCGAGAGCGACCCGCGCTACACTTTCGTCCGAGGCGACATCTGCGACCTGGACGCAGTCATGGCGGCGCTCGGAGACGACACCGATATCGTCGTTAACTTCGCGGCCGAGTCGCACGTGGACCGGAGCGTCTTAGAGCCGGACCTGTTCGTCCGCAACAACGTCATCGGCACGCAGATGGTGTTGGAGGCCAGCCGGCGTAAGGAAGTGCCGCGCGTGCATCACATCTCCACGGACGAGGTGTTCGGCGAGCTGGGTCTCGGCGAGGACCGCGCGTTCCGCGAGGACGATCCGTACCGGCCGCGTTCGCCGTACAGCGCATCGAAGGCCGCGGCCGACCATGTCGTCAGGGCCTACTTTCACACCTTCGGTCTGCCGGTCACCATCAGCCATTGCTGCAACAACTACGGACCGTTCCAGTTCCCGGAGAAGCTCATCCCGCTGTTCGCCACGAACGCCATGGCCGACAAGCAGCTTCCGCTCTTCAAGTCGAGCCAGAACACGCGCGAGTGGATCCATTGCGACGACCACAGCGAGGCCGTGGACGTCATTTTGCAAAAAGGACGGCTCGGCGAGGCGTATAACATCGGTACCGGCGTCGAGAAATCCATCGAGCAGATCACCGACCTGATCCTTGAAGCGACCGGCAAGCCGGCGTCGCTGAAAACCTACGTCCCGGACCGGCCCGGGCACGACGCGCGGTATCTGGTCGATTCGAACAAACTGCGGACCGAGCTCGGCTGGAAGCCGCGGATCGGATTCGAAGAGGGGATCGGCGGCACCATCGCCTGGTACAACGACAATCCCGGCTGGTGGCAGCGCGTCAAATCCGGGGAATACCAGGATTATTACAAGAGGTATTATCAGGAAACGCTTAAAGCGAAAGTCTGATATGGAACCGAAGAAAATATTGATATTCGGCAAAGGCCAGCTCGGGACGTTCTTCAAGGACTATTTCGAGTCGAAGAGCGTCGAGGTGGCGGCGATCCGCGTGGATATCCGCGATCTGGATGCGGTGCGGTCGGCGGTCGCCGAGGCTGGCGCGGACGTCATCGTGAATTGTTCCGCCAAGACTGACATCGATTGGTGCGAGCGTAATCGGACCGAGGCGTTCGAGGTGAATACGCTCGGCGCGGACAACGTCGCCGCGGCGGCGGGCGAAGCCGGCAAGTACTTGCTGCACGTCTCCAGCGGCTGCGTGCAGGAATCGCTCGCGGCCGACGACGTCAAAGACGAGGATGACGCGCCCAATCCGGTCTGTTTCTACGCCTGGACGAAGGTCTGGGCCGAGAACCTGGTCATGGACCGAGCCGCCCGGCGCGGACTGAAGGCGCTTTTGCTGCGTCCGCGGCAGCTGTTGTCGTCGATGGCGAGCCCTAGGAACGCGCTCGTCAAGATGCTGACTTACACCAAGTTCATCGACACGCCGAACTCGTGCACTGTGGTCGAAGACCTGATGGACGCGACCTGGGAACTGTTGAGGCAGGACGCGACCGGCCTCCTGAACGTCGTCAATCCGGGTGTGACCTCGCCGTATCGCATCGCGCAGACGCTGAAGGATATCATCAAGCCGGAGATGGAGATCGAGAAGATCAGCAAGGACGAACTGAATTCGATGACCTTCGCCAAGCGCATCGACGCCGTGCTTTCGACCGCCAAGCTCGAGGCGCTCGGTATCAGCCTGCCGCCGCTGGAGAAGCGCCTGCCGGAGATCGTCTCCGACCTGAAGGCTAATCTCGGCATCGAAGCAGGCAGGGAAATCATGCGCAAGACAGAGCAGGACACGAAAGAGAAGCTCTCCATCGTCGCGTAGCCGGTATGGCGGAGCGAAGAGTCATCCTTTCGGACATCGGCGACGTCGTGGTCAGCTACGACAACAGCCGCACCGTGGCGGCACTGACACCGCACTGTAGCCTTCCGCCGGAGGAGATCCGCCGTCTGCTGTTCAGCAAGCAGGACGGCGGTTTGGCTTGGGCCTATTGCCGCGGCGACTATGATACGGAAACGTTCCGCCGCGTCGCCATGCGGAAGGTCGGCTGCGCGGACAGCTGCTCGGAGGAGGAATTCGACTTGGCTTTCCGCCGGATCTTCGAGCCGAACGAAAAAGTGATCGAACTGTGGAAGAGGCTAAGGTCGTCCGGCGTCGTCATCGTCGCCGTCTCTGACGTCGAGGAGCTGCGGCTCTGGGAGTTGCAGAAGATGGGCATCATGGACCTGTTCGACGGCGCGGTACTGTCGTACGTCGAGAAGGAGATCAAGCCGTCCGAGCACATGATCCGCAGGGCGCTTGAGATCGCCGGCGCCGGGCCGGAAGAGGCGGTGTTCGTGGACGATATCGCGGAGCACCTGCCGCCGGCCGAGAAGCTCGGCGTGAACACGCATCGGTACGACGGTTTCGGCGGGCTGAAGACGTTCTTGGAGCGGAACGGCATTCGTTAGGGAGCACGAAAGCGCGAAAGCGCGAAAGCACGAGAGCACGACAGTATGTCTGTCACGCTGTCGTACTTTCGAGCTGTCGAGCTGTCTTGTTTTCGTGTTGTCGCGCTCTCGCCCCGCCACAGATATCCAAGCCAAGCGAAGCTTGACGTCAGGGAAGGCGGGGTCCCGCCAAAGGCGGGATGCTTTTTTATTCCTTCTGCTCATTGACATATCGTCCCTGACGATGTATAGCTACCTCCCAATGTCCTTTGCAGGAGGTGTTTCATGGGTAATCCGGAATCGGGCCGACCTGGGCGGCTCCGGCTGCTCCGCACTGAAGACCAGAGCCAGCCGTTCGTCGGCTGGAAGTCCAGTTCGGACGGCGGCGGCTCGCTCGTCAATCAGAAGGGTTGGGCGGCGCTGCGCGTGGTCGTGCAGCTGTTGCGCGAGGGGTGCTATCAGGACGCCTACGATCAGGTGGTCCTGATCGAGAACCCCGGCGCGATCGTCGCCTGTCTCCTGGACGGCCGGGTCGGGCTGGTGCAGAACTTCCGCTTCGTCGGCCGCCGCTTGTACGAAGCCGGCGCCGACTACGTGAGAAGCCTGGATGAGCAGGGCCGGCTCGAGGAGCTGGTCGACAGCCTGGGCGAGTGGCAGTGGGAGCTGCCGCGTGGGCTGGCGCCGCACAGCTTCGACGGTCTCGACCTCGAACGGTTCGTCATCGCCACGGCCAAGGCGGAGGCGCTCGAAGAATCGGGTCTGACCATCAGGAATGCGCGGCTCCTCGGCAAGGTCAACGTCAACACGACGTTCTTCGCGCATCCGCAGTACGCGGTGGGCGCGGACGTGGTGTCCATCGGCGACAACCGGCCGGAGGCCATGGAGATCCTGGGCAAGACCCATCTGTTCGGTCCAGCCGAGATCCGCCGCATGGCCGACAACGGCGAGCTGACCGACGGTCTGACGCTCGCCACTCTGGCCTTGGTCGGATTCCACTTCTAGACGCCAGGCCGCTCCTTCGCAGGGCGGCTTTTTCATTACGCGAGCCCTGGACTGGGCGCATCGCGCCCAGCTTCGCGATTCACTCGTTCGCCGTACCTATCAAGTACGCCTCGCTTCGTGAATCGCTCCAGCCGGGCACGCTGCATCCCATCCAGGGCTCGCCGAAACCACGGGCGTCAGCCCGAGGAGCTTTATTAGACATCTATCTATTGACTGGTAGGCGCTATTCCGCGAAGATGGACCGGAGGCCAGCCATGAAGCTTTATAAGGTATGGAAAGACGGCCAGATCGTCCTTTCGGAGCAGCCGGGCCGCTATGCCGGCATCAAGACGCATAAGATCTTCGGCAGGTTGGACTGTCCAAGCGGCGAGAAGAAGGCGCACGCCGAGAACCGTGTCTTCTTCCTGACCTGGAATGACGCCATCGAGGCCGGTTATCGGCCGTGCAAAGTCTGCAAGCCGGAACCCGACGCCGCCGAGGAGAAACGCCACTCTTAGTGGCGATTTTCATATCGTCGATTTTAGCCAGTTTGAGCCAAGAAAATAGGTATCTCGCGACCACTTCCATTTACTCCGACCTGTGCTAAGGTAGGGGAGTATGAAAGCACTCATTACCGCCGGGGGCCACGCCACGCGCCTGCGTCCCTTGACTTGGACAACCAACAAACACCTCATTCCGCTCGCCAACAAGCCGATGATCTTCAATGCGATCGAGAAGATCGTCGGTGCCGACATCAGAGATATCGGCATCAACGTCAATCCGGGAGAACAGGAGATCCAGAAAGTCGTCGGCGACGGCTCGCGCTGGGGTGTCAAGATCACTTATATCGAGCAGGCCGGCGGTCCGAAGGGGTTGGCGCACATCTTGAAGATGGCGCGGCCGTTCCTCGGCGACGAGGACTTCCTGTTTTATCTGGGAGACAACATCATCCTCGGCAGCATCGCCGGTTTCGTCGACAAGTTCCGTAACGAGAGGCCGAACGGTCTGCTGGCGCTTTCGGAGGTGCGCGATCCGCAGAGGTTCGGCGTCCCGGTGATGAAGGACGGCAAGATCATCCGCGTCGACGAGAAGCCGGAGGACCCGAAGAGCAATTACGCCGTGACCGGCATTTACGTCTACGACAGCAGCGTGCACAAGGCCGTCGATGCCATTCAGCCCTCGGCGCGCGGCGAGTATGAGATTTCCGACGTGCACACCTGGCTCATCGAGAACGGATATGACGTCGGGTATCAGGAGATCACCGGCTGGTGGAAAGACACCGGCAAGCCGGAAGATCTGCTCGAAGGCAATCAGCTGCTCCTGGCCGAGATGACGCGCGAGGAGGCGAAGATCGAAGGCGAGATCGGCAATGACGTCACTATCCATGGTCGGGTGAAGATCGGCGCAGGCACGGTCGTGACCGGCCGGACGCTCATCCGCGGTCCGGTCGTCATCGGCGAGAACTGCACCATCGAGAGCAGCTACATCGGTCCATACACTTCCATAGGCAACGGCGTATCCATCCGCAAGACCGAACTGGAACATTCGGTGCTGTTCGACGGAGTCAGGATGGACTGCCCGCGGCGGATCATCGACGGACTTATCGGCAGGAACGCGGTCCTGGTCTCGGCAGCCTCAAAATTGCCGACCGGGCACAGGTTGATCGTCGGAGACAACTCCGTAGTTGAACTTTGACGGCGTTCGTGGTAAGCGATAGTGGGGGAGCAGCGGCCTGACGGCCGTCTGTCAGCGTTTTTTGATAACTTCGAGCTATAGGAACAGATGGAGGTTTGCGATGCGCGTTACGGCGAAGAAGAAGATCGCGTGGGATCTTGACGATACCCTGATTGATACCCGGTATCGCTACACCATCGCCAAACTCCGATGCGCCGCAATCATCGTTGAGGCGCTCGGCGGCAAGGCGCCTTATGATCCGAGCCAGCTCCTCGACGAGCTTTTCAGGAGGAACCAGCGGATCGACACGGCGCTGATGGAAGAGTACGGACTTTCGCCGAACCGATTCCCGCAGAGCTGGGTCATGACCTACAGGGAAATCTGCTCGGAGAAGGGCGTCGAAACCGATACGGGAGTCGAGAGGAAGATCAAGGGCGCCGCGTCGAAATTCCGGCGTGGTCCGTTCCGTGCCACTCCCGAAGCCATCGAGGCGCTGCGTCAGCTCAAGGCCGCCGGGCACGAGCTGTTCCTGATCACGGCCGGGGAAAAGAGACTGCAGCGGAGAAAGATCCGTGACGCCGGACTTGCCGATTTCTTCGGGGATCGCATCTACATCGTGGACAGGGATAAGCGTCCGGTCCTGAAGAAGATAGCGGAATCCGATCCGAAGAACGTCATCATGGTCGGGGACTCGAAGCGAAGCGATGTGGCGGCCGCGCTCGATGTCGGCGTGCACGCTGTCTGGGTCCCGACGTACGGATACTGGCCGGCGGATGACGCCGACGTCGACCTCAAGAATGTGTCAGTGCTCGATTCCATCAGCGATCTGCCCGAGTTCGTCAGGCACCTCGTCGGCAACGGCGGCAGGATGTGCAAGTGCACGAGAAAGTGCGGTCAGCGGAGCAGCAGCGATTCTACACCGGACAGCACCGAACAGCTCGGTTGAGGGGGAACACAGACGAGAACCGGTCCTTCAGGGATCGGTTTTTTCATATCTCCGTCCGTCCGAGCGCGCCATACCCCTCACCCCCGCCCTCTCCCCGCAAGCGGGGCGAGGGTGGATACAATTATTGATGCTCCCTCTCCCGCATAGCGGGAGAGGGTCAGGGCACGTCGTTCGCGAACGACGTGCCGGGGTGAGGGCGACACCTGGCCTGACCACAGCCGCTTCGTGAAAGTGGCACTCGGTTTTCTGCGAAAACCGGGCTGTCACTTTCGCTCGCTCACTGTGGACAGG
>Ga0265297_10003749_pt1 | contig 26689 bp, 23 predicted proteins | sample Munlanlwell13791_FD_192502 | JGI IMG/M metagenome (GOLD analysis project Ga0265297, IMG submission 192502) | Leachate microbial communities from a municipal landfill in Southern Ontario, Canada - Leachate well 137-91 | ecosystem: Engineered > Solid waste > Landfill > Unclassified | place...
CTTATTTAAAAAACAACCTCCGAATTCATCGGGGGTTGTCTAAAGAGCATAGAAAATCATTCTTGCTTTGGTATAACTGGTTCAAATATAATAGCTAATTCACCAACTATTTTTGACCATTAAACCTCTTTTAAATAATAATTAAAAAAGAGAAACCATGAGAGAAAAAGAAACGAAAGTAGAAGTAATTTCCTCGTCGGAAGTTTTCCGGTTATCAGAGGATAATTTAGGCGCCCTGGATTCTTTAATCCACGCTTGGAAATGCAGTTTACCGCTTGAGGGAACCTGGGTTCGGCAAACTTTAGGAGTTCCTTCTTTATTTGTTCGCATAGAAGCGGTAATGAAAAAAGGTTTACGCGTTCTTAATATATCTGGTAACGCCCCTGGTATTGGATTACTTAAAGAACGGCATAACCGTTTCAGTCAAGTTTTTGATTTTTGCGCTTGGCCGAATTTTCGGATTTTATCTGATCCGGATACTGAATTGGGGAGCGACCAATTATGGCTAAACCCGATTAGTGAGACCGAGGCCGCGCGGACCAAAGACCTTTTATTGATCAAGTCGAATAATGGTCTTTGCCAGCGCTTTGCGGCTCGGTCGGTAGTTACGGTTGGCGATAGTTATCAATCGCTAATTAGCGGAGTAGAAGCCGAGGATATTATCAACTTACCTTTTTTACGCCTATTTTTCCTTTATAGCCTAAGAGATAGGAATTATCTTTATGCTGGCGGATTCTGGCGGCAGAAAAGGCGGGACGATAAGGTTGAGATTGGTTTGGTTGATTGAGGCGACATCGCATTAAGCGGGCGGTAGCGCTTGATGGTAAAAAACTAAAAAAGAGGGATTTCTATTCCTCTTTTTCTTATAATAAAAATATTATCATTAAACGATTTTATTGCAATCTGGTTAATTTTTCTTTTATTTCCCGGGCGACTAAAGGAATCGCCGGGCGACCGTCAATATTGATTAGTTTTTCTTGCGCACGATAATATTTTAATAAGGGCGCAGTCTGTTCGCGATAAACCCTATGGCGGTTTTTAATGGTTTTAAGGTTATCATCCGAACGCCCGGACGTCCGGCCACGCAAGAGGATTCGGTGCGAGGCCTCGGCTTCGCTCAACTTAAGATTTAAAACAGCTGTGATTTTAATTTTTTTATTTTGCAGGAATTTATCTAAGCTTTTTGCTTGTTTTAAATTACGCGGATAGCCGTCAAAGACGAATCCTCGTCCTTTTACTTTTTTCCCGGCCGCTGCCTCCATCATCGCGATAATAATTTTATCCGGAACTAATCGGCCGCTATCCTGATATTGTTTTATTTTTTTTCCTAAAGCGCCGTTTTTAAGCTCCCGGCGCAAAATATCCCCGCTTGATAAATGGGTTAATTTGTATTTTTTAGCGACGAGCTCTGCCTGGGTGCCCTTGCCGGATCCGGGCGGGCCGAAAATAATGAGGTTTAACATAAGATTGTGCGCCCAGCAGGGCTCGAACCTGCGACCGTTTGCTTAAGAGGCAACTGCTCTACCAGCTGAGCTATGAGCGCTTATTGCGCCCAATCGGACGCATATCTATCTATTCAATTTATAAAAGTGGCGGGGGCGGGGCTCGAACCCGCGACCTTGGCGTTATGAGTGCCACGCTCTAACCAGCTGAGCTACCCAGCCATAATGTGCGCCCGGCAGGATTTGAACCTGCAACCCCTTGGTCCGAAGCCAAGTACTCTATCCAGTTGAGCTACGAGCGCCGATATGGGCATCTTTTTAAACAATAACAACCCGTCCTTGAATAAGAACTGGATTCGATCAAAAATATCCGGTTTTATCTATTGCCCTTCAAGGCCTGTTTCAGGTGGTAGCCGGTTTTGAATTTAGCGACCTTGACCGCCGGAATCGTTATCCGTTCGTTCGGCTTTTGCGGATTTACGCCGCCCCGAGCATAACGAACCCGAGACAAGAAAGTCCCGAAGCCGGCGATAGTTACTTCGCGGTCGTTTTTTAGCTCCTCAATGACTGTGTCAGTCAAGACATCAATCATCTTTTCGGCCTGTTTTTTACTCAGGCCTTCGACCTCGCGATGTAGCTTGTCGATGAGTTGCGCTTTGTTCATATAGTTATTATTTAGCTTATTCTTGCTAATAATCTTAATTTTAGGGGGAATGTGCGGTTTAGTCAAATTATCTCGCATATTCCGTCACCCGCATTTCCCGGATAACATTAATCTTTATCTCCCCTGGATATTTTAACTCATTTTCTATCTTTTTTGCAATATCTCTAGCCAAATTATGGGCCTTGAAATCGTCAATCATTTCCGGTTGGACAAAGACGCGCACTTCGCGTCCGGCCTGAATCGCATAGGCCTTTTCAATCCCCTCGAAGCTTAAAGCGATTTTTTCCAGCTCTTCCAGGCGCTGGAGATAGTTTTCATAGTTATCTTTGCGTGCTCCCGGTCGAGCAGAAGAAATCGCGTCAGCAACTTTAACGATAACCGAGATTAGAGAAGCCGGATGATCGTCATGATGGGTTTCAATCGGAGCGATAATTTCCGCCGGCAAGTTGAATTTTTTCGCGATGTCGCGGCCGATTTCCGTATGATTTCCTTGAACTTCATGATCAACAGCTTTGCCGATATCATGGAGCAGGCCGCCTTTTTTCGCCAGCGTTACATCCGCGTCTAATTCTTCGGCCAGCATCGCCGACAAATGAGCGACTTCAATCGAATGGCGTAAAGCGTTTTGGCCGTAGCTCGTGCGGTATTTTAGGCGCCCTAAAATCTGGACCAGTTTCGGGTCAAAGCCAGTAACTCCGACTTCGTAAAGGGCTTCTTCACCGGCCTTTTTAATATCAATCGCGATATCTTTTTTCGCGTTCTCGACCGCGTCTTCAATCTTGGTCGGGTGGATACGCCCGTCTTTAATTAAATAATCTAAAGTTTTCTTAGCGATATGGCGGCGGATTAAGGAAAAGCCAGAAACGGTAATCGCGTTCGGCATATCGTCGACAATAATTTCCACGCCGGTCATATTTTCAATTGCCTTGATATTACGTCCTTCGCGACCGATAATTCGGCCCTTCATTTCGTCGTTCGGCAGATCAACAGTCGTTGTTGTTAGTTCAACCGTATAATTAGAAACTAAGCGTTGCATAGCTAAAGCCATCATGTCTTTAGCTTTTTCATCAATAACTTCTTCAGCATCATTTTCTAATTTTCGGACGCGGACCATTAAATCCTCCGCGCCCTTTTCTTCAACGCTTTTTAAGAGAATTTCTTTAGCTTCATCACGGCTCAATTTAGAAATACTTTCTAATTTAGCTTCTTGTTCTTCTTTAATGCCTTTGATTTTTTCCTTGATTTCCTGAACCTCGTTTACCTTGTCGTAAAGTTTTTGCTGTTTTTCCTGTAAGTCCAGGAGTTTTTGAGAGAAAGCAGTTTCTCGCTGTTCCAGGCGTTTTTGCAAGTTATTTATTTCATTCCGACGGCTTGACTCTTCTTTTTTTGATTCTTCAATAATGCCTAAAGCCTTATCCTGGGCTTTTAAAAGCAGCTCTTTTTCTTTTAATTTGGCCTCATTAACGATTTTTTCCGCCCGTTCGGCCGCGCCCTTGGCTTTTAAGCCGGCGCTTTTTTTATAGGCGATAAAACCAATAAAAAAACCACCCGCGGCCAAGACGACATACAAGACATAGTTTAATAGTTCCATATAATCGGAACCTGTCTTTTTGGGAGGGGAGGTTGAAAAATAAAGATATTTAGTTTTGAAAAACAATCACCGCGCGCCAAAAAACGCTCGCTTTAGGAAAGGATATTATTATTTTTGATTTTTTTAGCTAATTTAACAGTAAAAATCCGAGATGACATAGATAATTTTTTAACAAAAATAAAGTTTCCAATCAATCGCTCCAGTGTCTAGTTTCTCAAACCACTCCCAGAAACAGGTTATTAATAAATTATGATTTTACTTTAGCATTAAGTTAGTGCTTTGTAAAGAGGTTTATTGGGTTTAGTTTTATTGACTAAACCCGAAAATTAAAGTAATATTAAAAAATAAGTAAAGAATTTAAGGTAATTTTAAGGATTATGAATATTACAGAATTAGCTCGGATTTTAAGAATTAACCCTCAAGAGTTGCGCGACATGCTGCCGGAACTCGGTTTTGCGATTGGCCAGAAAGCAATTAAAGTTGATAATAATACCGCTAAAAAAATCATTAAAGATTGGCCTTTTTTACGTCGCCAGTGGCAGCAAAAAAAGATGGACGCAGAAATAAAGAAACAGGATGAGGTTTTACCGAAAGAAAAAAAGACGATTACTGTCCCGAAAGTGATTACGGTCCGCACTTATGCTGAATTAGCCGGGATTCCGATCAATCGGGTTTTAGCGGAATTGATGAAAAACGGGGTATTTACTTCTATTAATGAAAAAATTGATTTTGATACCGCCGCGATTATCGGAGAAAATCTTAATTTAGATGTCCGGGAGGCCGATGAGGTAATGGTCGGCACGGCCAAGGAAGAAGAAAAAGAAGTAAAAAAGTTAGAAACTATTTTAGCCGGCGAAAAGAAAGAATCGCTCCAGGATCGGCCGCCGGTTATCGTGGTTATGGGCCATGTCGATCATGGCAAGACGAAATTATTGGATTCAATCCGCAGTACTGATGTCGTGGCCGGAGAAGCGGGCGGCATCACCCAGCATATCGGTGCCTATCAGATTATCCGGAACGAACGACCGATAACTTTTATTGATACGCCCGGCCACGAGGCCTTTACCGCGATGCGCAGTCGTGGCGCTAAAGTGGCGGACATTGCGATTTTGGTTGTGGCCGCCGATGATGGCGTGATGCCGCAGACCGTTGAGGCCTTCCGGATCATTGAAGCGGCGAAGATTCCTTTTATTGTGGCGATGAACAAGATTGACAAGCCAGCGGCAGATATCAATAAGACCAAACAGGAATTATCAACAAAATTAAATATTACCCCGGAAGATTGGGGCGGCAAGACAATCTGTGCGCCGATTTCTGCTAAAGAGGGGACGGGAATTGAGGAATTATTAGACATGGTTTTGTTGGTCGCGGACACGGAGGCGGCCGGACTCAAAGCTAATCCGGCGGCGCCGGCGGCCGGAACAGTTGTCGAGTCCAATGTTGATAAAGCGGCCGGTCCGGTAGCGACAATTCTTGTCCAAAACGGGACCTTGCGGATCGGTGATCAACTTTGTTTTAATGATATTGTTTATGGCAAGGTTAAATCTTTAAAAAATTATAAAGGCGAGGATATCAAAGAAGCCGGTCCGTCTTGTCCGGCAAAGATATTGGGGCTAAAGATTTCTCCGGCTGTTGGCGATATTTTAAATGTCGGCGAAGGGGAAAAAATAAAAATCAGGAAAATAAAATCAGCCAAACCAATAGCAGATATTACTCCATCCGGCGCGGAAGAAAAATCTGAGGATAAGATTCCGGCCGTCAATGTTATTATTAAAACCGATTTTTTAGGTTCGGCCGAAGCGGTTGAAGAATCTTTATTGAAATTAAATAATGAGAAAGTTAAAGTTAAGGTGATTAATAAAGGTCTTGGTTATATTACTGAAGGCGACGTGAAGCGGGCTGAAGATTCCGGCGCGAAGATTTTAGGTTTTAATGTCCGGATGTCGCCGGCGATTGAAACTTTAGTGCGCGAGCGTCAAGTGGTGATTAGAATATTTTCCGTTATTTACGATCTTATAAAATTTGTTAAGGAGGAAATGCAATTACTGGTTAAGCCGGAAATAAATCGGGTCGATTTGGGCCGACTCAAGGTTTTAGCTGTTTTCCGGACGGAAAACGACAGTCAGATTATCGGCGGCAAAGTTTTGGACGGGATGATTAAAAATAATAGTTTGGTCGATCTTAAGCGCGGCGATGACTTTATTGTTTCCGGGAAAATTACTCGTTTACAATCCGGCAAGCAAGATGTTGATCAGGCCAATAAGGACGAAGAAGCCGGTTTGAAATATGAGGGCAAGCCCTTAGTTGAAGTCGGTGACATTTTAGAAATCTATCAAGAAGAAAGAGTAGTTGATAAGGTTTAGTGGGTTGATAGGGCTTAAGTTTAGGGCTCATTGGGGCAGATATTTTTGATAAACCGATAGGTCGAATTGTTAATATCCGATGAGATAATCAATATTTTTATGTCGAAAATTCCGCGGATTAACGAATTAATTTTAGAAGAATTAGCTAAGGCGGTTAATCGCGAAGTCGGCGTTCCCGGCGCCTTAATTACAATTAGTTATGTTGAATGTAGTCCCGACTTAAAACAGGCGAAAGTCGGGTTTTCTGTTTTACCGGATCAATTAGCCGGTACTGCCCTCAGAAAGTTAAGCGCGGCGACTGGACAACTAATCCCTATTTTGCGCGCCCGGACCAAATTACGGAAAATGCCACATTTGATTTGGGAATTTGATGCGACCGAAAGGGAGGCGAGCAAGATTGAGGAGCTGATTGCCGGAATAGACAAGGAATGAAATAAAAGTTAAAAAATGCTATAATTATTTATAAGGAAATTTTAGTTAGGGCCATATAAAAATAATTAAAAATAAAAATTTATGCGCAAAACATTACTACTATTGATCGCCGTCGGTCTTTTTTTCGGTTTTTCTGCTCGGGCTGAAGTTAGCCAGTCAGACGCGACTGCGACCTCAACCGCAACCGCAACCGCAACCGCAACCTCAACCTCAACCTCAACCACCTCCGTTTTAGGAGAGAAACTAAAAGGAAAAATTTTATTGGCCGTTGAACAGAATGGTGAGGCCTATTATGTAACTGATAACGGCGCGCGGATTTATTTAAAAGACGGTAATACCGCTTATCAGATTATGCGGGAATTAAGTTTGGGAATATCTGAGGCGGATTTTAATAAATTGAATAGCAATGACGTGAAGTTAAGAGAGCGGCTTAAGGGCAAAATTCTTTTGCGGGCGGAAAATCGCGGCGAGGCCTACTACGTCCGGCCGCAGGATGGCGAGCCCTTATATTTAAAAAATGGCTCCGAGGCCTTTAAAATAATGCGGGAGGAAAGCTTAGGAATAACTAACGCTAATATCGAACAGATCCCGGAAAAAACAATTACTGAATATAAAGCGGAAATCTTGGCCCTAAAAGAAAAAGTGAAATCTTTACAGGACGAGGCCGCGGCCTTGCGCGATGAGCTGGCTAAAGTAAAAAAAGAGGCGGCCGGAAAAGTTGCAGAAGTGAAAAAAGAAGCGGCGGCCGTTAAAGCGGAGAAAGTAGAAAAGACAAAGATTGAAAAAACTGAGACAGTTGCTTCTTCGACCGGCAGTATCTCCTTGAGCGCGAGCGCCGAAGGAAGCGCGGTTAAATTATCTTGGGCCACGAGCGCGGATTTAAACTCTCCGCTCGGGTTTAAGGTTGTTATTAGTGAACAGGAGAACCCGGTTTATCCCGGAAATAGCTACCATTACTTTAGTGATGCCGGCGTTCGGAGTGATACTTGGAAAAGTTTAAAAGCAGGGACTTATTACTTCCGCGTCTGCCAATATCTCGGCGGGAAATGCGGAATTTACAGTAATAATGAAAAGGTAACTATTGCCGCGGCTGAAGAAAATACTACGGCCTCTTCGACCGGAAGCTTGAATTTAGAAAGCGCGGTCGTTGACGGCAAAGTAAAATTGAATTGGACAAAAAGCAGTGGGTTAAGTTCGCCTCTTGGATTTAAGGTTGTTGTCAGCGAGCAGGAAAATCCAGTTTATCCCGGTAACGATTATCATTATTTAAGCAATGCAAGCACATCTTCCGATACCTGGGAAGGATTGGCTCCTGGCACTTATTATTTCCGCGTCTGCCAATATCTCGGCGGAAAATGTGGGATTTATAGTAATAATGAAATAGTAGTAATCTCGGAATAATTTTGTTCTAAGGATAGGGCGGGATGGACGCGTGTTAGTTTTAAATAAACAGGGGTTGTTTTATCAACTCCTGTTTTTTGTTTGGGGTTTTTATAAATTTTAAGCGGAGTTTGTTTGGGGTTGTTTTTATTTATTTAAGTTCGTAAACCGCCCGGACTGGACTTTTTCTTTTTTTTCCGCTAAGATAATTGGTTATAAAAGAGCCGCGTGTTCAATCGAAGAATTATGAAACTAGATGAAAAGCTAAAATTAGCTTATAACAAAATTAAGGCGGCGCGCCGGATTTTGTTGATTGGGCATTCTTCGCCCGATGCCGACGCGCTTGCTTCTCTGGGTGCGATGTTGGAAGTTTTAGATATTTTCGGTACGGGCGCCTATGCTTATACCGATAAAAAAAATTCCGGCGCTTATGATTTTATACCCCACGAGAATTTAGTGAAAGATTCGACACCGGACGACTTATTGGCTTTTGAAGCGATAGTTGTTTTGGACTGCGGCTCGATTTCCCGAACCGGATTAGAGGCACGCTTACGGACCATGCTTAAGGCAGCGGCGGAAGGACGGATTAGCCGCCGGCCCTATATTATTGAATTTGATCATCATGAACAGCAGGAAAAATACGCTGATTTAGAAATTCGTCTGCCGGATAAGGCCTCAACCACGGAAATAATTTACCATTTTTTAAAAGTTAATGATTTAGAAATAAATAAGACCTTGGCTAATTGTATCTTAATCGGCTTAATGACCGATACCGGACATTTTCTCCATGCTAATTCTTCCCGCGAAGCGATCGCGGTCGCTTCGGAGATGTTGATGCGCGGCGCGGCTTTACCGAAAATAGTCCAGAATACGATTCATAACAAAAGCTTTGTTTCCTTGAAAGTTTGGGGCCGGATTTTGGAAAATATGATTTTTAATCCGGAAACCGGTTTGGCGGTTTCCGCCTTAAGTGAAGTTGAGTTGACGGGGTTAATCGCTCCGGCGGCGGGCCGGTCGAAAATCAGCCCGGTTTTAGCCGCGGAGCTTTTAGGCGTCGATTTGTTCGGCGATATTGTTTCTTTTTTAAGCCAGTTAACTGGCGTGCGTGTTGCTTTACTTTTAAGGGAAGAGGGCGAACGGGTTAAAGGCAGTTTACGAACGACTGACGAAGAAGCGGATGTGGCCGCTATTGCCCAAAAATTTGGCGGCGGTGGCCATAAAAAAGCGGCTGGGTTTACTTTGCCCGGTCGGCTCATTCGGACTGATAAGGGCTGGACAATTAAGGAATAATATGGTATAATAGGTTGGATACAAAGAAGAAATTTATCATGTGTCATGAATATTACTTTTAGAATTAGAATTAGTTTAGTTGGAGATTAGGGCTGATAAAATGATAAAAATAAAAATTTGATATAAAAAATAAATAGTAAATTAAAAATTTTGGAGGATAAGCAATGGAAAATAAAAAAAATCGCGCGTATCAATGGTTTATTGAGCCGAAGACCGCGCATACGAATGAGGTAATCGTTAAGAATTTAGCGGCAGTAGGTGATCTTGATATAAATCAGGGGATGGAGGATAATTTAGGTATTCCCCATCGGGTTTATAGGGTGGAAAGGCACTCTTTTATCACCGAATTAAGAAAAGCCAAGGCTAAGTTTAATTTAGATTTTTATGTTTATTCCCGTCGTGGCGGCAATGGTCCAATCTGGTTATGGACCTTAGACAATAAAAGTAAGCTTGGTATCAGGCGCGTTGAGATGGCCACTGTTTTTTGTAAAATCAGAAAGGGAAAAAGGGTGGTTGAGAGCTAATGATATAGCAGAATTTTTCTGGTAGATGTTATTTTAAATAATTATTTTTTTGCGTCTCCTGGAAAAATATATATAAAATAAAAAAAGCCGAAAATTGATTTTTCGGCTTTTTAATTTATTATTTGTTTATCTTTTTCATTTTTTTATTCCGCCACTCCATAATTTTTTTATGATCGCCGGATAATAGGATTGGCGGCACCGAATAATTTTTCCCCCCCGCTTTAAATATCGCTGGCCGAGTATATTGCGGGTATTCGCCTAAACCCTCGGCTGTATGCGATTCTTCCGCTAAACTATCTTTATTACCTAAGACGCCGGGCAGGAGACGAACGATTGAATCAGTAATTGTGAGCGCCGGCAATTCGCCGCCGGTTAAAACATAATCGCCGATAGAAATTTCTTCATCAATAAATTTTTTCAAGCGGGCGTCCACGCCTTCATAGCGGCCGCAGATCAAGATTATTTCATCTAATTTAGAATATTTTTCCGCTAGTTTTTGACTCCATTTTCGGCCGCTGGCCGAGAGCAGGATTATTTTACGTTTCGTTGGTGTAGCTTTTCGGTTTAATTTTTTTAGGGCTTGGAGCGCGGCATAAAGCGGTTCAATTTTCATTAACATGCCGGCGCCGCCGCCATAGGGGGCGTCGTCGACCGTTCTATGTCGGTCTTTTGTCCAGTCGCGCAGATTGTAGATTTTAAAATTAGTGATTTTTTTATCATTGGCGCGCTTTAAGATGCTCTCGTTAAGATAAGAGCTAAAGATATCCGGGAAAATTGTCAGGAAGCGAAAGGTCATAGAGTTATAGAATAAAAGAGTTATAGAATAAATATATATTTTGATAATAACAAGCCAGAAGCGGAAAAGCAAATTATTGGTCGAAGGTCGCGATAATGAAAAAACCCGGAATAATCCGGGTTTTTTCTGTATTTGATTTTTTGATTTTAGATTTTTAAATCATCAATCGCGGAGGTATCAACATCCTCTCGGCTATCCCGTCTGGATTCGCCCCGGTGCGTTCCGCCTTCCGGGTCATAAATCTTCAGGTTGACGCGGGAGTTGTTCTTAGCACCGACGATTTTCAGTAAAGTGCGGATTGACTGCGCGGTCTGGCCTTTGCGGCCGATGACGTAACCCATATCCGCCGGGTTGGTTTTAAGGGTCAAAAGAACGCCTCTTTCGTCGATCGTCCGTTCAACAGCCACGTCATTCGGGTTGTTGACGATGTTCTTTACGATCATCTCCAAGAACTTCTTGTCTTGATCTTCCATATTTTTTCTTCGTCCGGCGAGGTTTCTGATGCTAATCAGTAAAAATCGCGGACTTTTATTAAATAACTGCAGGAGCAGTTTATGTTATAATTATAACACTTTTTTGAAATTTGTCAATATTAAGCGTTAGGAGCTTCAGTTGTTGGCGCTTCTTTGGTCGGAGTTTCCGTCGGGGCCGCTGCGGATTTTTCTTCTTCGACAGATTCTACCGCTGTTTCCGCCGGGGTTTCCGCTGGGGTTTCTACCGGAGCGGCCGTCGGAGCGGCTTCTGCCGCTGCCTTTTTATCCTTTTTAGCCTTAATTTGGGCTAAGCGTTTTTCGCTCGGTTGGCTGGCCTTGGAAGCGACAGCTTTTTGGCCATCAATAACCTTTTTCTCGATTAAAAGATTATTAACAGTTGCTGACATTTGAGCCCCCTTGGATAACCAATATTTGATTCGATCCGCTTTTGGCGCCAGCTCTTTAGAATGAGGATTATAAGAGCCTAAAATTTCCACAACTTGGCCGTAAGGATCGCGGCCTTTTTCAACCGCTATTAAGCGAAACATTTTTTTATTGGTTTTTCCGACTTTGGATAGTTTGATTGTTAGCATAAGTTTAATTTTCTGTATTATTATATTGGAGAATATTATCTCATGTTTTAATAAAAGTCAATGGCTTTTTTCTGGCTTTTTAGCGCCGATCGCCGAAACGGCTTGGTCGGCTCGGGCCGCGTCCGGAGCCGCCTCGGCTACCGCCAAAGCTCGGGCGTCCGCCGCCAAAAGAAGAACCGTTTGATTTTCCTTTCTCATCTTTCCAAAGAGCGGCGTTTTCTTCTAAGCCCTTCATCGTCAGATTTACTCGCCCCTGATCGTCAATTTCTTTTATTTTAACCGTAACCATATCGCCGACCGCAATAAAATCACTCGGTTTTTCGATCCGGTAAGGAGCAAGTTCGCTCACATGAACCATGCCGTCCTGGTTGGCGTTTAAGGCGACAAAAGCGCCGAAATCCAAAAGGCGGACGACTTTGCCGGTAACGATTTCACCTGGTTCAAATTCGTGGACGATTTCCTTGACTTGACGGACCGCTTCTTCTACTTTCGCCGCATCCGTGCCGCAAATCATGACTAAACCGCTGTCTTCAATATCAATACTCACGCCGGTTTCATCAATAATACGGTTAATGATTTTACCGCCCGGGCCGATAATTGCGCCAATTTTTTCCGGATCAACATTAATATTAACGATACGCGGGGCGTATTTTGACAATTCCGCTCGCGGCGCCGGAATGGCATCGGTGATGACCTTTAAAATTTGGTTTAAAGCGGTTCGACCCTGGGTTAAAGTTTTAGCGATTATTTCCTCGGTTAAGCCGTCGGTCTTAGTGTCTAATTGGATAGCGGTAAGGCCGGTGTCAGTGCCGGTTATTTTGAAATCCATGCCGCCTTCGCCGTCTTCTAAATCCTGGATATCGGTCAGAATTTCCCAGCGGCTCATATCGGAATTAGAAGCTAGTCCCATAGCGATTCCCGCAACCGGTTTCTTAATCGGTATGCCCGCGTCCATTAAAGCTAAAGTTGAGGCGCAAGTCGAAGCCATAGAAGAGGAGCCGTTTGAACCGAGAGTTTCGCTGACTAAGCGGATTGTATAAGTGAATTCGTCGCGGGCTGGAATCATCGGCATCAAAGCTTTTTCTGCTAAAGCGCCGTGGCCGATCTCCCGCCGGCCCGTGCCGCGCAGAGGTGAGGCCTCGCCGACGGAATAAGGCGGAAAGTTATAATGATGCATGTATCTTTTTTTACTTTGCCCTTCTAAACCCTCTAAAGATTGTTCCATCCCGGGTGCGCCTAAAGTTACGATAGACATTACTTGGGTTTCGCCGCGGGAGAACAAAGCCGTGCCATGATCACGCGGCAAAACCGCAACTTCGGCTGATAGTTCGCGAATTTCATCGAGCGCCCGGCCGTCCACGCGACGTTTTTCATCCAAGATTGCGTTCGTTACCTCGGCATCAATCATTTTCTCTACTAATTTCTTAATAACGAAGCTTCGTTTGTCGCTGTCGATTTGCTGATTGAGCAAATAAGCATCCAATTGTTCTTTGATTGCCGCGACCGCTAACTTTCGTTCGCCTTTCGTGTAATAATTTTTTTCAAATAGAATTTTTTTAATATTTTCTTCCAACCATTTTTTTCCGATTTCTAAAAGCGCTTCCTTTTCCATTTCTGTCTTTTTTTCTTCCTCAGTTTTGGCGTTTGGCGTTTTCCCGCCGGAGTTTTTCGGTTCGATGCCAGCTTTTAATTTTTTAATAAGGTCAATCGCGCCCTGCATTTTTTCTTGCCCGGCGACGATTGCTTTAAGCATTATATCTTCTGGAGTTTCATTGGCGCCCGCTTCGATCATAATCGTCTTTTTTTCCGTTCCGGCAACAATCAAATCCAGAGAGCTTTTTGCCTGTTCTTCATAAGTCGGGTTGAAGACGAATTCGTCTTCAATCAAACCGACGCGGATGCCGCCGATCGGACCTTTCCAAGCTATACCGGAAATCGATAAGGCGGCTGAAGCGGCGATCAGGGAAACAATATCATAATCATTTTCCTGGTCAACGGCCAAAACCGTAATAATAACCTGGATGTCGCGACGATCTTCGGATACGAATAAGGGGCGGATTGAACGATCAATCATCCGGCCGGTTAAGACCGAGAGATCACTCGGCCGGCCTTCGCGTTTAATCCAACGCGAACCTTTAATAATGCCGGCGGCGTATAATTTTTCTTCAAAATCAACCATTAGCGGGAAGAAATCGACTCCCGGACGTTCGGTTTTTGATTGGACAACCGTGGCCTGGACTACGGTTTCACCGTACTGGACCCAGACGGCCGCGTCGGCCTGCCGGGCAATATGTCCGGTTCTAATAGTGAGAGGGCGGCCAAGCCACTCGCCAGAAAATTCTTTTTTCATGTTTTTCGTTGCCTGGCCGTTAAATTACAGAACTGTATTCTCATACAGCACTATCTATTTAACGGTCAGGAGTATTTAATTATTTTTTAATTTTTAATCTTTTAAGTGCCTCCGTTTCGCGCTGACTCGCCAAACAAACATATTTTTATAATTTTGCTCGATATCAGAATTCTAAAAATATATTTGTTCTGGCTCGTAGTCGATGATAAAGTGTTAGTTTCGCTTCGCCTGCCTGCCGGCAGGCAGGCGAAACCTGGCGCTAAAATATCTTAGATTATCAATTTAAGATTGGATTAGAAATCTTTTATTGGCGCCAAGATCCGTAAAGTCATCCGCTTCTTCTACGAGCTTTGAAGAACAGGTTTTTCTAAAGGCCATAATTTCCACTAAACAACCTTTATTATTCTGAAGATAGGAAACAAGCGGCAAGTAATCGCCGTCGCCGGAAACTAAAACAATAACATCAAGCTTGTCGGCTAGCTTAATCGCGTCAATCGCGATGCCGACATCCCAATCCGCCTTTTTCTGCCCGCCGGCGAAAATCTGGAGATCTTTCATTTTCACTTCGAAACCCTGTTGTTCCAAGGCCTCGACGAAAGGCGACTCTTCTTTATTTTCCGTCCGGATAGCATAAGCAGTGGCCCGGATTAACTTTCGGTTGGCCACTGCCTGCGTTAAAATCTGCTTGAAATTAGTTTTCTTGTTATAAAGATTCTTGGCGGAATGGTACATATTAGAGACATCCACCAAAATTCCGACTCGTTGTTCTTTGTGCTTGATCATAGTCATCTTTATTTTTCTTCAGTTAAATCTTCTTTTATTTCTTCAGCATCTTCATCCTCAGGAACATAGTCTTTAGCCTTTTTTCTTTCCTCCTCCTCTTCTTCTTGTAATCTTTGGGCGATTTTCAGTTTAAGTTTTTCCGCTAAATCTTTGAATTGTTCCGCGCTTTCTTTTTGCAGGTATTTCAAGAGCTTCCGTCTTTCCCCGACCTTTTTTAATAAGCCGCGACGGGAAGAGAAGTCATGTTTATGTTGTTTTAAATGCTCGGTTAGCTCTTTGATTTCTTCGGTTAAAATCGCAATTTGAACTTGCGGGGATCCGGTATCGGTTTCATGTGTCCGGAATTTCTTGATAATTTTTTCTTTAGCTTTTTTGTCTAGCATTTTTTTGGCGCTCTATCCCAGATGTGGTCCTGTGTTCTGAAAAGTCGGGGCCGAATCCGAGAAAGAGTACGTTAATTAATTAGAATAATAGCGCTTTAAAATCATTAAAGCATTATTTTATTTTTTTAAATTGTTAATTTTTTTCATTAAGCGGGATTTTTTCCGCGCGGCCGTATTTTTTTTAATAATACCTTTTTTAACCGCTTTATCAATTACCTGAGCGGTTTTATTAAAACCCTCTTTAACCTTAAGGTCTTTAGCCTCAATCTGTTTAAGATTAATTTTAACTAAAGTTTTGAGCCGGTTAGATACCTTCTTGTTAGCCGCGTTCCTTTTTACGGCCTTACGCAGTTCTTTTTCGGCCGATTTCTTGTTTGGCATACTGAATTTCTAAATAAATAATAAATTAAAAGTAATAAGATAATAGCATGAGAGCTAAGAAAAATCAAGAGGAAAGGAATCGGACGATTTAAGCCCGGTTAATATATTAATTTTAGATTTAATTTATTTAAAATTAAATAAATTATAGAGTTTATTTTAGTGTCGGGGTGGAGAGATTTGAACTCTCGATCTTCTGGTCCCAAACCAGACGCCTTAGACCAACTGGGCCACACCCCGTTAAATTTTAAAACTAATTTTTAATCCATCAATCCAACCGATCAATCGGAAGAAAGATTTAACATCATTTATTCTCAAATGTATTGTACCATATAATAATTTATTTTTTACTTTCTGTAAACTAGCTCGACTTAGAGAATGACAAGTTTTAATAAAATTTTCTTTAGGAATACCTGTTGTAATGTGCCAGAAATTTGTAGCCTTTTCAGTATCTTTCTGGTCATGGAGCATTATTTGAATTTTTATTTTGTTTTTTTCTATATTAAGAAATTTAACGAAAAATAAAACCATCAATTTTATCATTTGTGGGTCAGAATTGGCAAAATCAATACTTTTCCACTTGCTTCCAAAGGCCCCTTGCTTATATCCTTCCGCCCAGTAAAGGGAAATCCCCGATAGAAATAAAGGATTTAATAATAATTTTTTTGCTTCCTTTTCCGCTGCCCGCCGTATTTGTTGGTGGCTACGTTCAGCGATAATTGTTTGTTGTTTGTTTCTGGCAATTAATTTAGCAATAGCAGTGGCGTTTACTCTAGATTTTATTTTTTGTTGGGCATGATTAGAAATTTTTAAATCTTTTAACCAAACACTCAAAGTGCTTTTAGGGATATTTAAAGATTTGCTTATTTGATTATAAGATTTTCCATTTTTTCTTAATTTAATAGCTAAGAGTTTATCGGGGCGCATAAAATAAAAAATTGAACCAACGAGAACAGTATAATTATAACATAGGTTCAATTTTTTATCTAATTTTGTGCCCCGGGTCAGAATCGAACTGACGACACAAGGATTTTCCTTGTTTATTTTCTTAAGTTTCCTTAAGGATCGGACTATCTCATCTCCGCTTAAAAATTAAGTACGGAGTCGGGCGCTGATACAGGGTTATTGTTGGGCTCACCTGTTAGTCTCTACGCCTTCTTCAATTTTTAACCCAATTGAAGCTTGGCTCGGGATTACCATATTTATTTCTAAATTTAGGTTTCCCCGAATTCACCCGATTTTCATCTCGATGTTTCCATCGAGCGGACCGAAAACCAGTCCTTTGCTCTACCACTGAGCTACCGAGGCTTATTAAATTTTTAATGTTGCGGGGGTCGGACTCGAACCGACGACCTCCAGGTTATGGGCCTGGCGAGCTGCCAACTGCTCTACCCCGCGATATAGTGTTTTCTAGCTATGGTTCGCTACTTATGAGAAAACAAGTGGGCAATGGAGGATTCGAACCTCCGACCTCAACATTATCAGTGTTGCGCTCTAACCAACTGAGCTAATTGCCCGATTTTTAGGAAAATATTTTTTGCCCGAAAATAAAAAAAACGCTGAAAAAACTATAACAAATATAGAATAAAAAGGCAAGCGAAGCCACGGCTTATAATCCGGCAATCAAAGCGACTAATTCGGTTTTTATATCACCTTGTCCGGTCTTGTTGGAAAAATCTAGGCGAATCAAGCGATTTAGATAGTTTTTTAAGATCACGGCCGTAAAATTTCTAGCCTGGCCAATGCCTTTTTGTGCGATAAAAGGATGTAATTTTAATTTAGCCGAGAGTTCCGCCGGTTTTGATCCGGAATCAAGAGCGCTACGGACCTGTAAAAGTATTTTGAATTGGCGGATAAGCATAGTAATTAAATATTCATCGCTGGCGCCGGCGGCGTATTGAGCCATCAATAAATCCGTGGCCATTTTTTTATTTCTGGCGCTTAGGGCATCGGTTAAGGCAAAGATGTTTTCATTAAAAATTCCGGCGACCATTTTTTTGACGTCGGCGGCCGTGATAATTTTTGCGGTGGCGTAGTTAGTTAGTTTTTTTATCTCATTAACGATCTGCCAGAGGTCGCCACCGGTCAAGTCGATTAAAAGAGAGAGCGCCATCGGGTCAATATCTTTCCCTTGGCCGGCCGCTTCTTTCCGGATAAAAGTTGCTAATTGTACTTTACTTAAAGCCGGGAATTCTTGGGAATAAGGTTGTTTAGCTAGAAAATTGAAAAGTTTTTTACTCTCGGCTTTTAAGGAATTTTCTTTCCCACCGGATATTTCATCCCGGAATATTATGATGTTATCGGTGTCACGAGTGAATTTTTTCAAGTATTCAGTTAGTGCGGCAAAGATGCCGTTTTTTTTATTTTTTAAAATATCCTCAATGACTACCAGGCGTTTCTTAACGAAGAGCGAGCCGGTGTTTATTTGTTCGTTTATTTCTTTCAGGGTCGCGCTTTGGCCATCGAGCGCACTTAAACTCCCGGCGTTAGGATCAATATCGCGGGTAAATTTATCTTTTAATTCTTTAACGAAGCGTCGGGAACGGAAAGTGTCGGCGCCATAAGCAAAAATAATCATAGATTTAAGAAATGGTTTTATCCGGTGAAAGGGGTTTTTGGCTGTAACCCCTGTTTAATCCATCGCTTCGGATGTCAACTCTGTTTAAGCCAATAATCTCTTGTCCAAGGAACCTTTCTCCTAATTTTTGAAAACGAAGCGGGTCGTCGGTCGTGTAGTAACGCTGCACTGGCTTCTCGGTCGGACATAATCCTAACTCTGGATGACGACCCAGATAGTTTTTTAGCGCTTCCGCGACTATTTCACCGGGACGAGGGACTAGGATGCGTCGCCCCGCGATTTTTTTAATGGTTTTATATAGGAAGGGGTAATGAGTGCAGGCTAAGATTAGGGAATCGATTTTTTTATTCTTTAGCGGTCGGAGATATTTTTTTAAGATCATTTTCGTTTCCGGCTTAGCCGCCCACCCCTCTTCGATCAAGGGCACCAGCAAAGGGGTCGCCTGTTGGATTATTTCTAACTCCGGCCGGATTTTTTTTAATTCAATCTGGTAAGCATCAGAATCAACCGTTGCCTTAGTTCCAATTAGACCGACAATTTTAGTTTTTTTATTAGCGGCAACAGTTTCAACCAGCGGCCGGATAACGCCTAAAATTCGGCGCTCTGGGTATTTAGCCGGCAGATACTCCTGCTGGAGACGTCTTAAGGCCTGGGCGGAGGCGGTATTGCAAGCGATGATAATCAGATTACAGCCGGCGGCAAAAAGAAAGTCGGCCGCTTCTTGCGCATATTCATAGATTGTTTCTGGTGATTTTTCACCATAGGGAACGCGGGCGTTGTCGCCTAAGTAGATGTAATTATATTTCGGCAGGATTTTTAAAAAATCTTTTAAAATAGTCAAGCCGCCCAAGCCGGAATCAAAGACGCCAATCATGTTTTCAATTTTTTTATTTTTTAGTTCGGACATATTTTTTAAACAGATTCCCGCGTTCTTTATAGTTTTTAAACAGGCCGAAGCTGGCGCAGGCGGTCGAAAGCAGGACAATGTCGTCGGGAACAGCTTTTTGTTTAGCAATCGCAACGGCCTTTTCCATATTATCAGTTTCAGTTATATTTTGCTTAGCAAACCCGGTTTTCAAAATTTCTTTTTTTAAGCGCGGAGTCGCTTGGCCTTTAAGCAGGATTAAGAATTTTACCTTTTGCTTGATCGTTTTAGCAAGAGCTTTAAAGTCGGCGCCCTTGTCTGCGCCACCGGCAATTTGGATCAGTGGCGCCTTAAATGACTTTAGATCAAGCGTCGTACTTTCTGGCGTAGTCGAGAAACTATTATCGAAATATTTGACGCCGTTTATTTCCGCGACTAATTCTAAGCGATGTTCAAGATTAGTAAAAGCGGCAATAGTTTTTTTATAGACGCCCGGTTTTATCTTTAGAATTTTCGCGACCGCGACCGCCGCGCCAATATTTTCTCGGTTGAAATCGCCGTTTAGTTTTGAGGGCAGGGAGGAAGAAGAAAAATAAATTATTTTATGTTTAGAATTAGATTTTTCAGGTTTTAATTTTTGATTCCATGAGCGCGTCAAATCAATTTTTTTCAATCGCGGTTTTAAAGTCCAGTTGCTTATTAAATATTTATTTTCTTTTCCGGATGCGATGTTTAGTTTTGCTCGCCAGTAGGCGCTTAGTGACGGATGAAAATTCGGGTTGTTTGGATCGGCCGGCGCTAAATGCTCTTTAAACAGGTTAGTAATGACCGCGATTTTCGGCGAATATTTTAAATCTTCAAGCTGAAAACTTGATAATTCCAGAATAACATAATCGGCCGGCTTAAGCTTGGTTAAGAAGGAAAGCGGCGCGACGCCGATATTCCCGCCGATGAAGGCGCGGCGGCCGGCGGCGCGAAGGATTTTATAAATTAAAGTCGCGGTCGTGCCCTTGCCTTTGGTCCCGGTAATGCCGATAATATTTTTTGTGGGAGCGAGTTCAAAAAATAAATTTAAAGCGCTCGTGATTTCTGTCCGGCCTTTTTTTTGTGTGGTACGAATCCCTGAACAACTCAGGGGCCAACCGGGCGAGCGGAATAAAATATCAAATTTATCTAAATTTTTATTAAAGTTTTTTCCCGCCTGGTAATTAATGTTTAAGCTTTTTATTTCTTTAAGGGTACTTTTTAAATTATTTTCTATTAAAACTGACTCAAGAGATTTTTTAAGCGTCTTCTTATCTTTTAAATCGCAGATAGTTATAGCGGCGTTCATTCGTTTTTTAATCAATAACGACAAAAGCGCTCGATTATCCAGGCCGAAGCCGAGTAGGGCGATTTTTTTATTTTCTAAAAACCTTAGGCTTTGAGCCAGGTTCTGGCTTTTAGTATTTTTTAAACGCGCTGAACCTGTATTTTTAAGCCATTTTTTTATTTGGTTTTTTTGACTGGACATAAGAGACGGTTTATGATTAAATAGGGGGAAATATATTAAGCAGTTATTTAAAAATTTAAAATTTATATATAATGGGGAAAATGTTAAAATTTAGAAAAGCTGAAATTAAGGATTTTTGGCTTTTTATTGGGATTGGTGTTGCCTTAATAATATTTATTCTTATATTATTAGCGATACCGGGGATTATTAATCTTATTGTTGTTTGGTTTGTGGCCGGTCATTTGCCGCCAATGAGTGAAGCGGATATTATTATGCTGGAGAAAATAAAAATATTTTATAGCGTATCTCAGTGGTGGAATATATTATTTTCTGTCGTTTGGATGGGTATGGTAGTTTGGATTTTACTTTCTGATTGGGTTAAGAAGCAAGCCGGCCGGATGAGAATCATAATTGCCGCCGTAATTTTTTTTGGCGGAATTTACTTCGCCATTCTCTTCGGCGGGATAATGTACGGACTAATATTTTCTTCTTTATTTATCATCCTTATTCCGTTTTTTGCCGCCGCGATTTTTTTGCTGGTGTTGATTGGGGATTTTTTCAAAGCCCTTTCAGCCGACTAACACCCAGACAATTTCATCGGATAAAGCCGCTTTAATTAAGCGGTTTTTTTATTTAATTTTTCATCTAAATTTAACAGCTGGTCAGATGTTGTTAAAATATTTGTTGTGATTTTAAGGGATGGTTTATTTAAGTTCGCCCCAATTTTGGCCGATTTTTTGGTCAACGATAATCGGGACGCGCAATGCTAAAATATCTTCCATTATTTTCTTTATTTTTCTACCGTAGTGTTCAATTTTATCCTTTTTTATTTCAAAAATCAACTCATCATGAACCTGAAGGAGTAGGCGGATTTCTTTATCCCGGCCGCGGATCATCTCGCCGATTTTTACCATCGCCGCCTTAATTAAGTCGGCGGCCGTGCCCTGGAGTGGAGTATTAATAGCCATTCTTTCCGCGCTTTTCCGGACCATGGGCATCGTCGAGGTTATTTCCGGTAAGAAGCGTTTGCGGCCAAAAAGGGTCAAAGCGTAACCCTGGGCGCGCGCGGCGGCAATCGAATTATCCATCATTTTTTTAACGCTCGGATACGCGGCAAAATATTCAGCGATGAAATCCCTGGCCCGAGCATAGGAAATACCGGCACTTTGGCTCAAGCCGTGCGGACCTTGGCCGTAGATAATACCGAAGTTAACAGCTTTAGCTTCGCGCCGCATCTGACCCGTAACTTTTTCCGGTGCGATCCGGTTTATTTCCGCCGCCGTCGCCCGATGAATATCTTCACCGGCCTTAAAAGCGGCAATCATTTTTTTGTCACCAGACATGGCGGCCGCCAGGCGAAGTTCAATCTGCGAATAATCAAAGCCGACTAGATGATAGCCGGGTGCGGCTACGAAAGCGCTTCGGATTTTTCGGCCTTCTTCGGTCCGCGTCGGGATATTTTGCAAGTTCGGGTCGGTTGACGAAAGTCGGCCGGTAGCGGTGACGGTCTGGTTAAAACTCGTGTGAATCCGTCCGGTCCGCGGATTAATTAGCGCCGGCAAGGCGTTTAGATAAGTTGTTTGAAGTTTATTTAATTCGCGATAATCTCGGAGCCGGGGGATTATTGGATGAAGATCATTTAGTTTTATTAATTCATCTTCGGCCGTGGAAAAACCGGTTTTGGTTTTTTTTAGCCCGGTGGTTGGAATAGCGAGATTAACGAACAAAATTTCTTTTAATTGTTTAGTGGAATTGATATTGAATTTTTTGCCGGCTAATTTATAAATTTCTTTTTCTAGTTTTGCCAGTTTGGCGCTGACTTCTTTATTTAGCTTTATTAAAGGCGCGGTTTCTAATTTTATGCCATTATTTTCCATTTCGCCTAAAATTGGGATTAAGGGCATCTCGATTTTTTTTAAAAGGTCGTCTAATTTTTCGGCCGTGATCCGAGGCCTTAAGACCTCGGCTAGCCGATTAGTGAAGTCCGCGTCTTCACAGGAGTATAGACTTAATTTTTCCGGATCAAGCGCGGCAAAATCAAGCGTGAGTTGTTTTGGCTGAGTATCAGCCAGATTGATTTTGCTTATTTTTTCATAACCGAGCTCGGTAAAAGCGAGGACGTCTAAATTATGCTGGCGATTTCCGGGATTAAGAAGATAGGAAGCGACCATCGTATCAAATTCCAGGCCGACGAGATTAAGGCCCTGATTTTTTAAAACCCGCCAATCAAATTTTAAATTATGGCCGATTTTTTTTATTTTTTCATCTTCCAGCAGCGGCTTAAGGGCGGATAGGCGCTCAGCCGTCGCCAGGACGAAGTAGGCCTCGCCCGCTCGCCAGGAAAAGCTCAAACCCAATAATTTAGCGGTTATCGGGTCAAGTCCGGAAGTTTCCGTGTCTAGTGCGAAGCGTTTTTGGGCTTTTATTTTTTTTAAGAAGACGGAAAATTTTTTGTCGTTATCAATTAGTTGATAATTGAACTCCCGGGCGTTGCGGGCGAATTTAGCGGCGCCGGAAGAATCTTTTGATTCGGGCATTGTTTGTCTGTCCATTTCCAGCCGATTTATTTTATTCACTTTCCCATTATTCGTTTCTGTTTCACCTGTTTCTGGTTCGCCTATTCCCGTTGTGCCAGTTTTTATTTTATTATGTTTCCCTTGGCCGGTTTTTCCTTGGTCTGTTTTCTGTTCGCTTATTTTCGATAAGTAGTTTTTTAAGCCGGCATCCTTTTTCTCCGCGCTTGCCGTCGCGTTTTTATCTGTTTCTTTATCTGCGGCTTTATTTAAATTATCTCTTAATTCTTTCACTTTAATTAATAAAGATTTGAATTCTAATTTACTAAAAATTGCTAAAACTTTTTCTAAAGAAAAAGAAGAAAATTTAACATTATTTAAAGAAAATTTTATTGGCGCTTGGCGGTTAATCGTCGCCAGTTCGCGGCTCAAATAGGCCGTGGCTTCATGTTCTTTCAATAGTTCAAGAATTCGCGCCCTTATTTTAGGATGATTTTTTTTAACGGCGGCGTAGACGCCATCAAGATCTTTAAATTCGATCAGGAGTTCGCTGGCGGTTTTTTCACCGATGCCGCGCACGCCCGGGATGTTATCGCTCGGGTCGCCGCGCAAGGCCTTATATTCAATCATCTGTTCCGGACTCAGGCCGTAGCGTTCTTTAACCTGGTCGGCGCCGTAGAGAACGCTATCCGACAGGCCGCGGCTCATGGTATAGACCGCGGTTTTTTTATCGATAAGCTGGAGCGTGTCGAGGTCGCCGGTAATAATGATTTTTTCCAGATTTTTTTCCGCGTCTAGCTGGGAACAAATCGTGCCGATTAAATCATCGGCCTCGTAGCCGTCAAGTTCAAAAATCGGGATATTGAACGCGGTGGCGACTTCTTTGACAAGCGGAATCTGTTCATATAATTCGTCCGGCGCTTTAACGCGCGTCGCTTTATATTCGGCGTAAGCCGTATGGCGGAAAGTCGGCCCCTTTTTATCTAAAGTCAAAACAACGTATTCCGGCCGGAATTCATTTAAGGCTTTTAAAAGAAAAGAGGTAAAGCCATAAACCGCGTTAACGAGCCGGCCGTCCTTAGTGCGCAAGGTCGGCGGTAAGGCGTGAAAACTGCGATGGATTAAAGCGTTTCCGTCTATGATGATTAATTTTGGTTTAGTTTTAGACATAGCTAAATTTTACCATTTTTCTCGGGCAGGAGCCAGACGGGGCGATATTCCTACCCCTATTTTTTCTAATATGTTATAATATTAACAGAAAAATTAGCGGGAGTATTCTATCCATCGCCTTAGCTTATTCATATTTCTTTAAATTAGATTAAAGAAATATTAAAATAAAAATAATATGAATAAAAAGTCATTAATTGGAGTAATTATTTTACTCGTAGTCGTCGCCGCCGCTTTATATTTTTTTTACGGCCAGCCAAAAACGACTGAAACGACTACGCGCCCGGAAACGCTAAACGGTTTGGAGGAAAAAGTATCTTTGGTTTACGCCGTACATTGGGCGCAGGGGAACCAGATGGAAGGAATATACGACGAAAATGGCGAGCTCAAAGCCAAAGGGCTTAATCAGTATTTAGATGAGTATAGTGATTTACATCCTAATATAGAATTTTCGGTTCGCCTTTTACCATATATTGAATATGCCGATACCTTAAAAGCTCTTAATGATGCTGGTATGGCGCCGGATATTTATCAGATTTATTCGCCTTGGGGCGTTTCTTATGTCCGGGAGGGAATTTTGGCTGAGCCGCCGTTGGAAATTAAAGAGGATATTTTAGATAATTATGTCTCTACGGCCGGCGTTACTATTGATGGAGAAATTTGGGGCATTCCGACGGAGATTAATGATTTCGCCTTATTATATAATAAAAAGATATTCAAAGAAGCCGGCTTGGTTGATGAAGAAGGGAATGTTCTTTATCCAAAAACCTGGTCCGAGCTTGTAGAAAAAGCCGTTAAATTAACAAAAAAGGACGCACAAGGGAATATTGAGCAGTATGGTATTGCCTTTTTAGGCGAAGATTGGCAGGTTGTTGATCCTTTTTTATCTTTGTTATTTAGCAATGGCGGAGAATATTTAGCGCCGGATTTAAGCCGGAGCTTATTTAATAGCCCGGCCGGAGTTGAAGCTTTAGAGGCGGAGTTGGAATTATTTGAGAAGGGGGCGACGGATATGAATGGTAATTTCTTTGATTTCAAAGATGGTAAAGTCGCGATGGTTATCTCGCCGCCTTGGACAAAATCGACTTTTGCGGAAAGTTTCGGCGATAAGTTCGAGACGGCTGTCGGTGTAGCACCTTTTCCGCCGCTGAAAAATCAGGCGACCCTCGGTTATAGTTGGTTCATGGGCGTGATGGAAAATAGCGCTAATAAAGAAGAGGCCTGGAAATTCTTACAATGGTTCGCGACGGAAATCCAGGCGGAAACCGGAACGACCCGCTACGGAGATTTATTAGCGAACAATATCGGGGCAATTCCTTCTCGTCGGGTTGATTTTGAAAGCCATCAGGAGGTTTTAGGAGATTTCTTTACCGGGGTTTATGCGGCGCAGATGGAAAATGCCGTGGCTGAGCCGAATGTCGCGGAAAGTAATAATATTAAAGCCGCTTTAATGGCGGAAATCCAGGCGGCCTGGTCCGGGCAGAAGACCGCGGCGCAAGCATTGAACGACGCCGCCGCTAAAGTTGATCGGATTTTATCCTCAAATTCAAGATAGGGCCCGGTATTTTAGGATTTGCCGGCTAAAGAGAATTGCTGGTTAATAGTATTAGGAGTTATAATAGCTATAATCTTTATCAATTATGCAGTTGATTTTTAGGTCGCTGACTCTTAAAATAGGTTTTTTTGTCATTGTTATTTTAATGACAACTCTTTTGATTTTTTCTCTAACCTTTATTTTTTCCGAAAAAAATAAATTATCTGAAGATATTGTAAATAGCGGTTTGATTTTTGCTAATTTTTCGACTAAGACGATTTATGATAATTACGTCCAATATTATACTCATCCGCGACCGGAAGATTTTGAAAACTTTAAAAAAAATATTGAAGAGGTTTTAACTAATAATCCGGATGTCGTCGGAGTGACTTTGGTTGGAATTAACGGTCGGATTCTGTTCGACTCTAAAGAATTAAAAGAGGGAAAACACGAAGGAGAGATAAGGACGATTTCAGACGATTGGACACGACAGGCGGTTAAAGAGGGGCGGACGGATTATCGAAGTATCGCGGAAAACGGAGAAAAATTTACCGAGATTATCGTGCCGATTTCTCAAAATCAAGGCCACTTTTTTTCTTTGCGTTATCTTTTGTCCCGGAGTTCCTTAGCAGAAAGAATGAAGGAGGTCTATGCTCAAATATTTTTTGCGGTTATCCCCCTGCTTATTATCTCTATCGCAATCACTTTTTTCTTTACGGTTAGGTTGATCCGTCCGATTAAGAATTTGACCGAGGCCGCCGGCAAGGTCCGGCAAGGGAGTTTTGATATAAATGTCGCTGTGGAATCGAAAGATGAAATCGGGCAGTTAGCCGTGGCTTTCAACGATATGTCTGTGAAATTGAAAGAATCCTATAGCATTCTGGAAGCGAAAGTTAAAGAACGGACCAAAGAATTAGAAAAAGAGCGAAAGAGCTTGGATAGCCGGGTCCAGGAGCGGACGAAAGAATTAGAAAAATTAAAGAACGACTTGGAAGCGACCGTTAAAGAACGGACCGCGACTCTGCAAGAAAAATTAACGGAATTAGAGCGGATGAATAAGCATATGATCGGCCGGGAATTAAAGATGGCGGAGCTAAA
>Ga0265297_10003750_pt1 | contig 26685 bp, 23 predicted proteins | sample Munlanlwell13791_FD_192502 | JGI IMG/M metagenome (GOLD analysis project Ga0265297, IMG submission 192502) | Leachate microbial communities from a municipal landfill in Southern Ontario, Canada - Leachate well 137-91 | ecosystem: Engineered > Solid waste > Landfill > Unclassified | place...
AACAATTAGTCAGTATCTTACGAATCACCAAACAAATGAGTATATTTGTTCGTCAACCCCAATTTATGATACGAGAATAGCTCAACCAGTTTGACTTTTTTGTCCAAGTAATAGGGGTCTGGTACATGACCAAGCAGAAGATCTTTATTATTTGCGGCAAATTGCTGAATCATGGTTTCTGCAGCTTCTTTCGAGCCAAACTTTACATAGCAGTAATACCGGCAAGTGCTCCAGTCGTCCATCTCTCGACTCTTGGAGATAGGAAGGTATATAGAATTGGTAAGTCTTGAATTCTCCGGAAAATCCCGAAAAACACCACCAACGGTAAGAGGCGTGTTCCCCGAAACCGGAAGTCCGGAGACTGAAGGTAATCCCCGGAATTCAGAGGCATATATGGCTTTCCCAACGGGGTCAGCCTGACCGAACAGTGCTTTTGACGCAGATTCGGAAATTAGAATATCATACGGATTCTCCAGAGCGGTAATGGAGCCGTCAATTATATCAAAACCAAACAAATTGGCATATTCGGGTGTTATCTGTTCTATTTCGTAGATGTAGGTATCTGTTTCTGTTCCGGCAGAAGTGGAAAACCCCATTTTAGACACGGCAGAATAGGCGCTCTGTGTTGACAAACCGTACTGTTCAATTAAAGAGGAACTGTTAAGAATGGTTTCAGCCATCGGGCGGGAAAAATTGGCATCCCAGATTCCGTCATCACGCATATTTTCCATTTGGTATATATGCTCTCTTCCGGCGATATTCCTGTCAAAACCGTATTCATAATTTTGATGGAATAAAACAACCATAAAAAAGAAGAAGGCCAGGCAAAGTCCCACTATATTAAAAACTGATGCCAGCCTGTATCTGTTAAAAATGTAAAATAGATTTCTGAGCATATACTTGAAGATATGTATATAATTTAACCATTTTTGTGCCACGGTTTTAATTACATATAAACAGGAGAGTTACGAAAATATCGATTTAGAAATTTTGTCTAAATCTTTGACTGAATGTAAAAAAATTATACATTTTTTTGCTTATCTTTAAAGAAAATCGTTTTATGAAAATCATTACTGTTATTTTATCTTTCACTGTATGGCTTTTTACCGCAGGATGCACGGCAGAAAACCCTGAATTTAAAGTCACAATTGATGAAACGGTCAAAGAACTGGATTTGAACCGGTACTTGGGAAAATGGTACGAAATTGCCCGTTTTGACCATAGTTTTGAGAGAGGTCTTGTGGGTGCCACAGCCAATTATTCACTTATCGCAGACGGAAAAATCAAAGTGGTCAATACCGGGTACAAAGGCTCTTTTGACGGAAAATTCGACCAGGCCGAAGCCAAGGCATACAGGCCAAGTGAAAAATATCCCGGGGCTCTGAGGGTTTCATTCTTCCTTTTCTTTTATTCCGACTACTGGGTGCTGGATTTGGACGAAAACTACACTTTTGCCCTGGTAGGAAGCAAATCAGACAAGTACCTCTGGATATTGTCACGTTCACCCGAAATGGTTCCGGCAGACCTTGAAAGGTTACTGAACAGGGCCGAATCGTTGGGTTATAATACCGGGAATCTCATCTGGGTGGAACATGGAAAATAAGGTGGCATTATCACCTCACATTGGTAATCAGGTGAGTCGATGCCCGTTCCGTCGTACTGATAATCAATGACATCAAAGTACTGGTACAAAATTGGTACATGGAATTGTCATAACAATTAATACTCTTTTTTTCTTATGAGTAAGCCGAATTACTGCGTATATTTGTAGTGCGTCAGTCTTTGAGATCGGCAGCAATGTAATCAATTTGAAAAAAGTTTAGTTGGAACTTAACTTTTTTATGTCTAAATTTGCACTCCAAATTATTGAAGCGGTTGAAGGGAACCAGACGTTTGAGAAGCTGCTCGTCGATGGCGTCGCCCCTTTTGATACGTTTAAAAATGATTTGGAAACCAAAGAGAGGAGAAGTCTTGAAAAGATTTACTTCTATATGAATGAGGTAGCAAACAACCGGACACTGCCTAATATAAAGTTTAAGGATGTCACGCCAAAAACAGAGAAAGTAAAGGAGTATGAATTCAAAGATGGCAATTTGCGAGTTTATGGCATCTCGAAATATGGAGGAAAGATAATAATATTGGGTGGGTACAAGAATCAACAGAAGAAAGATTATAGAACTTTCCGGTCTCTAAAGAAACAATATTTGAACCAAGAATCAAACAGAAGCAATAACAATGAAAAGAGCAGAACTACTAAAAAGTGAAGGCTATTGGATAGCTAAACTTCAGACCGATCTCTATAGAGAACTTATTTCCTATATGGAGAGAACTCACAAAAACAGCTCACAGCTTGCTGAATATCTTGGTTGTAGCAAAGGTTATATATCTCAGCTCCTAAATGGTAATTTTGACCATAAAATGAGCAAGCTTGTGGAACTTTCTCTTGCAATCGGTAAGGCTCCGATACTTGAGTATAAGGACATCTCTGATTACATACTTGAGAATGATAAGACATTTTCGTCTGTCCTTACTTCTTCAACACAAAATTCTAAATTTGCAATGCCGGTGAGTTTTTTTCTCAGAGCATAGCTCATCCTTTCCCATTGGAGCATGATACAAACTATACCATATAAAATTTCGCATATTGAAACTGTGCAGTTTGCCATCTTCCCGGATAATTTTATTAACGGCCAGGAGGTACTTATTAACACAAATTGCGGATATAATGTGCGTTCTGATTTGAATCAAGTCAGGAACGTAATTAGTGTCAACTATACTCAGAATGAAAAACTGCTGATGGTTGTGCAGCTTGCGTATTACTATGATATCGCTCCGGAAGGTGTTGAAGCCATAAAGGCAGAAGGAAAAATTCCTATTGATTTCCTCCGATATATGGGATCGATCTCCGTAGGAACAATAAGAGGCGTGATTCACGCAAAGACAGAAGGCACCGTTCTGAATCCAGTTGTGATGCCTCCTGTAAATCTCGAGGAGATGGTAAAGAATGATTTAATGCTTTCCGACCTTAATCCTGTAGAGCCTGAAAATAAGTCATAATCCTCAGAGATAATAAACGAATACACCCATTGCGAGGACTTCGCCGGATTTCTCACCGGTGAGTGTGATGATCGCCTCTGAAGGTGCATCAACTCCACCAAGAGTCGGAGATTTATTTCGGTGGGTTATTTTCCAATATAGAATATATACACTATTGATAACCAACTATTTGCGTTATTCGTGGTACAAAATAATGGGTGCTACATTATGTGACTCCAAATAAGCGAGTATCTTAGGAGCATACAATCCTGAAAATTGGAGCGGAGCACGATTTTGCGCTGCTGTGTTATCTTTCGATTGCTCGGCATGCATACAACAGTGTTTATATTTCTTTCCGCTGCCACAAGGGCACGGATCGTTTCTTCTAATCTTCTTTGTCAAATTTAGAACTTGTGTTAGTCTTCTGCTATTTTTCTTTTCGCCAGCAATAGATTTCTATATGTTTGATTTAATTATCAATAATACCTTTCAGTAAAAAATCATAGAGACTCATCACAAGGATACCTTCTTCGTTGTAATGAGTGATATACCGATCTCCCTCGATAAGGATTTTGCGGAATCCATCCGCTACATTTCTGAAAGATGCCAGTTCCTGATTTCTCTTTTCTTCGTTCGGCACACGATAGGCTGATTGGATATACACTCGTTGATCATGTCGGTTTACAACGAAGTCAATCTCTAAATTCTTTCTTGTGGTTTTACCTTCGGCATTATTATCAAAAGTCTCTACCATGCCAATATCAACACTATATCCCATGCGGCATAATTCGTTGTAAATTACATTCTCCATAGTATGGTTGTACTCAATTTGACGAAATCCTACAACTGTATTCCTGATGCCGGGATCCTCAAAGTAGTACTTGGTCTCAGTTCCTATGTATTTCCTACCTTTTATGTTATAACGCAGTGCCTCACTGATGATGAATGAATCCTGTAGATGTTCCAAATACCGACTGATGGTGTTGGCTCCAATGTCAACCTTACTTACAGATTTAAACGTGTTTGAAATCCTTTGCACATTTATACTGCTACCCATAGAGGATGCGAGAATCTTTATCAGTTCGCTCATACCATCGGCATTTCTAAGGTGGTTGCGCTGCAGCACATCTTTGAGATAAACAGTTTCAAAGATTTCTTTCAAATAGTTCTGTTTATCCTCAGGTTTTTCTAATTGAACTACTGCAGGAAGCCCTCCATAGAGATAATAATTCTCTAAGGTTTCTTGTTTATCTCCTCCAACTTTTTCATAGTATTCAGCAAAACTCAATGGACGAACCCTTATTTCCCAACCACGACCACGAAATTCTGTAATCACATCCTGTGAAAGAAACTTTGCATTAGACCCTGTAACATACACATTAACATTCTTCATATACAGATAGGAATTCAGAACATCCTCGAACTCGGAAACCAACTGAATCTCATCCAAAAGAATGAAATATCTCTCCGAGTCCTTTATCTGTGAGTCGATATATTCGAGGAGATTATCAGGATCACGAAGTGTCTTGCAACGTCTGTCTTCCAGATTTACCTCTATGATATGATCTGCCGGTACTCCTCTGGATAACAGGTTCTGCTTGTATATATTGAATAGCAGGAATGATTTACCGCAACGCCTGATGCCTGTGATTATCTTAATCATTCCATTGTCTTCTGCAGTTATAAGCTGCTGTAAATACTGTTTTCTTTCAAAAAGCATATTTGTGGATTTTTTTTGTGGATTTACACAGATTTCTGCCACAAAAATATGCATTATTTCTTGAAAGTAGGTATTCAGATATGAAATTAATCAAGTTTAGCTTAAAAAGGTGCGTACTGAAATCCACATATGCTTGTAGCATGCTAATTATATACTATTGTATGCCAATGTTATAGTATTTATCTGCAAACGCAGATAAATATTCCAAACTGCTTTATGGCCTTTTCGTGGATAAATGGGGGACAAATCTCTGTCAAATATGTGCAAATACATTGAAAAAACTGAAAACAAAAGAAAGCAAGAGAAAACACTCTAACTCAATAATAGTAAACACATTGCGACAAATATTGTTATAATTGTTTGATGATCAATTAATTAAATCTATTTTCCAATACAAAAATTTGAAAAAATATTGCCCAGGACGTCGTCGGGAGTAATCTCGCCGGTGATGGACCCTATGTGATAAATGGCCTCGCGGAGGTCAGGGGTGAGCAGGTCGTTGGATAGCCCGGCATGAAGTCCTTCCATAACACGGGAGAGACTTTCGTCCGCTTTTTTCAACGCCTGGAAATGCCTGAGATTGGTCAGAAGGGTAGTGTTCTCGTCCATTACGGGACGTATCAGGTTTACCAGAAGTGTTTTTAACTCATCAATTCCGGTCTTTTTCTGAGCCGACACAGGGCAGGTGTAAATATTTGATATTCTGCAATTAGCAAAACATTCACGACATATAACTTGTATGTTACTCAATATAACATCTATGTTGCTAATTTTATCCGACTTATTGATAACCAATATAATATTATCATCAACAAGGTCATTAACCGATTGCACACTTTCTGAGAACGTTTCGGGCCTGGATGCATCAATCACAAGCAAAATTATGGATGAGCTCCGGATGGTTTCCATAGATCTTTCCACCCCCATTTGTTCAATCTGCTCCTGGGATCCCGATACGGCATGCTGTAAGTTCCGCAATCCGGCCGTGTCTATAAACCGGAAAGGGATGCCGTCAATTACAAGAGTATCTTCAATAGTATCGCGGGTTGTCCCGGCAACGGGCGATACTATGGCGCGTTCTTCTCCCAGGAAGGCATTCAGCAGGGTGGATTTACCGGCATTAACCAAACCGGCAATGGCCACGGGAACACCTTTTTTCATCACATTCCCGAGTCTGAATGAATCGCACAGTTGGCGAATATGGTTCAGCAGGGCTCGCAGCAGCTCCTGCAGACGGCTCTTATCTGCAAAATCGACGTCTTCCTCGGCAAAATCCAGTTCCAGCTCCATGAGTGAGGCCAGTTCCAGCAATTGTGAGCGCATGAGCGACAGTTCACCGGAAAAGGTTCCCCGCATCTGTGACAAAGCCAGCCTGTGCGAGGCACGGTTCCCGGACGAGATGAGTTCCGCCACGGCCTCGGCCTGAGCCAGATCCATTTTACCGTTCAGAAAAGCACGCTGCGAAAATTCCCCGGGTCCTGCCATCCGGGCTCCGTTTTCAATAAGCGTCTGAACCAGTTCCTGCTGAATATAAAGAGAACCGTGACATGATATTTCCACGCTGTCTTCTCCAGTATAGGAATGGGGAGCTCGGTACACACTCAGAAGTACCTGATCCAGAATTTCATTCCGGCTGTCATTTACAGTACCATAATAGGTACGGTAGCCTTCGCTGGATGTAAGGTCTCCACAGGTTTTTGATCTGAACACTTTATTGGCTATGGCCAGTGAATCGGGTCCGCTCATTCTCACCACGGCAATTGCACCCATGGCATTGGGAGTCGCCAGTGCACAAATGGTAACCGAATCTGAACAGTTCATATAGTATTAGGTATTTTCTCTGCCGACACAATATTTTCTACGTGATGCGTATGGGGAAACATATCAACAGGCTGCACGCAGGTAACGCGGTACATTGTGGAAAGTATCCGAAGGTCCCTGGCCTGGGTGGCCGGATTGCAACTGACGTATATAATACGTTGCGGAGCAGCTTCAATGAGCACCTTGAGTACGTCTTCGTGCACTCCGGCGCGGGGAGGATCCAGCACAACCACATCGGGACGGCCTTCTTCGGCAATGAACCGGGGTGTGAGTATCTCTTTCATATCCCCGGCAAAGAAACTCGCGTTGGTTATTCCGTTTATCCGGGCGTTTTCCCGGGCATCTTCAATGGCCTCGGGGACGTATTCAATCCCTGTAACTCTCCGGCATAATCCGGACAGAAACAAAGCAATGGTGCCGGTACCTGTATACAGGTCGTATACATGCTGCGACGGGTTCAGCTGTGCCATTTCCCTTACTTTATCGTACAGACGGTAGGCCTGACGGCTGTTGGTCTGGTAAAACGATTTGGGACCAATCCGGAACTCCAGGTTCTCCATCCGTTCGGTTATATAAGCGTTCCCGGAGTAAGGCACCACGGGCAGATCGGCAAAACTGTCATTTTTCTTGGTGTTTATTATGTATTGCAAAGAGGTAATGCCGGGAAATGATTTTTTAATATGTTCCATGAGTCGCAGGCGGGCGTCGTGATTCTCGCCCTTCTCGGGATTGTCATGCGCAAACACCATAACCACCATTACCTGACCGATAGTGGTAATACGTATCATGAGCGTTCTCAGAAACCCGGTCTGGGCCCGGAGATCGAAGAAAGACAGGTCGTTTTTTATAGCGTAATCCCTCACAGACAAGCGGATCGCATTGGAGGGCTCGTCCTGCAGGTAGCACCACTCTATATCCAGGACCTTATCAAAACGGCCGCTTACATGAAAGCCGAGGGAGGGGAGCAGGGGAGCGGTATTGTCCGCCGGGGTTTCTTCTTTCATCTGGTCGAAAGTCTTCCAGCGGTCATTTGAAAAAGTGAATTCCAATTTGTTACGGTAACAAGTGGTCCGTTCGGAGCCCAGGATGGCGGATATGGGCGGCAAATCCAGTTTCCCGATTCGTGAAAGCTGGTCAATTACCTGTTGTTGTTTGAATTCCAGTTGTTTTTCATAGGGGAGAGGCTGCCATTTGCAACCGCCGCAATCGCCAAAATGACTGCAGAACGGTTCAACACGTAAGGGAGACGGCTTAACCATACGGATAACGTATCCCATCATATAGCTGCTTCTTTTGTGCGTAATCTGTACATCTACCACATCGCCCGGAATACACACCGGCACAAAAAGCGCCTTTCCTTCATAATGAGCCAATGCGTTACCTTCTGCGGCAACGTTCTCAATCACTACATTTTCGAGTATCTGCCTGTCTCTTTTCCCCATATTGGTGCTGTTTCAAATGACAAAAATGCGAAAAAAAAGTGTAATTTAGAGGACTTAACAAAACAGCACGAATATGAAAGCATTTCTTATTATGAGTTTATTGCTTGCATCCGTAGCTCAAACTCATTTATTGGCACAACAGGAGACGACTGTTATTTCAGGAACGGTCATCGATTCCGAAACCCGTCGACCGATGGTTTTTGCGTCGGTAAGTATCAGGAATATAGGCATAAGCATTGTAACAAACGGCGAAGGTTATTTCTCTCTAAAGTTTCCTTCTGCATACACTAACGAAAACGTTACCGTCAGTTACCTGGGCTATCACAGCACGGAGATTCCCGTATCGCAGTTCATGGCATCGGCCAAACCACTGACCATAGCACTCATTCAGGCTTCGCTGCCCATTCCCATGACTACGGTTCGTCCTCTGGATGCCTTGTCTATTGTACGTCAGGCCTACGAAAATGTCCGGAAGAATTATTCGCAGGCGCCCATGCAGATGACGGGCTTTTATCGCGAGATGATCAAAAAAGGCAACACGTATGTCACTCTTTCCGAGGCCGTTGTGGACATTCATAAGGCTCCGTATTCTCCGTCGTTTTCGGTTGAACAGGTAGGTATATACAAAGGACGGGGCAGTATTGACAGGCAACGTATCGATACCGTTTTTGTTAAATTCCAGGGCGGAATACGTTCCGCACTCGAAATCGATGTGGTAAAGAACCCGTTCCTGGGAGCAATCCTTCCGGAGATAGACCAATATTACGATTTTACCATGGAACAGCCCGTACAGATGAACGATAAGGTACATTATGTTATATCGTTCAATCAGAAGCCGGGCGAAGAAGGCATCTATTTCAGGGGGAGACTGTTCATAGAAGTCCGCTCGCTGGCCATTGCACGCGTTGAATTCAAAATGAACGTAGAAGGCCGGGACAATGCCGCGTCTATGTTTATACGCAAGAAACCGGCCGGGCTGAAAGCCAGGGTTGATTACGCTGCCTACATGGTACAGTTCAGAGAAATTCCGGAGGGAAAATGGATTTTCGAATCTTCCAGAACCGATATTAAATTTAATGCCAAATGGGATAAAAAACTTTTCCGGCAGAATTATACAATCACTTCGGAAATGGCCGTGACCGAATACAGTCGGCAATCATACAAGATACCGCAGGAAAGCCGCGTAAAAACTACCGATATAACACTGTACCGTGTGGCTGATTTTGAAGACAAGAGTTTCTGGGAAGACTACAATATTATTGAGCCTGAATCATCAATAGAACAAGTCATTTCAAAGATCATCCGGCAACTTATAAGACGTTCCAGGGAATGACAAGCTCACCACCCCATTTTGCACACAATTTATATTATGTTAAATAGCTTTTATTAATTATGAATCCATCCGTTCCCCTTGCCGAAAGAATGCGCCCCACCACTTTCAATCAATACGTGGGTCAGTCCCATCTGGTGGCCCCGGGCTCAGTGCTGCGCGATATGATTGAAAGCCGGCATATTGCCTCATTTATTCTCTGGGGACCGCCGGGCGTAGGCAAAACAACTCTTGCCCGGATTGTTGCCGGATACCTCGATCGGCCTTTTTACAGTCTTTCCGCCGTTAGTTCAGGAGTAAAAGACGTACGTGAAGTAATTGAACGTTCCCGCGCCGGACGTATGTTCCAGCCCAACAGACCCATTTTATTCATAGATGAGATCCACCGTTTTAGCAAAGCACAACAGGACGCCTTACTGGGTGCCGTAGAAGACGGAACCATTACACTCATTGGGGCTACGACAGAAAACCCATCCTTTGAGGTCATTGCTCCCCTGCTGTCAAGATGCCAGGTATATGTCCTTAAATCTCTATCTGTTAATGATTTACAGTCATTATTAGAACGTACTATTAACGAAGATGAATACCTAAAGACACTTTCCTTTAGCATAGAAGAAACCGAGGCCCTGTTTAGGTTTTCCGGCGGTGATGCACGTAAACTTCTTAATATCATAGAATTAATTGTATCTACCTACCGTGAAGGCGAAACGATTGTCATAAACAATGATCTGGTTCAGAAAAGGTTACAGGAAAACATTGCCCTATACGACAAAAACGGAGAACAACATTACGATATTATTTCTGCATTCATCAAAAGTATACGGGGCAGCGATCCCAATGCCGCTGTTTACTGGATGGCCCGAATGATCAATGCAGGTGAAGATCCCCTTTTCATTGCCCGACGAATGGTTATTCTGGCCTCGGAAGACATCGGCCTGGCCAATCCGAATGCCTTCCTCATGGCCAATGCCTGCTTTGAAGCCGTACATAAAATTGGAATGCCCGAAGGCCGCATTCCCCTTGCAGAAACGGCTATTTACCTGGCTACCAGTTCCAAAAGCAACTCTGTCATCTGTGCCATTGATGCCGCACTGGAAGCCGTACGAACCCAGGGGGACCTGAGCGTTCCGCTGCACCTGAGAAATGCGCCTACCGAACTCATGAAAGAGCTTGGCTATGCCCGAGACTATAAATACGCCCACAGCTACGAGGGAAATTTTACAGACCAGGATTATCTGCCCCAAAACCTTAATGGCACGGTATTTTATGAACCTCAGGATAATGCCAGGGAAAAAGAGATAAAGAAATTTCTCTCCAGATGGGGCGGCAGGTACTCATATGATAAATAGAAAAGCCCTAACTTTGTCCCGGAAATAACTTGCGTATGATAACCAACGATTTTCTCCTTATTGCGGGACCCTGTGTTGTTGAATCCGAGGCGCTCTGCATACAGACCGCAGACGTACTGTGCTCACTGGCTGCAAAATACGATCTGCCATTTGTTTTTAAATCGTCTTACCGAAAAGATAACCGCTCCCGCGGCGATTCTTTTACCGGCATTGGCGACAGAAAAGCGCTGGAAATACTGCAACGGATTAAGGAAACGTACAAAATCAGGGTGATTACAGACATCCATCTGCCCGAAGAAGCTTTTCTGGCCGCTTCGTACCATATTGATATCCTGCAGATCCCGGCGTTTCTCTGCCGTCAGACTTCCCTGCTTAAGGCTGCTGCAAAAACAGGTAAGTGTGTGAACGTTAAAAAAGGACAATTTCTTGCTCCGGGTCAGATGCAATTTGTCGTGGACAAATTGCTGCAGTTTGGCTGTGACCGGTCAAAAATCTTTCTTACCGAGAGGGGAACCCAGTTCGGTTATTCCGACCTGATTTTTGATGTAAGGGGCATTCCCGAAATGCAATCTTTTGGGGTCCCTGTAATACTGGATGTTACGCACTCACTTCAACAACCCAATCAGTCAAAAGGGGTGGCCGGGGGAAGGCCCGGGATGATCACGACCCTGGCTACTGCAGGTGTCTCAATTGGTGTAGACGGTCTGTTTATAGAAACACATCCCAAACCAGAAGAAGCGCTTTCGGATGGAGCTAACATGCTTCCCCTGAACAAAATGGAAGCACTCCTCCGGCATATTCTGCCATTCAGAGAACTCTATAAAAAATCAATACAAAAATGACATTAACACACGAATTCAGCAGACGATACGAGAATCTACCCGTATTGATTTATGAAGGACAGGACGAAGCCTGCCATTATCTGGCCAACAATATTCTCGATGCACTCAAAGAAAAAGAAGCCAGAGGGGAAAAACTTGTTTTGGCGCTATCTGCCAATTCTGCATTGATTGGTTTATTCGAAAATTTTGCCTCACTGTATAAAAACGGTATCAGTTTTAAAAATGTTGTTGTTTTTGGGGTAAACGAATACTACCCTCTTCATAAAGACGAAATCCAGTCACATTACCGGTTCCTGAAAGAATACCTGTATGACATGCTGGATATTCCTGAAAATCAGATATATTACCTGGACGGAGACATACCCCGTTCGCATGTGGCACAGCATTGCCAGCTGTATGAAGAAAAAATTGCTTCATACGGCGGCATTGACATACTGATAACCAACGGAATGGGGTCCAACGAACCCGGTTCGCCCTACAGCTCCCGCACGCGTCTTATTACACTTAATACCGGGACACGCATTTCGGCTGCCAGTGAATTTTTTGGAATAGACTACGTACCCAATTATTCTCTGACTATGGGCATCCAGACCCTGCTCGAGGCAAGAACCATATACTACCTGGCATGGGGAGAAGGAATTGCCCCTTCTGTTAAAAAACTGGTAGAAGGCGGTGTAGACGAATCCAATCCGGCCAGCTATATCCAGAATCATTCTCAAACCGAAGTGATACTTGATAAAGCGGCCGCTGCCGATCTCACGCGTATCAGATCACCGTGGCTTGCCGGATCCTGTATCTGGACAGAAGAACTCACCAAGAAAGCCGTATTCTGGCTCTGTAAACACCTGGACAAACCCATCCTTAAACTTACTGCAAGGGATTACAACGACAACGGTATGAGCGACCTGATCACAGAGCGCGGCCCCTTCAGCAAAATTAACATCGATGTTTTTAACAGTCTTCAACACACTATTACGGGATGGCCCGGAGGCAAACCCAACGCAGACGACTCCACAAGGCCCGAGCGCGCTCTTCCCTACCCCAAGCGCGTTATTGTTTTCAGTCCTCACCCCGACGACGATGTTATCTCCATGGGAGGGACGGTCGCACGTCTTTCCCAACAGGGACACGAGCTCCATATAGCATACCACACATCGGGCAATATTGCCGTCTTTGACCACGACGTCATACGCTTTCTTGACTTTTTGCAGGAAATATCCCCTGTGTACGGCATGAACGAAGAGAAAGCAAAGTTTATTTTTAAACAGGCCAAAATAGATCTGGACAACAAGAAACCGGGAGAACCCGATACCGAATCCATACGCCGGGTTAAAGGCATTATACGCCGGGGCGAAGCCAAGTCTGCCTGTGACTACCTGGGAATCAAACCCGGGAACGTTCATTTCCTGGAGATGCCTTTTTATGAAACCGGAGGTGTAAAAAAAGATCCTCTGTCCAGAAGTGATATAGAAATAGTAAAAGCCTTCATGGAAGAGATCAAACCGCATCAAATTTTTGCTGCGGGCGACCTGAGCGATCCCCACGGGACCCACCGGGTTTGTTACCTGGCCATCCTCGCGGCCATTGATGAACTTCAGGACCATGAGTGGATAAAAGACTGCCGCCTGTGGCTTTACCGTGGAGCCTGGCAGGAATGGGATGTAGCCGATGCCGATATGGCCGTTCCTCTGAGTCCCGAGGAAGTGATCATCAAGAGAAATGCTATCTTCCGTCATCAGAGCCAAAAAGATCCGGCCTTGTTTCCGGGGAACGATCCCCGTGAATTCTGGAAACGGGCAGAAGAGCGGAACCACAATACAGCCAAACTCTACGACAAACTGGGCATGGCAGAATATCAGGCCATTGAACTATTCAAATTATACAGGAAAGGTTTAAGCATCTGATATGCCTGCCCTATTAATAGCAATGCTGAGTATGGTCATGAATGTTTATCCCGTTACGGACGGTGCTTTTGATTTTGACTCCGTTCAGATTCCTTATACCCCACTTGAAACCCTTAACTGGCCCGAGGCTTTTCCCTATAAACCAACTGCATCCATCCGTGCGGCTTATTCGCAGCATGCACTTTTCCTGCAGTTCAGGGTAACCGAAGAGGCGGTGCTTGCCACCTATGAGGATGACGCTACCGCACGTTCCTGGGAAGATTCCTGTGTTGAATTCTTTGTTCAGCCTTCTGCAGACCGGCCCGATTATTATAACTTCGAATTTACCTGTATTGGCACATGCCTTATGGGCCGGGGAACCGGACGCGCCGGGAGATACAGGTATCCTGTTGACGTCACATCCCGCATTGAGAGGCACTCAACCCTGGGAAACAAGGCCTTCGGACTGAAGAAGGAACGGACAGAATGGGTTCTGACGGTGGTAATTCCCTGGTCTATATTCGATGAGTGCGATACACCGGTTGCAGGCAGAACCATGAAAGCGAACTTTTACAAATGCGGCGATAAAACACCTGTTCCCCATTTTGTAAGCTGGTCGCCCGTGCTTACCCCCAAGCCCGATTTTCACAGACCGGAATATTTTGGAACGCTCCTGTTCAGGTAAACGGCACCCAATCAGAACGGGTACCCCACTCCAAACTGGAACGAATAATTGTTTCTTTTGAGCCATTCGTTCGCAGGGGTCCATCTGTTCCGCACAGGATCACGCATGATCATACCCAGATCGAGCCTGAGTACGACAAAAGCAAGATTAAGTCTGATTCCCAGTCCGGCATCCATTGCCACACTGTTCATGAAATTCTTAAAACGGAACGTTCCTTTGGTGTCCGGGGCATTCCGTTTGGGCAGAGTCCATATATTTCCTGCATCGGCAAACAAGGCTCCTTCCACCTTCCAAAAGACAGGAAAACGGTATTCCAAATTTACTTCCAGCTTAACGTCACCCGATTGATTGGGAATACTGAAGGTAGAGTCAACCGGCATAGATCCCGGACCTACAGTGCGGGCCTGCCAGCCACGCAAACTGTTGGCGCCACCCGAAAAAAACATCTGTTCCAAAGGCAGTGAATTCGCATTTCCATATGGAATGCCTACTCCGGCAAAAAGGCGGCCTGCCAGCTGATGCCTGCCACTGATCCATGTGTAAGCTGTATTAACATCAACTTTTACGTACTGGGAATAAGCTATGCCCCCAATCAGATGGGCTCCGGTGGTGTCTGTTTTCATCAGGCTGTTGAAAGCACTCAGAACGTTGCCGGCGGCCTCGGCCCCGCCCCTGAAATAGAAATAACTTTTCACAGGTACGGCCGAATTGTCCGTTGTATAATAGAACAGCGAAGAAAGACCCAGATCAAAGTGGTCCCGGTATGTATCTAATATAAACGGGTCTTTAAGCGTTTCCAGGAAAGACGGACTTAGATTATGCAATTTAACCAGTTTGAGTTTGATGGGATTGACAGTATAGAAGAAACGATCACGCATCCTCCATGTATATCCGAAAGTGGTAATGGCAATATTGCGTGTGTATTCAGGTCTTGACTGGTAGTTATAACTGGCAGAAACATCGGTTCTTGGAATGTGGTTTTTAAAGATATTTCCGCTAATTGGAAAAAGCATTTTAGGAAAAGTAAGTGTCATAGAGGTACCCAGCTCCGTCGCACGAATAGGGTCCTTAATCTTGAACTGGAAATTACCCATAAAACTTACGGTAAGCCATTCACCGCCACGGAAGATGTTCTTATGGTAATAGGACAAAACAGGCGAAACGCCAATAAGTCCGTTGGAATTGCTCGAGGCTTCGAGATTCAGTTTATATCCCTGCAGGTTGCCAGGACTCAGCCTTATGGTGCAATCCACAGCGGCTGTGTCGGCCGGGACTTGTTCTTCCACTTTATCAAATAGAAGTGTAACGCCGTTAAAAAGCCTGATACTGGAAAACCGGTTGTACGTAGTCTTTACGACAGATTCGTTGTATGTATCTCCCGGGCGGATAAAATTCAGGCTGCTTACCAACTTTGGCCGGATATCGGGTCTGTCGCTGAAATATAATGTCATCCCGTTATAAACAAGACTGTCCAGGGTCGCATAGTAGCCGGAATCCATTGCGGCCCGTATGGGATCGAACCCGGTATATACATTCACTTTCCTAATCTTGAATATTTTATGAGGAGTCTGGCCCGGGATAAGCACTTCCAGCTTAGCCGTTCCGTCACCTTTTAGCGTATCTGCACGAAACGTAACCAGGTTCTTATTAAAATCGTAATATCCGTTGTTTCGCATCAGAGCATTTAATCTTGATGCCTCTGAATCCAGAACTGAGGAAGCCAGAACCGAGCCATTGCCTATAAGCGATTGGTTCAAAGTCTTGTAATACAGTTCGCTTATGGCAGGATCCTCCGAGCGGAGCACTATGGTATCTATGGCATAGGTTTTACCCGGTTTTACATAATAATTTACCCTGGCTTTTTTCTCATCGTATTCAACCCGGCTTGAAATGTTGTTATTATAATACCCCAGTGATACCAAGTGGTTATCAATGTTCATAATACTTCTTTGAATAAGCAAAGAATCAAACAAGACAGGCGGCTCTCCCATTTTTTTAAGGAAACGGCTCCATCCGTTATCTTCACGGGGACTCAGATTGTAAATCTGCAGGAATGTTTTCCATCCAAAAATAATGCTGGAATTAGGTTTTTGTCGCAGGAATGTTTCCAGAGTGCTTGCAGATATTTCATTTCCGTGTTCTACGGTAACAGTATTCTTCTGAAGCAGATAAGCATCGTCAGGAACATAACGTGTAAGCGAACACCCCCATAACAGAGAAAGAAAAAAAACGGCCGGAAGGCTTAAAAGAAAACTGCGCTTACACATAATACAAAAGTAGAAAAAAAGCATGAATACCTATGCTAAATAAATATTTAGCATATATTTGCAATCCAATTGATTTACATTGTATATTTTTTACTTAAGTAACTTACTTACATTTCTGAAATGAAGAACAAGTACATAGATCTTATTCAGCAAAGCTTCGACTTTCCGCAGGAAGAATTCAAGGTTGAAGAAGGCGAATTGCTTTTTCATGACATCCCTGTTATGGACCTTATTGAGCAATACGGAACCCCATTGAAATTCTGTTATTTACCCCAAATATCCAAACAAATTCAACGTGCCAAGCGACTTTTTAATGTAGCAATGGCCAAAGTCGATTACAACGGTGATTATCATTACTGCTACTGTACAAAGTCATCACATTTTTCATATGTGCTGGAAGAAGCCCTCAAAAACGACATCCATATTGAGACATCATCAGCTTTTGATATAAATCTTATTGATGCGCTTTACGAACAGAAGATCGTAGACAAAGACCTTTATATTATATGCAATGGTTATAAAAAGCAGCTGTACATAGAGAATATAGCCAACCTTGTGAACAATGGATGGTGCAATACCATACCCATTCTGGACAATATGCCGGAAGTGGAAGAACTGGATAACGTACTGACTGTTCCCTGTAAGATTGGTATCAGAATAGCCGCCGAGGAAGAGCCAAAGTTCGAATTCTATACCAGCCGCCTGGGGATCCGTTACAGCGATGTGGTTCCGTTTTATCACAAATACATAAAACGCAATCCGAAATTTACGTTAAAAATGCTTCATTTCTTCATAAACACTGGAATACAGGATAATGCTTACTACTGGAACGAGTTGGCCAAATGCGTAAACGTATATTGTGACCTGAAATCATTTTGTCCCGATCTGGATTCATTGAACCTGGGTGGAGGTTTCCCTGTAAGAAATTCCCTTTCATTCGATTACGACTATGAATATATGGCAGAGGAAATCATTGCCCAGATAAAGAGTATTTGTACCAGCCGGAATGTCCCTGAACCGCATATTTTTACCGAATTCGGATCCTTTACCGTTGGAGAAAGCGGAGCCACCATTTACCAGGTTCTTGGAGAAAAGCAGCAAAACGACCGTGAACGCTGGTATATGATAGATTCCTCCTTTATGACCACTTTACCGGACACCTGGGGCATTAAACGCAGATTTATTTTACTCCCCATAAATAAATGGAATGAACCTTACCAGCGTGTTTTTCTTGGAGGACTCACCTGCGATTCACAGGATTATTACAATGCCGAGGCGCATGCAAACGCCGTTTTCCTCCCAAAAAATGAAAACGGAGAACCATTATATATCGGGTTCTTCAATACCGGAGCCTACCAGGAATCCATATCCGGATTCGGCGGACTTCAACATTGCTTGTTGCCCGCACCCAAAATGGTTATCATTGGTGAAGAAGACGGGGCTTATTATACAAAGCTGTTCTCAAAGGAGCAAACCTATAAATCCATGTTAAAAATTCTTGGTTACTAAAATACATGTTAAGCAAACCGGATATAAGCAGGATACGTTCTCTTACCCATAAAAAATTCAGATGGGAATATAAAGAATTTATAATAGAAGGGGTAAAAATGGTGGAAGAACTGCTCCTTAATCCTTCTGTATATAAGATTAAAAGATTATTTGTAAGGGAGAACCTGTTTCCGACACCTGCCTGCATCCAAGCCGAGTATGTTACAGAAAACGAAATGGCACGGATTACGTCCCTGACTTCTCCGTCACCTGCACTGGCCGTAGTAACCATTCCCGATCCAGTATTTATTGAACCGCAAAAGGGAAATTTATATATCGCCCTCGATGGCATTAGGGATCCGGGAAATTTTGGAACCATTTTGCGTCTGGCCGACTGGTTTGACATTAAGGCCGTTTATGCCTCGGAAGATTGCGTAGAGCTATACAATCCAAAAACGGTTCAGGCAACTATGGGCGCCTTGTTACGTGTCCCGGTCTGCTATACTTCCCTGCCCCGTCTGCTTCGCGATTGCGGTATGCCGGTTGCAGGCACATTGCTTCAGGGCGGAGAAAATATACATAACATACCATTGCCTGATTCGGGCTTTATTGTTCTGGGAAGTGAATCGCACGGCATAAGCAGCGAGGTTGTTCCCCTGCTCACCTGTAAGCTGTTCATACCTTCATACCGAAAAGGCTCGGAGTCGTTGAATGTGGCTACCGCCGCTGCAATAACCTGCGCAATGTTCCGTAAAGACGCTCCACCCGCAGCCATATAAGCACATAACCTCCTAATAATAAGGTATTCAATGCCAGCCTGGGCACAATGGGAAGATGGTGAAATAATGTAGATACCAGGTAGATAACCACACCGGCAAAAACATAAATAACCACTTTTTTCCATTCATACGAAACAGGGTAAACCTTTCTGCCCAAAATTACACATATTACCAACATTACCAGATAACTGGCCAGGTGTCCCCAGGCAGCAGCCATGTAGCCAAACCGGGGCATAAAAAGTAAATTCACCGCCAGGGTAACGAGGAGTCCGGCAGATGTGATGAGCACAGCATAACCTGTTTTCCCGGACAATTTGATCCATATACTGGCATTGAAATAGATCCCAAGCAAAACATAAGCCAGCGCCATAACCGGGACTACCACAACGCCCTCCCTGTAGGAAGAACCCAGGATGAGTTCAAAGAGATCTATATATAGTAATATGCCCAGATAGACCAACATACAAAATGCGGTAAAGTAATTCATCACTTTGGCATATGTATCTTTGGCATCTTTCTTTGCCGATTCTCCAAAAAAGAAAGGCTCTGCCGCATAACGGAACATTTGAATGAAAAGGTTAATGAGCACCGCAAGCTTTACTCCCGCCTGGTAAATCCCCATCTGTGTTCTGAATATCTCTTCCGGCATAAGAAAACGGAACAAAAGCCGGTCGCTGAAATCGTTCAGGATACCGGGCAAACCGGCAATCATAAGGGGTAACGAGTACATCATCAGCTTTGGCCACAAAGTTTTGTCTATTCCATAAGTTGCTTTTCTCAGGAGATCAGGAACAAAGAAGAGTACACAAACAACGCAGGATAGGAAAACAGAAAACAGTACGTAATTGAATTCGGGCACGGGACCTATGAAGCGAGCCAGCAGAGCATGGGGATGAGACGAGAAATAACCCGGAGCCCAAAGGAAAAACAACAAATTAAAACCTAATTCGCAACAAATCTTGACGGTTTTTATTAAGGCAAATTTCAGGGCTCTGTGTTCATACCGCAATTTGGCAAACAGAATGGCAGTAACACTGTCCAGTAGCAGGATGCCGGCTACGTAGACCACACATTTCAGATTCCCTTCATAGCCTAACGCACTGGCAATGGATCCCCTCCAGAAAAAACAGGCCAGAAAGAAAAGAAGTGAAAAAATTCCTGTAGTGGTCAAGGCAGAAGAAAACACTTTTTCTCCCCCCTTGCCCCCGTTTTGTTGCTGCGCCAGCGAAGCATACCGGAAACAACCCGTTTCCAGTCCCAGTACCAGCAGAACCTGCAATACGGCAATGTAGGCCATGAACTCCGTTACCACTCCATACTGGGCCTGGTCCACAAATACACGGGTATACATGGGAACCAGCAAAAAATTCAGCACCCGGGCTACAATGGTGCTTGTTCCATATATGGCGGTTTCGCCGGCCAGCTTTTTGAGAGCAGAGGATTTTGCACTCATGAAGAATCTATTTAATTCGTTGCCTTACAGCTTCGTAAAGCACAACCGCTGTTGCAGCGGAAACGTTAAGAGAACCTATGCTCCCCAGTAATGGGACTGCAACCAGTGCATCGCACAGCGTCACAATTCCCCTGGAAATACCGGCGCCTTCCGCGCCCATTATCAGAGCTGTCGGTACCGTAAAATCATTGTCATAGATAAGTCCGTCAGTCTTTTCAGTGGCTCCCACAATGCGAAAACCACTTTGCTTCAAATAGAAGACGGCCGTTCTCAGGTTGGGAACCTTGCAGGTTGGAATGCGAAGCAAAGCTCCGGCCGATGTTTTTACTGCATCCTGGTTTACAGCCGCTCCTCCCTTGGCAGGCAGTATTAACGCTCCTACTCCGGCACACTCACAGGTCCGGGCAATGGCCCCAAAATTTCTCACATCGCTCACACCGTCCAAAAGAACGACAACCGGATTATCGTTACCGGCCAGAAGCATCTCTACAGTCTCTTCAAAATTGGCATAATCGAGTTGTGCCGGTATAGCAACCATTCCCTGGTGAGTTTCTCCTTTAGCCAGGTAATTCAGTTTTTCCTGAGGCACAAACTGCACCGGTACTCCTTTTTCCTGGGCAAGCTGCATGATTTCGCGGAAAACGGAGCTTTCCGTTCCCTGACGCAACATAATTCGTTCAAGTTTCTTACCGCTTGTTAATGCTTCCCTTACAGGGTGCACGCCATATATTTTGCTTTCTGCCATACTTTATTCCTTTATAAACCGGTCGAGTTCCGTCTGAGCCTGTTCCCAGTTACCGAATGCTTCTTCCAGTGCTTTTTTTTCTTTATCGTAAACCTGGTAAAATGCTGTTGAAAAACCTTCTGCAGGCGGAGAGGCCAGCTGTTTATCCATTAAAGCCAGGCCCTGTTCATGCTGTTCTATCCGGTTTTCCCATCTGGTAACGGTTTGTTGTAATTTACGCAGGATCTTGTCTCGTTCTTTCTTTTCCTGATAACTTAAACCCGGAGATTTTTTCTCCTCTGGTTCCCCGTTCGCTTCTGTCTTTTCCGGGGCTCTCGTTTCGAGTTCCCTGAGATTCTCGAGTTTACGCCTGTGCAGGAAATCACGGATGCCTCCCAGGTGTTCTTTCACAGTACCGTCCCTGAATTCATATATTTTATCAACCAGTCCGTCCAGGAAGGTCCGGTCGTGCGAAACAATGATAAGGGTTCCTTCATAGCGCATGAGAGCCTCTTTCATCACTTCTTTGGAACGTATATCCATATGGTTGGTCGGTTCATCAAGGGCCAGCATGTTGTATGGCTGCAACATAAGTTTTGCCATTGCCAGACGGGAACGTTCACCGCCGCTGAGTACTTCTGTCTTTTTATCCACTTCTTCTCCCCGGAACAGAAAAGCCGCCAGTATATCCCTGAGTTTCGTACGTACATCCCCTACCGCAATTTTATCGAGCGTATCGTATACGGTTGCCTCTTTATCCAGCAGTTCATCCTGATTTTGCGCATAGTACCCCAGATTGACATTATATCCCAGCGACAGCTTGCCTTCACAGGGTAACAACTGACCGATAATCAGCTTCATCATTGTTGTTTTGCCTTCGCCGTTTCTTCCCACAAAAGCCACTTTCTCGCCCCGCTCCACCACCATCTCGGCCTTTGTAAAGATAGGATCTTTATCGTAACGAACAGACAAGCCACTGCATGAAAAAGCGATCTGTCCGCTTCTGATCACAGGAGGAAAATTAATATGCAAAATGGAATTATCTTCCTGATCCACCACAATCCGTTCCATTTTCTCCAACTGTTTTATCCGGCTCTGCACCTGGTTAGATTTGGTAGGCTTGTAGCGAAAGCGGGCAATAAAATCTTCTGTTTTCTCAATGACTTTCTGCTGGTTCTCATAGGCGGCTGTTTGCTGTTCAATCCGTTCCCTGCGTAACTCCAGGTAATGAGAATAGCCGGCTTTGTAATCATGGATCCTGCCCAACATAATTTCTATGGTCCGGTTGGTAACGTTATCCAGAAAAGTCCGGTCGTGTGAAATTACCATAACAGAGCCGGAATAATTATCCAGGTAATTTTCCAGCCATTGTAAACTCTCAATGTCCAGGTGGTTGGTAGGCTCGTCCAGTAGTAATATATCGGGACTTGCCAGTAACAACTTGGCCAGTTCCACACGCATGTTCCATCCTTCGGAAAAAGTGCCGGTTGGCCTGTTAAGATCTGACACCTTGAAACCCAGACCTAAAAGTGTTTTTTCTGCATTTCCCCTGGGGTTTTCTCCCGAAAGAATATGTAACCGGTCATTCACTTCGTTAAGTTCCACGATAAGCCGATGGTACGCATCCGACTCATAATCATCTCTTTCAGCAAGTTGTAAGGTAATCTTGTCTGCTCTCTCCTGCAACCGGTCCAGCTCGGCAAATACCGTAAGCGTTTCGTCCAGTACAGTCTTATCTTTTGCATGTCCCATTTGCTGGGGCAGATAGCCAATTTTGCAATCATCGGGCATCACTACCGAACCTCCGGTTGGTTTCTGGATTCCGGCAATAATCTTTAATAACGTCGATTTCCCGGCTCCGTTTTTACCCACAAGAGCTATCCTGTCCCTGGGATTAATAGAGAAAGTCACCTGGTCCATAAGCTCAAAGTGAGCAAAGGCAACTTTAATATTTGTAACAGAAATCATTGAATTATCCTCCCCCGGGTATCAATAACCCGTATCACGTCCCTTTCCCTGACCATAGCACGCCCGTGAGAAAACCGGGTAACAGTATCGTACTGGAAATTAATAACTTTATTGCCCTGGGTGTCTATATAACCCCAGTATCCCTTATAACGCATACCAGCCAGGCCGTTTGAAAACCTGTCGTGTCCGTCTTCAAAAATAAACGGGACTACCGTATTGCCCTGCTTATCTATGAATCCGTATTGTTTTTTTATCCGTTCTGACATCAGGTTGAAGCGGGCTGCCCGTGCTCTCTCCTGATGAAAATCGCCAATTTCAACAAAAACCAGTGAGAAAGGAATAAGAAAACGACCGTTCCGGTCTGCTACGGCGTATTTATTGTCGTGCCGTATTACTGCTGTTCCGTTACTGTATCTCGAGATGCTGTCATAGATAAGCGGAATAATTTCTTTTCCTTTGTTATCAAGCACACCGTATCGGTTTTCTTTTTTTACGATTGTCATCTCCTCACAATAATCGTCTATATATTCATATGTGTCAGAAGGAGACGAGAGATCACGCGTATTCCTGAGTGTATAATTTTCCTTGTCACCCGTGACAATCCAGTCCATCCCGTGGTGGTAATATATGGTATCATAAACAGGTTCAATAAGCATTCCTGCATGCCGGTCCAACAAACCATAGCGGCCGTTTTTTCTGACCGTAAAAGTTCTGGGCGTACATACGTCTGCCATATCATATAAAAGAGGAACAACGGGTACTTCATCTCCTTTTCGGTGTAACCCTCCTGATCCCTGCCTTCTTACGAGATAATACCTCGGATCGTAATATGAGATCTCAATATGGTCATAGGCGACCGGAACAACCCGCTGCCCCGAAGAATCCAAAGCACCCCACAACCCGGAACGGCCTACCAGATAGGCTCCGTTCCGCACTTCCAAACGATCATAAGCAGCCATGGCACGTTCCTTTCCCCTGTCATCAATGACACCAAAAAGATGCGTTTCATTCGATTTTGTGATCATAAAAGGCAGCCTTTCACCCTGGTACTCGGTTAGTATACAGACTGAAGACAGAGGAACTGTAAATTTCCCCTTTTCATTTATGCATCCTGACTGCCCGTCCAGGTGAACAATAACAACGTAATCCATTGTTTCCACGCTGTCATAAACAGGATGAGCCACCCATTGGCCCTTTCTGTTTAGTACCCCTTTACCCAGCGGTGTTCTCACCACAGAAAAGTTCTTTCTGAAAGGTTCCATGCTGGTATAAAACTCATTTGTAAGGAGTAACCCCAGGGAATCCATATAATTATAGCCTTTGTCCGGAATATAAATGACACCCGGTTTAAAGTCCCCCGGATCGTAACCACCGTTGTAAAGCTGAGCGTTCCGACGAATGTCGGCAGCCGGTGCCAACCGGTAAAAATGAACTAAATGGTTCTTTTGCCAGGCTGAGAGCCAGGAGGTTTTTAGCAGGATAAATCCGGCATCTTTCCAAAAAAACGGAAGCAAAAAAACTACTAACAACACCAACAGAACACCTCCGGCTACCCGGAAGCACTGTTTTCTATGCTGCCACCTTTTCATCTCTTTCGGCTTTCGTGAAACTCACCAGAATACTTACTTCATACAACAGGTAAAGCGGCAGGGCTACTACGAATAAAGTGAACGCATCTCCGCTGGGCGTAATGATTGCCGCCAGAAGCAGCAAGATACAGGCAGCATGTTTGCGGTACTTTTTCAGAAGTTCTTTGGATATGACACCAATCCGGGAAAGAAGACGCAACAAAACAGGCATTTCAAACACAAGGCCCATGATAAGCACCAGCCATGTGAACATATGAATGTATGACTGCAGGGAGATCTGGTTTTTAACCCATTCAGTAACCTGGTAACTTCCCAGAAAATTAAGGGTGAGCGGGAATACAAAAAAATAACCTACCAGTACGCCAATAAAAAAAAGGAGAGAACACCAGCCAAAGGCCCCCACAACAGATCTCTTTTCATTGGAATATAACGCCGGCCGCACAAAAAGCCATAACTGGTAGAGAATGAAAGGTGTAGCCAGAATAAATGCCAGACTGAACGAAACATTAATGTGCGTAAAAAATTGAGCAGAAAGTTCAATATTCTGTAATTCAAGCATAAAAGGATCCGGGGCAAGCGAAGGAATGCCAAAAAAACGGGACAGGCTGTCGAGCCACTGATACAAGATAAAATCCGAGCTCCTGGGTGCAAAAATAATAGTCTCAAATACAAGGCGTTTATTCACAAAAACAACTGCCATTAAAACAACAATGGCAATGATTGAACGGAACAAAACCTTGCGAAACTCGTCGAGATGCTCCCAGAAGGTCATCTCTTTTGTATCCCGGGAAGATTCGGCCACAAATTATTTTTTTATCTCGTTATTAATATCTTTTACGTCATCCTTCAACTCATCTTCCACTCCTTTAACCCCGTCTTTGAAGCTTTTAACGCCTTTTCCTATACCTTTCATCAATTCGGGGATCTTGCGACCTCCGAAAAGAAGCAAAACAATCAAAGCAATGATAATGATCTCGGTAGTGCCGAGTGTCCCGAATAACAGTATCTTATTCATCATATAAAATGTTAATTTACAAATTTAGCAATTTTTCTATTACCTCTGTGAGAAAACGGGGTGCCCGCACCGGTCTTCCGGAAGATCTGTCTACAAAAGCCAAAACCACGGAACCTTTTGCCAGCAAAACTTCCGAGGGATTGTATATCTCGTATAGGAACGTAATGCGGGAACGCGGTATTTCTTCCAGACGTGTCACAACCGAAAGCACCTCTCCGTAATGAGCGGGAAAAATGTAATCGCAATGTACTGAATGAACAGGCATGATAATACCCTGACGCTCCGTTTCTACATAAGGAACGCCATAGTGTTCCATCATCTCTTCCCGTCCGGTCTCAAAATAACGGATATAGTTGGAATGGTGAACCACTCCCATCTGGTCAGTCTCGTAATATCGAACGGTAATTTTTGAAGTATAGGAAATCATGGTTAATCAAGTAAGACGGCCTCATTGGAAGGCTCGTAATATACTAATTTAAAATTATCTACGGTAAGCGTACTTTTATCGGCTCCTTTGAACAGGTCTCCCTGGTAGGAAGAAGTCATGCGCACCACCAGATGAGTCATCTTCAGGTCCTCTTTTCCGGGAACGTTTGTGAACATAACCCGGGCATGGGTCCATTCGGGTGCGCCCTCGGTATAGAGTTCATATCCGGCAATCATCGTAGGTTTGTTCACCAGATCGTATTTCCAGGCACCACCGGCCAGATGATGCACTTCTGTGGCCATAACTGCTTTATCTGGCCCCGATACGTTCACAGGATCCTTAAATGCAGGAACCACCCCGCTCTTTGGCTCGGTATACACACGCTGTCCCCCGGAAACGTATTTGTAGTCTATCTCAAAACCGACAGGGTTTGTGTCTGCCGTAAACGGTATACCGAACGCCGTCATGTTGGACGGGTGACGCACGTCCTCGGCATCTATGCTCAGGGTGAATTTACCAAGCAATACGGCTCCCGCTGCAAGACTGGTCACCTTATATACCACCAGGTTCATGGTTTTAAGCTGTGTAACCATTTGGGCAGCATACGTACTTTGGTATCCCGTCACTCTGGCAGTTCCGGATATCTGCGTGTTATTGCCCGTGGTCCATCCCTTTCCGTCAGAAGGCAAAAGATTAAAGCTCCCTTCTACATTTCCCCATAATTCATATCCGCTGTTATATACCTGAGGCGCGTACAACAGTTTTACAGTCCACTCTTGAACGGACTCGTCCTGAGCCTGTACCCTGAACTTCAGTGGTGTGTCAAAGGACAATTCCATGGGAGCTCCGGATACGATTCCCGTCAGT
>Ga0265297_10003751_pt1 | contig 26659 bp, 25 predicted proteins | sample Munlanlwell13791_FD_192502 | JGI IMG/M metagenome (GOLD analysis project Ga0265297, IMG submission 192502) | Leachate microbial communities from a municipal landfill in Southern Ontario, Canada - Leachate well 137-91 | ecosystem: Engineered > Solid waste > Landfill > Unclassified | place...
TTCCGGCTGCTCGGTGGTCAGCGCCAGGGTTTTTACGCCTTGTTCCTGCTCCAGATAGGTTTGCCATTGCTGTGTGATCTCGGGGTCGGCAAGGTCGCTTTTGCTGAGCACTTTGATGCAGGGTTTGTCGCCGCGCAGGGTGGTGAGCATCGGGTTTTGACTGCTGAACGGAATGCGCGCGTCCAGGATTTCGATGATTAGATCAACCTGAGGCAGGATTTCTTTGATCTCTTTGCCGGCCTTGTGCATATGGCCGGGGTACCACTGAATAAGCATGATATTTAACTATGTAACCAAAATGGACTATTTAAGCACCATAACCCTATAATCAACAGCTATAAATATATAAAAGGTTTAATAGATGAAAATAGTTAATGTATCAGAGGCGCCGGTGGGCTGTACGCGGAGTCAACAAAAACGGCAGCTCAGAAATTTCCGGGCGAGAATTACCCGGCCATATTATTGAAGTAGTCGGTTGAATCATGAAAGAGATAACAAGCAGTTTTTACGCCTATTTATCAAGGCTCAGATGGATTAAACGCTGGGGACTAAAGCGCAATGCGCATGATGAAAATGTGATGGAGCATAGCTGGGAGGTGTCGGTTATCGCCCACACCCTGGCTTTGATTAAAAACCGCTATTACGACGGCAAAGTCGACGCCAATGCGATTGCTACGGCGGCTTTGTATCACGATATTACCGAGGTGATTACCGGCGATTTGCCGACGCCTATCAAGTATCATTCCCCGGAAATCAGCGCAGCCTACAAGCGGATTGAACATCAGGCTGAAATTGAATTATTGGCGCTTTTGCCGGTGGAGTTGCGGGAGGATTTTCAGGCGCTGATTCATCACGACCAGATGCCGCCGGAGCATGTGCGGATCATCAAGGCGGCGGATAAAATTTCGGCTTATCTTAAATGTCAAGCCGAATTAAAGGCCGGCAATTCCGAGTTTGAAACCGCTGCCGAGCAATTGGCTGTGACGATTGGGGCGTCGGAGCAGCCGGAAGTGATTTTTTTTATGAAAACGTTTGCACCCAGTTGCGGATTAACGCTGGATGGGTTGATGAAAACTTATTAAGTGGCTTTTTTACTATGGACGTCTCAAGTTATAATACTTTTGTTTGTCAAGCAGGTAGGGTGAGGTTTTACGAAACTGCCTTAGCTTGTCAGAAAATAAAGCAAATTGCTGATCAATAAATTGGAATCTAGACGATATGAGTGGACACTTGGATAAGTTTACACGGTGCAGTACCCACGGAGAAGTTGTGAAACATCGATACAATATTGAACAAGCCAGAATATTGCTGGATATTTTAAAGTATCACAACGCATCAACCATGTTGCCTTCGTTTCACCAGGTAAAGCACGAAGCGCTTGATGAGGCGCTGGATAAGTTGAGGCTGGAATTGTCCGAATATATTGCAACGGATGACGGACTGGGCTTTATCGTCCCGATTAGGGATGATAAAGGCCTGATTTAGTTGCATTCAAAATAACATCGCACAGCGCCGGAAGTACCGGCGGTTCCGGTTTTTTAGCCGTGGGAGCCGGCGTTTTGGCTTCCTCTGAAAACCACCAGGCCAGCGATGCATCGCAACCGTCGCTTTCAGGAAGCGGCTCCTGTGCTGTGCAGTTTTGATTGTTCAATGGGCATTTAAGACGCACATGAAAGTGATCGTCATGGCCCCACCATGGACGGATTTTTTTTAGCCAACTATGGTCGGATTTACGTCTGCATAACAGGCGTTTGACGCTGGGGTTGACAAAGATGCGGTCTACTTCCGGCTTACCTGCGGCCATTTCAAGGATTTTTTCGTGAGCCGATGACCACTGGCGGTCATCGATAGCATCCGATTGAGCAGCAAGCACCGACGGAGCGCTCCAGGTTTCGCGCTCATTAAACGTCAGACTCCGGTTTGCGGCCTGTTGCGACAGCAGATACCAGATGTCGACATCGAGCCCGCTTTGATGGCTGCGATGCCCGCTTGGTGTAGGGCCGCCGCGCGGCTGCCCTAGATCGCCGATCAGCAGGACTCCCCAATGCCGTGAATGCGTGGTCTTGGCTATGCTTTCGATAAACCGTATCAAGTCGGGGTGACCGTATGACCGGTTTCGCGTGGGGCGCATCAATTGATAGCCGGGGCCATTTTGGGGTAGCGAGACGGCGCCACTTAAGCAGCCGGCCGTGTAAGAGCCAATGCTCTGCGCGCTGTCGCCGATCTGCACGGATTGTTTGATGGTTGCCCAGTTATTTGCGGCAGGGGATGAAGAGCATTCGGAGAAAATACCCAGCAACAAGATGAATAATGGAAATTTCATTTTAAAATCGGCGATCACAATATCACTCTCACTCGTCCGAAGCGCGCGAAATACGGACTGCTCACCAATCATCAAAGGGGCGGCCAGACCGGCCGCCCTGTGCATTACTTATTCTTTAACAGGCGCCGACAAATTTAGAAGGTGTTTGGAGTTATCGATAACCGGAGCTGAACCGTTACCGCTGCCGGTGGCTGTCGAAGCAGCGCCGTTAGTTTTTGCAACGTTCGTGCCTTCGGTTTCAGCCTCCAGTTGCAGCTCATCTTCTTCAGGCACATTGCCGTCGTGGAGCAAGTATTCGCGACGCTGCTGGTAAGAGTTTTTGATAAATGAATAGCGGTCGACAGAGGCTTCATCAACGATTTTTTCAGTCGGTATCAAATCGGCCCGGGTGTCGGTCACATCGACGGATTTAGCGCCGGTATTGACCGCACTGATGGCAGCGCCGCTGCCGGCAAATACAAAGGTATAGGTGAGCGGGTTCAATAAAGCGTCGCCAACAGCCCCGGCGACTTCTCTAGGCGAACTGGCTCCCATAAACGGCACCACCAGATAGTTGCCCGTCGGAACGCCCCAGAAGCCTAGCGTTTGTCCGAAATCTTCATTATGCTTTGGCAAATCGATCATTTTTGCCACATCGATAAAGCCTGCGACACCGACAGTAGTGTTAACCAGAAAACGGCTGGCGTCCATACCGCCCTGTAGCATTTTAAGTTGTAGCAAATCATTGACGGTTACGCCGATGTCGTTAAGATTGCTGAAAAAATTGGTTATGCCGTCATTAACGAATTTGGGGGTTATCCACAAATAGCCTTTCGCTACGGGCTTGATAACGGCTTGGTCGAGATCGTCATTAAATTCTTGAGTGCCGCGGTTCCAACCTTCCCAAGGGTCTTTTTCATTGACTTCCTGCGTTGTCGCGCAACCCGCAAGTACACTAGATATAACAAGACTGCTCATGAATAAACGGGCGTTGATAATGGTTTTTTGCATACTCATGGCTTATCTCTACTTACTTTGCTGTTGAATTGATTGGGCGTCTGTATCGGACGGTTATTAATTCTGAAATTATACCAGACACAGTCCCTAAAAAACTCACTGATTTTGCATTTGCCTGAGTATCCAGTGTTGGCGTTTAAGTACATAACTTGATGGCTGTGCCGCCCGCAGCAGTATCGGGTTAGGCAGGGTTGCCGCCAATAATGCCGCTTGCGACCTGCTGATTTGATTTGCGTGGACGCCAAAATAATACTGGCTTGCCGCTTCTATGCCGAACAGATGGTCGCCGAATTCAGCGATATTCAAGTAAACCGTCAATATCCGATCCTTACTCCAGAGTAGTTCGATCAACACTGTAAACCAGACTTCCAGCCCTTTGCGGACAAAGCTTTTTGACGGTGTTAAAAATAAATTCTTGGCCACTTGCTGGGAAATTGTGCTCGCGCCCCTAAGCCGTCCGCCATCGATATACATATCAATAGATGATTGTATGGCATGCAAATCAAACCCGGAATGTTGGAAGAAACGCTGGTCTTCGGCAGCAATGACTGCCGAGGCGGCGTAAGGCGAGATTTTTTTTGCGCTGACCCATGAGTATCTAATAGTTTTGAACGAGCCGTCGTCAATCAAGTCTTCAACATGCCGATACACCATAAACGCCGAGGTGGGCGCCGGCACCCAGCGTAAAAATAGACACAGGCCGACCGATGAGGCCAGAAAGGTGAACAGCAAATAAAGCGCCGCCCTGCGCAGTATTCCCTTGAAGGATAATGAGCGAAAGTTGCTGCGGCTGGAGTAGCGGGATTGTCTTGCCAAGGTAAAAAAGAAGGTTAATGGTCGGCTTTTGTTTTGGTTGGGATTCTTGCAATACGTCCGGCCATATCATAAAGCCTTTGGGTCGGGCTGGATAGCCTTGGTCAATATGTCCATACAGTCAGAATCCGGCTGACACGGGTATAATAGTTCCTACCGTACACGATGCTGAAATAAGCGTATGAAATTCCGATACCTACTGATTGCTTTTTTACTGATTATTAGTCAAAGCGGCTGTATGCCGATGATTTATCCGCCCGGTGAAAAAAATAATGCGGCGCAACTTGGCGAGAACACATTCCTAACAGAAGACGGCGCAAGATTGCCATTACGGCGTTGGCTGCCGAAAACCGAACCGCATGCGGTTATTATCGCGCTGCACGGGTTTAACGATTACAGCCGTTTTTTCGAGTCGCCGGGGGAGTATTTCAGTAAGCTGGGTATCGCCTGTTTCGCGTATGACCAGCGCGGTTTCGGTGCCGCTCCGCAACGCGGTTTGTGGGCCGGCGGCGATGCCTATACCAAGGATTTGCTGGTTTTAGTGCAATTGGTAAAACAACGTTACCCCAAACGTCCGGTTTATTTGCTGGGAGAAAGCATGGGCGGCGCGATTGTCATCACCGCCATGAGTCGGGTAGATATGCCGGAAGTCGCAGGTGTTATTCTTGCAGCGCCGGCATTATGGGCCAGGTCAACCATGCCTTGGTACCAAACCGGGTTGCTTTGGACGCTGGCGCATACTATGCCCTGGTTGACACTGACCGGGGAGGGCGTACATGTCGTGGCGTCGGATAACATCGAAATGCTCCGCGCCCTAGGGCGCGACCCCTGGGTTATCAAGGCGACCCGCGTCGAAACGGTATACGGTTTGACCGATTTGATGGATGCGGCATTTAACAGCGCCGAGTCGCTGCACGGAAATGCCCTGATGCTTTACGGCGAGAAAGATGAAATTATCCCCAAGGAACCGACGTATGCCTTCTTGCAGCAATTCCTCCAGGCGGATACGATGGGAAAAACCGTGGCGATTTATCCGCATGGCTACCACATGCTGTTGCGCGATTTGCAAGCGCCCACCGCATGGAAAGACATCGCCGCCTGGATTAACGACGGTCCCGACAAGCTTCCGTCGGGTGCGGATAGTCGGGCGCGGGAATTGTTAAGCAGCCGATTCAAAGATTTTTAAACTGTGAATGGCTGCAAGTTCCGGGCGAGTCTGGCTTGGGCTGTAATTGCAGCGATAGTTTTACCTGAACTTGCCCAAGGCCAATGAGCGAGGTAAGGACTGTGCGGCAGGCCTGCTTTGAGCGGTAGCGGCCTTTGCTAGGCTGATGCGCTAGGTCACGGGTTGCATATAGTATGTGTTAGAATATTAAACCGATTTCTTTACGTTTTGCAGCCCAATATTATCAACGGGAAAATCCACATGACCAAGGAACCTTTTTTTCGCCTCAACCAAGAACCCGACGCCCTGAATGGTTTTTCCCGAACCGTCGCGGAAATCGAATGGTTACTGTTGGTTTTGATGATGTTTTATCTGGTGGTAGGGCATCTTGAGGAAGAGGTAAAAGTCTTTTTACTGGGCGGACTCTGCGCTTTTGCCAGTTTCGTCATGGTATTCCATTACTTCAACTTTTTTGCCAAAGCCAATGTTTGGAAATTGGCTATAGAAACCTGGGTCATGATCCTGCTGATCACTTGGTTCGTTTGGCATACCGGGCGCCAAAACAGCCTGCTGCTTAACCTGTACTTTCTACCGATCATCACCAGCTCTTTGGCTTTGGGTAAGCTGACTACCTTGCTGGAAGTGATATTAATCGGCACTTGTTATGTCTATTTGGGCAAAAGCGGCGTAACCGGCAATGGGCTGTTCTCCTTAAGCGAGGGCAGCGTCCTGCTGACCTGGCTGTTTCCGATGTTGTTGGTGGGTTACATCACGACCATGCTGTCTAACGACATCTACCACGCTTTCAGCCGTGTCAAAACTTCCGCGCAAACCGATGAATTAACCAGCCTCTACAACCGCGGCGCTTTTATGGAATTATTGGAAAAACAATTGCATCAAGCCCGGCGCGGCGGACGCACATTCAGCTTACTCTTGGGTGATTGCAATAACTTAAAAATCGTCAATGACCGATATGGGCACGAAGCAGGCAACCTGCTGTTGCGCTCGGTCGCCGACAACTTCCGTCATTGTCTAAGAGGCTGCGATTCCGCTGCCCGCTACGGCGGCGACGAATTTACGGTATTGCTGCCTGAAACCACCGCAGAAGAAGCGGAGCTGGTGGCAAAGCGCATCAAGGAAACATTGGTTGCCACTAATTTTAACTACCGGGGCAACGCAGTCAGCACCGATATCAGCGTCGGTGTTGCTACTTATCCGCAACACGGCGATACCGCTGAGCTATTATTGCGACATGCCGACGAAGCCATGTATGCCAACAAGCGCGAAAGTAAAAGTCGGGCTGCGTAGTATCTATCTTGGCGCGTAGGATAATGGTATGGACTCCCCCTTTTTCCTACGGCATAGCGTGTGTCAAAGAGGAATCCGCTTGGCGCGTGGGTCTTCGAGGCCGATAGGACGATAGAGATAATTCTCAGAGCCAGCTCATTAACGGGAACAGGCCGCAACTGCGTTGACTGACTGTAGCGATCAAATGGAAAAAAGCTTGCAAAACAGAGGGGGTATAGATGCGCTCAGGTACAAAGCGCATCTATCGCGAAAGATGCGTTTCACTTTGTTCAGCGACTTGGGCGCCACATACTTCATTCGTACCTTGGAGCGCAGCAGCGATGCAGGATTTGGCTAACGCTGCTTGCGTTTACGCCAGATGTAAAAGCCTGCGCCCATTAATAAAAACGGTATGACAACCAAAAAGCCGAAACCGATCACGGCGACGCTGATCTGGCTCAGTTGCAGGCTTTTATCGGTTGCGATTTTTGCCGGGATGTCGATAAACCGGTCGTCATGAATCAGCCAGTTGACCATTCGCAGTCCTATGTCCAGGTTGCCGACATTACCGATATAGCTGTTGGACAGGAAATCGCCATCGCCAGTCACGATAATGCGCTGTTCCAAAGGTTCTTTGTCTGAGCTTGTCGAAAGAACCTGTCCTGAGCTTGTCGAAGGGCGGGTCAACGCATAGGCGAAGGCAAGCGGCCCTTGTTTTTCGTCGCCGTCGGCATCGAAAAGAATTTTCCCGGCTATCGGGCCGGTTTCCGTCCATGACTGCGATGCGCTTTTAAGCAGGACTACGGCCTGGAAATCCGTTTCTTCGCCGATTTCCAGCGCGGCGGCAACCGGGTAAACGGTGATGGTCTGAAAACCCTGGGTGACGGGATGGCGAATATAGTCGCTGGCGAGCACGAAGCTGGGGTCGTTAATGCCGTAAAGCTTGGAGCTGCTGTCTACGAGAGTTCCCGGAAGCTGGCGCAAACCTATGAGCTGTTGCAATGCGTCCAGATGGCGGTTGCCCGGATCGGTTAGCAGCAAAAGGTTGCCGCCTTGCCGGATATAGCGTTTGATCAGTTCAAGCTCGGCGGGCAGTAGCGGAACGGCGGGAGCGGTAAGCACCAGCAATGCGGAGTTGCGGGGAATGTCCGGCATTGTCGCCAGATTGATGGTTTGAGCCTTGATTTTACGGCGATCCAGTTCCTTGCCGAATTGGCCTAAATCGAAATTGGCGATGCCGTCAGGTGCGCGTTCGCCGTGACCGGTCAGGAAGGTGACCCAGCGTTCACCGGCGTTAGCCAGTTGCAACAGGGCATTAGTCAGCGATGATTCGTCGATAAAGTTCAGTTTTTCGCTGCGGCCCTGATATTCGACAATAACGGCGCCGGTTGCATCTATATTCAATTCGCGGGTTTTGTCCGGCTGCGAATCGGGGTCTATGAAGCTTAGCGTCAGATCGGCTTTATGCCGTTTGTAGCGGTCAACCAATTGTGCAATCTGGCTTCTTAATGCCGGTTCTTTTTTAATGTAGGCGGTCAGGCGTATGTCGCCGGGCAGCGATTCCAGCAGTTTTTGCGAAGCCTGGGACAGGCTGTTGCTGTTGTTGCCGGTTATATCGGTTTCCACTTTATAACGGTTGCTTAACCAAGCCAGCGTGCCGAAAGCGCACAATAAAGCCAGGACGATAAGTCCGTTTTTTAAGCGGATCTGCTGGTGTTTATGGCGGGATATTTTCATTTTTGCAAGCGGTCGTTATCCAGGCTGCGAATGCTCAGGGTGATGAAGGTGGCGGTAAACAGCACGAAGTAACTCAGGTCGGCCGAGCTGATCAGGCCGCTTTGGATATTCTGGAAGTGCCTTAAGATCGACAGGTATTCAAACAGCTCGCTGCGTTGATCGTTCATGCCGGCAGACCAATCCAGAATCCACAACAGCAACAACATGCCGAAGGCGCCCATTGCGGCAACGGTGGGATGGCCGGCGACACAGGACATAAACAGGCCGATTGCGGTAAAAGCGGTAACCAGCAGCAGCAGCGCCAGGATATTGGCGAATAGTTTGCCGAAATCGAGCTCGGCGCCGGACAACAAAGATAACGGCATCAGGGTGATCAGCGCAATGATCAACAGCATCAGTCCGAGTAGGCCTAAATACTTGCCGAGTATGATGTCGATATTGGAAACAGGCGCGGAAAGCAGCAGGGATAAGGTCTTGTTGCGGCGTTCTTCGCAGATCAGGCGCATGGTCAATAACGGCGTGACCAGTAACAGAATGATGCCCGCGTTGCCGAACAAGGGCGGCACGATAATATCGGTCAGGCCGGGTGCGCCTTCAATCGAAGCCAGTTTGGGCTGGAGTGAGGTGAAGGCTTCAACCTGGGTTAAAAATAAAAACGCCAGGATGAATTGCAGGACGGCTAATATCGTCCAGGCCATCGGTGACAAAAACAGGCTTCTGAATTCACGGGAAGCAATGGCTAAAATCATGCTCATAATTCGCGATGCTCTTTGGTCAAGCTGATAAAAATATCTTCCATCGATCTTTTTACCGGCGTCAGTTCCTGCAGGCCCCATCCGGCGGCAATGATTTGTTCGGCAATGTGTTCGGCGGGATTGGCGGTGACGCTGTGGTGGATTCTGATCCGGTTTGCTGAAATGCTTTCGATAGAGTTGACGCCGGGGATGGCCGATAACTTGTTAATGTCAGACGGCAGCCGGGTGAGGACTTGCAAGGTGCCGGTATCCATTTGCCGGTTAAGTCCGGCTACGGTTTCGTTCAGTATCAGCTGTCCTTGATCGATGATCTGCACATGTGAGCAGGATTCCTGCACTTCGGTCAGTCTATGGGTAGACAGGATGACGCCGTGATCTTGTCCCAGTTCCCGGATTAAGGCGCGGATTTCACGGATTTGAATAGGGTCAAGTCCGACCGTCGGCTCATCCAGCACGATAACTTCAGGGTTGTGCAAGATAGCCTGGGCAATGCCGATGCGCTGCTGAAAGCCTTTGGACAGATTGGCGATCAGCCGGTCGGCCACCTCGGTTAAGCCGCAACGCTCTTGGGCTCGTTTGATTGAATCAGGGATAGAATTTTTGGCGATGCCGTGCAGCCGGGCGCAGTAAAGCAGGAATTCCTGAACCGTTAGTTCTTTGTATAGCGGCGGCGTATCGGGCAAGTATCCCAAGCTCAGTTTGGCGGCCTTGGGTTGATCCAGCAGATCGAAACCGTTGATTTTAATTTGCCCGGCGCTGGGAGCGAGATTGCCGCACAGCATTTGCATGGTGGTGGTTTTACCCGCGCCGTTGGCGCCCAAAAAGCCGAGCACTTCGCCTTTGGCTAAGGCAAAGCTGACATCGTTGACGGCGCAATGTTTGCCGTAATAGCGGGTCAGGTGTTCGGCTTCGATCAGGGCTGTCATGCCGTCGGTTAAAGTTGCTTCAACAGGATTTGCAATTCAGCCTGAATCTTTTTGCGGTAGAACAGAAATTTCCAGCGGGCGCCGCCGCAGTGCTTCCAAAGAATGGCCGAACGTATCCCGGCCAGCAGGCAGGCGCGTACTTTATTGACGACATCGGGCCTGGATAAATATTCCTGCTCACCATTGACCATGATTCTAGGCTGCATGGTGCTGATAGTGGTGTGATAAATGTTGCCGAGATTCGCCAATACATTTTCATGCAGCAGGCCGAAATGCTCGGATTGCGATTGGGCGCGTTCAATGCCGGCGAAAATGGTTTTCAGCATGGCGGGCTGTTTGGAAAGTTGATTTTCCAGAAAAACCAGCGAGGCTGCATAGCGGGCCTGTTCGGGGTTAGCGATTTTGAGACCGCTCATCTGATCGTTAAGCCGTTCAATGCCCAGTTTAAGGCCGGGTAATCCGCCGTAGACATTTGCCACGCCATGTTCATCGCTAACGAAAAGACTGCCAATGCTGGCTTCAAGGGCCTTTGTGTCGGCGGCGCCTGTCGTTGCCAGTTGTTGAACCAGCGCCGCTGTCTGGGCAATGCCGGCAAGAGCGATAGTTTGGTTGGTGATTGTATTTAATGACATAGTTATTTTATATTGCCCATAACGTCTTTTGCCCAGTTGATGCTGTGAATATAAGTGTCGCCAATGATGGCTTGGTCAATATCCTTAAATGATATTGATGAAATATCCCAATGCTCGTAACTGATAACGCACTTAAGCGCTTCTCCGCCCAGCCCTTCTTTGTGCAATATCGCGGAAACGATATTGTCGGCCAAAGGCAGCTGGCTTATTGCTTCATCCAAGGGTATGTCCAGCAAACTGTCCAGATTGGACAGGATGCCGATCAGGAAGAAGTTGTCGGATTTATTGCCGGTCAGGCTCGCCAATTCCTCACACATTTTGCCGCGTATTAACGCATTTTGCATGACAGCTTCCGGCTTGTTGGATAAGGACGCCAACGTCAATATATTTATCCAGCGTTTTATTTCCTTCAATCCCAGATAAGAAATGGCATGGCTAATGGATGAGATTTTATTGGGTAGGGAGAAAAACGCGGAATTGATGTAATGCAGCAGTTTATAGCTGAGCCCGACATCCAACGAGATTATCTTGGTCAGGTCTTCAAATTCAACGTCCGGGTTGTTGACAGTGTTTAACAATTGAATGGCTGCCGATTGATTAACGCTTATGCGTTTGCCTGAAACTATATTGGGTTTGTTGAAAAAGAAACCCTGGAAATAATCGCAGCCCAATTCGACGAGGTATTGATATTCGGCGTATGTTTCTACTTTTTCCGCGAGTAATTGGACATTGTAGGGCTTCAGCCGGCTGATCAGTTCGCGAGTCTTGGACTCGCCCATTTCCATAATATCGAGCTTGATAATATCGGCAAATTCCACTAGCGGCTTCCATTCTTCGGAAAAGACGAAGTCATCCAGCGCAATGATATAGCCTAGTTTTGACAGCTCTTTCAAGTTGGCGACAATTCTTGAATCGATTTCAACGTTTTCGAGCACTTCAATGACAATCCGGTCTTTGGGTAGGTGTAGCGGCGTCTTGTCCAGGATGTTTTGCGTCGTAAAGTTAATGAAGGCTTTGTGAGGACCTACTATGGTGTTGAGTCCCACTTCTAAAATGGTATCGGTAATGACTTGGTTGGTTGCTTGCGTTGCCCCGTCTTTATGATTCAGGTCGAAATCATCGCCCCTGAAAAGCAGTTCATAGGCGTAAATATTCAGCTTTTGGTCAAAAATCTGTTGTCGCCCGATTATTATGTCTGCCATTTAAAATTGTTTAAGGTGGTTTGTTAGAAATTTATAGGTAATCTCGGGCCAACACAACGATAATCACACATATAATATTTAATTTATACCATGATTATCGACTATCAGTCGAGTATGATATAGGCATTACTTAGAGAGGCTGCGCCTCTGTCAACAAAGGAGACTAAAATGATTGAATCCGTATCGTTAACTGTTGCCGGCATGAAATGTGGCGGTTGCGAAGCCAATGTGACAAACAAGCTGAACGCTGTCGACGGCGTGTTGTCGGTTAATGCATCAAGCAAAAACAAGGAAGTCGACGTTGAATTTGATACAGAAAAAACCAGTTTGGATGTTATTACCGACGCTATCATTGATGCGGGTTTTACCGTGGAAACATCGTAATTAAAGAGGTGATGTTATGAGCGCCAAGACTTCCGATGAGTTGCGGTTATCTATCTTGGGTATGAGTTGCGCCGGATGCGTCAGCGTCGTTGAGGGCGCTCTGGCTGCGGTTGATGGCGTGACCTCGGTCAGCGTCAATTTCGCCGACCATTCCGCGCTGGTTAAAGGCGGCGCCGATCCCGAGCTGTTAAAGCGGGCCGTTAAGGAGGCCGGTTATGATGCAGCGGTGATGGAGGGATTTGAAGATCCTTCCGAGCAGGAAGAGCAAGAACTGCAACGTTACCGGCAATTGATGAAAAAAGCCGTTGTAGCGGCAATCTTCGGTACGCTGTTGATGGTAGGCGATCATTTCGGCTGGTTGCCGGAAATCGGTTCTCCGACAGGACTATGGCTCTGGCCGGAAATCGCGCTGATCACCTTAAGCATCCTGGTTTATTCAGGCTGGCATTTTTACAGCGGTGCGTACAAGGCGCTAACGTTAGGGCAGGCCAACATGGACACCCTGATTGCGTTGGGTACAGGCTCGGCGTGGCTGTATTCCTGTATTGTTATCGATTATTACGCCACCCTGCCGTCTCTGGCGAAACATGCCTATTTCGAAGCCGCCGTGATGATTCTGGCCTTCATTAACATGGGTTCGGGATTGGAAACATTGGCCAGAGGCAAAACCTCCAGCGCCATTCGTCAGCTGATCGGGTTGCAGCCGCGCACCGCCCGCGTGATCAGGAATGGCGAAGAAATAGACATCGCTATCGAAGACGTGGGCTTGGGCGAGACATTAAGAGTCAGGCCCGGCGAAAAAATCGCCGTGGACGGCGTGTTGCTGGAAGGGCATTCCACGGTTGACGAGTCGATGCTGACCGGCGAATCATTGCCGGTAGAGAAAACCGTGGGTGCGGAAGTGGTTGCCGGAACCATGAACCAGACCGGCAGTTTTTTGTTTACCGCAACCCGGATCGGCCGCGATACCGCACTGGCGCAGATTATTAAAAGCGTCCGGCAAGCACAAAGCAGCAAACCTGAAATCGCCCGTCTGGCGGATAAAATTTCCGGTGTTTTTGTACCGGTTGTCGTCGCGGTTTCGGCGCTGACTTTTTTGATTTGGTACGCTTTTGGGCCGGAGCCTTCACTGGGCTATGCCTTCGTCACCTCGATGACCGTTCTGGTTATCGCCTGTCCTTGTGCGTTGGGTTTGGCTACGCCTATTTCGGTGATGGTCGCGGTGGGCCGTGCCGCCCAATCAGGCATATTGATTCGTAAGGGCGAAGCCTTGCAATTGGCCGGTAAATTAACCTGTCTGATACTCGATAAAACCGGCACGGTAACCGAGGGCAAGCCGACTGTTTCAACGGTTGACGCCATCGGCGACATTAGCGAAGAGCAGGTGTTGCAATGGGCGGCCAGTATTGAATCGGGCTCGGAACACCCGCTGGCGACCGCTATTATATCGGCAGCGGAAGCCAGGCAAATAAAGCTCGAAAAAGTAAAACAATTTTCAGCGGTTGCGGGCCACGGGGTCATGGCGACCATTAACGAACGGCGCGTACTGTTCGGCAACAAGGCGTTGATGGAAGAGCAAAGCGTTAGCTACACGCGCTTTAACGACCGGATGGAAGCGCTGTCGGCTTTGGGCCAAACGCCGATGCTGCTTGCCGTAGACGATCAAGTAGCCGGCATTATCGCGGTTTCCGATCCGATTAAAAAGGATTCTGCGCATGCGGTGCAAGTATTGAAAAGCCAAGGTGTGCGCATCATCATGGTGACCGGGGACAATCAGATAACCGCTCACGCGATTGCCAAACAGGCGGGCATTTCCGAAGTGCGGGCGCAGGTGCTGCCTCAGGATAAAGCCGAGGTGGTTAAAGAGCTGCAACAATCCGGTGAAACCGTCGGCATGGTCGGCGACGGTATCAACGATGCGCCCGCCTTGGCGCAGGCCGATGTCGGTTTTGCAATCGGTACCGGAACCGATGTCGCCATTGAAAGCGCCGATGTGGTTATTTTGCAAGGCTCGCTGTTAAAAGTGCCTGAAGCCATCGAGTTATCCAAGGCGACGGTGATCAATATCAAGCAAAACCTGATCGGCGCATTTTTCTATAACACCGTCAGCATTCCGGTTGCGGCAGGTTTGTTGTATCCGCTATTCGGCGTGTTGCTAAACCCGATGATTGCCGGTGCGGCTATGGCATTGTCCTCGGTGACCGTGGTCAGCAACGCCAACCGCTTGCGTTGGATGAAGTTCGGCGAGAGCAGATAACTGTAAGGTGTGAATCTGTGAGAATAGTCTTATAAACTATTCTCACAGTCTTCTGGCTGAGTATTTTTATTATCTCGGCACGGAACCACAATAACCTGGGCAAAGCCTCCGCCGGGAGTGCGGAAATTAGTTGTTTGTCCCTGATAGAGGCGGGCGCTTATCAATTGTGTCCGGCCTTTATAAACGTAATGCCGCAGGTCAAGTTTGAAATCGACGATTTTGTTTTCCACTTCCAATTGACGTTCACTCGGTTGCACCAGCGTCTGTGCAACGTAATCGCCCTGCAATATTTCGCCAAAAACCCGCCGGGTTAGCTTGTCGCCGCGATAGGCGGCTTTGCTGCCGTAGCCTTTGGCGGGTTTAAAAAACAAATGTTTGCGGGCAGCCCACAGTGATTCGGCATCATCAGGATTGACCGAAACGGTGTGGGCGATACCGGTAAGAAGCAGGGTTCTGGTTTTCGCGTCAACGCCGAGATCCAGCAATGTCGCTTCGTCAGTCAGCAGCACCAGGTTTCTTTTGTCGGCATAAAGTGCGTGAGCCCGTGGGTGAGGGGTCACGACTACCGCTTTGGCCAAGTAGGCTTTTAATAAAGATTCGTGCGCCGCTGCTTCTAATCCGAAATCCGTCAGCCGATTGTAGATCAGGTCAATACGCTGGTTTTCGTGCCAAAGCGCTTGCTCATGAAATACCAGTTCAGATGGATCGCAAATAATGGCGTTTATGTTGTGTTGTTCAAACAGTTTTTTGAACAAAATAAATTCCGGCAGCATGTATTGGCTTTCCGGATTTTCATCGACAATAGCGATAGAACCTAAAGGCTGTTCCCCCCGTTCCGCTTGCCACTCTTCAAGAAACATCGCAATAAAGGCTTGTTCAGGATTATCGGCGCCTGTTGCGCATGTTATCTGCGCCAGTAATTCTTCCACGGCTAAATCGCAACAAGTTTTTTGCGTGCGCGCCACGATAGCATTAAGTAAAGCTCCGCCCGCATTGGTGTTGATTTCAATTAATTGCGGTCCTTCGGGGCTCAGGTGGAAGTCGTAACCGAAAAAAACACTGTGCGCCTTCGGTATAAATTTCGCCGCATCGGGAGCATACGCAAGGACGCGTTCCTGATAAGCGGGTAAAGCGATAACACTTTCTACGGCAGTAATGATCTCGCGCTGTTTTTTTATACTGCTGTCGGTAACAAAAACGGCGGATTCGGCAAAAAGATGCGGGCGTTCTTCCATGATCATTCGATACAGGTTGGTATCGTCTTGCGCTTGCCAAAGTTCCGCATGCATTGCTTCCCGGTTGAGCGATACGCAACGGCATTGGCTATTGAGTTGGTCGGCCTGCTGCTCGCAGTGATGCGTGTCGGTCGATTGGGATGGAATTGAATGGGGTGGGAGCGTCATTTAAATTTCATTTGTTGCGATAAAAATATTGTTGAATTCTGATTTAAGGAGTGGGTCGTCTGTCATTGTCAATTTGTGGGTGTTGTCGATATTAGCGGGGGCTAATCATAGAGCAAACTGCGGCTTATACCCATTACTTATTTTTGCAGGTCAAATGAAGGGGTGCAGAGCAATATAAGGGATATGGCGCACCAACTCATTAAACTATGTTATTTAACTTAGTTTAATGAGTTGGTGTGCAATCAATTCTATTTATTTTTAATAAAATCAGTTGCTTATAAATTGGCATTAATTGTGCTTTCTGTTTTGTACGTTTTATTACTTAATTGTATAGAAGAGGTGTGAAATATGAGTCAGCAAGCAGCATCCACAGAAGTTAACAAAAATAATAACGGCTCTTTGTTATTAGGAACCGGTTTAGTTGTTGCGTCGATGATTTTAGTGCCGGCTTTGGCTGTCAGGCTGGGTCTGGGCGCTAGTTTGACAGGGGCGTTAAGAATTGCTCTGATGAAGGCTTCAAGTCGGGCGGTGAGTGGCAGGGCTGATGTGTCTAAGGCAGCTTAAGTAATCCCGGAGTTGTTATTTTTTGCTCAGACATTGTATGCCAAAATATACAATGGATGGGTTATAATGGAACAGCTTTAATTTTTGCCTCAGCTCATTTGTTAGTCATGCTGCTTGAACGATGCAATTACCCAGTTAGCGATGTGAATAAGTCGTATGCTGTTGTAGGGAGATTCATATTTTGCTAGCATTGGCAAACAGGTTAAATAACATAGTTTAAGTATAATGACCGATACTAAAAAAGTGTGCGATCTTTGCGGATTGGATGTTGAAACACCGAGTTTTACATTGAAAACAAAAGAAGGCGATAAAGCGTTTTGCTGTGAAGGATGTAAGGGCATTTATCAACTGTTAAATGAAGATCAGATTCTGCCCGATCCTGACCAGGATTAATTGTTTGAATTATTAAGGGAAAAATCAATATGAAGCTCGCAGCTAAAGGGTCAATTGTTTCATCTACAGTACATACGGGGAGTAGACTAATGAGTAATGTTGCTAAACATCCGGTTCTTGTTTTCGGTATGGGCGTGGTAGCCGGCTATCTGGTCTACAAATACAGAAAAGAAATAATTTCCGGCACCACCAAGGCAGTAGACGCCGGTAAAGATTTTGTGCTGCAACAAAAAGAAAATCTGGAAGACATCGTCGCGGAAAGCAAAGAATAACAAACAGATTCTTCAGTCAACGTCGGTTCATTTCTTACAGAATAACGGGTGTTCTTCCTGTCTGCATAAAGCCAGGGCGCCCGTTTTGTTTTTTCAGGGGTTTTCTTAAGTTATGTCTATCCAAAAAGAGTTTGTGCTGCGTTATCGTGTGGACGGGCATGTAAGATTTCAAATACCCGCTCAGGTTTGCAATGTTGATGCAGCCAAAGCGGTGACGGATGGCATCTCCAAAATAGACGGTGTGTATCGCGCCAAGCTCTATCGTGGGCAGCAGAAATTATCTATTCGCTTCGATGAAGCGGTTTGCGATTTCAAGTCGTTGGCCCGGCAATTGTTTCAATTGCTCGCCGATCTGGAAAAAAACGGCGACTTAAATCCAAAGCCTGTTTCAAAGTCAATGCTGTGGAAGGAAAAAGTCAAATCGAAATTAGACGGTTTTAAAGCGACACGCTGGGCCAAAGAAAAATTTGGGGATGCGAAAGAAACCGTTCAGGCCGCTAAAATCATTACCAAGATGGGCATGAAAAAGCCTGCGGCTTTCATGAAAGACCCGGAAAAAGCCATCATTGATTTTTTAAACGATATTTTGGTGATCTTTCTTATCAGGCTGCACTGGAACAATATTACTCAACATTGGCTGGTAAGACCTTTTGCGCATCGTTATGAATGGATGGCTCTGTTTTATATGTTCTTTTTGTTAGTTCGCTCACGCAGACAAAAATAGAGAGAGGCGAAAGGAGCATGTTGACGATTGTTTTTTAGCCTTTCGCCTAATCCTCATCTCTCACTTTGTAGTGGCGAGTTAGGTTTGATACTGTTTTCGTTATACCCTCCTGCCCATACCTGAGAACTGTCGCTATGGATACCCAAACTTCTCATCCGGCTCCGAAAAATTTTCAGCTGGTTCACCAATTAACCCGACGTATCCGAATCATCTCGCCGATCTTGAAAAACGATCAGGAGCGCGGCTATATTTTCGAGATTCTTTTAAAAAAGCGGCCTGAAATAAAAAGGGTGCGCTCAGTATACGCGTTGGGCTCTGTGGTTATTCAGTTCGACCCGACCCGGTTGCCCAAAAAGAATTTACTGATTATGTTGGATGCGGTGCTGGGCAATATTGCCCGGAAACAGGCCGAGCAGCACGAACAACAAAAGAAGGTCTTTGAAGGTCCGGTACAGGAAGTCGATCTTGCCGTTGAAGGCATGACCTGCGCATCCTGCGCCTTGCTGATCGAAATGGTGCTAAAGCGCGACCACCGAATCAAGCAAGCCAGCGTAAACTTCGGAACCTCAACCCTGACCGTTCATGGTCAGTTACTCAAGGATGACGTGAGCGCCAAGGTTGCGACTCTGGGCTATCAAACCTACGCGATGGATACCTTATCGCAACGTAAAAAACTGATCGAAAAAGAGCAGCAAAGGATTGTTGTCGCCAAACGCCGGTTTATCTGGTCCGCTGTTTTGAGTTTTCCGGTTGTCGTTGTCGGCATGAGCATGCCGACCTCGCGCTGGCTGCATTGGATGCAGTTTGCGCTGACCACGCCGGTGGTTTTCTGGTCGGGTTGGACGTTTTTTACCAAAGCCTGGCGCTTGGCAAAGCAACGAACAGCCAATATGGACTCGTTAATCGCTCTCGGCGTCGGCTCGGCTTACGGCTACAGCTTGCCTGCATTATTCAGGCGCAGCGGTCATATCTACTTCGAAGCGGGCGCGGCCATCATCACTTTTGTGCTGTTGGGGCGCTTTTTAGAGGAGAGAGCCAAAGGTAAAGCCGGCGAAGCGATACGCAAACTGGTCGACTTGCAACCGCAAACCGCAACCCTGATTCGCGACGGACAGGAAATAGTCATTGCCGTTGACGATTGCGCGATAGACGATGTGCTGCTGGTGCGTCCCGGCGAGAAAATACCGACCGACGGCATCGTCATCCACGGCGTATCGACGGTTGACGAGGCCATGGTGACCGGAGAAAGCCTGCCCGTCGTCAAAGACGTGGGCCACCAAGTGATTGGCGGCTGCGTCAACGGCAACGGCGCGTTGCGTATCCGCGTAACGGCGGTGGGCATGGATACTGTGTTGGCGGGCATAGTGCATATGGTCGATCAGGCGCAGGCGACCAAGTTGCCGATCCAAAAACAGGTCGATAAAATTTCCGCCGTGTTTGTGCCGTCGGTGATGGTTCTTTCCGGTTTAACCATGGCCGGTTGGCTGCTGGTAGGCGCGCCGTTCGGCTTCGCTTTCGGTAACGCGATCACGGTATTGCTGATCGCCTGTCCTTGCGCATTGGGCTTGGCGACACCGGCGGCGATTATGGTGGGCGCGGGGCAGGCAGCGCGCGAAGGGATTTATATCCGCAACGGGGAAAGCCTGGAGACGGCGGCGAAGCTCAATGTCGTCGTTTTCGACAAAACCGGCACGATTACCGAAGGCAAACCTAAAGTCACCGATTTGCTCAAACTGTCCCGGCTCAGCGAAGAAAAAATAATCCGGTTGGCGGCCTCGGCGGAACACAGTTCGGAACATTTTTTGGGCAAGGCGATTGTGACTTATGCCAAGGAACGGTCTATCGAATTGCAGGAATGCACGCATTTTTACAGCGAAACCGGCCGGGGCATCGAAGCGTCAGTTGACGGCAAAATGCTGTTGCTGGGCAATAAAGCCTGGCTGTTGGAGAAAGGCGTAGAGGTTGAGGGTTTGTTGGCTGCGGCAGGCGATTTTTCAGGGCAAGGTAAAACGCCGGTATTTATGGCGGTCAACGGCAAAGCGGCGGCTGTATTCGGCATTGCCGACAAGCCCAGGCCTCAGGCCGTACAAGCCATTCAGCACCTGAAAAAACTCGGCGTACATACGCTGATGGTAACCGGCGACACCGAAAAAACCGCAAATTATATTGCCGCTATCGTGGGCATTGAAACGGTTATCGCCAATGCCAAGCCCGAACAAAAATTGGCCATCATTCACCAGTTTCAAAATGAAGGCAAAAAGGTCGGCATGATCGGCGACGGCATTAATGACGCACCTGCATTGGCAGCTGCCAATGTCGGCTTCGCGATCGGCACCGGCACCGACATCGCGATTGAGTCGGCCGATATGACGCTGGTGCACGGCGACATCACCAAAGTGACCGAGGCTATCCAGTTAAGCACCGATACCATCAGGATCATCAAGCAAAACCTGTTCTGGGCGTTCGGTTACAACGTCGTTGCCATTCCGGTTGCGGCGATGGGAAATCTCAACCCGATGATAGCCTCGGCCGCGATGGCTTTAAGTTCGGTTTCGGTTATTGTTAACTCATTAAGATTAAATAAAAAATAGGAACGCAATGGATCATTCAACGATGGATCATGGCATGCAGCATGTCGTTGCCGCTGCCGGCGGATTTGATTACGGTCTGGCTTTTATGGCCGGTGTACTGGGCAGCGGCCACTGTGTCGGAATGTGCGGCGCGCTGGTTTCAGGGTGTTTTATGAAACCCGGCATGTCAAAAAGTTATTTGCCGTATTTCGCTTATCAGATTGCCAGAATATTCGTGTACACCTTGGTCGGATTTGCAGCGGCCACCCTCGGCGTCGTGCTGGTTTCCAGCGGGGTGTTCGGCCAAGTTCAAAGCATCCTGCAAATGATCATCGGTGCCGTTGTGATTGTTCTCGCCCTGGGTATTTTAGGCTGGATTCCCTTTCAAGGCTCGGTAAAGCTGTTGCCGATGAATGTGTTGCGCCGGGGTTATGCCGAATCGAGAAGCAAAGGCCCCTTGCTTGGCGCAACGATTGCCGGATTGTTAAACGGCCTGATGCCGTGTCCGTTAACCTTTGCGATGGCGGTTAAAGCGACATCGGCGACGACCATTATGGAAGGCGGTTTGCTGATGTTGACGTTCGGAGCGGGCACGCTACCTACCATGCTGTTTGTCAGCGTGGCGTTCGGCAAAATGAGCGCCCAATTTAGAGGCTTGATGTTGAAGTCTGCCGCGCTGATTATGATCGCGATGGGCTGCAACACGATCTATATGGGATTATCGTTCTATGCCGCAGAAAGCTTCCAGCAACATAATTTCATCCACGATATAAAAAATGAAATCGATTCAGTTATTCTGTTTCTGCAACAAATGCTTGAATACTATACCGGCTTGATTAAAAACATTCAGGGCAGTTAAACGTAACGCGTTGATTTTGTGCGCAGAGGCATGCTGATTCAGATTCAGGCGTGTGAACACAATGTAAAAGTCTGGATTCGATCCGGCATAAATGAAATCGAATTTGGATTTATGCCGATATTATCTAAAGATCAAAAATATGAATATCTGCTTTCGGCCATTTCCTGTCTTTCAAAGGATTCTGGAATGGCCGGTTTATGTTAGAAACTGCTCATTCATAACGCGAAGCTCCGCTGGAGCGTTGGCTTAAGCTACATTCAATAATTTACTTGCTAAATTCCTGCTCACCGTAGGAGATGGCAAAGGCTTCCCATCATTTTTGATAGTTTCAACCCATTCATTCACAATCTGACAAAGCTCGGTATAAACTTGAATCTCATCATCTCCATGACAGCAAGTATCAATTATTCCGGGACAAGAACCAACAAAACATCCATCTTCATCGGACCATTCAACAATTTTGATATAGCGGTCACTTTCTTTCATTATTTTGACTCCATAATCTTTCTCTTTGTCTCGCGAATTTGATAGGGTTTAGCATCATCTGAGAGTTGCCCAGAAATAGTAATGCGGCTACCGTTTGGGTGTTCATAGTTTCTATGGCTACCTTTTTATATTCCAATTATTTGCTTTTAGACTGAAATGTCGGGCAACAAAAGGCGGTTACCCGACCTACCCGGCTCTATAAGATCGAGTATATTGCTTTGTTTATTTCTACTTCCTTGTTTGTAAAAAATCATTTCTTTACTAGTTTTACCTGCAATACCCTTTAATTCAATCAGAGGAGTAAAAGGTAAATAATTTGCGCCGATTCCTTCGCAACAAATTATTTCTCCTTTTCTGGATAATGCCCATTTAGCAAGTTCTGTGTAATTAATCAATGCACTACTGTGGCGGTAGCCCATCCCAGGCTCGCCTAAATAGGGTGGGTCAATGAACCATGTTGCTTCAATATCAGGAGCTTCCGTAAAGTCTCCGCAGATGATTTCCCAATGCTTGATTTCATGCAAATGTTTGGCAAATACTCTTCTACTAATTTCCCAGTTACGAGCAAGAACTGGCGTTACCTTAATTCTTTTGAATGCAAAAGCCATTTTGGTTGCCGCGTGAATTATATGAAGAAACTCTGTACTTCTTTCCCCTGGCTGTAGGTCAGGAAGCGACTGTATGTCTCGTTCAGTTGCTTCGTGAATAAACCATTTCCAAATGTTGGCAACCTTTTCATCCTTTTCAATCAAAATAACTTTTTTAGCTATTGAATTATGATGAAACGAATATGCCGCCGCCCCTGCAAATGGCTCTATAATGACATCATAGTTTGGTATTGGGTAGTGCTTAGCAATCTGCTTTTTTCGACCATAGTAATAGAACATGTTTATCGTTCCAGAATAATCTTTAATTTAGCTGAATATTTTTTCAGATACATTTCTTTATCAAGTAGTAAAACCCATCCGCTACCCATTTTCTTTTTTCCTGATATTTTCATGCCAGTAACTTTAGTATTTCTTCCTGTTGTCCCGCTAATTTCTCCCCAGTCGTTTTCGGTAAGATCATTTGCATAAAATACCCCAGTTATAACAGGATAATATTTACCCTCATGTAAAGTTCCTGCAAAATCAATAGTAAGACCAAGTAGACTTTTTACCTCTCTATGGTGTGCTTGCCATGTTATTCCCGTTAATTGATTTATGCGTGGAGTACCAGGTTGTAAATTACTACCTGTTGATACGTTGCCAACGGTAACTTTAATTTCAAGTCCATCTGGATAGTTTCTCAGTTGTGCTTCAGTAGCGATGTGTCCAGAAGCGGGAATAATATCAGGATGCCCTTTTTCAATAGGATTGACAATTGCACCCACTTGTTCGGCAAGGTCACCTACAAATACTGCGCCAACAATAGCACTCAATGTTTTTAGGTCGATACTTTGGTAAAGGGAAAATGGGAGTAGTTGTAATTGTTCTGCAGTTGCATTTGACGCAGTCAAGATGTCTTGCCCCGATACTTGGAATCCACATTGAATTGAAAAATTGTCTTTAACCTTATAAACAATTTCGGGTTCTTTGATGGCTTTCGGAGATAAATAAGATTCAGAAAATAATGCTGCAATAGGAACATTAAGAGCATCAGCCATGATTTTAATATTTTGAAGGCTGATATTTCTTTTACCTTGTTCAACTTGACTAACATAAGTGCGATCAAGCTTACATTCAAAAGAAAAACTCTCTTGAGAAAAGCCCTTGCTTTTTCTAAGTTCACGAATGCGTACCCCAAAAATTTTTTGTATGTAGTCGGATGTTTTCATGAAACAATTCGACCACGTTGTTGATTATGAGTCTACGGACTATAAGTCACATTACAATGAATTTCAAGAAAAAAAGCAAAGTCTAACAAGTAATTAAATGGTTTTCTCTATATCATCAAAACTGCGTCAATAGACGTTTTTGGAGGTTGCTATGTTGGCCGTTCCCGAATCACTCAGTCAGGCATTCGAAGCTCGCTCAGTTGTAGGTCGAGCAACATCTTTTCGTTGCCCGACGTTTCAGTGTTCGGGCATGGGCAAATTGATAGTCATTTCCATATTCAACCATCGAAATGTTGGGCATAAACAGCATGCCCAACCTTTTTGAAGCCTTTCCCCCATCCATCTACTTGCGCTGCAACCTCAGGGAATTAAGCACTACCGAAATGGAGCTTAACGCCATCGCACCCGACGCAATCATCGGGTTGAGTTTGCCCAGGGCCGCGACCGGAATAGCAATCGTGTTGTAACCCAACGCCCAGAACAGGTTTTGCTTGATCACGCGCAAGGTCTCGCCGCTCAATTCCATCACATCGGCGACCTTGCTGATGTCGCCGCTGACCAGAGTAAGGTCTGCGGTTTCGATAGCGACATCGGTGCCTGTGCCGATCGCAAAGCTGACATCGGCCGATGCCAGGGCGGGCGCATCATTGATACCGTCGCCGATCATGCCTACTTTATTACCCTGAGCCTGCAACTCGCGGACAATTTCGAGTTTCCGGTCCGGTTTGGCGCTTGCAATGACGGTATCGATGCCTACCTGTTCGGCAATGTAACGGGCGGTTTGTTCGGTATCGCCGGTGAGCATCATGGGCTTGAGCCCCAGCTTGCGCAGTCTTTCGATAGCTTCCCCGGCGTTCGCCCTTGGCTGGTCGGCGATGCCGAACAGCGCGGCCACTTTGCCGTCCACGCTGACATAAACCGGGGTCTTGCCTTGTTCGGCTAAGGGTAGGGCGCGTTTCGCCAGGGTTTTTAAATCAACGCCCGACTCTTCAAGCCAGGAGCGGTTGCCGATCAAAACATCGCAACCGTCCACCCTGGCATGAATGCCGTGGCCGGGGATATTGGTAAAGGCTTCGACTTTGACCGGGCTGACATGATGTTCTTGGGCATAAGCAACGATTGTTTTCGCCAGAAAATGCTCGGAGCCGGATTCGGCTGCGGCAACCAAGGTCAATATGCGTTCCTCGCTCTTTTTAGCAAGGGCAATAAAATCGGTAACCCGGGGCTTGCCCTCGGTAATGGTTCCTGTTTTATCGAACACGATCGTAGTCAGCTTCGACGCCATCTCCAGGCTTTCCCCGTTGCGGATGTAAACCCCGCGCCGCGCGGCCTGCCCGGTGCCGACCATGATCGCCATCGGCGTCGCCAAACCGAGCGAGCAGGGGCAGGCGATCAGCAGTACCGCTACGGCATTGCTGAAGGCGATTCGAAAGCCCACGCCGACCGACAACCAGGCCAGGAAGGTAAGTGACGATACCGCTATCACGGAGGGCACAAAAACAGCGGAAATACGATCCACGGTTTTTTGAATCGGTAATTTGGACGACTGGGCCTGGTCCACCATATGAATAATGTTTGCCAACACAGTATCCGTGCCGACAGCGGTGACGCGCATTTTTAGAACACCGTTGCCGTTAATGCAGCCGCCGACAAGATGGTGACCGTGCTCTTTTACAACCGGCAGACTTTCGCCGGTTATCATGGATTCGTCGACCGTCGAAAGGCCGTCAATCACGATGCCGTCAGTCGGTATTTTTTCGCCGGGGCGAATCAGCAATATGTCGTTGACGTGAACCTGATCAACGCTGATCAAGACTTTTTTATTGCCATGCATGACGGTTGCGTTTTGCGGCTGCAAATCGACCAGGGAGCGGATCGCTTCATGGGCTTTGCCTTTGGCCTTTTCCTCCAGGTAGCGGCCGATCAGGACGAAGGCTATGATCCCGGTTGCGGAATCGAAGTACTGCCCCCGTTTACCGGCCAGCAGGGACGCCACGCTATAACCGTAAGACGCACCCACACCGATCGCGATCAGGCTGTCCATGTTGGTGGCCCGTTGCCGGGCCAGTTTTACGGCTTTATCAAAGAACGGCCATCCCGCCCAGAGCACGATAGGCGTGGCGAGCAAATGCTGCGTCCAGTGCCAAAACCGGGACGTGGGCGCGGCCATGCCGATAATCATGACAGGCAGACTCAGCACGCCGGCCAAAATGGCGCGCCGCCGGGCATCGATCAGGCGTTGTTTTTCGCGCGCGATCATAATTTGGCGCTGAGCCAAACTATCAAGATTTTGCGCTTTGTAGCCCATGTTCCCGATCAACATGCAGACGTTTTCTTTGGTGGTTCGACCGGTCACCGTAGCGGTTTCTGTAGCGTAATTGACGTTCGCCGACGAAATGCGCGGATCCCGGTTCAACAGCATCTCGATTAAAAGTGCGCAGGATACGCAGCTCATCCCATCGACACTGAGGTTGAACTCCTGTTCGGCAAGATGTTCATCGCCCTCGGCAGGCATCAATTGCGTAGCGTTATTGAAAACAGTTGTGGTTTTTTTACCCAGATTCGCCAGTAACGCATCCAACAGGGGGAGCAGCTTTGCTTTCGGCAGTTTATCGGGATCGAAGTGTATGACGATGGAAGCAATATCGGGAACTGTGCGGACTTTTTCGATGCCTTCCCGCTTTTGCAGCAGGATCTCCAGAACGCATGCCCGTTCAGGATCTTTGCGCAGAATCGGAGCAATAATACGGACTCGCCGGTTCAGTGCATGAACTACTTTGCCGTGGGTTAAACTGCCGGTATCAGAAGCTTTCATTTCAGTGTCCATGATAGTGATATTTCAGAACTTTTACCGGCTATGCCTTAAGTAAAAGACTGTCAACTTTAAGGTGGCGGGATGCACGCCTCAAGGCTTAACTTTGCCTGAGCCTGTCATGAGCTTGTCGAATGGGGTGAGCGCAAAATCCGCTCATGCTTCGACAAGCTCTCAAGAAACAGCTAAATTAACGATTTAAAATCAATGATATACATTTAAAGAAAAATCATTAAATACGCCTTCAAACAGCTTGAGGCACAAGATCAAATCCCAATATTTT
>Ga0265297_10003752_pt1 | contig 26656 bp, 28 predicted proteins | sample Munlanlwell13791_FD_192502 | JGI IMG/M metagenome (GOLD analysis project Ga0265297, IMG submission 192502) | Leachate microbial communities from a municipal landfill in Southern Ontario, Canada - Leachate well 137-91 | ecosystem: Engineered > Solid waste > Landfill > Unclassified | place...
CAATATGATTAAACGCCATACCCGGCCGAATCAGCAGCTCAAGCAAGGCGGAATTGTGGAAAAGGAAAGTCCACTTGCAGTTTCGAACACAAAATTAATTTGCCCGAAGTGTGACAAGCCGACAGCTGTTGTTCGGATGGAACAAGGCGATGGTACGCGTGCACGGGTATGCAAAATCTGTAAAGCAACGATTGATTAAGGAAGCCAAGTTCAGGCGATGAAATAGGAAGATACTATTATGGCGGACAAGAAAGACAAACCCAAGGGAACGAAGACGGGAGACTCAAAAAAGGCTCCTGCAAAAACACCGAAAGCTGCAGTCAAGCCAAAAGGCAAAGAGGCTTCCAAAGTGGCTACGTATGCACCTGGATCAGGTGAGAGCGGAAAAAAAGAAAAGAAAGCTCCCGAGAAAATGCCAGTTCCCCGGCTGAAACAGCGGTACCATGACATGGCCATTCCGGCGCTTATGAAGGAGTTTCAGTATAAAAATAAAATGCAGGCGCCAAAACTGGTAAAGATCGTGGTTAATGTTGGCATGGGTGAAGCAATTACGAATGCCAAAGCGCTTGATCATGCTGCAGATGAACTGGGGAAAATCACCGGACAACGGCCGGTTATCACCCGTGCAAAAAAATCAATCGCAACATTCAAACTCAGAGAAGGAATGCCGATTGGCTGTATGGTAACGCTTCGCCGAGAGCGGATGTACGAATTTCTTGATCGTTTTATTAGTGCGGCGCTGCCGCGCATTCGCGATTTTAAAGGAGTGTCATCGAAATCTTTTGATGGGCGCGGCAACTATACCGTTGGCATCCGTGAGCAGGTGATTTTCCCTGAGATTGAAATAGATAAAGTGGATTCCATTCATGGGCTTGATATTGTTATTGTAACAACTGCACGGACGGATGAAGAAGGCCGCGCATTGCTCGGACATTTGGGCATGCCGTACCGAAAAGCATCCTGATACCGGAGATGATGGAGGAGTAATGGCAAAGAAGTCTTTGATAGCGAAGGCAACGCGACCCCCGAAGTTCAAGACTCGAAAATACAATCGATGCCCGCTATGCGGCAGACCGCGAGGGTATCTCAGAAAATTTGATATGTGCAGAATCTGTTTCAGAAACAGGGCGCTCAAGGGAGAGATTCCGGGCGTTATCAAAGCAAGCTGGTAACCAAAAGGGGTTTGAATCAATGATGACCGATCCAATAGCGGACATGCTGACACGCATCCGCAATGCCAGTAAGGCAAAACAAGAAAAAGTAGATATTCCTTCTTCGAAATTAAAAATTGAAATTGCAAAAATTCTAAAAGATGAAGGATATGTAAAAAATGTAAAACTGGTAAAGGACCGACGGCAGGGTCAGATCCGTATCTATCTGAAATATACGGACGATGATATCCCCGTTATTCAGGGTCTGAAACGGATCAGCAAGCCTGGTAGGCGAACGTATGCTGGAAGCGCTTCCATCCCGAAGGTCATGGCAGGTCTTGGTACTGCTATTCTGTCCACACCCATGGGAATTCAAACCGGGAAACAGGCAAAAAAGAATAATGTTGGTGGTGAGGTTCTTTGCCACGTATGGTAAGCATTGAATTTGTGGTCAGCAAACATTAAGGAGCAGTTTATGTCGAGGGTTGGCAAAAAACCGATTGAAATGCCGTCCGGAGTTCAGGCAAAGGTTGAGACGGGGAAGGTTACGATTCAGGGACCATTGGGAACAATCAGTCAGATTGTAAATCCAAAACTGGCCATTAAATTGGAAGACAACAAACTTGTGGTAGAACGCCCTTCTAATCAAAAGATGTATCGTGAACTGCATGGGTTGACGAGAAATCTGCTTGCCAATATGGTAGCGGGTGTCAGCAAAGGATATGAGAGGACACTTGAAATATCCGGTGTAGGATTCAAGGCAGCGGCACAAGGTGAAAATGTAATGCTTAGCCTCGGGTTTTCGCATCCGATTGTCTATCCGCTTCCCAAGGGAATCAAGGCAACGGTTGATCCCAAACAGACTCAGATCACGTTAAAAGGGATTGACAAACAATTGATTGGACAGATTGCGGCAAACTTACGAAGTCTGAAAAAACCTGAGCCATATAAAGGCAAAGGGATCAAATATAGCAACGAAGTTATTCATCGCAAGGAAGGCAAGGCAGGAAAAGGCGGGAAGTAGTCCATGTTCGCCGGGAAAAACAATATCGGCGATGAACGAATTCATTGATGGAGAACGAATGTGGGTCACAGTAAATTAAAAGCACGACAACGACGGCATACTCGGGTACGAAAAAAAGTGTATGGAACAACGGAAAAACCCAGATTGAGTGTGTTTAAAAGCCTGAGCCATATTTATGCTCAGCTTATTGATGATACAACCGGCAAAACGCTTCTTACCGCTTCGACAACGGAAAAAGGCGCAATGAACGGCTTGAAGCACGGTGGAAACAAAGAAGCCGCAAAAAAAATCGGAACTAACATTGCCGAACGTGCTTTAGAAAAGAATATCACAAAGGTGGTGTTTGATCGGGGCGGCTATCGGTATCATGGTTGTATCCAGGCGCTGGCAAATGCCGCGCGGGAAAAGGGTTTGCAGTTTTAGGATCAGATATTCATTGTGGAGGCGGCATTGGCAGAGCGATATAACAAGGAAGCAGAGGAAAGCGACGGCCTAAAAGATAAGCTGGTTTACTTAAACCGGGTTGCAAAAGTGGTTAAAGGAGGCAAGCGGTTTAATTTCAGCGCGCTGGTCGTTGTCGGCGATGGCAATGGAAAGATCGGTGTAGGGAAAGGGAAAGCAGCGGAGGCTCCGGTTGCCATAAAAAAAGCGGTCGAACGGGCCAAGAAAAGCATGATCCTTGTCTCTTTAAAAGGAGATACCATTCCTCATGAAGTTCTCGGCCGGTACGGTGCAGGCAAGGTGCTTTTGAAACCGGCCTCTGAAGGTACTGGTTTGATTGCGGGCGGAGCAAGCAGATATGTGCTCGAAGTGGTCGGAGTCAGGAACGTTCTGTGCAAATCGCTCGGATCAAGCAATCCTCACAATGTGGTCAGTGCCACGATTAACGGTTTAGTCAGATTACGGAGTGCGGAACAGATGGCAGCGCTTCGAGGAAAATCCGTAGAGGAGCTTGCATAAGCAATGGCAAAGACGAGCAAGAAAAAATTAAAAATCACGTTGATAAAAAGCGGCATTGCACGGCCAGGTACACATAAAGCCGTTTTAAAGGGATTGGGACTTGCCAAGTTGCATCATTCGGTGATCCGGGATGATTCGCCTCAAATGCGCGGCATGATCAATAAAGTCGCCCATTTGGTCCGGGTTGAAGAATCGTAATGTTCAGATATTAAATCCGAAGAATGGTTGAGAGCATATTATGAAATTAGAAGATTTAAAGCCGTCCCCAGGGGCGAAGAAAAAAGCAAAACGCGTGGGAAGAGGAGTCGGTTCAGGCTCCGGCAAAACCGCTGGCAAAGGGCATAAGGGTCAGAAAGCACGTGCAGGCGGTGTCAAGGGGCCTGGTTTTGAAGGCGGCCAGATGCCGCTTCAGCGAAGAATTCCCAAGCGAGGATTCAGTAATATTTTTCGAAAGGAATATGCCATTGTAAATCTTCAGGACCTGGCAGCACTCTCCGGTAGCGAACCCATAACCCCTGAAACACTTAAAGAACAGGGATTGGTCAAGGATATGAAGGCTGGAATTAAAGTGCTGGGAATGGGAGAAGTAAAGACAAAAATAACCATTCACGCGCATAAATTCAGTAAAAGTGCTCTCGAAAAAATTCAGACTGCTGGCGGGAAGGCCGAGGTGATCTAACTCGTGTTTACCGGATTCAAAAACATATTAAATATTCCCGAGCTCAGAAAGAGAATTGTGTTTGCCCTTTTGATGCTGGCAGTCTACCGGATCGGGGCTCATATTCCGACACCTGGGATAAAAGGTGAAGCGCTCAGCCAGTATCTGCACCAGGCTGCAGGCGGGCTGATGGGCTTCTTTGATATGTTTTCTGGCGGCGCACTTTCCCGGGTTACCATTTTTGCTCTCGGGATTATGCCGTATATTACTGCTTCGATTGTACTTCAGCTTTTGACGGTTGTGATCCCCCGATTGCAGGCGCTTGCCAAAGAAGGCGAAGCCGGTCGGAAAAAAATTACGGAATACACCCGGTACGGTACCGTGCTCATCGCGGGATTTCAATCATTCTGGATGGCTGTTGGAATTGAGAAAATGGGTGATGGCGCCTTTGTAGAGGCAACCGGATGGTCGTTCCGCATCCTTACCATGCTCACACTTACCGCTGGCACCACGTTTATCATGTGGCTTGGCGAACAGATTACCGAACGAGGAATTGGCAACGGGATATCACTCATCATTTTTGCTGGCATTGTCGCCGGTTTCCCCAGCGCGGTTGTGAACACCTATGAATTGATGAAATCCGGGGAAATTGCGTATTTCATGGTTTTTGTCATCATTATTCTGGTCGTTTTGGTTGTTGCCGCCATTATTATCATGGAGCGCGGCCAACGAAAAATCGCGATTCAATATGCGCAGCGGATGGTTGGAAGAAAGATTTACAAAGGGCAGAGCACCCATCTTCCGCTTAAGGTTAATTCAGCAGGAGTTATTCCGCCGATTTTTGCATCTTCCATTCTGTTGTTCCCGGCTACCATCGCAGGATTTGCACAGGTAGAGTGGATTAACATGATTGCTCAGCAGCTGGCTCCCGGGCAAATGCTCTACACCACAGTATATGTGGGGATGATTGTCTTTTTTGCCTATTTTTATACGGCAATCGTGTTCAATCCGGTAGATATTGCTGACAATTTAAAAAAATATGGCGGATTTATTCCCGGAATTCGCCCTGGGAAGAAAACATCCGATTATTTGTACCGTGTTCTGACCCGTATCACTCTGGGCGGGGCATTATATCTTTCGGCAGTATGCGTATTGCCTGATTTTTTTTACCGATTTTTTAATGTTCCCTTTTATTTTGGCGGCACCTCGCTTTTGATCGTTATCGGCGTGGCGCTTGATACGGTATCCCAGATTGAATCGCATTTGATTCAGAGACACTATGGAGGTTTTCTGAAAGGCGTTTCCATCAAAGGGAGACGATAAACGGGACGTGCCATGATCATTCTCAAGTCCCGTCAGGAAATCGAGAAGATCCGAAAAGCAGGTCTTGTTATTGCGGATGTTTTGAACAGTATCCGCAGCATGGTCCGAGAAGGAATAAGCACAGAATATCTCGATGCATTTGCCGAACAGTGTATTCGGAATGCAGGGGCGAAACCAGCGTTCAAAGGATACCGGGGTTACCCCAAGACGTTATGTACCTCACTCAACAATGAGGTGATTCACGGGATACCATCGAAGCATGTTGTTCTCAAACAGGGTGATATTCTGAGCATTGATGTGGGCGCTGTTGTCGATGGCTTTTACGGAGATGCGGCGATTACAGTGCCTGTTGGTACTATTACCGATGCTGCAGAACGGTTGATTCAGGTAACAGAAGAATCGTTATATAAAGCAATAGAGCAGGCGAAGCCCGGCAATCATTTATATGACATTTCGCATGCAGTTCAGCAGCATGTGGAAATAAACGGTTACTCAATTGTGCGGGAATATGTCGGTCACGGAATCGGGAGAAATCTTCATGAAGATCCTCAACTCCCCAATTTCGGTGAACCCGGAAAAGGGTTCCTTTTGAAACCCGGCATGGTGCTGGCAATTGAGCCGATGGTAAACGCTGGCGGATGCGAAACGCTTTTAAAATCTGATTTATGGACAGCGGTCACTGCCGATGGAAGCTTATCTGCCCATTTCGAGCATACGGTTGCCATCCTGAATGACGGTCCTTGGATACTTACCAAAAAGTAAGTTGGTAAATTCGAAAACGAGCTGAAACGATATCATGGCTAAAGAAGATTGCATAGAAGTTCAAGGTACCGTGCTGGAAACACTTCCTAATGCCATGTTTCGGGTGGAAATGGAAAACGGTCATAAAATACTGGCCCATATATCAGGAAAGATGCGGATGCATTTTATTAAAATTCTGCCTGGCGACAAGGTGACGGTTGAACTTACGCCGTATGATCTGACCCGCGGCAGAATAACGTATCGGTTCAAATGAGAAATGCAGTTGCGAAACTGCATTGTGAAAAAAATTGGAAAGAATGGAAGTTATAACCATGAAAGTACGCTCATCAGTTCGTAAAATTTGTCCTAAATGCTCCGTAATCAGGAGAAAGGGCATTGTTCGCGTAATCTGCAAAAACGCCCGACATAAACAGCGTCAAGGCTAAGAGTATTTTTTTAGCGTAAAGCATCATGTGCGGAATTTTGGATTTGCTTTTATATGAGGAGGACCTGTGGCACGGATTGCCGGAGTAGACTTACCTAAAGATAAAAAAATTGAAACTGCGCTTACGTATATTTTCGGAATCGGTCCTGCATCGGCCAAAAAAATCCTTGCGGAAGCGGATATTGATCCTAAAACGAAAAGCGGGAATCTTACCGAATCTGACATTGTGAAAATTCGTACCATTCTCGATCGTGAATATACGGTGGAGGGTGATCTACGCCGCGATATTACGATGCATATTAAACGATTGATGGATACCGGCAGCTACCGGGGGTTAAGACACCGGAGAGGCTTGCCGGCGCGTGGTCAACGGACTAAAACAAATGCCCGGACAAGAAAAGGGCCTAAAAAATCAGCAATGTCAGGGCGTGGTAAAAAGAAGGGACTTGCGAAAAAGTAGGAACGAATGTCCCGGCAGAAGTGAAGCCGGACCGCATGCACGGGAGATACAATGGCAAAAAAGGGTAAAGAAAGAAAAAACATAGCAAACGGTGTTGCGCATATTCATGCCTCGTTCAATAATACCATTGTGACGATTACGGATACAGCCGGAAATGTTCTTAGCTGGTCAAGCTCAGGGAACAAGGGATTTAAAGGATCGAGAAAGAGCACGCCGTTTGCCTCACAGCTTGCCGCAGAGGCAGCAGCCAAAAAAGCGATGGAACACGGCATGAGGCAAGTTGAAGTGTTTGTCAAAGGGCCGGGAACCGGAAGAGAATCCGCGATCAGATCGATCCAGGCAGCGGGTCTGGAAATTGTTGCGATCAAGGATGTCACCCCTATTCCTCACAATGGATGCAGGCCACCGAAACGAAGACGGGTGTAATGTGGGTACCGCATAGCCGTATGCTTCATATATGCAATGAGATTTTTTAAAAGACAGTACAAAGTCACACGTAGGAGGAATCATTGGCACGGTATATTGGATCAGTCTGTAAGCTCTGCAGAAGAGAGGGAATGAAGCTTTTTTTAAAAGCTGATCGTTGCTATACGGACAAGTGCGCCGTTAGCCGCAGGACCTATCCCCCGGGACAGCACGGCCAGGCCCGGATTAAACAATCTGAATACAGTTTGCAGCTTCGGGAAAAGCAGAAAATTCGGCGAGTATATGGTGTCCTGGAAAGCCAGTTCCGCGGCTATTTTGAGAAAGCCGAGCGCATGAAAGGCATTACCGGCGATAATCTGCTGCAACTTTTGGAACGACGGCTTGATAATGCAGTTCAGCGCATGGGTTTTGGCGGATCAAAAAAAGAGGCGCGTCAGCTTATTCGTCATGGCCACTTTCTGGTCAATGGGAAAAAAGTCAATATCCCATCCTTCATCTTGAAGGCAGGAGATGTGATTGAACTGCGTGAAAAAAGCAGATCGATTGCCCATATCCAGCAGTCACTTGCGTCCGTGGAAAAACGCGGATTTCCAACCTGGCTGGAAATTGACAAGACACAGTTTCGCGGGAAAGTGCTCGCCTTGCCGACTCGCGATGAATGTACCTTGCCGACAGTACAAGAACAGCTTGTCGTTGAACTTTACTCAAAATAAGCAAGTATATCTGTACCTGGATGCAGGTCGGCATCATAATTTTGTTGGTTGTGAGATTACTGCTATTCACTCCGCTACGGAGGCACCATGCTGAAAAAAATTAAAGATTTTCAAATGCCTAAAAAGCTTCAATATGATCCGAAAAAAATATCCGATAGCTACGGGAAATTTACCGCAGAACCATTGGAACGAGGGTTTGGCACCACGCTTGGCAATTCATTGCGAAGAGTACTGCTGTCTTCCCTGGAAGGATCGGCAATTACTTCGATAAAAATTATTGGAGTGCAGCACGAATTTTCAAGTATTCCAGGCGTTGTTGAGGATACGACGGACCTCATTTTGAATTTGAAAGAGATTCGGCTTAAACTGCATACGGATAAACCAAAAACGCTTACCTTGAAGGCAAAAGGCCCAGGAGAAGTAACTGCAAGAGATATTGAGGCTGATGCTGAAGTGGAGATTTTAAATCCGGACCTGCACCTTGGAACCATTGACAAGAACGGAAAGCTTGAAATAGAAATGCGTGCACGTCGCGGTCGCGGCTACGTCTCGTCCGAAAAAAACAAGGAATCAGGCCAGAGTATCGGGGTTATTCCGATCGATTCCATTTTTTCACCCATTCGGAAGGTCAATTTTAAGGTTGAAAATGCCCGGGTAGGACAGGAAACGGAATTCGACAAGCTTGTTCTCGAAGTCTGGACCGACGGCAGTATTCGTCCTGATGATGCCATTGCGCATGCTGCAAAACTCTTGAAGGATCATCTTTCCATCTTCATTCATTTGCCAGAAGAAGAGGAAGAACTGCCTGCAGCTGAAGAAGAAACGAAAAAAACACCAATTTTCAACGAAAATCTGCTCCGCAGTGTCAATGAGCTTGAGCTTTCCGTACGCGCGGCGAACTGCCTCAAAAATGCGGGAATTGAAACCATCGCTGAAATGGTTCAAAAGACAGAAAGCGAGATGCTGAAGACAAAAAATTTTGGAAGAAAGTCTTTGAATGAAATCAAGGAAATTCTTTCAGAAATGGGTCTCAGCCTTGGCATGAAGGTTGATGACAAGATCGTGGGAGAAGCACGGCGGCTGTTGGCGGAAAGACCAAGCGAATCTTAAACAATAATTCAAAGGCAAGGAATTTAAAATGAGACATGGTTGTGCAGGAAGACAATTCGGCCGAGATTCAGGGCATCGAAAAGCATTGCTCAGGATGCTGGTATGCGCACTGATTAAAAATGAAAAAATTGAAACGACGACGGCCAAGGCAAAAGAGATCAGGTCGCTTGCGGAAAAAATGATTACGCTTGCAAAACGCGGTGATTTACATGCACGACGGCAAGCACTGAGTTTTATGCATGATGAAACCGTGGTGGCGAGTTTATTTTCAGACATAGGGCCTCGTTTTGCATCCCGCATGGGAGGATACACCCGCATTGTACCTACTCGAAACCGCCCGGGAGATGCGGCACCCATGGCAGTCATTGAACTGGTTGAACGCCAAAAAAAAGCATCTGAGCCCAAAAAAGAAGAAAAAAGCAAACCTGAGAAAAAAACCTCAGAATAAAAAAACATCAGGCATTCTGTTTGAGAAAAGGCAGGAGAGCATCCCTGCCTTTTTTATTGGTATCAGCAAGTCATTCTCCATTTTTTAAACCTGCCTTTTTATAGTTCTTCTCATTCTCATCACATCATACTGATCGCTTGTGATAGAATTACATTAAGACGAAAATGAGTCTCCTGTATTTTTTTGTACGATGACCAAATACGTCTGAGAAGGAACACCTATGACGGATGAAAAAATTTTAATTGTCGATGATGAAGACATGATCAGAACGCTGTGCGCCCAGATCCTTTCTGACAGAGGATATGAGGTGCATACTGCCTCGAACGGAATTACAGCACTTGAAGAACTCCGTAAATCGCCTGTCGATTTGATCGTTACGGACATAAAAATGCCGGGAATGGACGGATTGGATTTGCTTGAAAGGGTTCGGGCAGAAGGTCATGACAGTGTTGTCATATTTATTACCGGTTACGGCACGATTGATACTGCTGTTGAATCCTTGATGCGGGGCGTGGATGGTTTTGTTCTCAAACCGTTTACTGAAAAACAACTGATTACGTCGGTGGAACGGGCAATCAAACGAAGCAGGATGGAAAAAGAAAATATCAGGCTCAAGGCGCTTATACCGCTTTTTGAAATCAGCAAACTGCTGGTCCCCGAGCTTGATCTTGGCGCGATTTTTACCATGATTACGAACATTGTCGTTCAAGAGTTTTCTGCAGATAGAGTTTCGCTTATGCTGCTGAATGAAACAACTGGAATTCTTGAAATTCGCGCTTCCCATGGATTTTCCTCCCCTGACGTTCCTCTAGCAAAAAAGCCAGGAGAGGGCATCTCAGAATTCGTGTTTCTCCACCGAACGCCTGTTCTCATTTCCCCTGAAAACATCCAGGATACTGAAATAACCGCTCGCTTGAATAAAAATGATCCGGCCCGCTCAAGCATGTCCGTTCCTTTGAGCGGAAAAAACAGCGTCTTCGGCGTGCTGAATATCACCAGAATTTCAGGAAGGGCCTTTACCACCAGCGATCTGCAGGTAGCTTCCATTCTTGCAACACAGGTAGCAGCTGCTCTTGAAAATGCCACTCTCTTTCGTCACCTCCAGGATCATTATGTCCGGACTGTGCAGGCGCTTGTTGCTGCAGTTGAAGCAAAAGACCCCTATACTTGCCTGCATTCAATAAATGTGGCAACCTATGCAGTTGAAATTGGCCGCGATATAGGGCTGAATAAGTCACAACTCGAAGAAATAAGAATCGCGGCAATGCTTCATGATATCGGGAAAATTGGGGTCAGCGATGTAATTATTTCGAAGCCGGAACGGCTCAGTTACGAAGAGTTTAATGTCATGAAAGATCATTCGGAGCATGGCATCAGAATACTGGATCCGATTGGTTTTCCGCCGGAAATCCTGCAGGCAATTCATCAGCACCATGAACGGTATGATGGAAAGGGCTATCCCTATGGTCTCGCCGGTGAAGAAATATCATTGGGTGCCCGTATTCTGAATATTGCAGATGCCATTGATGCCATGATCTCCCGGCGACCGTACCATGAAACGATTTCCAATCAGGAGGTGTTGCAGGAACTCGAGCGAGAGGCAGGAAAACAGTTTGATCCTCGTATTGCTGAATCTGCAAGGCGACTGATACAACAAGGACAGCTAAAGCCCGTTTCGTACTGTATGCCTGCAGGCGCGAAGGAAGATGCAGGGAAAAAATGAAAGTAAGAATGTAACGGGCTCAGTAGAAACAGATAGTGATGACAACGGACTCTTAAGTGCAGTGTTGCGGATGCGCGTAATCAGAGGACTTGAAAATTTGGCCTGTAAAAAAAAGAAGCAGAAGAAAAAGAACGGAAAAACTCATAACATTAAAAATAAAATTTATCTTCAAGAAGATATTTGCAAAAGCAATAAGAGACAAACCAGTGGCGAGGAACCAGCTCTCCATTCGATGAGTTCGAAAGGCTTCTCTTCCGATCAATCCAGACGCTCCCAGACAAAGAATACCGATTCCTGTAAGAATGACAAATCCTGCATATTCCTCATATATAAAAAATCCTGAAAGTTGGAGCAATATTCCTGATACAACCATAAAGAGAATAATAACCTTTGATGGTACTGAAGCATTCAGGCAGATTGCTGAAAAAAGCACCCCTGTTTCGAATAGCATTATTCCAACTGAAAAAAAAGGATTTTGCATGGGATATAAGATTGCAAGAAGTGCCATGCCTGAAGCCTGCATTAGAAAGCCTATGCGATAACAAAAGCCAGTTCCAAAAGTGCCATTTCGTTTGACAGGTATTATTTGCATAAACAAATTTATATCATAAGAACTGGTTTGCCGCAAATTTTTTTCTAGGGAACACTTTTTTAATAATTTCTCCAAATCATTGAATAATAATATAAAAAAACAAAATAATGCATTTTCTGCAATTAATTGCATACCCATAAAATACCCATATAGGGTGATTTACTTTAATATTATTGTATGGTAATAAAAGCAGTCACAATAAAACCGGCTAAATAACGAAGGTGGAACTATTACGTTTCAGGTGTCATAAGGCGGCAGTCTCTCTTAATGTTGCTGAGACGCGGGAAGAATAGAGGACGTGATAACGTTGATGAATGAAATGATACTTAACGATAATAATGAGGAAATGAGTGGAAAGAAAGGATGTTATGAACCATATTCTCATTGTAGGCAATAGTCGGACGATTCTGGATGCGCTTTCTTCATTTCTGGGATTTCGATTTCGAGAGTATTCAATTGTGGCTGCAGAAGATGAACAGCAGGCGATTCGGATGCTTGAAACCTATCAGATGAATCTCATTCTTGTAGACATTGATATGCCGCAAGTAACGGAAGGTTCATTTATTCTCTCCGCAAAAAAGAAATATCCAACTGTTCCGGTGATTATCATGATCGGCTCACTGATGCGGGATCTGCCAGCAATCACGGAAAAAATGAATCGGATTTATAGTATTCAGAAACCTTTTCGATTTGATGACCTTGCCCTGATGATAACCGAGTTACTTGCCACCGGGAAAAGTCCTGATCATCGGGAGCACCGATTTACTGTCTTTCCTGCCCCTGGGCATGGTTGCACTGATCCCGGATTGCAAAAGCACTCAAACACGTAACGCCGTCGCACGGTTACAAATTTTCGAAAAAATTTTTGAGCGATGTCCGCTCATCGGTAATCGCGCAGGAAGGGAGAGACTTCAAAAACCACGCTCCATATCTTTTCGTAATGATGCGGGAATCGAGAACAACAACCGCTCCTCGATCACTTTTTGATCGAATAAGTCTTCCAAATCCCTGCCGAAACAGCAACGTTGCCTGAGGAACCTGAAATTCAAAAAAAGGATTTTTCAATCGTTCCATCCGTGCCTCAATGACCGGCTCGTCAGGTGCCGCAAACGGCAATTTAGCAATTACAACGCACTGGAGTGCTTCCCCCGGAATGTCGATGCCCTGCCAGAAAGAAGCTGTTCCCATCAGTATCGCATGAGACACGCATTTAAACTGCTCGACCAAACGATAAGCCGGCATTTCTCCCTGACACAAAAAGACAAGATCGCTCAGTTCCTTTCTTAGAGTTTCAGAACTTTTTCGCAATTGGCCGTAACTGGTGAACAGCACAAGCGTTCTTCCCCGGGTAATAGATAAAACTGATTTCAATTCTTTATCAAATTTTTCCTGATATCCTTCGGATTTCAATTCATCAAGCTCACGAGCAATATACAGCAGCGCTTGTTTCTTATAATTATACGGGGAGTCAAGCAACAGTTCGTCAGATTCGTCCAGGCCAATCCTTTTTTTCATAAAGGCAAAGGTCCCTCCTGACGAAAGAGTCGCTGATGTTAATACGACGGTATCCGTTTTCGTGAATACATTTTCACGGAGGAGCTGTGCAACCTCAATAGGCGATGCAACCAGTCTGCAGCGCGAGTTTTCTCGCTCCGCCCAATACACGACGTCTTCCGCGCTTTGTTCAAGATTTACCCGAACGGCTGCAGCGAGCGCTTTCGCCCGGAGAGAAAAAGCTTTTACTTCAAAGTCTTCTTCAGGCGTGTCTACCTCAAGCGCCTGTAAGGCATCGCTCAGTTCAAGCAGCGGCTCACTTAAACAATCCGGAGTTATTGCACGCTTTCTTATCCGAATGGCAGACTCTTCCTTCAGAAGAGACTGTAAAGAAAAAAAGAAATTCTCCCCTGCAATTCTCAGGTTGTCGATCATCCCGCGTATGTACAGAATGTCACTGTCTTGAAGCGCGAGGCGTGTGAGCAGGCCTTTTCGTGTTCGCTGGTTTACGAGCGCATCGAGAAAAAAGCGAAACGAAGTATTACTTATCTCAATGCCAAGATGATTTGTTGCAACGTCTTCGATTCTGTGTGCTTCATCGAAAATTACTGCCTGATAACTGGGAAGAATATTCCCCCCCGTTGCCAGATGTGCAAAAAAAAGATGATGATTGGCAATGAGAATATGCGCCTGGTGTTCGGCTGCCCGTGCTTTCTGATACCAACAATCTTTGTTAAATGCGCATTCTTTGCCAAAGCACAAGTCCTGTTGTCGGCAGCTCTTGATCCAAAGCCCTGACGAAGGCTCAAAATCGAGATCATTTCTGAGACCTGTTTTTGTACGCGTTGACCAAACAAACAAGCGCTGCAATCCTTCTCGTTCTGACTGTTCATACAAATCCGCTATTCTGACTTGATCGAATCTCCGGAGGCAAAGATAATTTTCTCCTCCCATGCACAAAGCAAAACGAAAATCGCCCAGTACCTGTTTCAGGAAGGGGAGTTCCTTTTCGACTAGCTGCTGCTGCAGTGCCTTGGTATAGGTTGCGACGACAATTCGCGCATTGCTATCCCGAGCCCAGAGGATTCCCGGAAGAAGGTAAGCAAGGCTTTTTCCGATGCCGGTACCTGCTTCCACGAGAAGATGTGTTTGTGTTGTCAGCGCATGATAAACGGCTTCAGCCATGGTGTTCTGCTCACCCCGATGTTCGTACGTTTCCATGCTTTTGCTCAGAGGGCCTGCATCACTGAAATAATCACGAATATTCATATGAGGCGGTAGATTACCATGCGCTTGACGAGAAAGCAAATTGAACATCGAGAATCCTGTTTTTTCTGGTTTTTTGCCCCTTTTTCTTGCACTAATGTTTTTCTTATGTTAGTATTGCAGCCATTATGCGGTGCTTTCTCTCGTTTGTTTTTCTCGCTTTTTTCCTCGGAAATACGCCTGTATTTCCCGATGAAAAAGGAATGACTATCAAAGGAATACGCTCTTTCTCGTATGCATCGTTTACCCGCATTGTATTCGAAATGCATGCAGCCGCTCCCTATGTTATTACCAAGACGCCAGACGGGAAAAAACTCATCTTTGGGGCGTATAACATGCCTCTTGTGGTTCCTGAAAAGATTCCGGTTGTTCGGGATGGAGTCGTAGGCAGCGTGGAATTGCATCAAGATGCGGGAAAAAACAGCATCGTTATCACCCTTGATTCAGATGCAGGAGAAGTGAAGGATTTTGTTCTGCGTTCGCCTGACCGAATCGTGATCGATATCATGCGTAAGTCAGCAGGAAATGTGTTGCCTTCTCTCCGTGATGTGTTGACGGTAGTCCTTGATTCCGGACATGGCGGCAAAGACGGTGGGATAACAACCAGCCAAGGAACCGAAAAGGTCTTCACACTCGACGTGGGGTTGCGGATAAAAAAAATACTTCAGAAAAAAAGCGGTTTTAAAGTGATCCTCACCCGTGAAAAAGACCAGACTCTTTCCTGGGATGAACGAGCCTCAGCAGGAAATGCGGCAAAAGGCTCTCTCTGGATAAGCATTCACGGGGCAGGAAGCGGAATGCCGCAGGTCTATGCGCTCGACATCTCTGATGACCCATCTCCCTCAGTGCCGGCTGCAAAGACCGATTTTCTGGAATTTGAATCCGGAAAAGAACAACAACAGATGCTGTGGGGAAAACAGCAGGCGGCGCATATTCGAGAAAGTATGCGATTAGGACGAAGCGTTGCAAATCAGCTGGGCGGCAGTGCAACCGAGCCGGTGCCTGGTCCGATTGGTATCCTGAAGGTTGTTGATGCGCCCGCTGTTCTGGTTGAATGCGCTATCACGAAAAACGTGCAGGCGATTGCCGAAGGCATTGCCCAAGGAATTGAACGATATGCGAGAGAGACTCGATAGGGTGGTTCATGACCGGCTCATGCTGGCTGCTGGAATCGTGATTATTACGATTGCCGTAGCAGCTGGAGGCTATCTTGGATGGCGTATGAGTACTCCCTCTGCTCTGGACGACACCTCTTCCTTTAGAGAATCCCAATCTCAGGATATCCGCTCACGCCCTCTGCTTGCTCATGATGAACCGCTCACGGTTACTATATGGTATCCTCACGACGCTACGCTTGCTACAGGACCATTGACCGTAAAACGTCAAACAGACACTAGAAGTCAGGCACGTGAAACCATCCTTGGTTTTCTGGCTGATGAACGAATTGCGCAGGCAGCGATTCTCAAGGATATCCGACTGCAGGAATTGTATCTTGACGTATCCGGTACAGCATATCTGGATATTGCCACGGTACAAAACAAAGACTGTATTGGATCAGTGAGAGAGGAACTTTCTGCGGTATATGCCCTGGTCAATACCGTCATCATGAATTTTGAGGATATCAAGCAGGTGTCTTTTCTTATAAACGGCAAAGAGTCCAAGACGCTTGCAGGACATCTCGATTTGACAAAAAAATTTGGAAAGCGACCGGATTTTATTCATCACTCACAATGACAGATCAAAACGATTGGAACTTAATCCCCGCGACATGGAATCCCCGGCTTCTGCCGGAGGGGCTCCCCGGAGAACAGAATATCGTTTATCTTCCGCAGCTCATTGCTGAAAGTAAGAACATGTGTTCATGAGGTGATACGTTGAAAAAAGAATGCGCCCATACCAGAAAAATGCTTCCTAAATATTTGCATGGTCACCTCTTCAAACTGGAGCAGCTCAGGATCGAGCGGCATCTGCGGGCATGTGTTGTTTGCCATTCCCAGTACGAAACGTTAAAGCGGGCTGATGAAACCAGGAGATTTCTGAAGGACATTACGCCTCCGGAAAGCGTTATCCAGCGGGTTAAGGAAGGCGTGACCTCGCTCAGTAAACTAAAAAAAATAGTGTATCGTCCACTCTGGATACTTGCCATTTTGATTGCGATTGCAGCTGGCTACTACTTTCTTGTCCAACCCCGTGAGCTAGACATTGAACTGGAAAAAATCGCACAACAAGCCGTTCCTGTTGCAGAGCCGGTGGCTTCTCCTGAGCCTCCTCGAACCAAGACGGTCACTCCCCCTTTGGCATCGGCACCGGTCGCTGTCCAGCCTTCCAGAATTGAGACAGATGCACTCATGATTACCATCATTACCGAAGGGTCAGCAGGCGTCCGTCGTATTAATGAGGTCATGCGAGGACATGGTCATCTTCGGAAATTCAAATTTACCGATATGGTGCGAGAAATTTCGGGAAATCTTACGGCGAAAGAGTTGGTTACTTTTTTCAACAGAATAGAAGCTGTTGCAAAAATCGATTACGATAAAAAACGATTAGAATCATTTTCGAGCGCATATCAGATTCCCTTTATAATAACGCTCAAGGTGGTTGCTCCTCCTCCGGGGAAAAAGGCGGATGTTCAGCAGCCTGAGCCTGCAAAGAAATCTTCAGAAGATGTTGCGCCGTCGTCTCTTCCATCGGCAACTGCTCCGTCTTCTTCGGGAGCACGGTAACCGTTAGGGGAACAGTGATGCACGATGTGATTGGATGAAAGGAACCTCTCTGATGTCGCTTTCCAGGTCGTATCAGGAGACCATCGACTATTTGTATGGCCTTCAGAAGCATGGGATAAAGCTTGCCTTGTCGACGAGTACCCGGCTGATGAATTGCCTTGGGAATCCGCATTTAAAATTCCGATCAATCCACATTGCCGGTACGAATGGTAAAGGTTCCACGGCAGCATTTCTGGCACAGATACTTCACGAGGAGGGATATCGAGTTGGATTATATACGTCTCCTCATTTAATCAGTTTTACGGAAAGAATCAGAATTAATGGGATTCCCATTGATGAAGCAACTCTGATCAGGCTGGTTGGTCAAATTCAGGATAGTTGCTCTTCGGAATCATCATCTGGTTCTGAATCTTTTCAGCCTACTTTTTTCGAAGTCACGACTGCTCTTGCATTCACGTACTTCGCAGAAAAACAGGTTGATATCGCTGTTGTGGAAGTTGGAATGGGCGGTCGGCTGGATGCAACCAATGTAATCACGCCGCTTGTGTCAATCATAACTACGATTGCTCTGGAGCATCAGGAGTTTTTGGGCGAGACGCTGAAAAAAATAGCGCGTGAAAAGGCTGGGATCATTAAATCTGGAATCCCTGTGGTCATCGGGGCAGTCCCGCCGGAGGCTGCAAAAGTCCTGGAACAGGAAGCAGCAGCACGAAACGCGCCTGTAGTGCGGCTGTATGACGCTGTGCAACCGCTTTTTCCTTGTCCAGAAAACAGACAGCTTTTTACTTATAACGGACGTTCCTGTACCTATCCAATGCTCCGTGTAACCATGCTTGGCAGGCATCAAGTGGAAAACGCGTGTCTTGCGCTTGCAGCTTTGGAATGCATGCAGCAGGCAGGAATTGTGGTTCATGAAAAAGCCGTCAGGCAGGGGCTTGAGCGGACTCTGTGGGAAGGCCGCATGGAACGTGTCAGCCAGACACCGGACATATATCTCGATGGTGCGCATAATCCCGCGGGAGCAAAACGACTTGCGGAAACGCTTCGAGATTTAAAATCATCCTATCAACGAATTTTTTTAATCATCGGAGTGCTCAAGGACAAGGATTATCAAGGAATCATATCGGAACTTCTGCCTCTGGTTGATCATGTAATCGCGACTCAACTGCAGAACACCCGTGCGCTCGATGTAGAGGTTCTGAAAACCGCAATCAGAACAGTGCATGCTTCAGTGGAAGCAACAGCAACGGTGGAAGACGCTCTTGAACGTGTAAGGATGCTTTCTGATTCGCGTGATATGATCTTAATTACGGGTTCGCTCTACGGAGTCGGCAATGCCCGGGCACTATTTGTAGACAGTACAATCGGAGCTGAAGTACATTTGCAATGAACGAACAGGATGATTTCTCTCGGATAGGGAAAGGCAGTCATTGAAATGAGACTTAAGATGCCTACGGTTGTTATGATTATTTTTTTTGGAATTTTTGGATTGGCTTGCAATACATTTGCAGAAACAATCCCCATTCCAAAAAACACTCCTGTCAAGATTACTGCCGACCGGCTTGATTATGATCGAGCAACCGAGATCTATGTTGCATCAGGCAACGTTCGGATCGAGCAGCAAGGTATTCAGCTGGAAGCGGATTCTGTTGTTTTAAACAATCAGACTGGTGATGCAGTTGCGGAAGGAAATGTCATTCTTCAGGACAAGGGAGACGTGACGCGCGCAGACCGCTTGAAGATTAATATTGCCACGCGTGCAGGTGTTATTTACCATGGCGACATTTTTCTAAAAAAAGACAATTTGCATGTAAAAGGCGATCTTATCGAACGTCGTTCAGAAACAAATTATCACGTTGAGCAGGGCATTCTCACAACCTGTGATGAGGATGAGTGGTTTATAGAAGCGCGGGAATTGAATGTCGACCTGGACCGGTATGCAACTGCCAAAGGGGTATCCTTTAATATTTTAGATGTTCCTGTATTCTATACCCCCTATTTTCTTTTTCCGGTCAAACGGCAGACCGGATTTTTGATTCCCGAGATCGGAAACAGCAGCCTTGACGGGCCGAGTGTTCATAGTGCATTTTTCTGGGCAATTTCAGACTATCGGGACATGACGGTTTATTCGGATTTCCGCGCAAAAACAGGCCATGGAACAGGACTTGAGTATCGCTATAATAATTCGAATGAATCTTCAGGCAAGGTATTCGGAAAATTCTGGAACATGTTCAGGACCAAGGAAGTTCGTCAGAGCCGTTTTGCGCATGAAACAAGCGAATCTCGGTGGGAGCTGCAAATCCAACATAAGGAAGAGTTTGCTGAAGATCTTTCAGGGCGTGTTGACATCAATCTTGTAAGTGATGAGAACTACTATTTTGACTTGGACAAGCAGCTTGAAACGAAGTCAAAACCCTATCTTGATTCCAATGCTTTTTACGTGGAACGATGGAACACCGCCGCATTATATGTCCTGGGAAACTATACGACAGACCTTACCCGATCAAACTCAAATACCATTCAGAAACTTCCTGAAATCAAATATACGCTGTATCACGATCAGCTGCTCGGTCCCATCTACGTAAATTTCGACGGTTCTGCGGTAAACTTTCTCCGGCAAAAAGGAGATGGATGGCGTCGGGTCGATCTCAATCCGCAAATTTCAAGCTCATTTGGAACGAATGGTTTGAATTTTGCTCCTCGTGCAGGAGTGCGGGGGACATTTTACGATCGAAGCGGTCCTGATGCATCCGTTTCAGAACCGGTCAACCGTACGTACGTTTACGCCGGAGCTGATCTGAATGCCAGAATTTCCCGGATATACGGTACTGATCAGGATGAGGGAATCGGGAAAACAAGACATTCAATTGAACCCACGATATCTTACAGCTATTTATCTCATTTTGGGAGATCAAAGATTCCGCAGGTGGATCTGGTAGACTCGGTTATTTCATTGAACACCGTGACCGTTTCAATTATCAATCGGTTCAGTGCGCATTACAAAGCATCAAAAGAGTCTCCTCAGAAAACATTTGATATGGTCGTATTTAAACTTTCACAGGGGTATAACCTTACCGGAGTTGAAACAACCAGTCCTACTATGGCAAACCATTATTCGAATGTTCAGGCAGATTTATCTCTTCAAGCGCCCGAGCACTTTTCTCTCACCGCAAACGGAACCTATAATCCTGATACCGGGTACCTTTCTTCCCGATCGGTGACTGCAGGTTTTGATTCAAAATCCTTGCTTTTAAACCTTACGTATCAGTCTGCACGTGATTCTGAGTCTCCTTCTGAATACGTGATTGGCGGAGGAACCATCAAGGTAGGCAAGTGGGAATTCAGTGCTCAGACATGGTATGATCTTTTTAAGAAGAGTTCAACGCAACAGGAATTTTCCGTATTCTATAAAGCTCAATGCTGGGGGATCAAAGCAGCGTTTACGCATAATCAGGGTGAATCACGCATTACAGCAATGTTCGATCTTAAGGGTCTGGGCGGTTTCGGCAAATAACAATCGAGGAAATCATGCAGAATGAAATTATCATATTGATAACTGCATCCACTATGGAGGAAGCGGAGGTAATAAGCAGAACCCTTGTGAATGAGCATCTGGCCGCATGCGTTACCATGATACCTGCTGTTCACTCGCTTTTTTTCTGGGAAGGAAAGACACAGGAATCCTCGGAAGTGCTGCTCATTGCAAAAAGCAGACTTTCCTGTCTGGAAAGATGCGAAACACGTGTAAAAGAACTTCATTCCTATTCCGTGCCTGAAATTATAGCCCTTCCTATTATTGGCGGCTCAAAGGAATACCTTGCCTGGCTTCGTCAGTCGGTTTCTGATATCTGAAAGTAATCGGTGTTTCGCCAACGTCTTCTTTTCTAAAAGATATAATAAATTTATGCTGGTTTTTTCTCTTTTTTAGGAAAGGAAGTAACCTATTGAAAGAAAAGACATTCTGGTCAAAAAAAGAAAGAAAAGCTTGACAGTGACTCTTCTTTTATGCTAACGTTACTGTGCTGTGCTTTCTCTGGAGGATTCTGAATGCGGAAACCCAAAAGAATTAAGAAAAAAGAATATTTTACGTTTATGTTTCTTCCAGGCCCCAATAAAAGGGTTCGAACACTCAGCATTTCAAAATCCGCGTTGAAAACTGCATTTCTTTGCTGTATTGGTGTTGTCCTCTTCTCTTCCTATCTGCTTTATGAATATAATGATGTCAAAGACAAAGTCTGGGAGTTACAGACCGTTCGAGAAGAACTTATGCAACAAAAAGCACAGGTTCAGAGTTTCGCGTTGAACCTTTTGGATTACAAACGCCAAATGTTTTTGCTTCGCGACCTCGACACGAAACTTCGACGTGCAGTAAGCCTTGGGCCCCGAGATAAAGCTCAGCAGGTCCTCGGCATCGGAGGTCCGGATGAATTGGGTCTCAGAAACGTGACAACCTTGGGAGAGAAAAAACAGGAAGAAGTCCTGAAAGAAATGCACTATGAATTAACGCAGCTAAAAGGAGCGGCGTCAAAACAGGAAACAAGTCTTCAGATGTTGATTGAATACTTTGAAGATAAACGGTCATTGTATGCGTCTACACCGTCTGTTTGGCCTGTTCGAGGATGGGTCACTTCTCCGTTCGGGAGCAGAACATCTCCATTCAGTGGAATCCTTAAATTTCATGAAGGGATTGATATCGCCGCACAAACAGGAACTCCGGTCATGTCTCCGGCTGACGGCCTCGTTGTGAAGGCTGGATTCAGCAGTGGGTATGGAAATCTCGTTGAAATCAGCCATGGCTACGGTATTAAAACCATCTATGCGCATAATTCCCGGATCAATGTAAAAGAAGGTCAGCGAGTTAAGCGGGGAGATGTCATTTCGTATGTCGGCGATTCCGGTTCAAGCACGGGGCCTCATCTTCATTATGAAGTTCGAATTAATGGTCTTGCCGTAAATCCAGTTCGTTATATGAATTAAGGCCAAATTGTTGAATCACTAACAGATATCGGATTTTCCCGATCTCTTTCCTTATAAAACCGAATTTGTTTTTCCATATACTCGGCTGTCTCTGGTGAAAACCAAGGAGGAAACCAGGATGTCTATGGGAAAAGTGAAATGGTTCAATGAATCAAAAGGATATGGATTTATCGAACCTGATGGCGGCGGACGTGATGTATTCGTCCACTTTTCGGCAATTCAGGGCGATGGATACAAAACACTGTCAGAAGGCCAGACCGTTGAGTTCGAGATAATTCAGGGAGAAAAAGGACCGCAGGCATCGAATGTTCAGAAGGCTTTATAAGTCTATTATATCTTACATGGAAAACCCCGAATGCTGTTTTTCGGGGTTTTATTTTTTATGTGTCTTCTCAAGCGTGCGAACTCATGCAACAGTCCTCTTTGAGAAGGCTGTTCTTGCATGAGACGAACCATTCAACTACATTATTTTTCTTGAATTCCCTTATGAAAATGATAATATAAAAAACTGAATTAATTTTTTCGCAAAACGGAGAACAGAATGATCGGTAGCATTTTAAAGAAAATAGTAGGAACGAGAAACGAACGAGAACTGAAACGGATACAGACATATATTGACCAGATTAATGCCCTGGAACCGAAGATATCCAGCCTTTCTGATTCTGATTTGAAGGCAAAGACAGATGAATTCAAATCGCGACTTCAAAAGGATGAGACGCTCGACGATATTCTTCCCGAAGCGTTTGCCGTTGTTCGCGAGGCATCAAAACGGACCCTTGGCATGCGTCATTTCGATGTTCAGTTGATCGGTGGGGTTGCTCTTCATGAAGGTAAAATCGCTGAAATGAAGACCGGTGAAGGAAAGACTCTTGTTGCGACGCTTCCGGTGTATCTGAACAGTCTCACTGGCAAGGGCGTCCATGTCGTGACTGTGAACGACTACCTTGCACGCCGTGATGCACAATGGATGGAACCAGTCTATCAGTTTCTCGGGCTGAGCGTCGGTGTGATTGTTCACGGCCTGACGGATGAGGAGCGGCAAGAGGCATATGGGTCGGACATCACCTATGGAACGAACAATGAGTTCGGCTTCGATTATCTGCGCGATAACATGAAATTTGATCTGAAGGATTATGTGCAGCGCGAACTTAATTTTGCAATCGTTGATGAAGTCGATTCAATTCTCATTGATGAAGCGAGAACGCCACTCATTATTTCCGGTCCTGCAGAAGAATCCACTGACAAGTATTATAAAATCAACCGAATCATTCCCAGTCTGAAAAAAGATTTGGACTATACCATTGAAGAAAAAACAAAGACCGTCGCCTTGACCGAAGAAGGCAACATCAAGGTTGAGCGCATGCTCGGAGCAGGGAATCTGTATGATCCTGCCAATGTCGAACTCGTGCACCATGTACATCAGGGATTGAAAGCGCATGCTCTTTTCCATCGTGATGTAGACTATGTTGTTAAAGATAACCAGGTATTGATTGTCGATGAATTTACCGGAAGGCTGATGCCGGGCAGGCGTTGGAGTGACGGACTGCATCAGGCCATTGAGGCAAAAGAGAGTGTAAAGATCGAGAACGAAAATCAGACGCTTGCATCCATTACCTTCCAGAATTATTTTCGACTTTATAATAAGCTTGCCGGCATGACCGGAACCGCAGAAACCGAAGCTGCGGAGTTTTCCAAAATTTACAACCTCGAAGTGCTCATTATCCCCACGCACATGCGTATGATCAGGATGGATAATCCGGATTTTATTTACAAAAATGAAACAGCGAAGTTCAACGCTGCGATCAGGGAAATCGAAGAACTGCATAAACAGGGGCAACCTGTTTTGGTAGGTACCATTACCATTTCAAAATCGGAAATTTTATCGGCACTTTTGAAGAAAAAAGGTATAAAACACACCGTATTGAATGCCAAATATCATGAAATGGAAGCTGAAATCGTTGCACAAGCCGGCAGGTTTGGTGCGGTTACGATTGCTACCAATATGGCGGGTCGTGGAACTGACATTGTCCTCGGCGGAAACCCGGAAGGGCTTGCTCGGCAAACGCTTAAGGGTAAGGAATTCTCAAAGGAAGACTGGGACAAGACGCTTTCTGCCATGAAGGAACAATGCGCATCGGAGAAGGAGAAGGTAAAAAAAGCCGGTGGACTTCATATCCTCGGAACAGAACGGCATGAAGCCCGGCGTATTGATAATCAGCTTCGGGGAAGATCCGGCCGACAAGGAGATTCCGGGTCATCGCGTTTTTATCTTTCGCTTGAAGACGATCTGCTCCGCATCTTCGGATCAGACAGGATCAAGGGTCTGATGGGCAGGCTGGGAATGGAAGAAGATGTGCCCATTGAACACCGCATGGTATCGCGTGCTATCGAGAACGCCCAGAAAAAAGTGGAAGCGCATAACTTCGAAATCCGCAAACATATCCTTGAATATGACGACGTCATGAACCAACAGCGCAAAGTGATTTATGAACAACGGCGCCAGATCCTTGCGGGCGAAGACCTGAAAGAAGAAGTGCTTGGACTTGCCGAGGACATGCTTGACGGAATTATCTCCTTTTATTGCCCTGATAATGCCTATCCGGAGACATGGGACATTGCCGGTCTTAAAGATGCGCTCAGTTCACGGTTTTCCTACCGGCTGGACGGAATCGATCCGCAATCACTCGCACGTGAAGAAATCTATGACCATCTCTGGACAGCAATTAAACAGTCATACGAAGATAAGGAACAGCAAATCGGTTCTGAGCTGATGCGGCATCTCGAAAAGGTGTTCATGCTCCAGGCGGTTGACCATCAGTGGAAAGACCATCTCCTTGCAATGGATCATTTGAAGGAAGGCATCGGACTCCGGGGATATGGACAAAAGGATCCGTTGATCGAATACAAGCGTGAAGGATTCGACATGTTCGAAGAAATGAAACTTCGCATTGTGGAATCCACGGTCCAAAATCTTTTCCGGATCAAAGCTGCCGCACGGGAGCAAAGCCAGGAAATCGAGCGGCGACAGCGGCGTCAGATGGCCAATCTCAACTTTGCTGGATCAGGCGATGCAGCGCCGCAGCGGCCTCAGCCTGCGCATGCAGGACAGAAAGTCGGAAGAAATGACCCGTGCCCTTGCGGGAGCGGGCAGAAATATAAGAAGTGCCACGGGAAATAACAAAAAATGTAAGTTTGCGCATCGGTTGAAATTCTTTACCATTCTATGAAAATTTTTTGATGAGAGATTGGTGGGTGGGATCATTCATAAAGGTTTAAAATTTTAGAAATACTAACGTGATGGAAACTGTCATTGGCTCAGAAGAAGGCAACCCACGAATCAGTAAGTTCAGCAATTTGAATTAAAGGAATCTTAATAAAGAGCTTCTCGTGTAAGATATTCTCAAATGTATGGTAAATTTCAACTTATGAATGATCGCAATAAGTAATAACTTCCTAAAAAGGCAGTTCTCAAGCTATCATCCTGTAATAGTGAAGTTTCCCCTCCTCTCTACGATTGCAGTTTTACTTAAAATAGCCATTTATATCTGCATGATTCAGATTGCATTATGCGAAAAATTATTTCATAATAGCTTGCGAGTTGATGCCTAGAACATGCAACCAGAAGCAGCACTATCTGTATGTTTCAAGTAGGAGAAAAAGCATGGCTGACCTGCTAGAAATTGAAGATCAAGACTGGCTGATCAATGCACTGACCGATCTGGTGCGTGCAAAAGGCGAGGAGCGATTCCTCTCTGCCCCACTACTGGAGCCGAATTCACAATTTTTTCCTGATGAATGGGAGCCCAGCATCCGTGGTGTAGAGTTACTGGCACGGCGGGTTCTGTTCTACGCTGGGCTCGAACATCTCCAACCCCATGTGAGTACTTTCTCTCAGACGAATAAGATGTACGAAATGAATGAGTTTGGCGGAGCAAAGTCCTGGGGACACGAGGGGGCAGCGGCATACTTCACTGGTATCGATGGGCGACGTTGCTGCATAGCTGTTGCTGAAGAACGCATTAACGAGCCTGAAGTGCTTATCGCTACTCTTTGCCACGAAGTAGCTCATGCATGGAGGACTGTCCACAACCTTGTAACTGACGATCGCGACGAGGATGAACGGCTTACCGACGTCACAACGGTATATTTAGGATTTGGCGTTCTGACCGCTAACGGCTCATATATGTGCCGTACCTCTGGTGAGTTGATAGGTTCGTATGCTATCACGCGTTGGTCACAGCAACGTGTTGGTTATCTTCCGCCGGCAGCCATGGCTTTTTTGCTGGCAGTTCAGTCCTTAGCGCGTAGTATGGGTTGGTGGCAACGACGGCGTCTTTGTAGACTGCTCGAGCCCAATCAGGCGAACTTCTATCGTCGCTCAGTGTCAATTTTGCGGTGTCGAAGTGATCTCCCGTCGCGGCT
>Ga0265297_10003753_pt1 | contig 26650 bp, 26 predicted proteins | sample Munlanlwell13791_FD_192502 | JGI IMG/M metagenome (GOLD analysis project Ga0265297, IMG submission 192502) | Leachate microbial communities from a municipal landfill in Southern Ontario, Canada - Leachate well 137-91 | ecosystem: Engineered > Solid waste > Landfill > Unclassified | place...
CTTTGGTGCGGATGAATGTCACGGTCATCGTCGAACAAAACGGCCAACGCGAGCAAGGCAGCATGGGCGGCGGCGGGCGTAGCGATTACGGCTATTTCATCGACCGGGATACCGCGCTGGAATACGGCCGCGAAGCGGTAAGACAGGCGCTGGTTAACCTGGAAGCCGTCGAAGCCCCGGCCGGCAACATGACTGTCGTATTGGGGCCGGGTTGGCCCGGCATCTTGTTGCATGAAGCCATCGGCCACGGCCTGGAAGGCGATTTTAACCGCAAAGGCACTTCGGCATTCAGCGGCCGCGTCGGCGAACGGGTGGCCTCCGATTTATGCACCGTGGTCGATGACGGCACTTTGGAAGGACGGCGCGGCTCGTTGAGCATCGACGATGAAGGCACGCCGACCGAACTTACCGTATTGATCGAAAACGGCATCCTCAAAGGCTACATGCAGGATCAACTCAACGCCCGGTTAATGGGCGTCAATCCTACCGGTAACGGCCGGCGCGAATCCTACGCCCACCTGCCGATGCCGCGCATGACCAACACCTATATGCTGGCGGGACAACATGATCCCGAAGAAATCATAAAAACGGTGAAAAAAGGCCTGTACGCGAAAAATTTCGGCGGCGGACAGGTCGATATTACCTCGGGCAAATTCGTGTTTTCCGCCAGCGAAGCTTATCTGATCGAGAACGGCAAAATCACCCGTGCGGTTAAAGGCGCGACCTTGATCGGCAACGGCCCGGATGTGCTAACCAAAGTGTCCATGGTCGGCACCGATCTGGCGCTGGACAGCGGCGTCGGCAGTTGCGGCAAGGAAGGGCAAAGCGTGCCGGTCGGCGTCGGCCAGCCTACGTTAAAGATTGACGGCTTGACGGTTGGCGGGACGAGTGTTTAGGCTGAATTCATTTCAAACACGAAAGTCATGTAGGGTGCGCATCGCGCACCATTTTTCTACACAGAATTAGAGAAAACAGTGCAAAATCACCAACAAATCAACCGTTTGAAAAACACCGTTCAGTCCATCCTGGACGAAGCCGTAAAACAAGGCGCCAGTGCCGCGGAAGCGGGTTTGAGCCAGGAAAACGGCTTGTCCGTATCGGTGCGCCTGGGCGATGTCGAAACCATCGAGCACCACTGCGACCAAGGGCTGGGCGTGACGGTTTATTTCGGCAAGCGCAAAGGCTCCGCCAGCACCACGGATTTGTCGCCTGCTTCGATCAGGGAAACGGTCGGCGCGGCATGCAGCATTGCCCGTTACACCAGCGAAGACGAGTATGCCGGGTTGCCGGAAAAGGAGTTATTGGCGACCGAATTTCCCGATCTTGATCTTAACCATCCGTGGGATATTGGCGTCGATGGGGCGATTGCGCTGGCGATTGAATGTGAAAGCGCGGCGCGGTCTTACCATAAAGAAATTACCAATTCCGAAGGCGCTTCGGTCGATACCCACCAGGGCGTCCGGGTGTTGGGCAACAGCTTGGGCTTTCTTCAGGGCTATGCCTCAACCCGTCATTCCTTGAGCTGTTCGGTGTTAGGGCAGCGCGGCGACAGCATGCAGCGAGATTACTGGTACACCGTGGCAAGGAATGCGGCCAACCTGGAATCCGCAGCCGACGTCGGTAAAAAAGCCGCCGAGCGGACGATCCGCCGTTTAGAGGGGCGCAGCCTAAGTACGCGGCAATGTCCGGTGTTGTATTGCGCGGAAACCGCTTCCGGTTTGCTCGGGTCGTTTATCGGCGCGATCAGCGGCGGCAATCTATACCGCAAGTCATCATTTTTGCTGGATGCGCTAAACACCCAAGTTTTCCCTGAATTTGTCCGCATCCACGAGCAGCCCTATTTGAAAGGCGCATTGGGCAGCGGAGCGTATGACGGCGAGGGTGTCGCCACCCAAACCCGCGATATAGTCAGCGACGGTATTTTGCGCGGCTATGTGTTGAGCACCTATTCCGCCCGCAAGCTGGGCTTGCGCAGCACCGGCAATGCCGGGGGCGTGCATAATTTAACGATCGATCCGGGCAAGCTCGATTATCAGGGCATGTTGAAAGAACTGAACACCGGTTTGCTGGTCACCGAGCTGATGGGGCAGGGGGTCAATATGGTGACCGGCGATTATTCGCGCGGTGCGGCCGGATTCTGGGTCGAGAACGGCGAGATTCAATATCCGGTCGAGGAAATTACCATTGCCGGAAACCTGAAAGACATGCTTAAAAACATCGTTGCGGTGGGCAATGACGTCGATTATCGCGGCAATATACGCACCGGCTCCATACTGGTTGAGCGGATGTCGATTGCCGGGGAATAAGCCGGTTGTTATGATGTCTTGAATAGTTGTCTTGGGCAGTTTGCTAGCGGAGGTAAAATCATGTCGGCAAATTTACAGTCTACCAACGCCTGGATCAGTGAGGAAGATTACCTGGCAGGCGAATTAACCAGCGAAATCAAGCATGAATATATTGACGGCTACGTTTATGCGATGGCGGGCGCAAGCCGGAACCATGAACGAATCGCGGGGAATATTTATCGGGAATTCGGCAATCATTTAAAAAACAAACCCTGCGAGCCGTTCAGCTCCGACCTGAAAATAAAGGCCGGCAGCCGGTTTTTCTACCCGGATGTGATGGTCGTCTGCGATGAACAGAGCCGGCACGATTATTACACCGATTCGCCGGTGATTGTTGTCGAAGTTTTGTCGAAAGCTTCACGGCGCGTCGATGAAACGACCAAGCGTATCGCCTACCAGAGTATTCCCAGCCTGAAAGAATACGTCTTGATCGAACAGGATTTTGTCGATGTGGAAGTCTGTCGAAGAAGCGAAGGCTGGGTTTCCAATCATTATTTTATGGGCGACAGCGTGCGCTTTGATGCGATTGGTTTAACGCTGACAGTCGAAGAAATCTACGCCCGCGTCGACAATGACGAGGTTCGATCTTATATTCAAGAGCAGCAGGCGCAGCAGTAATTTACGCTTAAAGGCTCCGCACAATGTCGGCTATCAACTGCGGTCCGCGATAAATCAGGCCGCTGTATACCTGTACCAAACTTGCCCCCGCTTTTAATTTTTCCTGCGCATCTTCCGCAGTCAAAATTCCGCCCGCAGCAATAATCGGAATCTTGCCGTTCAATTCCGCCGCCAATCCCCGCACGACCAACGTAGATTTTTCCTTAACCGGCGCGCCGCTTAAACCGCCGGTTTCATTGGCAAGCGGATGATCGGCAATCATGTCGCGGGCAATCGTGGTGTTGGTCGCAATCACGCCGTCAATTTCAAATTCCAGCAACAGCTTGGCAATATGGCTTATTTCGTCGGCGCTCAGATCGGGCGCTATTTTCAGGGCCAAAGGCACGTATTTTCCGTGTTCCTGTTGCAGTTTCAGCTGCTCTTCTTTTAGCGCGGAAATCAGGCTTTTGATTTCAACGCCCTGCTGCAACTGGCGCAGATTCTTGGTGTTCGGCGAAGAAATATTGATGGTGATGTAGCTGGCCGAGGTGTAGGCCTTGCGCAAGCCGATCAGATAATCGTCCGCCGCCTTCTCAATTGGCGTATCGAAGTTCTTGCCGATATTAATGCCTAGAATGCCGGAGTAACGGCTTTGTTTTACCCGGCTCAGCAGATGGTCTATGCCCAGATTGTTAAAGCCCATGCGGTTGATGATCGCCTGATGCTCAGGTAGCCTGAACAAGCGCGGTTTCGGGTTGCCCGGCTGCGGGCGCGGCGTCACCGTGCCGATTTCTATAAAACCGAAACCCAATGCGGCCAGCGCATTAATATAGTCACCGTTTTTATCGAGGCCGGCGGCAAGGCCGACCGGGTTATTAAAGTCCAGTCCCATGATCGTGGCCGGTTTGTGGTCAACTGCCGGGTAGATCAGTTTTGATAAGCCCGAAACATGGGCCGCGTTCAGCAGTTTAAGCGTCACTTCGTGGGCGGTTTCAGGGGCTAGGGAAAATAACAAGGGGCGCAGTAAGGGGTAAAGGTTCATCTTGTGACCGTGTTGTTAGGCTGAATGGGTATGGCGTTCAATGTGGGCGGGATAATTTATAAGGTTCCGGCGCTATCGCTGTCGGACGCTCCAGCACAAGGTCGACCATCAATTGCGCCGATGCGGGTCCCATCGCCAGACCGTTTCTAAAATGACCGGCATTAATGTATAAATTGCCGATCTCGGGATGCTTGTCGATATACGGTATGCCCTGTTCGGTGCCGGGCCTTAATCCCGCCCAATGTTTAACCAGAGGAAAGTTCTTAAGCGACGGCAGTAAATTTAATGCAAATGCACTCAGTCGGTCACGGGCTTCGGTTGTTGTTATTTTGTTGAAATCATCCTGTTCTACCGTACTGCCTGCCAGTATTTTACCGTCTCGCCGCGGAATCAAGTATTGGTCGTCATCCAGCACCATATAAGTCAGCGTTTCGGGCTGGGCGTCGAATAACAGCATTTGGCCTTTCACGGGGCTGATTTTCGGCGCATTTTCGATAAAGGACGGGAAAAATCGTTCAAACAACTGGCCGCTCCAGGCGCCCGCAGCAATAATCAACTGATTGACTGCGAACTGGCCGGACGTGGTATCGATCGCCGTTATGCGGTTTTTATCCAGGGTAACCGCTGTTAACTCGCAATGTTCCATGAATGTAGCGCCTTTGTTAATCAGGTCCTGCTTTAATGATTTAACCAGACGGGGATTGCGGGCCTGGGCAATTTCCGGCAGCCAAAGCGGCTGGTCTGGGATTGTATCAAGCATGTTAAAAAAATCTGCACCGGCGGGCCGATAGACAATGCCGTTAGCGTCGCACCAGTTGGTAGCCGCGGTAAGGTCGGGGTTTTTAACAATCAATAAGCCGCAGGGATTCCATTCCGGGTCGATCAGGGTGTCGCTAGTCAGTTGCGAGGCTAACGTCGGGTACAGCTTCAGGCTTTGCAGCACCAGCCGGGTAATCGCATCCGGTTGTCGCCATGGATAAAGCGGCAGCAAAATACCGCCGCCCGCCCAGGATGATTCCTGTCCCGGCTCATTCTTCTCAATAATGGCGACGGTAGCGCCGGTCTTAATAAACTCGCGGGCAGTTAGCAGGCCGATAATGCCGCCGCCAATGATGGTAATATCCGGGGTTATGGTCATATGTATTTGCTAAGGGATCTGGGCAAAAAAATATTGTTACTATTCAGCGGGCAAGAGCAGCATGTCGATGCCGCCGATATAATTAGGCTTAAATAAGATTTTACCGGATTGAAAAATTTTATCTTTGGTGGCTGGCTTTAATAGCTTGTCGGCCGGAAACTGTTGCGTCTTTCACCGTTTTAAATTTGTCGTTTTTTTATCGTACTTTGTCTGCGGAATTTTGACACATTGCTCGGCAGCGGGTTCATTTTATTTCACTGAGTACGATGCGAAAACTTTAACTGGTGTTTGAATGCGTCTAGGAGAAATAATTTGTTGTTTTTTGCATACAATTAATCGTTCAGCATTAAAATCATGGTTTACTTATTGATAAATAAGGATTAATTAATATAAAAAAAATGGCGTTAAAACTTGTAGGGAATTAGTTTAACTGCTACTATTACTCTCGGAAGATAGGCTTTGTTGTATTAAAGCAAATTTCTATAAAATAACAACCTCATGAGGGGGATAAATGATCAATAAAACTAAACTAGCGCTGGGCATTGCGACAGCAACATTAACAATGGCCGGCGCATTGGTTTCTCCACAAGCTATGGCGCTTTCAAAAGCGGATCGCGTTGCGGAAGCGGCAAACAATAAAGTGGATGCATTGGAAGCTCAAATGCAGGCTATGCAGGCTGAATTAAGCCGTTTAAAAGCGGCAGCAAACCGTCCTAGCGCTGATGCAGGCAAGGTTCAGGAGCTGGATCAGTGGATGAACTCAGTTAAATCGGCTCCAAAAGAAGCCAAAAGAAGCAAAGACAACATGGTGTTCTTCCGTGGCGGCTTTGCGCATATGAACAAAGGCAGAAACGATCTTTTGACCGGCGGTCAAACAATTCTTAACTCAGGTACAACAGATAAGAGCGGTTATGATCTGGGTGCCGGTTTCGATTTCAGTTTGAACGATGATTTGTTTGGCTTGATGGACAACACCGAAGTTTTGGCGGAATTGATGTTCGAATACAAAAATTATGACAAGAGATCCTCACAAGCAACGGTTCTTGGTACCAACACTCTTTGCGCCACATCCGCTCTTACTGTCCCTGGGGCTAACGCCAATATCACCGGACCTGATTGCGGCAAAGTTACTGTAAGCCAGTTTACTTTAAGCGCAGCGCCAAAAGTTAAGTTTATGAAAGGCAGCGCATTGAGACCATGGGTAATTCCTGTTGGTTTGGCAATGCACGTTATCAGTCCTCCATCTAACGGTGTGACTGTGTTCAACCCAGGCGCAATGTTTGCTCTTGGTGCGGACTACAAAATCTGGAAAGACATCTATGTCGGTGCTGATGCACGTTACCATTGGACAGCTAACAATGCTGACGGCGTAAACACTGACGGTTACACTGCTGGCGGTTACCTCGGTCTTGGCTTCTAAGCGTTTAGTTTAGAAACAAACCTGAAAAAAAGGGAGGGTTTTAAACCCCTCCCTTTTTTTATGTTTGCAGAATTAAAAAGAGGTGTTAGGTAAAGGCTCAAGGTAAAATAGCGTTTTTCCGGTTTTCTCCGGGAAACAAATTAGCTTTAGATGCTGTTGCCCATGAAAACTCTTTACCCTGAAATTTTGCCCTACCACAGTTTTTTCCTCGAAACCGGCAGTATGCATTCGGTTTATGTCGAGCAGTCCGGCAATCCTGCCGGCATTCCGGTTGTTTTTCTGCACGGTGGGCCATGCTCGGGAACCAAGCCCGATCATCGGCGTTTTTTTAATCCCGAACTTTACCGGATTGTTCTGTTTGACCAGCGCGGCTGCGGTCAGTCGCTGCCTTTTGGCGAGCTGGAAAACAACACTACTCAGGATTTAATCGATGACATGGAGCGTATCCGTGAACAGCTGGCTATCGCTCAATGGCTGGTGTTCGGGGGGTCGTGGGGAGGAGCGTTGGCTTTACTGTATGCCCAGCAGCATAAAGATAAAGTGATGGGCTTGATCATTCGTGCAGTGTTCTTGGCGCGGCAGCGGGATTTGGACTGGTTTGCCAAAGATGGCGCGGGCAAGGTTTATCCCGAGCAATGGCAGCGGCTGATTGAAAGCATTCCTGCGCATGCTCAGGATAATCTGCTGCAAGGGCTGTGCGATGTGGTGTGGGGAGAAGACGAGGTGGCAAAAAGGCGGGCAGCTAGAGAGTGGACGGCTTGGGGCGGTCAGGTATCCTTAGGCGGGGATTATCGGCCGAGTCCGAATGGCGAACATACGTCCGAGAAAATGGTTAAACAGGTGCGCATGGAGCTGCATTACGCCCGGCACCGTTATTTTATTGAGGAAAACCAGATATTGGACAACTGCAACGGTTTGGCTGAGATTCCAACGGTGATCATTCATGGCCGCCACGATTTTGTCTGTCCGATGGAGGCTGGGTACAGTCTGCATAAAGTATTGCCGAATGCTGAGTATATTGTATTGCCTAATGCAGGTCATGTTGCTCAAGGGAAGGAAATGGTCGAAGCGTTGGTCTCTGCAACCGACAGGTTCGCAAAACGCGGCGGCAGTACTCATAAATCATCCTAAATTTACATTCAACCGCCCTATAAAGCCGTAAATGCTTTATCATTGCATACTAAAATAAGCTTCGAGGTTTTTACTTATGGCGGGCGCGTTTGAAACGCCATGTTGATAATGCCTTAAGCGACTGGAACGCAACTTGTACCGATAGATGAAATTAGATGATCAAGAGCTCCGCAAATTGGGCTTAGCTGTTATTCAGGTGGAAACACGGGCGGTTGCCGCATTAGCCGATCAGATTAATGATGATTTTGTGCTCGCCTGCAAGTTAATGTTTGACTGTAAAGGTCGCGTTGTGGTTACCGGTATGGGGAAATCAGGGCATATTGCCGGTAAAATTGCCGCGACATTGGCCAGCACCGGAACGCCTGCTTTTTTTGTGCATTCGGGCGAAGCCAGTCATGGCGATTTGGGCATGATTACCCGGCAGGATGTCGTGCTGGCCTTGTCAAATTCAGGGGAAACAGAAGAGGTTTTAACGATACTGCCGATTATTAAACGGCTGGGCGTACCGTTAATAGCGATGACCGGCAATCCGGCTTCAACACTGGCCAAGTTTGCGACCACCCATATCAACGTCACTGTTGAGCAGGAAGCGTGCTCGTTGGGTCTTGCTCCGACTTCCAGCACGACGGCGGCGTTGGTGATGGGCGATGCGTTGGCGGTTTCCTTGCTCGAAGCGCGGGGGTTTACCCGCGACGATTTTGCCTTGTCCCATCCCGGCGGCAGTTTGGGTAGGCGTCTGTTATTGATGGTTGGCGATATTATGCATGCCGATAATGATGTGCCCATCGTTCCTGAGTCCGCACTTATCAGTCATGCATTGCTGGAGATGACCGAGAAGAAGCTAGGCATGACGGCTATTGTCGATGCGGGCAACCGCGTCACCGGCATTTTCACCGATGGCGATCTGCGGCGGATGCTGGGCAGGAATCTGGATGTGCATAAGACGGCTATTACCGAAGTGATGACCCCGAATTGCGCTGTTATTTCGGCGGATATTCTGGCGGCGGAAGCCATGCAAATTATGGAGCGGAAAAAGATTAACGCGTTAATCGTCGTTGATGAGCAGCGCAGAGCGATAGGGGCTTTGAATATGCATGACCTGGTTCGTGCAGGGATAGTATGATGACGGACATACAAAACAGGTTGGCTATTTTGGAAAAAGCCAAGAAACTCAAGTTGCTGATTCTGGATGTGGACGGGGTGTTAACCGACGGCAAGTTGTTTTTTGATGCCGAGGGCAACGAATACAAGTCATTTCACGCGCGGGACGGTCACGGTATCAAGCTGTTGCGGCAGACTGGCGTTGAGGTTGCGGTGATTTCCGGGCGCAAATCAAGCTCGGTTGCGTTGCGCATGAAAAACCTGGGCATTGAGCATGTGTATCAGGGTCATGAAAATAAAATCGCCGCATTTAACGAGATTCTTCAGAAAACAGGCATAACGCACGAACAGGCGGCGCACGTCGGCGATGACTTGTTGGATTTGCCGATAATGATTAGAGTCGGTCTGGCGATTGCCGTTAATGACGCCAACTTTGCCGTTAAGCAACGCGCCGATTGGTGTACGACATTGCCCGGAGGGCAAGGCGCGGTCAGGGAAGTCTGTGATTTTATTATGCAGGCGCAAGGCCGTTTTGATGAAGTTTTGAATGCTTACCTGGTTCGCTGAGCGCGAAGTGAAATGACCCGGTTAAATGGAAACTACATGCATCTGTTCCTGTTCGCTATCGCGATAGGAAGCTGGTGGCTGGTTAAGTTGACGGGCTCGGATGAGCCGAGTCACATAGCTGTTCCGGCGCACAGCCCTGATTATTTCAGCAAGGGCTATACGAAATGGGAAATGAGTGAGCAGGGCAGGCCGAAAAGCAAACTGATCGCCGATGAAATGACCCATTACAGCGATGACGGCACCACACACCTGACAAATCCATTGATGTTTTTTTATAATGACAAGACGCCGCCGTGGGTCATTCAATCGGAGACCGGTATTTTGTCAGCCGATGGCAAGGATTTATTGTTAAACGGCAAGGTTGTTGTGGACAGGGCCGCCGCTGAAGGCGTCAGAGAGCTTAAGATTTATAGCTTTAATTTAAAAGTAAAACCGGAAATCAGTTATGCAGAAACCGATGAGTGGGCAGAGTTGATCAGCCTGCCGAACTGGACGACAGGGGTCGGCATGAAGCTGACTTTTGCGGAACCGATTCATCTGGAATTGCTCTCTAATGTAAAGGGTAATTATGAAACAAAAAAAGAAAACCCGAGATAGCGTAATGCGCGGGAGCCGCTGCTGTTTATTGTTATTAGCGCTTTATAGCGCCGGTGCTTGCGCCTTGGAAAGCGACAGCGACCAGCCGATCATTATCGATTCGGATACGGCGACGTATGATGATGTCAAGGCTATCAGCACTTATACGGGTAATGTAATCTCAATTCAGGGCAGTATCCGGGTAAACTCGGATAAGTTGGTGGTTTATTTTATAGACGGTGAGGCTGATAAGCTGGTGTTTACCGGTAATCTTGCAAAATTTAAACAAACGCCGCACGAGGGGGCTAAAGATATAGTCGGTGAGGCGCTGACAGGCGAGCATTATCCTAAAAAGAATTTGTTGATTTTGATCGATAAAGCTACGGTCTGGCGGGAGAACGGCGTTTATAGCAGCGACTTTATCGAATACGATCTCAAAACCTCGCTGGTTAAAGCCGGAGAAAAAGAGTCTACGAATAAACGCGTTCATGTCATATTGCAGCCGAAAGAAAAAGAACAGCCGCCCGCAGCGGAACAACCGGCCAAGGGTAGCAAATGACAAGGCGCAGAGTTCAAGAAGCCGGATACCAAAAAGTTCTTTTCAATTTTACTTTTTAAAGATGACCAGACTAGCCGCAAAACAGCTGATTAAAAACTACAATAAACGCAATGTGGTTAACGGTGTTTCATTGCATGTTGATACCGGTGAAGTCGTCGGCTTGCTGGGTCCTAACGGAGCCGGTAAAACCACCAGTTTTTATATGATGGTAGGCCTGATTAAAGCCGATGAAGGCGAGATTACCCTGGATTCGCAAGTTATTACCCATCATCCGATGCATTTGAGGGCGCAATTGGGTATAGGTTATTTGCCTCAGGAACCGTCGGTTTTTCGGAAATTGAGTGTGGCGGATAATTTACGCGCAGTCTTGCAAATTCGTTCCGACTTAACCGAAGGACAGGCGGAGTTATTGATTGAGGAATTGTTGCAGGAGTTTCATATCCTTCATTTGCGGGATCAAACCGCTTTGGGTTTGTCGGGCGGCGAACGGCGGCGCGTTGAAATCGCCAGAGCGTTGGCGACTAACCCGCAATTTATCTTGCTGGACGAGCCTTTTGCCGGTGTTGATCCTATATCGGTGGACGATATAAGAAAAATCATCGAACATTTGAAAGACCGCAACATTGGCGTGTTGATTACTGAACATAATGTCAGGGAAACATTAAGTATTTGCGATCGGGCGTATATACTTAACAACGGTAGGGTGATCGCAGAAGGTGCGGCCGAAGCTATCGTTGCCAATGAGGAAGTGCGTAAAGTTTATTTAGGCAATAATTTTAGTCTTTAACCTTAAATCTTGAACCGTAATTCTTAAATGAAACAATCCTTACACCTTCGACTGGGTCAACAGCTGTCTATGACGCCGCAATTGCAGCAGGCGATCAAATTGCTGCAGATGTCGACATTAGAGTTGCAGCAGGAAATCCAGCAGGCCCTCGAGTCTAATATGATGCTGGAAGTTAATGAGGAAGAAAACACCGTTCAGGACCTCGAAATAGCGCCCGAGAAAAAAATTGACAATGCTGATTTGCTGACCAGTCAAGGTTCGCAAACGGATATACCGGATGAGTTGCCCATTGATTCTTCCTGGGATGATGTTTATGAATACGCGATGGAGTCGGGCGGCAATTCCGCCGATACCGTCGAGTTTGAAACGCAACGCAGTAAATCCTCAACCTTGTTGGACCATTTGTTATGGCAAGTGGAACTCACCTCGTTTTCAGAGCGCGATCACGCCATTGCGATGGCTATTATTGATTCGATCAATGAAGACGGCTATCTGATCAGCAGTCCCGAAGAAATCTTTCAAGGCTTGCAGAGCCAATTGGACGACCTGGATTTCGATGAGGTTAACGCGGTATTGCACAGGGTGCAGAATTTCGATCCGGCAGGCGTTGCAGCCATTGATTTGAAAGATTGCTTGAGATTACAGATACAGCAGTTGCCGGAGACTACGCCTTATAAAGAGGAAGCGTTGACGCTTGTTACCCGGTACTTGGACCTATTGGCTACGCACGAGCAGTCAAAACTGATGCGTAAATTGGGTGTGACGGAACGGCAACTTGGCGAGGTGGTGGCGTTAATCAGAACCCTCGATCCTAAGCCGGGGGCGCAGATACAGGAGTCGGATTCAGAATATGTTATCCCCGATGTTTATGTGGTTAAGAAAAACGACAAATGGGAAGTCAATCTGAATCCTGACATAGCGCCTAAATTACGCATCAACCCTTTTTATTCGGGCATGATAAAAAGAGCCGACAACAGCAAGGATAATGCCTGCATGAAAGACCATTTGCAGGAAGCCAGATGGTTTATCAAAAGTCTCCAGAGCCGTAACGATACCTTATTGCGCGTTGCCCGGTGCATCGTGGAAAAGCAGACCGGGTTTCTTGAACATGGCTCTATTGCAATGAAATCCATGGTGCTCAGGGATATTGCCGAAGAACTGGAATTGCACGAGTCGACCATATCCAGGGTGACAACGCAAAAATACATGCATACCCCTAACGGTATTGTCGAATTCAAGTATTTTTTCTCCAGTCATGTTTCAACGGAAGGTGGAGGGGAGTGCTCATCTACGGCCATCAGGGCGTTTATTAAAGAGCTCATCAGCAATGAAAATCTGGCAAAACCGTTAAGTGATAGTAAAATAGCCGAGCTATTAAAAGAAAAGGGCATCAATGTTGCTAGAAGGACAATTGCCAAGTATCGCGAAGCGATGCTCATTTCCTCATCAAGTCAGCGTAAGCGTATTTTATAGCGCCAACTGACACCAAACCAATCATTCACCATTAAAGGAGTTTATCTCATGCAAGTCATCGTAACAGGACATCATCTTGAAGTAACCGACGCTTTAAAAGCGCACATCGACTCAAAATTTGAGAAATTAGCACGTCATTTTGATAATGTTACCGATGTACACGTCATTTTAAGCGTGGAAAAGTTAGTTCAAAAGGCAGAGGCGACATTGCAATTGAGTGGCGCTAAATTGTTTGCCGAAGATCATCAGGAAGATATGTACGCCGCTATCGACAACATGGTTGATAAGCTGGATCGTCAGATTATCAAGCATAAAGAAAAAACCTCGCAGCATAGATAAGATAGGCAAAAGACGAAAGGCGAAGGGCTGAAAAAGCTTTCTTTGCCTTTCGCCCTTGGCCCTTCGCCTGATTTCTTATGAAACTATTAATCGTCAGCGGCCTTTCCGGTTCAGGCAAAAGTATCGCCTTGGATACGCTGGAGGATTGCGGTTATTACTGCATCGATAATCTGCCTGTCACCTTGCTGGAAGACTTTATCAACCACGTCATGCTGGTCGATAAGCTTACCTACGCAAAAACGGCCATAGGCATTGATGCCAGGAATCAGAGCGAAAGCCTGGTCAATTTTTCCGAAAGCCTGGCGCTAATACGCAATAAACAGATTGATTGCGAAATCATCTTTATGCAGGCTGAAGAGTCTACCTTGTTGAAACGCTATAGCGAAACCCGGCGACGGCATCCGCTGACGGATTCAAATGTGCCGTTAAGAGAAGCGTTAAAAATTGAAAAGGAAATGCTTACGCCGGTTGCCAGACACGCCAGCGTGGTCATTGATACCAGTCGGACCCATTATCACCAGTTGCGTGAACTTATCCGGGACCGGATTGGCGAAAGAGACGTCAGGCATATTTCCTTGCAGTTTCAATCATTCGGTTTTAAACATGGCGTTCCATTGGATGCCGACTTTGTGTTTGACGCACGCAGCTTGCCGAATCCTTATTGGATTCCTGAGTTGCGGGGGTTAACAGGAAAAGATCAGCCGGTAATGGATTTTCTTGATAAACAGAAATGGGTTGCCGAGCTTTTTAAGGATGTTACCGGGTTTCTTGAGCGATGGATTCCCAGATTTGAGGAGGAAGGGCGCAGTTATTTGACAGTGGCGATAGGCTGTACCGGCGGCCAGCATCGTTCGGTTTATCTGGTCGATGCGCTTGCCAAACAGTTCAAAGGCCCTTTTTTAAACGTCATTGTCCGGCATCGGGAATTGCAATAAGTTGGACTATTCAGCGTGCTCCATTTCTTTCCAGGGCTGTGTGCTGAGATGTTTTTGCTTAGGATCGTGCATGAAATAACGTGAGCAAATTTTATTTTTAAACCATGAAGCGCATGAAGGGCATGAAGGATTTAAGTCTTCATGTCCTTCATGGCGATTGCTTAAATTAATCTTATTTCAATGACAGCGTTTCAGCACGCCCTATCATTTCAATGGATAGCTTGTCTTCCTTGCACAGCCAGCCTATGGCGCGTTGAACGTCATTTTTATTGATGCCGGTTTCGGTGGTAACTTTATTGACACTGGATGGCCCGTTTTTATCCAGATAGTTCCAGACTATTCCTGCTGCATCGCCGATTGTATTGGACATAGTGATTACCTTTTAGTGTTAAGAAGTTTTGGATTGATGCTCAGGCAGCACGATGTTTAATTCCAGCGTTTCCTGAGTGTCATTTTGCTCAAAGTTAACGGATATTGCGTCTTGCTCTACATTAACGTATTTTCGAATAACTTCCAGCAATTCTTTTTGCAATTGAGGAAGATAAGAGGGTTGGTTTCTGGAGCTGCGCTCGTGCGCAACCAGAATTTGCAGCCTTTCCTTGGCGAGGGATGCCGAGCTGGCTTTAGATGTTCTAAAATAGTCCAGTAAACTCATTATTTGCTCCCGAAAAGCTTCCCGAACAGGCCTTTCTTCTCGTCAATGAATCTATGCGGCCGGTCTTCGCCCAAATAGCGCGCGATCACATCCGCATAGGCTTGGCCTGCATCGCTTTTTTCGTCAAGAATAACGGGGGTGCCGGAGTTGGATGCATTCAACACGGACTTCGATTCAGGGATAACGCCTAGCAAGTGCAGCGATAAAATTTCCTGCACATCGTCGACGCTGAGCATCTCGCCTAATCTGACTCTCTCAGGCGAATAACGGGTTAGCAGCAGATATTCTTTAATAGGCTCTTCGTTTTGTTCGGCCCGGCGAGACTTGCTGGATAAGATGCCTAGCATACGATCAGAGTCCCGTACCGAAGAGACTTCAGGGTTGGTGACGATGAACGCGTCGTCGGCAAAATACATGGCCAAATGGGCGCCTTTTTCAATACCGGCCGGGGAGTCGCAGACAATGTATTTAAAGTCTTTTTTCAGTTCGTCTAGGATCTTACCTACGCCTTCCTGGCTCAGGGCGTCTTTATCCCGAGTTTGCGAGGCAGGCAGAATGTAAAGCTGGTTGCAGTTTTTGTCGCGTATCAACGCCTGGTTAAGGCTTGCCTCACCGTTGATGACATTGACAAAATCATAAACAACGCGGCGCTCGCAACCCATGATTAAATCCAGGTTGCGCAAACCCACGTCAAAATCAATGACGACTGTTTTGTGACCTTTCTTTGCAAGCCCCATGGCAATGGCTGCGCTTGTGGTTGTTTTACCAACGCCGCCTTTACCCGATGTTACGACTATAATTCGTGCCACAAATTTTCCTCCAAAGAGCGATATAAATTAAATATCTTTAATAACTAAAGTATGGTTTTGTAAATAGATTTGAACGGGCTGGTTAAGAACGGCGCTATTCAAATCTTCGCTGATCTTGTAATTTCCGGCGATCGAAATAAGCTCGGCCTGCAAATCGGAACAGAAAATCCGCGCTTCGGTGTCGCCTTGCACGCCTGCCAACGCGCGGCCTCTTAGCGAGCCGTACACATGAATATTGCCTTCGGCCAGGATTTCAGCGCCGGCGCTGACCTGGGCTAAAATGACCAAATCGCCTTCGGCATAAATGCGTTGGCCGGAACGGACGGGCTGGGTGATCAGTGTGGTGGTTGCAACGGCTTGAGGCTCAGGCGCTGGAGTTTGCTGTTGTTGCGGCTCGGAAGCCGCTGCAACGTTATGGCCCGAATGTATGGGGATGCCAATTTCCAGTGCCTGTTGATTTTGTTGTGCAGTGCCGCCGCGTATCCCTATCGGCAATAAGCCGAGTTTGCGAGTGATGCGGGTGAGCTCTGTAACATCAACGTCGAGCTCTTGTTTATTCAGGTCCAGCAGGTCAAATACCAGCGGTGAATTTTTGAAGAATTCTGGCGCCAGATGGATTTTTTCCTGTAACTGTTGCTCGATAGTAGCGACATCATTGCTGGCTAAAACCAAAACAGGTACAGAAAAAGTGCTGCTTTTAAATTCCAGTACCGGCGAGCGATGAGCGTTCTGTTGAGAGTCTGTTGACATCCGTTATATCTGGTTAATCAGGAATTATGCTGATTCTAACATTGCTGATAAAAAAAATCATTTTTACAGTGCCGATAAGCTCGTTTTTTGGTATGGGGCGGGGCTTTGGAGATAAACGTTCGCAGAAGAGTCTTTCGAGCAAGGATTCTTAACGATCGGCTATTTTATCCTCATAGCGGTAGAGAGGGCGGCGTCAGCTGTAAATAGGCCGTTATAAATAGCATTACTTGTTAAAACCATTTGTTTTATAAGGTGTTTGTTGTAGGGCGAATAGGGTTCAAGCTTGCAATCTGCGGCGTTATCCTTTAACTTAACGCCACATCCGTAAAGGCTAGGGGTGCTTGTCTGTTTTCATGCGGTGCATGGACAAGGGAGGCTGAGAAAAACCCTTTGAACCTGACCCCGGTTAATGCCGGCGTAGGAAAGCCCAGGCTTACCTGCGCCTTGTTGTTTTGTTGTTGGAGATAAACATGAGCGCCGTCCTTAAAGAAATTACGTCTACTGCATCCAGTAGCGTAAAAATTGATTCCTACCCCGCATCGGAAAAAGTATATGTTCAAGGCAGCCGTCCCGACATACAAGTTCCTATGCGCAAAATTACCCTATCCGATACCCCGCTGCATTTCGGCGCGGAAAAAGGTGCGGAAAAAAATCCGCCGCTTTATGTTTACGATACTTCGGGCGTCTATACCGATCCCAATGTTGAAGTCGATTTGAAAAAAGGTCTCCGCGCTATCCGTTCAGCCTGGATAGAAGAGAGAAACGATACCGAAGAATTGCCCGGTCCCAGCTCCGAGTTCGGCCGTCAGCGCCTTGAAGATCCCGCTACCGCCGAGCTGCGATTTGAGCATATCCGTAAGCCGCGCAAAGCCAAAGCCGGAAAAAACGTATCGCAGATGCACTATGCAAGACAGGGCATCATCACGCCGGAGATGGAATTTATCGCGATTCGCGAAAACCAGAAGATGGAAGAAATGCGCGAATTGTGGAAAGACCAGCATCCCGGCGATTCGTTCGGCGCATCCATTCCCGACGTGATTACCCCCGAGTTTGTCCGTGACGAAGTGGCCAGGGGCCGGGCGATTATTCCGTGCAACATCAACCATCCCGAGCTGGAGCCGATGATTATCGGCCGTAACTTCCTGGTTAAAATCAACGGCAATTTGGGCAACTCGGCGGTGACTTCGTCCATCGAGGAAGAAGTCGAAAAGATGCTCTGGGGCATCCGTTGGGGCGGCGACACCATCATGGATCTGTCCACCGGCAAAAACATCCATGAAACCCGCGAGTGGATTTTGCGCAACTCACCGGTACCTATCGGCACCGTGCCGATTTATCAGGCGCTGGAAAAAGTCAACGGCAAGGCCGAAGACCTGACCTGGGAAATCTTCCGCGACACCTTGATCGAGCAAGCCGAGCAGGGCGTGGATTACTTTACGATTCATGCCGGGGTGCGCTTGCATCATGTGCCGCTCACCGCAAAACGGATGACCGGCATCGTGTCGCGTGGCGGTTCGATCATGGCGAAATGGTGTCTGGCGCATCACACCGAAAGTTTTTTGTACACGCACTTTGAAGAAATCTGCGAAATCATGAAAGCCTATGACGTGGCTTTTTCATTAGGCGACGGCCTGCGTCCGGGTTCGATCTATGACGCCAACGACGCCGCGCAATTCGGCGAACTGGAAACGCTGGGCGAACTGACCAAAATCGCCTGGAAGCACGATGTGCAAACCATGATCGAAGGCCCAGGCCACGTGCCGTTGCACATGATCAAGGTCAATATGGACAAGCAGCTGGAAGAATGCGGCGAAGCGCCTTTCTATACCTTGGGCCCGCTGACCACCGACATCGCGCCCGGTTACGACCATATCACCTCGGCGATTGGCGCGGCCAACATCGGCTGGTACGGTTGCGCGATGCTGTGTTACGTGACCCAAAAAGAGCACTTAGGTCTGCCGAACAAACAGGATGTGCGCGAAGGCATCGTGACTTACAAAATCGCCGCCCATGCGGCCGACTTGGCGAAAGGGCATCCAGGCGCGCAGGCGCGCGATAACGCGATGTCCAAGGCGCGCTTCGAGTTCCGCTGGGAAGACCAGTTCAATATCGGCCTGGATCCCGAAAAAGCCCGCGAATTCCATGACGAAACCTTGCCTAAAGAGTCGGCCAAAGTCGCGCATTTTTGCTCGATGTGCGGCCCGCATTTTTGCTCGATGAAAATCAGTCAGGATGTGCGCGACTATGCTGCGGAAAAAGGCCTCAAAGAAGAGGAAGCTTTGTTGAAAGGCATGGATGAGAAATCCAAGCAGTTCCTTGAAGAAGGCGCCGATATTTATCACAAAGTTTAACGGCTTGAAGCCCTTCCCGTTGGCGGGGAAGGGCTTTTTTCTTGATATGTCCCCGTTCGGCGCACCGCTGTTCCCGCTCTACCAATCATTTATCTAAAACCAATAACCACCGGAAGCAAGGCGAAAATAATGGGCGCTTATCAACATATTTTATTGGCTGTCGATTTTTCCGAACATGGCGACATGGTTGCCCGCAGGGCGAAGGATTTGGCCGGAAAATACCAAGCCAAATTGAGCCTTATTCATGTGCTGGATAATATTCCGATGCCGGACACCGGCTATGGAACCGTCATTTCGTTGACTGAGGATTCAGGTTACGGGTTGCTGGAGGCGGAGAAAGCCAAGTTGGTGCAAATCAGCGATGGGCTTGGAGTGACTCAGGCTAACCGTTGGCTGGTCTGGGGCGCGCCCAAGCAGGAAATTATCCGGCTTGCCGAGCAGGAACAGGTTGATTTAATCGTTGTCGGCTCTCATGGGCGGCATGGCTTATCGTTATTGTTGGGGGCAACGGCAAATAGTGTGCTGCATTACGCCCGTTGCGACGTGATGGCGATTCGATTGCAGGATGATTAGTTTTTAGATGCTATAATTTTTTACAGGAGCTGGATCGCACGGAATCAGCCTCGTGGGACTGCGTTGCTCCAACGCATGCAAGAGCCCTACCCTACCCGCAGCAGCCCCCGGCGTCTGTCTGTGAATGAGCAGGAAAACTTCAAAAATATTATTCAAGGGATCTAATATGGCAAGCAATATCACGTTCACGTCGAGTTTAAAGTCAAGATTAATGCTGATGGCGGCCATCCCGGCTCTTGCCCTGCTTTATTTTTCCGGTTCGGGAGTTGTTGAGCGGCTGGCGGTATCGAAAGAAATGGTCCAACTCGAATCGCTGGTCGATGTCTCGGTCAAAATTGGCGCACTGGTACATGAAATGCAGAAAGAGCGCGGCATGAGCGCCTCGTTCATCAGCAGCAACGGGGCTAAGTTTTCCGCCGAATTGCCTGCGCAACGCACAAGAACCGATAAAGCTATTGAGACGCTTCAGACAAGACTTAACAGTTTTGATGCCGGCATTTACAGTGACGGACTGAAAACGCTGCTAGACTCCGCTACCGCTAATTTGGCGGAGCTGGCCGCCAAACGCGGCGGCATCAGCGCCCTGGGCCTGGAAGTGGCGCAATCGAGCGCTTATTACACCAAGACCATTGCTTCCCTGCTCGATATTTCCGCGCAGGTCTCCACGCTTAGCAGTCATAGCGAAATTTCCCGTTTGGCTTCCTCGTATTCAAGTTTACTCAAAGCCAAGGAGCGCACCGGCATGGAGCGCGCGCTACTGGTTGCTACGTTTGGTTCGGACCAGTTTACGCCCGACGCCCATAGCCGATTTTTGAAAAACTTTTCCGCCCAGGATGTTTACACCGATCTGTTTTTCGCCTACGCGCTGGACAGTCAAAAAGCATTTTATAAGGCCAAAGTTTCCGGGCCTGCGGTTGATGAAGTCGCGCGAATGGAGAAAATCGCGATGGACAAAAGCAATGGCTTCGGCATCGATCCGCTGTACTGGTTTAAAACGGTGACCGAAAAGATTGACCTGATCAAGGAAGTCGAAGACAGGCTTTCCGGCGATTTGCTCGATGCGGCAAGCAAACTCAAGAGCGAGGCTGAACGGACGGCGGTATTCTTCATCGCGCTAACCGTGCTGTCTGTCTTGGCGACTGTCGCATTGACATTTTTTATCAGCCGGGAGATTTTGCGCTCGATTAATGCGCTTCGGCAGGTGGCCGGCGCTATTGCAAGCGGCGATTTGAGTTCCAGTATCGACCTTTCGCAAAAGGATGAGCTGGGCGAGTTATTCCGTTCCATGGATAGCATGCAGCAACAATTGCTGTCCCGTATAACGAAAGAGCACCGTGAGCATGACGAAGCCTTGCGCCTTAAAATCGCCTTGGATGGAATGACCTCTAATGTGATGGTGGCTGACAACGAAGGCAATATTATCTATTTGAATCCGGCCGTGCTTACTACGATGCAACACGCCGAGTCCGATATTCGTATGGTCCTGCCTAAGTTTGATTCCGGTAAGTTATTGGGGGCGAACATGGATTCTTTTCATAAGAATCCGGCACACCAGAAAAAGTTGCTTGGCGCGTTAACCTCGACTTTTAACAGCGAGATTATCATTGGAAGGCGTACTTTTAATTTGATAACCAATCCCATCAGTAACGAACAAGGACGGCGAATCGGTACGGTCGTGGAATGGCAAGACCGTACCGCGGAAGTGGCTATCGAACAGGAAATCGCCAAAGTGGTCAGTGGGGCGGTGTTAGGCGATTTCAACCAGCGCATTGACGAAGGGGATAAAGAAGGCTTCTTCCTGGAATTAGCCGAGGGCGTTAATGAACTGATGGAAGTCAGCTCTACCGGCCTGAATGAAGTCGTGCGCGTACTGGGTGCGTTGTCCCGAGGCGACCTGACCCAAACCATCACCAATAATTATTCGGGAACTTTCGGTCAACTTAAAGACGACTCCAACTCCACGGTTGAAAAACTGAAAGAGATTGTCGGACAAATCAAGGAAGTATCCGAAACGATCAATACCGCGGCAAAAGAAATCGCCGCAGGCAACAATGACCTGTCGCACCGTACCGAAGAGCAGGCCGCCAGCCTGGAACAAACCGCCGCCAGCATGGAAGAGCTGACCTCCACCGTGCAGGCCAACAGCCAGAATGCGAAGCATGCCAACCGGCTTGCCGTCGGCGCAACAGACATTGCCGGGCAGGGCGTCAAGGTGGTTGGCCAGGTTGTATCGACGATGGAAGATATTAACGAGTCTTCGCGCAGGGTAGTGGACATCATTTCGGTGATAGACAGCATTGCATTCCAGACCAATATACTCGCACTGAACGCCGCGGTGGAAGCGGCCCGCGCCGGCGAACAAGGCCGGGGCTTTGCGGTTGTGGCCGTCGAGGTGCGCAATCTTGCGCAACGCGCCGCGGCAGCCGCGGCGGAAATCAAAGGCCTGATCGGCGATTCGGTGGAAAAGGTTGAAGACGGCACCAAGCTGGTCGCCCAGGCCGGTTTAACCATGGAAGAAATCGTCAGTGCGATTCGCGGCGTGACGGTCATTATGTCCGAGATCAGCGCCGCCTCGATGGAACAGACCTCCGGTATCGAGCAGGTCAATCAGGCCATCGGCCAAATGGACGACGTGACTCAGCAAAACGCCGCATTGGTAGAGCAGGCCGCCGCCGCAGCGGAATCGCTGGAGGAACAAACGCAACAACTTGCGGTTACCGTGTCGCACTTTAAATTGGACGGTAATTCGCGTGGTTTCATTGGATTTGCCAATGCCGAGCCGGTACGTGCAGTCAGTCAGACCGGCATAAAAAGCGCTCCTGTCGAGAAAGAGTCTTATCAAAATACGCCCGCATCAGATAATATCGGCATAGACCTGGACAAGGCGCTTGAGAAACATTCTGAGTGGAAGGTAAAGCTTCGCGCCGCCATATCAAAACGCGAAGAAATGGATGCGGCAATCATTTCAAGAGATGATTGTTGTGATTTCGGTAAATGGTTGCATCACGACGTCAAGCATCACCTCGCCCATAAGCCGAGTTATGCCGATTGTGTGTCCAAGCATGCCGCCTTTCATATCGAGGCGGGAAGAATAGCGAATATGATCAATACAAAAAAATTCAGAGAGGCGGAAACAATGCTGGGTAATGGATCCGCTTTCGTTTCCGCGTCAACGGCTGTCGGGGTTGCAATTATGCGCTTGAAAAAAGATTTCAACTCTCCGGTAAGTGCTGTCGCCAAGCCAAAATCTCAAGCAACGATAGCAAGTGCCGATGAGTGGGAAGAATTTTAATGCGGTAGCGCCGACAAAGGGCGATTGTTTAGCCGCCCTTTTTATTTAAAGCCTGTTTTGCCTGATTCCACAAAACATCCAATTCGGCCAGTTCGCAGTCTTTCAGGTTCAGGCCGGACGTTTCAAGCTGTTGCTCTATGTGTTGGAAGCGCCTGGAGAATTTTTGGGTGCTTTCCTTCAGCGCGACTTCGGCGTTGACGTTCAGGTGACGGGCCAGATTAACCGTAACCAGCAGCAAATCGCCGATTTCCTCCTGAATATGCGCCTGATCCCCGGATTGCCAGGCTTCTTTAACCTCATCCAGCTCTTCCAGCACTTTATCGAAAACCGGCAACACGTCCGGCCAGTCAAAGCCGTGATTTGCGGCGCGATCCTGTATTTTCTCGCACTCGATCAATGCCGGAAGATTACGGGCCACGCCCGACAACACGCTTTCCCGTTCCTCGGTTTTGCTTTTTTCCCGGCGTTCGTCGGCTTTTGCCTGTTCCCAGGCTTGGTGCCGCTCTTCATCCGTGGTGAAAACGGCGTCGGAAAAAACATGCGGATGGCGGCGGATCAGCTTGTCGCAAATGCCGGCCGAGACCTGTTCAAAATTGAACAACCCTTGTTCCTCGGCGATCTGGGAATGGAACACCACTTGCAGCAGCAGGTCGCCCAATTCCGAGCGCAAATCGTCCAGGTCGTTGCGTTCAATCGCATCGACGACTTCGTAGGCTTCTTCAATCAGGTAAGGAATCAGGCTGGTGAAATCCTGTTTGACATCCCACGCACAGCCTTGTTCCGGGTGGCGCAGCCGCGACATGATGTCTAAGAGATTCTGGGTGTGTTTTAGCATGAATAGCTCGGTATAACTGTTTTATTCACCACGAAGCACACGAAGAAATAAACTTCGTGTTCTTCGTGTTCTTCGTGCCTTCGTGGTGAATAATGCTTTTTGCAGATAAGTAATTAACGATTAAAACGAGGAACCGAAATTCTCGCGGTAGCGTTGCTTGAAGCCGTCCATATCGAATGAATGATTCTGCGTGCCGTTATTTTCGATTTTAATCGCGCCCAGCAATGAGGCGACCCTGCCGGTGGTTTCCCAACCCAAGTCATTCATCAGGCCGTATAAAATGCCGGCACGATAGGAATCGCCGCAACCCGTCGGGTCAAGTATCGCTTTGGGCTTTGCTGGGGGAATATTGATGCACTCGCCGTGAGTGTAAATCTGGGAGCCTTTACCGCCCAACGTAATAATCAGCGCCTCAACCCGTTCGGCCAGTTGTTCGAACGACAAGCCGGTGCGCTCCAGCATTAGTTCGGATTCATAATCGTTCAATGTCACCCAGGTCGCCTGATCGATAAGCTTGAGCAGCTCTTCCTTGTTAAACATCGGCATGCCCTGGCCCGGATCGAAAATAAACGGGATATCCAGTTCTGCGAACTGCTCGGCATGCAGCTGCATACCTTCCTTGCCGTCGGGCGATACGATGCCTATGCTGATCTTTCCGTCGGTCGGCACTGAATTCAGGTGCGAAGAATTCATTGCGCCGGGATGGAATGCGGTAATCTGGTTGGCTTCTTCATCGGTAGTGATATAGGCTTGGCCGGTATAGCTGTCATCCAGGATCTTGATAAATTCGCTCGACAACTGGTTTTGCGCCATCCATTGGGCATACGGTTCAAAATCATGTCCGACTGTGGCCATGATTAACGGCTCTTCGCCCAACAGTTTCATATTGTAGGCAATATTGCCCGCGCAACCGCCGTATTCGCGGCGCATGACCGGCACCAGGAATGATACGTTCAGGATATGGATTTTTTCCGGCAGAATATGGTTTTTAAATTTATCATGAAAAACCATGATGGTGTCGTAAGCCATAGACCCACATATTAATGCGCTCATTGCGTTCCTCTTTATCTTCAGGGATGGTGTGTATGCCGTAAGGCTGCCGGAGCAGTCGCGGCTAAAGTAAAATTAATGCCCAGGTTACCGCGGCCCAGGCCAGCGACATCATGACAGCGGCGGAGCCAATATCCTTGGCGCGGCCCGATAATTCGTGATGCTCGAAACCCACTCGATCGACTACGGCCTCTACGGCTGTATTTAACAACTCGACCAGCATGACTAAAACGATGCTGCCGATCAGCAGCAGTTTTTCAATCGGAGTTTCTCCGAGCCATATTGCCAGGGGGGTCGTTAGCACAAACAGGATGACTTCCTGTCTGAATGCCTCTTCATGCGTCCAGGTTGCCTTAAAGCCGGCAACAGAGAAGAAACACGCGTTAATCAGGCGTTTAAAGCCTTTTGCATTTTGATTTGCCATTATTTGTTGATTATCTGTAATTGAAAAAAACAAATATTACACAGCTGTGTGTCAGTTTCGTTACAAACCAGGTAAAACAAAATTATTGCTCAATCATTTGCTGGTAGGCATCCGCATCCATTAACGCGTCCAGTTCGCTCAGGTCGTCCGCCTTGATACAAAACAGCCAAGTTCCGTAAGCGTCATCGTTGACCTGCTCGGGGGCGTCCACCAAGGCGTCGTTGACCGCGACGACTTCGCCGGCAACCGGGCTGAATAAATCGGATGCGGTTTTAACCGATTCGACCACGGCGCACTGTTCTTGCGCTGCAACCTTGCGGCCCAGCTCCGGCAGCTCAATAAAAACCAAATCGCCTAATTCTTCCTGCGCAAAATCGGTAATGCCGACACGAACGATGTTATCGCCTTCCACCTGCGCCCATTCGTGGGTTTTTGCGTACTTTAAGTTATCCGGTAGGTCGCTCATGATAATCTCTCGATAGTGATAGTTACTTTATTTTTTAAGGATAACGTGCAATTTTTTAAAAACAACAAAAAAATGCATTTAAGAATGGAAATCTTATAACATGAACGCATCTGTCTATCCCTTTACTGTCCACATGAATGCTCTTTTTATAGCCTGTATTTTTATACTCAGCATGGCCCCGGTTGCCGCCGATGATGACGATAAGCCGGTTGCCAAATTGTCGCAATCCGCAGGGCCGGGAACCGTTTTCCTGGCCGCCAAAGCCCAGGCGTTATCCGGCTTGCAGACGATAACGCTGACGGCCGCCAGCTATCGGCCTGAATTCCCGGCTTACGGCAAAGCGGTCAACATACAAGCGTTGGTCGATTTACGGCACCGCTATCTGGTCGCATTAACCGAGCGCGGCAGCGCCGCGGCGAAGTTTAAACAGGCCGAGCAGAACATCAAGCGTCAGCAAGGGTTGTATGATGACGGCGCGACATCAAAACGGAACCTGCAAGTCCAGCAGGCGCAGTGGCAAATCGACAAAGCCCTGGTTGATGCAAGCGGCGTCCAAGGCAAGGCTATTCTCGATCAGGCCCGGCTCAGCTGGGGCGAAAAACTGACTGAATGGGCTTTGGCGGCCGATTCCGACAAGCTGGGGGCTTTTTTGTCCGGGCGGAAAACCTTGCTGCAAATCACCTTGCCCGCTACGAAGCAGCTGGCCGGGGACATTCAGGACATTTATGTCGATGCGTCGGGCAACCGCAGTACGGCCGTTAAGGCCGAGCTGATTTCAGCGGCTCCGCAAACGGATACTACCGTACAAGGCGAAAGCTACTTCTTTCAGACCGACGGCCGCCGCAATTGTTCCGGGCAGTCTTGCGGCATACACGCCGTCCCTGGCGATAACCATATCAGAACCGGCATGCGCGTCACGGCCTGGATACCGGAACAAGGCGAAAGCCATTCGGGCGTAGTGATCCCCAAATCCGCTTTAATCTGGTATCTGGATCAGGCTTTCGTTTACATCAAAACCGCCGAAGAACAATTCAGCCGCCGCACGATAGACCGGTATTCCGCAACGACCGGCGGGTATTTTGTCGGCAGCGGCATTAATCCAGGCGAGCAGCTGGTTGTCACCGGAGGGCAAATGCTGTTGTCGGAAGAATTCAGGGGGCAAATCCCGAATGAGGATAATTAGCCGGGCGGCGGGACGGGATAGCAGCGACACGGCTCTATTAGGGGGGCGTAGGAGCGGGCCGCGCCCGCGATATTTCGGAATTGCGGCTGCTTCATCGCGGGCATGGCCCGCTCCTACAACACCTAAGGAACGTGCATGAAATAACTTGAGCAAGTTTTATTTTTCATTTTTTAACCATGAAGGACATGAAGCGGCATGAAAGGTTTAAGTCTTCATGTCCTTCATGCTCTTCATGGTAATTGCCTAAATTAA
>Ga0265297_10003754_pt1 | contig 26650 bp, 29 predicted proteins | sample Munlanlwell13791_FD_192502 | JGI IMG/M metagenome (GOLD analysis project Ga0265297, IMG submission 192502) | Leachate microbial communities from a municipal landfill in Southern Ontario, Canada - Leachate well 137-91 | ecosystem: Engineered > Solid waste > Landfill > Unclassified | place...
AAAAGTTACCGCGTGTCCAGTCCGTGTCCGTTTCGCCGGGACACGGGGGATATTGGTGGAAAACCGCGACTTAGCTTCTGTTTCTAATTGCTCGATGCTATGTCTGAGTTGTTCATACACCCCCCGTTCGATCAAACGCACTCTCCCTATAGACTCTTTTAAAAAACCATAAAGTTCGGACTGCTTTTCTCGCATTTCAGACAATGTCGCTGTTCTTACGGGAGGCCTTGCATAATTTAAAAGGGTTACCATAGCATCTATAAAAGTAGAATCGCCCTCTGGGTCAACCGGATCTACATATAACAAACTAGCTTGATCAATGCATTGAATATGCCCTTCTGGCGTTATAAAAAACTGAAAGTCCCCCGCTAAAACTTTGCCAATATCCGCCAACCTTCTTTTAATCTCCAGAAGCTCCTCTATGGTTTCGGTGGTTATAGATTCTCCCATTACTTCAGGAAAATCGCCAGGAACCACGTCCGTTACAATGTTAATTTTCCCCTCTTTGTCCATATACTTACCATACACTGCCGGACCTATGCCAAGCTGATCCGCTATCATTGCCCCTTTAAAATCTCTCATCATGGCTTCGTTTATTTGTTTGGCCGTGTCCATCGGATAATAAGTTTTAACTGCTACCGGCCTGCCGCTATCAAGAAAACCTAACCTAACGGCGCCGGCGGAGCCACTATGCGTCATGCTCACTAAAAAAATGGGCTTATTCAAAAATTTAATATTCACATCTTGAATCTCTTCCAAGGACTCCGGCAATTTATTTATGCCCCTGGCATTTCTAAAACTACTGGTATAACCCAAATCCTTGGCTGTTATATTGGCGGTAAGAAGATACCTGCCGTCCGTTTTATTGCGCTTCAAATATGCTAATACGCCGCCACCATTATCCGCGCCCCCCAAATTATCTGAAACCTTGCTTAAAATAGGGTGCGTGTTGGTTGGCCCAAAAAACCTCTTTGTAAAATTTTCTTTTTTATCGCTGCTATTCGCCATCGGCACCCTTAATTTCCCGCTTTCGTTCATTTGGCTTGTCAAACCCTCATTTAATTCCCCTGAATACACCAGTCCTGAGGCCAAAAAGGCGTGGATAATTACCATGGGCATTATTTTCTGTAACGTGCGCTTATTTATTATCATAGATATAACCTATGTGTTGACTGATAAAAAATCCCGGGCACGTCCCTTATTAGTATGTGGTCTCTGCCATGGGAGAGAGGCCATATTAAGAGGCGATGCCCGAGAAATATCCTTTTTAATAAATTTAACAAAAAGGCCAGGTCTCCTTCTACCTGGCTATTGAGACCCATGGCCTATACTTAAATCTTTTATAATCTCTATAATAAGCATACCTCATTCTTCTCATTCTGTCAAGACTTGCCAAAATTTTTAAATTCGTGAGGAGTAAGTTGACAAAAGGAGTATTACTTGGGTGTCAACTTAGGACCTGTTTTATCGTTTGACATGCTATTTTGAATAATGTATACTTATCATATAAATTTAAATCGGTTCATCGAGGCAATAATGCCCCGGAAAGGACCTGTTTCTTGAAAGACAAAATACAACCTAAATGGCGCACGCCAAAGTTAGCCGTTTTGACCAGAGGAAAACCTGAAGAAGCTGTCCTGGCTAGCTGCAAAAACACAACATTGGCGGCCGGACCATACGGCCCAGGGACCCTGGAAGATGGGTGCTATTTTGTTGAAGAAGATATCTGTATGGCGGGATGCAACACTCAAACCACTTCGTGATTAGTTTCAAAACCAACCCACCGTTACTGCCTTTTTCTCTTTCCTTATGACTTACAATGGCGTCCCCACGGGGATTTGAACCCCGGTCGTCAGATCGAAAATCTGATGTCCTGGACCAGGCTAGACGATGGGGACGAATTATTCTTCTTTTTCTTCTGGCACCACATGGGCGATGGAGGAAACCTTGTCGCCTGAATCAAGTTTTATTATATGCACGCCTTGCGCGCTTCTACCCGTGGATCTTATATCTTTTACGCTCAGGCGGACAATCATGCCTTTCTGAGTTATGACCATGAGTTCGTCCTGGTCATTGACTGTTTTAAGGCCGACCGCTTCGCCGTTTTTATTTGTAACCTTTACATTTATTATGCCTTTGCCGCCTCTGGATTGTTTTCTGTATTGGTCTATCGCCGTTCTTTTCGCGAAGCCTTCGGAGGTGGCTGTCAAAACAGTAGAATCTTTTTTGGCGATCTGCATCGCTATGACCCTGTCTTTCTTGCCGAGCCTTATGCCCTTTACGCCCTTGGCGCCCCTGCCCATGTCCCTCACCTGCTTCTCGGGGAACCGGATGGCTTTGCCTAAATACGTCGCGATAAGCAGCTCCTGATGGCCGTCTGTAAGCTCCACTTCTATCAGCTCGTCGTCTTTTTCGAGCGTTATGCCGATGATACCGCCTTTTCTCGGATTTGAATACGCCATGAGGTCTGTTTTTTTAATCAGCCCGTTTTTGGTCGCCATTACGACAAAATCGCCTTCTTTGAATTCCCTTACCCTGACATATGAGGAGATATTCTCCCCCTGTTCGAGCTGCAGGAGGTTTATTACCGCCTTGCCTCTCGCGGAACGGCCTGCCTGCGGGATTTCATAAACCTTCAACCAGTGCACCCTGCCTTTATTTGTAAAAAATAAAATATACTCATGCGTGGACGCGATAAAAAGATGCTCCACAAAATCTTCTTCTTTCATGTCAATACCGGTAACCCCCGCGCCGCCCCTGCGCTGCCTCCTATAGGCATCCACCGGCAAGCGCTTTAAATAGCCGGCATGGCTTATTGTAATGACCATGTCTTCTTCTTTGATCAGGTCTTCTATCTCTATATCCTCCACCTTGCCCACTATCTCGGTTCTCCGCTCGTCCCCGTATTTTTTCTTTAATTCCAACGCCTCATCCTTGACTATCTCCAGGATCTTTTTCTCGCTTTTAAGAATCGCCTTGTATATCTCTATCTTCTTTATAAGCTCGATATACTCATTTTCTACCTTGTCTCTTTCAAGGGCTGTCAGGCGCTGCAGCTGCATTTCCAGGATTGCCTGGGCCTGAACGTCGCTCAAATCAAAGTTTTTCATCAGGGCGGCCTGAGCCGTTTTTGGATCTTTTGACTCCCTGATGGTCTTTATAATCTGGTTCAGGTGGTCTATGGCGATCTTAAGGCCCTCTAATATATGCGCCCTTTTCTCGGCTTTATTCAATTCAAACTGCGTTCTTCTTCTTACAATCTCGCGCCGGTGCTTTATATACGCCTCCAGCATTTCTTTTAAATTCAGGACCTTCGGCTTGTTATCGACAAGCGCGAGCATTATGATCCCAAAGCTTTCCTCCATCTGGGTATGCTTGTAAAGCTGGTTAAGGATTATCTCCGCGTTCTGGTCGCGCTTTACCTCCACGACAATCCTCATACCCTCGCGGTCAGATTCATCCCTTATGTCAGAAATACCTTCTATCTTTTTATCCTGGACAAGGCCGGCTATATTTTCTATGAGTTTCGATTTATTGACCTGATATGGTATCTGCGTGATAATAATGGCCTCTCTGCCCTGTTTTTGTTTTTCAATACTCGCCCGCGCGTGAATCTTCAGGAGGCCCCTGCCTGTTTCATACGCGTTCTTTATGCCGTCTCTGCCGCATATGATGCCGCCTGTTGGAAAATCCGGACCCTTGACAATCTTCATCAGATCTTTTACGGCGGCTTCCGGATTGTCGATCAATTCCGCTATCGCGTCCACTACCTCGCCCAGGTTATGAGGCGGGATATTTGTCGCCATGCCGACGGCTATGCCGCTCGAACCATTTACCAATAAATTCGGCAGCCTGGCCGGCAACACCATGGGTTCTTCCAGGGTTTCGTCAAAATTAGGGGTAAATTTTACCGTGTCTTTATCTATATCCGTGAGTATCTCGTCGGCGATCGCCGCCATGCGCGCTTCAGTATAACGCATCGCGGCGGCCATGTCCCCGTCAACCGACCCAAAATTGCCCTGGCCGTCTATGAGGGGGTATCTGAGAGAAAAATCCTGAACCATCCTGACCAGGGAATCATACACGGCCGTGTCGCCGTGCGGGTGATATTTGCCAAGCACCTCTCCAACGATCCTCGCGCATTTCTTGTATGGTTTTGAGTGCTCCAGCCCAAGCTCTCTCATCGCGTAAAGAATCCTTCGGTGCACAGGCTTTAATCCATCGCGCACATCCGGGAGGGCCCTCCCCACGATTACGCTCATGGCGTAGCTTATATACGAATCCTTCATTTCGTCTTCAATGTAAACGGGGACTAATTTTTCGTTTTGCGCGTACATCTAAAATCCTTTCGGACGGGTCATGGGCCCGCCCCTGCATTATATATCTAAATTTCTAACCTCCAGGGCGTGCTTCTCTATAAAAGCTCTCCTGGGCTCAACGGCGTCACCCATGAGCACCGTAAACATCTCGTTTGCCTCTACGGCGTCTTCCATGGTAACCTTTAAAAGCGTGCGGGTTTCCGGGTTCATGGTGGTTTCCCAAAGCTGTTCCGGATTCATTTCCCCCAGGCCCTTGTATCTCTGTATCGAAAGGCCTTTCTTCGCTATCTCTCTCACATAATCAAGGCATTCTTTTAGCGTGCCGAGTTCTTTCGTGTCGTGTTCCTCCGATGTTATCTTGTATGGTTTTTTCTTTTCCTTGCCTTTTTCTTTTTTGTCCCCTTTGTCCGCTGGCGCGGGGCATTCTTCTAAAACATTAAAACCTAACTTTTCTATCCTGTCGATTGCCTTTTCCATGTCTCTCGCGCCGTAAAATTCTACAACGCCCAGCGTTTTTTCATCTACCTCAACGTCTTTGCCCAGCTCTTTTTCTCTCTTGGCTACCGCCTTTGCCAGCTCATCATCATCATACAAAAATTGGGCCTTGCCCTCCACTTTTACCATAAAAAGTGGCAATTTTTTGGTCTTTGGGTGTCTAAAACACAGATATTTTGATAATTCCGCTCCACGTTTCATTATTGACGAGGATAGCCTGTCATACTCTAACACTAACTGCAAAAGCTCCTTTAGCGCGTTGGCATTAAAACTCTTTTTGTCGTTATTGCGCGTAAGCGTCAGGCCTTCTGTGCCCAATTCAAATAAAAACTCGTTCATCTTTTTTTCTGTTTCTATGTATTCTTCGCGCTTGCCCCTTTTTACTTTATATAACGGCGGCTGAGCTATATATATGTGTCCTTTTTCTATTAATGGCTGCATATGCCTGAAAAAGAGCGTTAACAGCAGCGTCCTGATATGCGAACCATCCACATCGGCATCAGCCATAAGTATGATCTTGTGGTATCTTAGCTTTAACATGTCGAATTCTTCGCCTATGCCCGCGCCGAGCGCGCTTATAATGGTGCGTATCTCCTCATTGCTCAAGACCTTGTCAAGTCTGGCTTTTTCAACGTTGAGAATCTTCCCTTTTATAGGCAATATCGCCTGAAACCTGCGATCTCTGCCTTGTCTGGATGAGCCTCCCGCCGAATCTCCTTCAACTATATATATCTCGCAGATGGCGGGGTCTGTCTCGGAGCAATCGGAAAGCTTGCCGGGCAGCGCCATGGAATCCAGGGCGCCTTTTCTTCTTGTCAGCTCCCTGGCTTTTCTCGCGGCTTCTCTCGCTCTCGCGGCGAGGATGGCCTTTTCAACAGCCTTGTTGGCCACCGAGGGATTTTCCTCAAAATACGCCCCCAAAGAATCATTAACAATAGAAGAAACAATGCCTTCCACTTCGCTATTCCCAAGCTTTGTCTTTGTCTGGCCTTCAAACTGCGGATTAGGGACTTTTACGCTTATGACAACTGTCAGGCCTTCTCTTATGTCTTCGCCCGACATCGCCACATCCGATTCCTTGAGCATGTTCTTGTTTTTGCAATACTGGTTTACAACCCTTGTAAGCGCGGACTTAAAACCGCTCAGATGAGTGCCGCCTTCCACGGTATTTATATTATTCACGAACGAGAATATGTTTTCGGAATAACCATCATTATACTGGAGGGCGATCTCGCACGTCACATCCTCCTTGGCCCCCTCGAAATAAATAACTTTTTTATGAAGCGTGGTCTTGTTTTTATTGAGATATTCCACGAACGACACGACACCGCCGGCGAACTGAAATTCGTTTTCCTTGTCGGTGCGCTCGTCTATGATCTTTATCTTGAGGCCCTTGTTTAAAAAAGCAAGCTCTCTCAGACGGTTGCTGAGGGTCTCGTACGAATATTCTATGGGACAATTAACAAAGATCTCCTTGTCGGCCTTGAAAGTCACGGCGGTACCGGTAGTCTTGGCCTTGCCCACCACGGTTAGCTTGGACGCGGTCTTGCCTTTTTCATATTTCTGGTGATACACCTTGCCGTCTCTTTTTACCTCCACCTCCAGCCATTCGCTGAGGGCATTCACGACGCTGACGCCCACGCCGTGCAGGCCGCCGGAAACCTTATACGAGCGGTGGTCGAACTTGCCCCCGGCGTGAAGAGTGGTAAGGACTACCTCGACCGCCGGTTTTTTCTCGCCCTTGTGCGTGTCAACCGGTATGCCGCGGCCGTCATCCGAAACCGTAACGCTGTTATCCACGTGAACGGTAACTTCTATGTTGGCGCAATGCCCGGCCATCGCCTCGTCAACAGAATTATCCACCACTTCATAGACAAGATGATGGAGCCCTCTCGTGGATATGTCACCGATATACATGGCGGGTCTTTTCCTGACCGCGTCCACGCCCTCGAGCACCTGTATAGTCGTCGCGTCGTATTTTTCCTGTTTCGGCATCTTAATTTATCTCCCCTATCTTGAGCCTTATATCCTCTATCTTGTCCTGCCCCACTTGTTTTTTGATCTCGTTTATTATGTTTTTCTTTTTCAGGTTCAGCGCGTAAAGCCAGGTGGAGCTGTCAACCTCCACTATCAAGACCTTCTGTTTCAGGTTCACGGGCCTGGCGTGCTCCAGGGCGGCCTTACCGGCCGCCCTGCCCCAGATATCCCGTATCTCTTCTCTCGTTCCGCGGCCTTTTTTTTCTAATTTTTTTATTACGCTGTCTATTACCTTTTTTATCTCTTCGGGCTTTTGCTTTTTTTGTTTTGTCATGCGAGCTGCATGGGAAGGACCAGGTATAAATACCAGTCCTCTATCCTTATAACGGCCGGCTTATCCGCGCCGACAATCTCGACGCCTATCTCGTCTTTGGGCACCACCTTCAGGGCCTCTATTATGTAATTCGGATTGAAGCCGACCGCTATCTCGGGCCCCTTGTAGGCGGCGTCTATCTCTTCCCTGGCCTCTCCTATGTTCGGGTTCGACTTGGAAATTACTATCTTATTTTTTAATATCTCAAATTTCACCGATTGCGAGTCCGGGGTCGTCAAAAGAGCGGCCCTTTTTATGCCCAACAAGAACGCGTCCCTGTTAACGCCCACTTTTTCCTGCGCCTCCTTCGGGACAACCTGTTCATAATTAGGAAAGGCCCCTTCTATAAGCCTGGATATGATGGTTATGTTCTCGATTTCGAACTTCAGCTGGTTCTCGCTGAAGATAATCTTGGCCTCCCCGTCTTCCCCCAGGACTCTGTTTAACTCGTATATGGTCTTTGATGGTATCACCACGGCCTTGTTGAGCCCGTCTTTTTCTATGTCTTTTTTCACCACGCTCAATCTTTTCCCGTCTGTGGTGACCATGATCAGTTTTTTGTTTTTGAAAATAAACAGCGCCCCATTTAACACATATCTTGATTCGTCGTGCGACATTGAAAAACATGTCATATTAATCATGTTCTTCAATACCCCCTGCTTTATCACAACGCTTGGCTCCTGCTTAAACTCCGGCAATTTAGGGAAATCCTCTTTTGGCAGGCCGACGATTTTAAAGAAACACTTACTGCATTTTATCGACATGGAGTTGTTTTTCATGGTGCTTATCGATATGTCTTCGTCCGGCAATTCTTTTATAATGTCGCTGAATCTTTTCGCCGGCACCGTTATGGCGCCTTCTTCCTCAACATCTGTTTCAAACGCGGAAGAAATACCTATATCAAGATCCGTGCTGGTTAGTGTGACCTTATTTTTGTTTGTTTCTATTAATATGTTTGAAAGTATCGGTAAAGCGCTTTTTGAGGAAATCACGTTTTGCACGTTTTGTATGTTTTTTAAAAGCACGTGTTTTAAAATTTTTATTTTCATCAATCCTCCGAAAGAATGCTGTTATATTTTTAAATTAAAAAATAGTAGTATTAATAGTATTCTTTGTGGATAAGTTGAAAACTATTAAACCCAAGGATAATATTATAGTTATGAAATATAAATAATCCACAAAAAAAGAAAAAATAAACACAATATCAGTTATTTATCTCCAGCATCAGCTTGTTGATGAGGTTCTTCACATTTTGGTTCTTCTTTAAATCCATGTTCACCTTATCGCAGGCGTGGATGACGGTTGAGTGGTCTCTCCCGCCGAAAAAATCGCCTATCTCGGGCAGCGTGAGATTGGTTAGTTCTCTGGCCAGATACATCGCTATCTGCCTCGGGTACGCGATCTGCCTGTTTCTTTTTTTCGTCTTCATGTCGGACGCCTTCATGTCGAAGTAATCAGCCACTTTTTTCTGTATGAGCTCCACCGATATCTTTTTTGTCGTTTCAGAAAGCGCGTCCTTTAACACATCCTTAGCCAGGGCCAGGCTGATATCCTTGTTTTCAAGAGACGCGTAGGCTATGATTTTTATCAGGACCCCCTCTAACTCCCTTATGTTTGTCTTGATCCTTTCCGCTATGAAGTACAGCACGTCGTCCGGCAGCTTGGTCGCGTTGCGTTCCGCCTTTTTCTTCAATATCGCCATGCGGGTCTCAAGGTCGGGCGGCTGGATGTCGGTGACAAGGCCCCACTCAAACCTGGATACAAGCCGTTCCTCGAGCCCGGGTATCGATTTCGGCTGTCTGTCGCTTGACAGCACTATCTGCTTGTGGCTGTCGTACAGGGTGTTGAAGGTATGGAAAAATTCCTCCTGAGTGGATTCCTTGCCCGCGATGAAATGTATGTCGTCTATCAGGAGCACGTCCACGCTGCGGTACTTTTCCCGGAATTTCGCCGTGGTCCTGTTCTGTATGCCGTTTATGAGCTCATTGGTGAAGCTTTCGCTCGAGGTATAGAATAACTTCATGCCCTTGTGCGTCTCGGATATGTAATGGCAAGCCGCCTGCATCAGGTGGGTTTTTCCTAATCCTACTCCGCCGTATATGAACAAGGGGTTGTACGCCTTCGCCGGCGACTCTGCTATGGCGAGCGTCGCCGCGTGCGCGAATCTGTTCGAAGGCCCTACCACGAAACCCTCAAAGGTGTATTTGGGGTTCAGATAGAAAGGTCTTTTTTGCCCCGGCCTTTCCGCCGCCGCCGGAGGTCTTTGGTTTTCCGCCGCCGGGCTTATCCCGACCCGTTCTTTTATCACGAATCTGATCGGGATCACCTTTCCTATGGTCTTCAGTATGGAGATATTAAGGATGTCTCTATAATGGTCGTAGATCCAATCTTTGAAAAAGTTGGACGGCACCTCTATTATAAGCGATTCGTCGGTCACATTCGAAAGCCTGGTCTGGGTAAACCAGTTTTCAAAGGCCTGCTCCCCTATTTCCTGCTTGGTGTGTTCCAGGATCTTGTTCCACAGACTGGCTAAATCAAAGGTCATGATATTATCCACAAGTTTTCAACATTATAACAGCCGGTTTTTTGTTTTTCAAGTTAAATCTTGCGCCCAAGCCGACTCTCCCGCGCCAGGGCCGCGGATGGCAGGCGCGAGGAATATCGCTTGGGCGTCAACTTAGTGCTTGACGACGCGGGGGTACGCGTTTATAATATATCATCTAAGCGAGGGCGAAATGAAAAAACATCTTACCAGAAAAAGTCTTTTAAAAGGCAAGCGCAAGCACGGATTCAGGGCCAGGATGGCCACCTCTACGGGCCGGTCTGTCCTGAGGCGCAGGAGACAAAAAGGCAAGCACAAGCTTACCGTGTAATGGCCTCGAACAGCTTTTCACAAAAAGAACGCCTGCGAAAGAACAGTTCGATCAGGGGCGTTTTTAATAAAGGCGTTTTATATAGGGCCGGATTAATTGACCTTTATTTGCTGAAAAGAGATGATGACCCCGTGGTTAACCGGTGCGCCTTTATATGCAGAAAAGGCCTGCATCAGAAGAAGAGCGTTTTGAGGAACAGGATACGCAGGGTTCTGCGGGAGGCCTACAGAAAGAAAAAGCATTTATTCCCAACCGGTTACGACATAGTGATAATCGCCAAAGGCGTCAAGGAATACACCAAATCAGGCCTCGTGGAAAAAGAGATAGCGGATGTTTTTAAAAAACACGTTAAAAAATAGCATAAAATTTTATCATAACTACTTGTCTTCGCTCATGTTATGTAAATGTAGGTTTTATCCTTCCTGCTCCGCGTATACGCTTGAGGCGATAGAAGACAAGGGCGCGGTTTTAGGTTTATTAAAGGGCCTTAAAAGGATTGCGCGTTGCAACCCTTTTCATCCAGGCGGATTTGACCCCTATAAAAAATAGAAAGAAGACATATGGAAAAACGACTTTTGCTCGCCGTGACGCTTTCGATAGTAGTATTGTTAACCTATCAGGTTATTTTGACCAAGGTCAACCCCCCTCCTTTGCCAGGAGCGGTCAGGATCCAGGAGCCCCCTGTCCGGCCCGCGGAACAAAAAGAGGCCGTACCCGCGGAAGCCGTTAAAACCATCCTGCCGGATTCCGCGGTCATAAGGACGGTTCAGGGAGAAAGATATAAAATAGATATCGCTGACATAGGCGGGTCGATCAGCAGGATAACGATAAAGGATCCTCTCGGCCATGATTTGAACCTGGTGGATAACGCGGCCTACGAAGCGGGGGTACTTTCGATGAAAGGAAGTGGGGCCTTATCAAATCTGTCGTCGGAAAATTTCTCGCCGGGGTCTGCGTCTGGGACAATGTCTTTTCAAAACAGTGATTTCCGCGTCGAAAAGAACATCGCCTTTCTGAAAGACACCCAGGGCATGAAGGCGTCTTTAAAGATAACAAATGTGTCAGGCGCCGGCAAGGCGGTCTCGTTTGACATTGTCGCCGCGTCAAACATATCCAAGAAAGAGGTCTACGAACAAAAATTAATAGAGATAAACATCTGCTTCAAAGACGGGAAAATAAAGCGCTTAACAGGAGCTAACCTATTGAAATATAATAGGTTATACGCAGAAGGCATAGAATGGATAGCCTTAAAAAATAAATATTACGCGATTGTCGCGAAGCCCGGGTTTACCCCGAAAGGCGTTTTTACAAAAGGCGTCGCCGGAGAGCCTGTGATTGGGTTTATAGTGGAGGACGACAATGTTTCCCATGGCGAGACAAGAACCTATAATATAGATTTTTATGTGGGGCCCATGGAGATAAAAGAGCTGGAAAAAGTCGATCAGGGCTTTACAAAGGTCCTGAACTTCGGTTTTCTTACAAGCATAAGCCTCGTGCTCCTGAGCATATTGAAATTTTTCAACGCGATATTCCACAACTACGGCGTGGCAATACTTCTCCTGACGCTTTTTGTCAGCTTGTTCCTGTATCCGTTGACCTTTAAAAGCCTGAAATCCATGCAGAAACTGCAGGAATTGCAGCCGCACATGGAAAAGATCCGGTCCGAGCACAAAGACAACCCAGCCAAAGTCAATAAGGAAATAATGGAGCTTTATCGACGATATAAAGTCAATCCAATGGGCGGGTGCCTGCCGATGTTTCTTCAGATGCCGGTATTCATCGCTCTTTACAACACGCTTTCGCGCTCGGTGGAATTAAAGGGCGCGGGGTTTTTGTGGATAAAAGACCTGTCAATGCCCGACGCGTTTATACCCCTGAAATTCAGCCTGCCCGTGATAGGCAGCGCCATAAATTTATTGCCAATCCTGATGATAGGTGCTATGATATTACAGCAGAAGATGTCGCAGATAAAAGCGGCCGGCCAGACAGAGCAACAAAAGATGATGGCTGTCCTGATGCCCCTGATATTCGGGTTCATATTTTACTCACTGCCGTCAGGCCTTGTCTTGTACTGGCTGACAAATACTCTTATAACAAGCGGCCTGCAATTCATGATGTCTAAAAAATCGGCGTAACACATGAAAGATATTGGCAGCCATAAAAAAAACGAGGTAGAGATAGAAGCTAAAACAGCGCAAGAGGCGATTAATATAGCTTTAATTAAGTTAGGCGCCAAGAAATCAGAGGTTGATATAAAGGTGCTTAGAGAAGAAAACAAGGGTCTTTTTAGCATGCAGGGTACAAAATTAGCAAAGGTCAGGGTAACAAAAAAGATACAGTTTTAAGCGTAATGATACGGTTATGATACGGTTCTATGGCTAAAATAATAGCTGTTTGTAACCAAAAAGGCGGGGTAGGCAAAACAACAACAGTAATTAATCTAGGCTATTATCTTGCCCATAAAGAAAAAAAGACGCTTTTAATAGATCTTGACCCGCAAGCAAATACAACGAGCGGCCTAGGGCTTGAAAAATCGAAAATCTCGGTAAGTATATACGATGTATTAATCAATAACGCAAAGCCGCAGGATGCCTATCAGTCAATAGGCATGGATCGTCTTAGTTTGATTCCATCCCACATCAATCTCACCGGCGCTGAAATAGAGCTGGTTAGTTTCATGAACAGGGAGTATCGATTAAAGACAGCTTTAAAAGAAATAACAGATGATTTTGATTTTATTTTAATAGATTCCCCCCCGTCATTAGGGCTTTTAACAATAAACGCCCTGGCATCGGCAAGCTCGGTTTTGATACCAATTCAGTGCGAATATTACGCGCTGGAAGGCCTCAGTCAGCTGTTAAATACAGTGAACCTGGTAAAAGATAACTTAAACCCGGAATTAAACATAGAAGGGGTTTTGTTGACAATGGCTGATTACAGGACCAATTTGACCACAGAGGTAATAAACGAGGCGAAAGAGTTTTTTAAAGATAAAGTGTTTAAGACGATCATACCTAGAAGTATAAGATTAAGCGAGGCGCCAGGTTTTGGCAAGCCAATACATCTTTATGATAAGAATTCCATAGGCGCGAAGATGTATTTGTCTCTTGCCAATGAAGTACTTGGAGAGCCAATCCCAATAGGGGGTGGAGAAGAATGGAAAAAAGAGTTCTCGGTAGAGGCTTAGCGGCGTTAATACCGGAAAAATCAGCGGGAGCAGGGTTTAAATCAGAAACATCGGCGTCAGGGACACAGCAAGGCGTAGCCAGTCTTCCTATAGATAAAATCCAAGCCAATAAATACCAACCAAGAGAAGGGTTTGACAAAGAATCCCTGGAAGAGCTGGCTTCTTCAATAAAGGAAAAGGGCGTTATACAGCCGATCCTGGTTAGATTAAAACAGGATGGTTTTGAGTTAATAGCCGGTGAGCGCAGGCTAAGGGCCGCCAAGACGCTTGGGTATAAAGAAATCCCGGCGATTATTAAAGAAGCGTCTGATTTGGATTCACTGGAGATGGCCTTGATTGAAAACGTGCAAAGAGAAAATCTCAATCCGATTGACCAGGCAAGGGCCTATAAAAAGCTATCAGAAGAGTTTGATTTAACTCAAGAAAGAGTAGCTGAGACAATAGGCAAGGACAGGGCTACGGTAGCTAATATACTTAGATTGTTGACATTGCCGGCCAAAATACAAGAGTATGTTTCACGTGGAACAATTTCAATGGGGCATGCCAAGGCAATCTTAGGTTTAGATACGGAAATGGCACAAATGAGATTGTGCACAAAGGTGATAAAAAATGACCTATCAGTAAGAGATACAGAGAGTTACGCAAAAAATATAAGCAGCTCCAGGAGCAAATCAAAAGCAGAGATAAAAGATCCTGATTTGTTAGCCATAGAACAGGAGCTTAGCGATATGTTTGGCACAAAGGTCAGGATATTAAAGGCAAAAAAAGGCGGCAAAATAGAGATAGAATTTTATTCGGAAGCGGAATTAAATAAAATCATAACTCTTTTAAAATCAAATAGATAGGAGAAAAAATAACATGGCGCAACAGACATTGGTTTTAATCAAGCCAGACGGTTTAAAAAAATCATTAACAGGGAACATTCTTACCCGTCTTTCTGAAACTAAGCTGGAAATAGTGGCGGCCAAAATGGTCCGGGTCAGCAAGGAGCTCGCCGCGGAGCATTACAGGCACATGAAAGATAAGCCGTTTTTTGAAGAGTTGATCAAATATATACAGGGAGAATTACACGGCAGGCGCAAGGTCATGGCAATTGTATACTGGGGAGAAGACGCGATACAAAAGGTAAGAGAGCTTGCCGGCGCCACGAATCCTGAAGAAGCGGACGCGACATCCATAAGAGGGTCTTTCGGAAGGATCACCACAAAAGGCATCTACGAAAACGTCTTGCACACGTCGTCCAATGAATCTGAGGCGGAGAGAGAGATAAAGCTGTGGTTCCAGCCAGATGACGTAATAGTGGACCTGTATAAAACAAAAACCGTGATAGCGGAAAAAGAAAAAAAGAAAGTCTGGGCGTAATATATCATGATAAAAAGCATGACAGGATTCGGAAAAGGCGAGGTATCTGGCAGGCTGGGCGTGTTGACGGTTGAGATGCGCACGGTGAATCACAGATATTTTGATTTATCGTCCAGGATCCCAAACGGCCTGGTCATTCTGGAAGACAGGATAAAAGATGTCCTCCGCAGGCGCGTGAAACGGGGCAAGGTGAATTTTTTTCTGTCGCATCGCTCAGCTGCCAAGGAGAAAGGGCCGCTCACCTTCGATCAAAAAGCGGTGGCCAGATATTATAAAATGTTGTCCCTGGTTAAGAAAAAATTCAAACTCAAAGACGACATAAAGCTTTCGCACATAATATCTTTCAGGGATGTGATAACACAGGAACAGGATGAGCTGGACGCGAATTCCGCCTGGCCGTGGGTCGAAAAGGCGATTGAAAAAGCGGCGGCGGATTGCGACAGGATGCGCGCGCGAGAGGGAAAGGTTATTTACGAAGATCTTGTCGGGAGGATAGGCAAGATTCGCGCGGACATGGACAAGATATCCAAATTGGCGCCGCTGGTGGTGTCGGAGTACAAAAGCAGATTAGACAGGAGATTAAAAGACCTGCTCAAGACAGTCGAGGTTGATAAGCAGCGCCTTGAGACGGAGTTGGCGCTGTTCGCCAAACAGTGCGACATCTCGGAGGAAATAACGCGCGCCAAAAGTCATCTGGACGGTTTGCATAAGGCGATGGATAAGGGCGACGAGGCGGGCAGAAAATTGGATTTTATATTGCAGGAATTGAACAGGGAAATAAATACCCTGGGCGCGAAGGCGAACAACATAGATATATCCAGGCTGGTTATAGAAGTGAAGAGCGAGCTTGAGAAGATGCGCGAGCAGGCGCAGAACGTGGAGTAACCCGTCATGCGGCAAAAAGGCAATTTATTTATAATCTCAGCCCCGTCAGGTTCGGGCAAGACGACCTTGTGCAACAGGATCGTCGGGTCTTTCGGGGATCTTGACAGGTCGATTTCCATGACCACGAGGACCCCGAGGCCGGGGGAGAGGGACGGCACGGATTACATATTCATACAGAAAGAGGAGTTTTTGAAAAGAAAAAAGAGGGGCGAATTCCTGGAGTGGGCGAAGGTATTCGATGAGTATTACGGCACGCCCAAAAAATACATAACCCACATGCTGAAAAAGGGCCGGGACGTGCTTTTAAGCATAGACGTTCAGGGGGCCATGAAGATAAGGCGCCTTAAGATGAGGGCTGTTTATGTATTCATAATGCCTCCGTCCCTGGAGATGCTGAAGGAGCGCTTGGTCAACCGTTCCACGGATTCCAGGAAGGAAATAGAAAAAAGGCTGAGGGTCGCGAAGAAGGAAATGTCTTATGTCAGGAAATACGATTACGCGGTGGTCAATAATAATTTAAATTCGGCGGTGGAGAATCTGCGGGCTATTATAATGGCGGAACGCTGCAGCACAGGGAGGAGTTAGGGATGTCGTATACACCGGTAGGGGATATCAGGAAAAACGCGGACAGTATTTACAAGCTTACCATAATCGCGGCGAAAAGGGCGGTGGAGCTTATAAACGGCAGTCAGAAATTGGTGGAAATTGATTCAACGAAATTTTCAACAATCGCCCTGGAGGAGATAAGGGTTGGCAAGGTCAGCTATAAGGCAAAGGATGAAAAATAGGCATGTCGTGGTCGGGGTGACCGCCAGTGTCGCGTGCTACAAGGCGCTGGACGTCATAAGCGGCCTGCGCGGGCTTGGCTTGTCCTCGACGGTAATCCTGACCAAAGAGGCGGAGAAATTTATAAAACCGGTCTTGTTCCAGGCAGTTTCCGGGAACAGGGTGATAAGCGCGGATCTTTTCAGTCTGCCGGAGGCATGGGAAGTGGAGCACGTGGCCCTGGCTGAAAAAGCGGCCCTGGTGCTGATCGCGCCCGCCACGGCGAACATAATCGGAAAGATCGCGAGCGGCATTTGCGATGACATGCTTACCTGCACCGTGTGCGCGACAAGGGCGCCTGTGTTGTTCGCTCCGGCGATGAACGACGCCATGTATAATAATAAAATCGTTCAAACCAACGTCGAGAAACTAAAAAAACTCGGATATCACTTTACCGGCCCGATCAAGGGCCGTCTCGCCTGCGGCAAACAAGGCATCGGCCACATACAAGACACGCGGGCTATATTAAAAGAGGTGAAGATTTTATTAGGATCATAGTTACCGCAGGACCGACAATAGAGCCCCTGGATCCCGTGAGATTTATCTCAAACAGGTCCACGGGCGTCATGGGTTATAAGATAGCGGCAAGGGCCCTGGCCAGAGGCCATAGGGTTACGCTCATATCCGGACCCGTGAAAATTACCCCGCCAAGGGTCCAAAGGCTCATTTTAATAGAAACCTCGGAAGATTTGCTCCGCGCACTCAAGAAAGAAATCAAAAAAACGGATTGTCTTATCATGTGCGCGGCCGTGGGCGATTTCAAGGCACGGAAAATCTCGGGCAAAAAGATCAAGAGAAAAAACAACTTACTCGTCAATTTGAAGGCCAATAAGGATATATTGCGTGAATTGGCAAGGCATAAAAAACATAACCTATTCGTGGGATTTAACTTGGAAACGGAAAATCTTGTTAGAAACGCCGAGAAAAAGCTCAAAACCAAGAATTTAGACATCATGGTAGCCAATCGTTTGACTAAATATCATAACCCTTTTGGTGATAACAATTTAGATGTAGTAATAATCGATAGATTTGGAAAGAACGCGAATCTTAAGGCCAAAGACAAGGGTTTTATAGCCAATGTTTTGCTTGACAAAATAGAGGAATTATGGTATTTAAAGAGGAAAGGTAAACTATGAAAAAGCGTGGATTTACATTAATCGAGCTATTGGTGGTAATAGCTATCATAGGCATACTCGCCGGGATGCTTTTGCCGGCAATCGGGCAGGCGCGCGAAAGGGCGAGGCGCACCAGCTGCATGAATAATTTAAAGCAGATAAGTATCGCCTTGCATATGTACGCTACGGATAACATGGAGCGGTTTCCTAAAACACTGCAGGAGCTGGTTGACGGCGGCTACATTGACACTTTAGAGATATTCAAGTGCCCATCCAGCAATAGTGCGATACCTTCCGGGGCCGATAGTGGCGATTATGTATATAAAACAGGCCTGACAGAGTCGGCGGATTCAGATACCCCGATAGCCTGTGACAAGGCGGAAAATCATAAATCCCAGGGTGGGAATGTGCTTTATGTTGGCGGCCACATAAAATGGTCTTCCGCTTCCGGGGGCAAGTGGGCTCCGCCGTTTTAATGAATGAGAGATTTTATCTATAACGTGTAACTTGATCGTTGGGCATAAAGTTACACGTTTTTGTTTTACGGCGACGTAGCCAAGTGGTAAGGCAGGAGTCTGCAAAACTCCTATTCACCGGTTCGATTCCGGTCGTCGCCTCCGGGCGAGTGGTGGAATGGCATACACGATGGACTTAAAATCCATTGACCGCAAGGTTGTGAGGGTTCGACTCCCTCCTCGCCCACCACGCAGAAATTTTGGGCTTATAGCTCAGTTGGTTAGAGCGCTTCCTTGACATGGAAGAGGTCACAGGTTCGAGTCCTGTTAAGCCCACCATACGCCACAGGCGGATAAATTTATTATGGCAAACAGTTTAGACGCGTTACGACATAGTTGTTCCCATGTGATGGCGGATGCCGTGAAAAGGCTTTTTCCGGACGCGAGGCTCGCCATAGGGCCTTCTATCGAGGACGGTTTTTATTATGATTTTGACAAGAAAGAGCCGTTCGTGCCCGATGACCTGGCGGTCATAGAAAAAGAGATGGCCAGGATCATAAAAGAGGATTTGAGATTCGAGAAAGAGGAAATTTCAAAAAAAGACGCGCTGAAATTATTCTCCGGGGAGCCATACAAGACAGAGCTTATAAATAAATTGGAAGGCGATACGGTTTCCATTTACAGGCACGGTAAATTCACGGATCTGTGCAAGGGCCCGCACGTAAACTCAACGGGCCAGATAAAGGCGTTTAAATTGTTGAGCATCGCGGGCGCGTACTGGCACGGCATAGAGACAAATCCGATGCTGCAGCGCGTGTACGGCACATGTTTTGAATCGCAAAAAGATCTGGACGCGTATCTCAATAACATAGAAGAGGCAAAAAAGCGCGACCACAGGAAGTTAGGCAAGGATCTGGACTTATTCAGCATACACGACGACGTGGGGCCGGGACTTGTTTTTTATCATCCAAAAGGCGCTCTGTTGAGGATGGTCATAGAGGACTATGAGAGGAAAGAGCATCTGAGGCGCGGGTATCAGATAGTGATGGGGCCGCATATTTTAAAATCAGACATATGGGTCACGTCCGGCCATTACGATTATTACAAAGAGAACATGTATATATTCAAAGTGGAGGGCGAGGAATACGTGCTGAAACCCATGAACTGCCCCGGACACATGCTTATTTATAAATCAACCATACGCAGTTACAGGGATCTGCCGATCCGGTATTTTGAATTGGGCAACGTGCACCGCAGGGAAAAGGCCGGGGTGCTGCATGGGCTCCTGAGAGTAAGGGGTTTTACACAGGACGACGCGCACATATTCTGCCTGCCGGAGCAGCTGGAATCGGAGATTACGGGGGTCATAGATTTCGTCATGGACACGATGAAGGTGTTCGGATTCAAGGATTACAGAATAGATTTATCAACCAGGCCCGCGAAATCGATAGGAAACGACGATGCCTGGGCCAGGGCCACAGACGCGTTGAAAAAGGCGTTGGAGTTAAAAGGCATGGCGTACGAGATCAGCGAGGGAGAAGGGGCGTTTTACGGCCCTAAAATAGACATAATGGTAAAAGACGCCCTGGCCAGGCCATGGCAGTGCGCCACGGTGCAGTGCGATTTCGCGCTGCCGGAAAGATTTGACCTCAGTTATATTTCAAGCGAAGGCAAAAAAGAGAGACCCGTGATGCTGCACAGGGTCATAGTGGGCAGCCTTGAGCGTTTCATAGGCACGCTTATAGAGCATTATTCAGGCGCCTTCCCGGTTTGGCTCAGCCCGCTGCAGGCGGTCGTGATCCCGATCACCGACCGTTCCCACGAGTACGCGGACAGCGTATTCAAGAAACTGCGGGAAGAAGGCATAAGGTGCGAGGTTGATAAGCGCAATGAAAAACTGCAGTATAAGATACGGGAATGGGAAATACAAAAGGCGCCGTACATGCTGATAATGGGCGACAAGGAAAAAGACGGCGGCCTGGTTTCTCTCAGGGCCCGCAAAGAAGGGGACTTGGGGCAGATGAAATTAGAGGTGTTTTTGGAGAGGATAAAAAGGGAGATATCAGAAAAAAAATAAGGGGGTGATTTGTATTTCAAGAGAACTGAGAATTAATCAGCGAATACGAGTAAAGGAAGTCAGGTTAATAGGCCCTAACGGAGAGCAGATGGGTATAGTAAATACCCAGGACGCGCTGCAGCGAGCGGAGGAATCAAGCCTTGATCTGGTGGAGGTCGCCGGCCAGACGACCCCTCCTGTGTGCCGGATAATGGATTATTCGAAGTACAAGTACGAACAGGAGAAGAAAGAGAAGGAGTCTCGCAAGCACCAGCATGTCGTGCACCTCAAGGAGATAAAAATAAAACCGAACATAGAAGAGCATGATTATCAGGTCAAGCTCTATCATCTCAAGCGGTTTTTATCCAGGGGGGACAAGGCGAAGCTCACCATGGTGTTCAGGGGCAGGGAGATGAGCCACATGGACATAGGTAAAAAGGTCATGGACAGGGTCGTAGTCGACCTTGCCGAGATCGGAGAGATAGAAAAGGGGCCGTTCATGGAAGGCAGGAGCATAATGATAAATTTCACGCCGAGGGCCGCGGCTAAGGCGAAATGATAAAGTAAGAAGGGCGAAGGAGATAAAAATGCCTAAATTAAAGACGAACAAGAGCGCCAGAAAGAGATTGAAGCTGACAAAAAAAGGACTGCTTAAAAGATGGAAATCGGGCAGGCGGCATATATTGACAAGTAAGTCAGCCAACAGAAAAAGAGGATTAAGACAAGAGGCGACTCTTCAGGGGATGGAGGCGAAGACCCTGAGGAAGTTATTGCCGTACGGATAAGGGGGAGCAATATGTCACGGGTAAAATACGGACCAGCATCCAGGGCGCGCAGAAAAAGAGTCTCAAAGGCGGCAAAGGGCCAGCGGGCGGGCAGGAGTAAATGGCACCGCATGACCCTGGAGTCGCTGAAAAGGGCCATGGCCTACAGCACCAGGGACCGCCGCGCCAAGAAAGGGACTTTCAGAAAACTGTGGATCCTGAGGATTTCCAATGCCTGCAAGGAACTGGGCATATCCTATTCCAGGTTCATCAAGGGCCTGGCTGATTTAAAGATAGGCCTTAACAGAAAGATCCTGGCGGACCTGGTTGTAAATGACAAGCAGGCGTTCAAGAAATTGGTCGAAAGCGTCCAGGGCATCCAGAAGAAATAAAACCAAGGAGTCATTATGTACGTGGTGATAGTTGGCTGCGGCAGGGTCGGTTCGGAGCTCGCCAAGCTTCTTTCCCAGGAAGATCATAACGTTGTCGTGGTGGACAAGGAACAGAAATCCTTCGCGAGGCTGGGCCAGACGTTTAACGGCGTAACGCTGACGGGCAACGGTTTCGACGTGGAACTTCTGAAAGAGGCCGGGCTCGACAAGGCCGACGCTTTTTGCGCCGTCACGAACGGCGACAACACGAATATCATGGCCGCGCAGGTGGCCAAGAAGATGTTCAAGGTCCCGAAGGTGATCGCCAGGATTTATGACCCCGAGCGGGCGCATATCTATCACAAGCTGGGCCTTGACGTCATAAGCGGCACGCTCCTTTTTGCCGCCATGATAAGAGACAAGATCATAGAAAGCCATTTTACCAGCTATTTGATAGAAAGCGGGGATTTGGGCGTCATAGAGATAAACGTGGCCGAGAAATTCGCCGGCAAGACAGTTTCGGAGCTGAATGTACCCGGGGATTTTCTGATAGCGACTGTCTTGAAAAATAAAGGGGTTGTCATCCCGGGGCCGGACACGAAGCTGGATAAGAACGACATCCTGATGGGTGTCGTGAAGACGACAAGCCTCAAGAAGGTGCGTGATTTTTTTGGCCTGTAGATCTCGACCCGGAGGAATTGTATGCATATCATAATAGTGGGCGGGGGGAATGTGGGTTATTATCTGGCCAAGCGGCTGGCGCAGGACAGACACGTGGTGAGTGTGGTGGAAAAGGACGCGGCGTTATGCGAGAAGATCGCCAAGGAACTAGGTGTCCGCGTGATAAACGGTGACGGATGCGATCCGGGTTTTCTTGATGACGCGGGAATAGACAAGACTGACGTGGTGGCCGCGGTGACCGGGGAGGATGAGGACAATCTGGTCATCTGCCAGCTAGCGAAAGAAACTTATAATGTAAGAAGGACCGTGGCGCGCGTCAACGACTCAAGGAATGAGCACGCCTTTAATGAGCTGGGCGTGGATGTGCCCATTGACTCGACCGCGATAATAGCCAAGATAATAGAAGAAGAGGTCTCCTTCAAGGATTTCGTGAACCTCATGACTTTTAAAAGAGGTAAACTCTCGATAGTCAGGGTTGATTTAAACAAGGAATCGCCGGCGTGCGGAAAGCAGGTAATGGACATAAAACTTCCCGGGGATTCCGTGCTGGTTTCTATCATACGCGGGGACGATGTCATAATCCCGAAAGGCAATACCGTGCTCAAGGCCCAGGACGATATAATAGCCATCACCACCATTGAGAATGAGCAGCATCTGCTGGGCACCTTAATAGGGAACGTAGACTGATGAAAATGAGATTCGTGTATTCATTCAAAAATATTATTTCCGGCATTTTAGCCGAGCTGGTTTACATAGCGCTGATTTTATGCTCGGCCTACCTCATGGGGTTTGTTTTTATGAAATTATTCAAATGATAGCGAAGCCCACTTTAAAAGACACGAAAATAATTCTTTTTAATCTCGGGAAGTTGACCATAGTGTTAGGCATCCTGATGGCGATCCCGCTCATCACTGCGATTGTTTTTAAGGAGTGGGAGCCCGCGCAGGATTTTTTAATAGGGGCGATGGGTTCTTTTATACTGGGTTTTATCTTAGTATGGTTATTTTACACGAGGGAGGACATGAAGTGGCTGCACGGCATGGTGGTGGTCTCCGTGTCCTGGCTTGTGGCCATGGTCCTGGGCGCCATACCGATGTATCTTTCCGGGCATTTTAAGTCATTTCTTGACGCCTGTTTCGATACCATGAGCGGGTTTGCCACGACCGGCCTAGCGCTGGTTGACGACATGGACCATCTTGCCAATAGCCATAACATGTGGCGTCATCTTATAATGTTCATAGGCGGCCAGGGCATAGTTGTCGTGGCCCTGACATTTCTGATGAGCGGGGCAAGCGGCGCGTTCAGGATGTACGTGGGCGAGGCGAGGGATGAGAGGATATTGCCGAACGTTGTCCAGACCGCGCGGTTCATATGGTTTGTCAGTATTGTATACCTGGTTTTAGGGACGCTTGCGCTGGCGATAATCATGATGCTCGAAGGCATGCCGCCCGTGAAGTCAGCGCTTCACGGCATGTGGATATTCATGACGGCGTTTGATACGGGCGGTTTTGCCCCGCAGTCGCAGAATATTTTATATTATCACAGTTTTGTGTTCGAAATAGCCACTATCGTCATCATGCTGTTAGGCGCCATGAATTTCAAGCTTCACTACGCCTTATGGACAGGCAATAAAAAAGAGGTTTACAGGAATATAGAGACAGTAACCCTGTTCATAACAGTGATGCTGACTTTCCTGGTGGTATGTTTTGGGTTGTCCAGGGCCAACGTTTATCCCGGTGCCCTGAGCATGTTCAGAAAAGGTTTTTATCAGCTGGCCTCGGGCCATACAGGGACTGGGTTCATGACTATACACGCGAGGCAGTTCATGAGCGAGTGGGGGGGTCTGGCCATGGTCGGCCTGACTGTCGCCATGGCGTTTGGCGGAGGCGCGTGTTCCACCACCGGCGGCATAAAGATATTGAGGATAGGTTTGTTGTACAAGACGCTCAGGCAGGATATAAAACAGCTCCTGGTTTCAGAATCAACCGTCATAGTGCAGAAGTTTCATCACATAAAAGAGCTTGTCTTGAGTGACAAGCAGGTAAGGTCTGTTTTTCTTATCACGTTGAGTTATCTTCTGCTGTACGTCTTTGGCACGCTAGCGGGCATGTTTTACGGGTATCCGCTGGTAAGCTCTCTTTTTGAATCCACGTCAGCGGCGGCGAACGTGGGCCTGTCGTGCGGGATAACCCTGCCGTCTATGCCCGCGCTTTTAAAGATAACCTATATAATCCAGATGTGGGTAGGAAGGCTGGAGTTCATGTCGGTTTTTGTGTTGGCCGGCTTTCTGGTGTCCATATTTAAAGGAAGATAATGAGATATATTCCGTTGGTCGCATTACTTGTCACTTTGTCTTTTTGTCACCTTGTCGCTTGTTCTGATGCCGTCGGTGTTTCTTCTGACGAGTTGATTCAGCGCGCCGGGGAATACGACGGGAAAGAAGTGTTGTTTCAGGGCGAGGTGATTGGCGACGTGATGAAGAGGGGTGAATTTTGCTGGGTAAACGTATCGGACGGAAAAGGCGCTTTAGGTATTTTTTCAGCAGCGGGCCTAATGGATAATATCGCGGCCGCGGGGGACTATAATTACGCGGGCGACGTTATCGAGATAAAAGGCGTGTTCCACCGGGCCTGCGCCGAGCACGGGGGGGATATGGACATTCACGCCGATAGCGTGATAAAAATAAAAGACGGGTACAGGTTCGCGCGCGCGATTAATCAGAAAAAGGCCAGGGCGATTCTGTGGCTCCTGCCGATTTTATCGGCGGTGATCGCGGCGACCGTAGTGACAAGGAAGATAAAAAATAAAGCGGGGGTTTTATGAAGATACTGGAGAAATTAAGCGGGATGGAAAAGACCGCGATCAAAGAGATCTCAGCCAGCCAGAATCATGACGAGCTTGAAAAGGCCAGGATTAAATATCTGGGCAGGCAGGGCATCGTGACAGAGGCCATCAAGGCCATAAAAAGCGTCCCGAAAAAAGACAAGCCGAAGGTCGGGATGTTCATAAACAAGCTCAAAGGGAAACTGGATTCTTTAATGCAGGAAAAAGAAAAGACATTCAGGGCGCATGAAACAACCTCTTTTGAGAACAATGACATAACCCTGCCCGGGATAAAAAGAGAGATTGGGCATATCCACCCGCTCACCAGGACGGTAGAGGACATAATAGAGATATTCGCCAGGATGGGTTTTAAGCCGGTCGAAAGCCCGGAGATAGAGACGGAATATTATAATTTCGAGGCGCTCAACATACCCAAGAACCACCCTTCAAGGGAGACCTTCCATACCTTTTATGTGGAGGGCGGGAATTTATTGCGCAGCCAGACATCCACTTCCCAGATCAGGGTCATGGAAAAGGAAAAGCCGCCCATTCAGGTCATACACGCGGGCAAGGTCTACAGGCCTGACGCGGTTGACGCGAGCCATTCGTTCATGTTTTACCAGATAGAAGGATTCATGGTGGACAAAGGGATTGTTTTTTCTGATTTAAAAGGCGTACTGCAGAGGTTCGCGAAGGAATATTTTGGCAACGACGTGAAGATGAGGTTCAGGCCGCATTTCTTTCCTTTCACGGAGCCGTCCGCGGAGGTTGATATATCCTGTTTTATATGCGGCGGAAAGGGCTGCAGGGTTTGTTCTTCCAAGGGATGGCTTGAGATACTCGGGTCAGGAATGATAAATCCGAGGGTGCTCGAGTTTGTAAAGATAGACCCGGCGGTTTACACGGGTTTCGCGTTCGGCATGGGCATCGACAGGATGTGCATGTTGAAATATGGCATAGATGATATAAGGTTATTGTACGAGAACGACGTCCGGTTTCTCAAACAGTTCTAAGTTGACACTCGAGTAATACTCCTTTTGTCAACTTACGAGAGGGGGTTGTATGGCGAAGATAGCGAAAATTTTAGAAGTTTTGGTATTCGGGGTATTTCTCATGGGGGTAGCTGTCATAGCGGAAGAGATAACCTTGACTACCTATTATCCGGCGCCGTACGGGGCGTATAATGAATTGAACGTGAGCCAGGGCACGGCCACTGATAATAACACCAGCGCGCTTACGATAGTGTCTACTGATAACGACGTTACGGCGCCGTTGATTTCCGCGTCCGCCAGATTGAACGGTTTGCGGCTGGATTCCAACGATTCAACATCGTCATATTATATTTTGAACATACGTTCAGGCGCGGCCCTGACAAGCAGATTTTATGTGGGGAATGACGGCAATGTAGGTATCGGTACGGATGATCCCGAGGAAGCGCTGGATGTTAATGGCACCATAAACGCCACGGCTTACTCGGTCGTTATCGACGGCGAGGCGACAGAGGGGTATAGCGGGACTTTTACCGATGGGGACGGGAATACAGTCACTGTTACGAATGGTATTATTACCGGTGTAATTTGATTTTTTAATTCTATCCAGAGAGGTGGTTTTATGAGAGTAAGCTTAAACTGGTTGAAAGATTTCGTGGAGGTAAAAGACGGCCTAGAAAAGGCGCGCGCCGCCCTTACAATGATAGGCCTTGAGATTGTTTCCGTGGCGAACGTCGAGGGAGACAGTGTCATGGACATAGAGGTGACTCCAAACCGACCGGATTGCCTTTCAATCTTAGGTATCGCGAGAGAATTGAGCGCGGCCATCGGGAAACCGGTGGCGCTCCCGGAGACGGTCAGAAAAAATTTGATGAAGAAAGGGCCGGGGAAAGGCAGCGCGAAGATAGAGGTGGCGGATAAACACGCCTGCCCGAGGTATGTCGGCTGTATTATAAAGAATGTCAAGGTGGGGCCGTCGCCTAAATGGCTGGCCAGCCGTTTGAACGCCCTGGGAGTGAGGTCTATCAATAATGTCGTGGATGTGACGAATTACGTGTTGTTTGAACTGGGCCAGCCTCTGCACGCGTTTGACCTGGATA
>Ga0265297_10003755_pt1 | contig 26644 bp, 37 predicted proteins | sample Munlanlwell13791_FD_192502 | JGI IMG/M metagenome (GOLD analysis project Ga0265297, IMG submission 192502) | Leachate microbial communities from a municipal landfill in Southern Ontario, Canada - Leachate well 137-91 | ecosystem: Engineered > Solid waste > Landfill > Unclassified | place...
GCTCATCTACAACTTCCTCGCCGCGGACCTGGACGACGACAACACGCCGTTCCTGATCGCGATGCACGGTACCAGCGTCCGGCACGCCAAGACCATCATCTCGGCGTTTCAGCTGAAGCGGCTGCCACTCTTCGCCAAACCGGTAGTTATCACCGCCGTCGAGGTCAAGAATGACAAGGGCAGGTTCTACGAGGTGGTGATCAAGCCAAACGGCGACGACAAGGCGTTCGACTGGCGGCCCTACGCGGAGATGTATAAGGGATTCCAGGCCACGACCGTCCGCGCCGACGCCGACCGCGAGGGCTTCGCGGCAGAGGCGGCGACGGCTGAGCCCGACGGCGACCTGCCCGAGGGCCTCGCCGACGCGCTGGATGGCAGCAAGCCCCTGTTCTGAGTCTCCACACCGCGGCGGGGCCAGGGGCGCCCCGCCGCACCTGTACCCTGTACTCAGGGCACCACCTCAGGAGACGACGCAATGGCCACAGTCTATACGTCTTGGGACATTCAGGAGACGCAGAGTCTCCGTAGGCACAACAACGCCCTCGAGCGCGAGAACGCCGAACTCCGCGAACGCCTCGACGCCGTGGAGTTGGCGGCGCGGAGGCTGAACCAGGGCCTGGGCGAAACGACGCGCATCCTGACGGACCTCCTCGACGAAGTCCACGCGCTGCCCCAGCTCCGCCAGGTCGGCGTGCGCTGCGCCCGCTGTGGCGACGCACGGGTGATCTTTGTCGGCAACGGGGACGGCGACGATCCCTACGACTCGGGCGTTTGCCCCGTCTGCGTTACGGGCAGCGAGGAGCCCGAGCAAGCCGATATCGACCTGGACGCGCTCGAAGCGCCGCCGCCGGAGGGAAAGCCGTGAGCAGTGAAGAGCGCGCCGCGCGAGATGCCGCCTATCGCGCCACTCACAAGGAAGAGCGCGCCGCAGCCTCGTGTGCCTATCACGCCGCACACAAGGAAGAGCGCGCCGCCTACCGCGCTGTGCACAGGGAAGAGCGCGCTGCCCGACAGGCCGCCTATCGCGCCGCGCACAAGGAAGGGCGCGCCGCCCGAGACGCTGCCTACTACGCTGCCCACAGGGAAAAGGCCGCCGCCTACAACAACGCCTACAAGGCCGCTCACCTCGATGTGGGCAGGGCACACGAGGCGAAGCGCCGTGCCCTGAAGAAAGGGGCTACCGTGGGGGCCATTACCACCGAGGCCCTCGCCGAGAAGAGGGCTGAATACAGTGGCATCTGCCCTTACTGCAACCAACCTATCACTGAAGGCCACTTTGACCATGTTGTTCCGCTCTCTAAAGGCGGCTCTCACACGACAGACAACCTGGTATGGGTGTGCGCTGAGTGCAATCTGAAAAAAGGGGATAAGAGCCTGCTAGGGTACCTGCTCGCCACGGCAACATGAAAGGAATGACTATGACCCGCGATGAAATGGTGACATTCTTGCAGGGCTTGACCAGGGCAGAGCTTTGCGATGTGAGGGAATTGCTGGAACAGGAGCTGCGCGCGCGCATGCGAGAGGAAGCCCGGCCGCCAGACGAGCCGCAACGCAGCGGGCGCGGGCGGATCTACATCGGAGGGAAGGCGCAATGACAGACCTCTGTGCAGTCGAAAATCTACGCCCGTCACCGCTCAACCCGGCAGGCCGAGTAGCGGCATCGGCAATCAAGGGGCTCAAGGAAAGCATACGGCAGCGGGGAATCATTGTGCCGCTGGTTGTCACGAAAGATGGTGAGGTGGTTGACGGGCACCGGCGGCTTCAGTGTGCCAAGGAGCTGAGCATTACGACTGTCCCGGTTGTTCGCGTAGAGAGAGACCCCGCGCTATGGAGCGATCTCACAGTGTCAACGAGGCCAATGCGGCCCAGGGAATACCTGGAATACCACCTCGCAGGCGGGCTGGTTACAAGCCCTTCAGTCCGAAACAAAATCGTTGCCCTGGAAAAGATCGGAGGGCGCGCCATCCTCGTGAGGATGCTGAAAGAAAACCTTAGTCACGCGATATATTCAGTGGCCTGCGCAGTGTCGGCCTATGTCGATGGAGATAAAAACAACACGGAGTGGATGGCCCTCCTGCTGAACTGGCTAATCGACGGGCATCGTCAGGATATGGCGGGACGAGCAATGAAGGGCGGTATCCCCCCCGCCCATCTATATCAAGCCATTGTCGAGGGGCGAGACATCAAACAAGAGTGGGGGGTGGCCCGTGGATGAGATGCTACTGGCCGATCTGGCCGCCCTGGAATCCCGCCTCTCCGCCGCAACGCAGGCCGACGGGATCACCGTCGACCGGGAGTTGCTCACGGAGATGATCAGGCGCTCGCGGCAATACGAGAGCCTGGTTGAGGTCGTGAGGTGGGCCAAGGAGCAGCTGGCCCGAGGGCGCACCTCCGGGGCGAAGCGACCAAACCTGCTGTCCATAGAAGACCAACTCTCAGCCGCGCTATCCGAGTCGGCGGGAGCTCGCAATGAGCCGACGGAGAGGGACGCGATGCCTATGCGCTGAGGCGGCGATCCGCGCGGTGGTTTTGATGACGGCTGCTACTCTGCCGTCGCGAACAGGGTAGCAGCCCTGGGCCAGGCGGTACCGACGGTGCAACGGCGCTGTCTCTGGGTTCGACTCCTGGGTGGCCCACTGGGCTCGGAAGGGCATATCGCGTCGGGACTGTAATGGGCGCCAAGCGTGGGACGCCACACCACGGGCCTGTGGCCGGCTGTCGCTTCCACAAGCACGGCGGCCGGCCACGAAACTAGGGAGTGTAGAGGAGGAGGGGCAATGAGCGAAGCAGCAAAGACGCCGGTTATGACCCCGGAGGAGTTCGCCGCAAAGATGCGGAAGATATACGAGGGCAGATACGACCTAGAGAGGTATCACGGAGACGCTGATGACCTCATGGTATTGCTGCTGCGGCAACTCGGCTACGGCGAGGGGGTGGACCTGTTCGAGGGATCGGAACGTTGGTATTCCTAGTATAGAGGAGGGGCAATGAGCGAGAGCGAGCTGAACGAGAGAGAACAGCGGCTGGCAGAGATACGGAAGCTAGAGCAGGCGGCGACGCCGGGACCGTGGGTTATTGGCATATATGAGCGATATGGCTGGCCGGGGTTCACAATCCGCGACATGCAGGGGCCAACGCACGAAGAGGCGATGCGTGACGCCGATTTTATCGCTGCGGCTCGCGACGACATCCCCTACCTGCTCGCCGAGATCGACCGGCTAGACGCGGAGGAAGCGCGCTTGGGGGCTGCTTTGATCGAGGCGGCGCTGGTGGAACGGCGAGCCAGCTTGGCACTCAAACAGGGACACCTGCACCAGGCGCCAGCCGGCGCAGACCAGACGTGGGCCGACGCGCTCACGGCCTACGAAGCCGCTGTCGACGCGCTGCTCGCGTTCTTGGAGGAGGCCACCGATGGCAAGTGAGAGGATGCGCGAGGCACTACGTTGGCTAGTGAACCTGCACTACGGCGTGAGCCGAGGAACAGTGCTCGTTGACGAAGACGACGGGGTTGTGCGGATTCCGGCGTCCGTTACCGAGGACGAGTTCGCGGCGGCGATAACCGAAGGGCGCGAAGCACTGGAAGAGAGTGACGAGCAGACGCGCCTTGAGGCCGCCGTTGTCGAGGCGGCGCTGGCAGAACGGCGGGCAGAGATGGCCTACGAGCAGATGACGCGGACGGTGTGGCCGTGTCAGTACAGCCGTGAGACGGTACAACCGGTCTATGCGGCACAAAAGGCGCTCGCCGTTGCCATCGATGCGCTGCTCGCGTTCCTGGAGGAGGGCAACGATGCCGACTGACGAGCGCTGCGAGACGTGCATGTACTGGGGAGCGCCGGTGACCGAAGGCCGGCGCATCTGCCGCAAGTTAGACTACACGGTCGGAGCTTGGGCACGCTGCGGGTTCTGGAAGCCGGAGGCGCTGCCGTTCGCGGATGAGCCGGTGGACAAAGAGGAGGACACCAATGTCCAATGATCCCGCTGCCGACATTCTGGCCAGCGTTCGCGCTGTCGTCGAGGAACGCGACGCGCTGCGCGCTCGAGTGGCGGAGTTGGAGACACTGACCCGCCGGCAGAGTACGGTGCTCGCCCACGCGGCGGACCTGCTCCACGAGCTCGACGCGTTCGCCGCGGAGGTATGCGAAGAGCCGGCGCCCGAACGCAGCCGAGCCACGACTGACGTGCCGCTGGCTCCGGGCACGCGCCTGGTGACGGTCTCGCTGGGCGACGAAGAGCCGGCGCCCGAGCCGGCCATCGCCCAGGCCGCGAGACGCGCTGCGGCCGCGCGAGGGGCGCGCGAGCGGCGCGCCTACTCCGACGCCGACGTGCACCAGTGGATCGCCGAACTCCGCGCCGGCTGCTCGATCTGGGAAATCCACAAACGCACCGGCGTGTCATACGCCCTGATTCTGGGCCGCGTCCAGAAAGCCGGCGGCGTGATCGAGCGGGGCCGCCTCGTTTCGATTCAGGAGGGCGTCACGAACGCGCCGCCCGAAATCACCGCCGACACGGACGAAGAGCCAGACGACTGGGACGCCTCTGAGATGACCATCATCATAGAAGAGCGCGAGCCTGAGCCTGAGATCGCCACCGACACTGACGACGTGCCCCCTTTTCTGCTGCACAGCCGCGAGAGCGATGCCGAGTCTGTGGCATCCTCCTAGACCCGGCGTGGTGCGCCTGGGATGACGAGGGCCTGTTCGACGGCGTGTGCGACGATTGCCAGGTCGAGGCGGGCCGGATCGCGGAGCAAACGGGGCTGCCGGTGGAGGTGGCGGTCAAGTTATGGACCGCGCCACGGCGGGACGCGCAGGACCCGGCGGAGCTGACGGCGTTGGAGGCGGAGATGGAGAGGGGGGCGAATGAGCGAGATTAAAGCTATCGAGACGATCTACAAGGGCTACAGGTTTCGCTCCAGGCTGGAGGCGCGCTGGGCGGTGTTCTTCGACGCGCTGGGCATCGAGTGGGAGTACGAAAAGGAAGGCTATGACCTCGGTGCGGCGGGCTGGTATTTGCCGGACTTTTGGCTGCCGAAACATGGGTACTGGATTGAGGTCAAGCCTAGCGAGCCTCTGGCAGGGTCCAATGACCACCTCAAGATTGCGGCTCTAGCGACGGCTCTCTCGCGCGATGTCTACATTGCCGTAGGCCCTCCCGGCCCGCCCTACGATTTCCGCTACTCGGACAGAATACAGACTTACTTTCGCCCCGTTCATCCTGGCGGCAACTTTGCCTCTCATGCCTGGTGGTGCTGGTGTCGGTCCTGCGGTGGCTATCTGCTATCCGTGTTCGGACATCTACACGAGACCTGCCCGTTATGCGGACAGGCGGCAGATGCTGGCAGAGTGGGGCTAGCCCGCGAGATTGATGGTATTGGCATAGCCCACCCTGCCATCGATGAAGCATACACCGCCGCCCGCTCCGCCCGCTTTGAGCATGGCGAAAGCCCAAAGGCATAGCGCATGGATCTTCTCCAGGCCATCGTTGCCCAACTGAACAGATCCGGCGTTCCTGACGCCAAGTTCCCTGACGCCAAGGGCGAATACTGGGCGCACTGCCCGCTGCCGGGCCATAGCATGGAACGCCAGCCGGACAACTTCTCCGTGAGCGCCAAGGGCTACAAGTGCTTTTCCTGCGGCGGCAACGGTTCGCTGAACGACCTCGCTCAGACCATGAACATCGACGTGCGCTCGGCCCGCCGGGGCTGCACGCTCGACGAGTACGCCAAGGTCAAGCACCTGGCGCCCGGCTTCCTCAAGGGCTTGGGTCTCTCCGATGGCGAATGGTTTGGCACACCGGTCGTGAACATCCCGTACAAGGACGAATCTGGTGCGCTGATCCGCATGCGCAAGCGCCTGGCCCTGCACAAAGATGGGCGCTCTAGCAAGGACAACCGTTTCCGCTGGGATAAGGGCAGCGAGCAGCCGCTGTACGGCCTCTGGCGCCTCACCGACGTCGAACACGCCGGCTGGGTGCTGTTGGTCGAAGGTGAGTCGGACTGCCACACGGCGTGGACCTACGGCATTCCGGCTCTCGGCGTGCCGGGCGCGAACAACTGGGACAAGGCCAAAGGGAGCATCCTCCCACGTCTCGCGGCGCTCGAAGTCTACGTCTGGCGCGAGCCGGACCAGGGCGGCGACGCTTTCATCAAGGCCATCCAACGCGACCTGCCCAACGCCCGGATCATCATCCCCCCCACGGGTACCAAAGACCTTTCCGAGGCGCACTGCCGTGGCGACGACGTGACCGCCGTCCTGGCTGGGCTCAAGGCCCTCGCGATCTCAGTGCTAGATGTGCGCCCGCTACAGGAGACAGCGCCAACCCTCGCCGCCTTTGCGCCGTGGGTCAGGGAGCAGCTGAGCGAGCGCAACGACCGCGATACCAAGCTGGCCATCGCCGGCGCGCTCTCCGCCTGGCTCCTGGGGCACAAACGGTTGATCGTTGACGACGGCCAGGACCAGGCCAAGGGCGGGCGCGCCTATCTGGTCTCGGACGATGGCGCCCTGTGGCCCCTCGACAAGGATGCAGTGAACACCCGGCTACTTCTCTACCAGGCCGGGCTCAACGGCACGGAGGCGGTGTACTCTTTCGTGATCGAAGCCATCACCATGGAGGCGTTCCGCTCTGGCGGTCACCTCACACTGTCCCGCTGGCAGGCCAACCGCAGCGATACGCTGTACGTGTCGTGCGGATATTGCCAGACCGTGCGCTGCCAGAACGGAGCCCTCGAGCGCATGCCGAACGGCACCGGCGATGTCTGGTTCGCGGCTGACGCTTGCTACCCCGAATGGCAGATCGCCACCCCGATTGAGCCGCACACACTGGCCGCCTTCCGGCCCAACGTCATCACGCCCGACGAGGTACCCGACTATACGCCAGAGACGCAGACGCACCTCCTCACGGCCTGGCTGGCGTGCTTGGTCTCCGGCCTGCGCCCGCTGCCTCTGCTTTGCTCTATCGGCATGAACGGCGGCGGCAAGACCACACTGGTCAAGGCCGTGATTCGCACGCTCCTGGGCCCGTCCGGCGACGTCGCCGGCCTTACAGACAACGTCCGCGACTTCCAGGTGCAGCTCACCACGACGCCGATCGTCGGCCTGGACAACGTCGATAACGAGGTGCCGCCTTGGTTCTGTGACGAGCTAGCCGCTGGCCTGACCGGCAAAAACATCGAGGTGCGGCAGCTTTATACCGATAGCACCCGCCTCACCAGACCCGTGACCGCGGCGTTGGCGATCACCACACGCACGGCGTCGTTTTTTCGTCCGGACGTCGCCCAACGGGCCCTGCCCATCCTCACCGAGGAGTTCGCCGATGCCGACCGTGTGGCCGACGAGGATCTGCTCGGTGAGGTCGACGCCCAGCGCGACGGCCTCCTCTCCTGGTGTGCACTGACCGCAGCGCGCCTGCTCACAGAGCGACGCGACGCGCCTCCCGGTCTGCCCCTGCGCTTTGTTGACTTTGCCCGCATGGTCTGGGCGCACATGCGCGCCCTTGGCCACCCGACGATGGCCGCACATATGCTCTTGGCTCTCCGCACCGCACAAGCACTGATCGTCGGTGAGGCGGATCCGCTCGTGGAGGCTATCGCGATGTACTTCCCCGAGATTGCCACGTTTGACCGCTGGGAGGGCACACCGGCGGAGCTGGTCAAAGCGCTGGCCATGGCGGGCGCAGAACTGCCCTATCTGGGCGGCGGAAAGCGCATTGCTCGCCAGTTGCGCGAATCCAGGAAGACCCTCGAGCTCATGGGCTTTCGCATGAGCGAAAACAAGAGTGGAACTCACACCTTGTTCACCCTGCAGAGCCAGATGGTCCGCGCAGAATCCGCAGAAAACGCACATTCCTCCGGAACCCGTATTGTTACATCTCGACTTTTTGAGCCAGATGTAACAATAGGCAAACCTGACGGAACTGCGGATTCTGCGGATTCTGCGCCGTCTACCGCTGATCCTGCCGACGACGATTCGCGCCCCGCGAACGATGGTACAGAGCCAGAGGAGGCCGAATGGCTGACGTTCTGATGGATGGCCCCGCGCTGCTCTCCGCCCTCGAGGGCGTCGGCGCCAGGTTGATGATCGTTGAGGGCACCCTGCGCGTCGAGGTGGCGTCGAAGGCGCTGACCCCGGCGATGCGCGCCGCCCTGGCCGACAAAGGCCCGCTGCTGTCGGCGTGGCTGGCTCGCGAGTGGCAGCGCCACTGCGCCAGCCTGCCGCTCCGCGTCGACGATCCCAGGCCGGACATCGCCGTTGACTCGCAGTGGTGGACGCAGCTCTTGAACCTTGCCCATGGCGCCGCGACGCTCGAGCTGCGCGAGGCGTTGCACTGCCTGCGCTGCCTGGGAGCGCGGCTGATCTGGGATGGGCCTGTGCTGCGCCTGGTGCGCGGAGACGAGATGAGCGCCGAGGAGTACGCCGGCTACCGGGAGCGCTGGCTGGTGCCGCATGCGGCGGAGCTGGGAGTGGCACTGAAAACATTGGCGTCATTGGCGCACCAGATCGAGGCACGGCGACGGGTGGCAGCATAGTGGCCAAGGAGCGCACTCCGGCCCAGCGCGCGGCGTGGCAGCGTTACCGCGAGCAGTACCAGCCGCACTACTCGCTGAACCCGGATCCGGGGTACGTCGACGTGGCGCTGGTGGGCAGCGTCTGGTATGACGCCAAGTGGCAGATCGCGCTAAACTATGAGCGGACGCGGCCAGACGAAGAGGGAGAGGAGTGGATCGTTGGCAGGACGTTCTGGCGCGGAGAGCGGTGCAAACTGGTCTATGACGAGCCGGTGGCGTTTCCGAAGAAGAGCCTGAGGAGGTTGCGCTGATGACGAAGCAGTGGAAACAGGCGGAAAGGGCCGTGGCTGCCAAAGTCGGTGGGAAGCGCGTCTCCAACCACGCGCTGGGGCTGCGCACGCCAGACTGCGAGAGCGACTGGCTGAGCGTAGAGGTCAAGTTGCGAAAGCGGCTGCCGGCGTGGCTGACTGGCGCCCTGGCGCAGGCTGCGACGAACGCGACGCCGGGGAAACTCCCCATTGCCGTGCTGCACCAGGCGGGGCAGCGCTACGACGACGCGCTGGTCGTGCTGCGGCTGAGCAACTTCGTTCAGTGGTTTGGCGACGTCAACTCATCAGTACTGCTTACAGGTTCGGAGGAGGAGGAGGCGACAACATGAACCTTGCGTCGGCGTTCCTGGTGGGGCTGCTTGGCGGGGGCTGCGGCGCACTCGTCACGTGGATGATTCTGGCGCTCTGCCGCGCCAGTGGGATAGAGGACGACGCGGCGGAGGCGTACCAGGCGGGCTATGCGGCGGGGTACGAGGCAGGAGGTTTCGGACATGAGCAGGCACAAGGCGCCGCCAAAGAGCGAGCGAGATCGGTTCGTCGTCTCGGACGGGATCAGCAAGGGTGAGAAGTGGGCGACGTATTCGCGGACCCAGTCCGGCAGCCTGTATCGAATCGTTTCTCCGGCGCTGCCGCTCAGGGATACGAAGGAAGAGGCGGAGGGGGACCTGCTCAGATGGCTGGGGGAGGAGACAGCGTGACGATTGAGCCAATCGGCGAGGCGGAGACGTGGGATCATCCGGCGATAGCGGCGCGGCTGAATGCGCTGATCGCGGCGCAGAACGAGCGAGCGGTGGACAACGCGCTAGAGGCGCTGCGCGAGGAGGACGAGCGGATGCGTGCGCATGAGGCGGAACTGAAGCGCGTGTACGTGGTAGTAGGTGAGGATATGGTGCTCAGCGGAGACGCGTACACCACCACTAGCTGGGTCATCGCCGTGTGCTCGACAGAGGACGAGGCACTGCGCCGGATCGTCAAGGCACCGCGCGCGCCAGGCAGCCGATACGTGTGCAGCGTTCAGGTGTGGGAAGTCGATGGGGGCCGAGTTAGCTGATCTGTGGCGAGCCATTCTGAGCGCGCACTAGGGGGTAGCCGGCGCATGAACGAAGCTCGGGCGATGTGGCGGCGCTGCATGGCCTCCTGGCCGGTAGTAGACGCGGCGACGCGGCGACGGATCGACGGCCTGCCTTGGCGAGTGAGGCAGGCCGTCGTCTGCGTCCACGGCGAGCGGCTGACCGTCGCGGCCACGGCGGCGCGTCTCGGCGTGGGGAAACGCACCGTGTACTACGACCTGTCGCTGGCCGACGCGCAACTGGCCGGCAGTGGCGCCAGGCTGCCAGACCTGGCCGACGTGAGCGTGCGGCGCCTCGCGGCGGCGGTGCTGCTCCAGGCCTGGCGGGACGCGCTGGATGGCAACGTTGAAGCGCCGGCAGCCAGGGAGTGGCTGCGCAACCACCCGTGGGCAGAGGCCCTGTGTGACGGGTGCGACGTGGATCGCGGCGAGCTCGTGCGGCGCATGGATAGGGCACTGGCAGAGCGGTGCGCCGAGGACTGATTGCAGCCTTTGCAGCTTGCAGCGGTGGGCGGTCTGCTATGCTGGTGCCAGGGACAGCCCGCCGTGGCCAGGGCCGCCAGACTCGGCAACGCCGAGGGGCGCTGTAACCCGAGCAAAGTGCGCCGGAAGAAACGGGGCGATAGGACGCGGCGGGGATGACAGCACGAACAGTACTCGCTACGCGCGGCAGGGCTCTGCCAGCGTACCAGGGCGAGTCGTTATAGCCACGGGCAGTGCGGACAGCGACGCCGCGTCGGGGACATCGGCAGCCGGAAGCCAGGCTGTGCGGAGGCGAACCCGGCGGCTACACAGGGCAGCCGCGTGCAATTCGCGGCCCCGTGGCTTAGTGGAGGGCAAGACATGCTGTACCGTTTCGCGCAACGCTTGATCGCGTGGCTCTGGCCGGTGCAGGTGCGGCTGGATAGATACGTGGGGCGGTGATGTGGCGCTTTCGCAGAAGCAGCGCAAGTTTGTCGAGGAATACCTGATCTGCTGGTGTGGCGCAGAGGCGGCACGCCGAGCAGGATATTCGGCGCGTGGCCATAGCGCGTGGACCAACGGTTACCGGCAGCTGAAGAGCGACGATGTCCAGGCGCTCATACGACAGCGCATTGCCGAGAAAGCGATGGCCGCTGACGAGGTGCTACTCAGGCTCGCCGAACAGGCGCGCGGAGAGCAGGAAGCGTACCTGCGCGAAGATGGGACCGTGGACCTGGGACGGCTGCTCGCTGACGGCAAAGGGCACCTGGTCAAGGCGACCAAGTGGGATCGCATGGGGAACCTCCTGATCGAGTTCTACGACGCGCAGGCGGCGCTTGCGCTGCTTGGCCGGCACCTCGGGCTACTGAAGGATCAGGTCGAGCATAGCGGGCCAAACGGCGGGCCAATCCCCGTCAAAGGTTATGTGACGGTGAGCCCGGATGATTGGGATGCTGAGGCGCCGTAACGTCTATCGGCCACTGGACTGGCAGGTAGCGCCGTGGCGAGACAGGTCGCCGATCCTGCTCCTGACGGGCTCGGCTGGCGGCGGCAAGTCGCGGCTGGCGGCGGAGAAACTGCACGGGTTTTTGCTGCGCTACCAGAACGCTATGGGGCTGGCAGTGCGCAAGACGCGGAACTCTATGACCAACTCGACGGTGCTGTTCTTGGAGCGCACAGTGATCGGCGATGATGCGCAGGTGGTACACTACCCGTCGAAGAATCGCTTCGAGTACGCCAACGGAAGTATCCTGGCCTACGGCGGCATGGCCAACGAAGAGCAGCGCGAGCAGATACGTTCGATCGGCTCCGGCGGTTCGGTGGACATGGTGTGGATGGAAGAAGCGACACACTTCACCGAGGACGATTACAACGAGATCATGCCGCGCATGCGCGGGACAGCGGCGGACTGGCGGCAAGTGATCCTGACGACGAACCCGGACACGCCGTCGCATTGGATTCACCGGCGGCTGATCGAGGGCGGTGAAGCGCGAGTGTACAGATCGGGGGCGCTGGACAATCCGCACAACCCGCCTGATTACGTCGAGGCGCTGAACCGACTGACGGGGCCGCTGCGCGACAGGTTGCGCGACGGGCGCTGGGTCCAGGCAGAAGGCGCCATCTACTCCGACTGGGATGCGACAGTGCACCTGATCGACCCGTTCCCGATTCCGGCGGGGTGGCGGCGCTTTCGCAGCATCGACTTTGGCTACACCAACCCGTTTGTGTGCCAGTGGTGGGCGATGGACGGCGACGGGCGGCTCTACCTCTACCGCGAGATATACCGGACGCAGCGGCTGGTGGAGGATCACGCGAAAGAGATCATGGCGCTGAGCCAGGGAGAGGCGATTGAGGCGTCCGTGGCCGACCACGACGCAGAGGATAGGGCCACGTTGGAGCGTTACGGAGTGTACACGCAGCCGGCCATCAAGGACGTGTCGCCGGGCATCCAGGCGGTGCAGGCGCGGCTGAGGCGAGCGGGCGACGGCAAGCCACGGCTGTACATGATGCGCGATGCGTTGGTCGATGCGGACCCGGCACTTCTCGCCGCCCGGAAGCCTACCTGCACTGAGGAAGAGATCGCCGGCTACGTGTGGCAAGGGACCGGCGAAGGGCGGGCGACGAAAGAGGAGCCGCTGAAGCTGGACGATCACGGGATGGATGCGATGCGTTACGCAGTGATGCACGCAGATGGTGGCGGTACATGGTGGATATTCTGACGCAGCCCTACAGGATTGCTACGCCATCCGCCAAGGGCGTGCGGCTAAGCGATCTGCCTCCCGAGGCGTGGCACTACCTGCGCGGCGGTGAGGATGCGAGCGACCTGGCGCGCTTTCACCGCACCGTGCCGTGGCTGTTCCGTGGCGTCGACCTGCGCGCCGACGCCGTGGCCGACATGCCCTTCGTGATTATGCGCGGCCAGACAGAGTTCGACAGTTCGCGTGACTGGCAGAACAAAGTGGGCTTTCTGCCGCACCCGCGCGACATTCTGTGGCTGATCGAGGCCTCGCTGACCATCTGGGGCTACTGCTACCTCGAGCAGGGCCGCAACGCTGGCCGGCGGCTGCGCGACCTGCGCTACCTGCTGCCCACCACGGTCAGGCCGGTGATCGACGCGGCGCAGGGGCTCACCGGGTTTGAGCGCACGGCCAACGGCCAGCGCCTGGACCTTGGCGCCGAGGAGACGGTGTACTTCTGGGCGCCGGACCCGTTTGTGGAGATGGGGCCGCCACGCAGCTCGCCTGTGCAGGCGGCGCTTGCTGCGGCCGGCGTGCTGGCCAACGTGGATGACTTTGCGGCAGCGTTCTTTGCGCGCGGAGCCATCAAAGGCACGCTACTTACTGTCAAAGGCAACCCGCCGGACCAGGAGCGCGAACGCATCCGCTCATGGTGGCAGCGCCTGTTCAGCGGCGTGAAAGACGCCTGGAGCACGGCGGTGGTGAACGCCGACGCCGTGACGCCTGTCGTGGTCGGAGAGGGGTTGGAGTCGCTGGAAAAGAGCGACCTGACGCGCGGGAAACGCGAGGACATTGCCACGGCGCTGGGCATTCCGCAGACATTGCTCACGAGCGATGCGGCCAACTACGCCACGGCGCAGGCGGATCGCCTCAGCCTGTACGACCTGACCGTCCGCCCGGAGTGCACCTCCATCGCGGACACGCTGAACGCGCAGGTTTTCGGGCCGCTGGGCTACCGCTTCCGGTTCCAGCCGGAGTCGTTGAACCTTTACAAGGCCAACGAGCAGGAGCGCAGCGCTTCGCTGGCGTCGTTGCGCACGGCGGGGCTGCCGCTGCTCCTGGCGATGGACATTCTGGGCTACGAGCTGACGGATGAACAGCGCGCGGGGCTTGAGCAGGCGGAAGCACAACGTCAGGCGCAGGCGGAGGCGTTGGCGGCGCGGCTTGGCAGTCAGGCGCCGAGTGACGGAGAGCGGGACGAAGAGGAGCCGCCCGACCGGTCCGGTGAGGAGTTGCGCACCTGGCGTCGTTGGGCGTTGCGACGCGTGCGCCAGGGCAAACAGTTGCGTGACTTTGAGACGCACAACGTGTCTCCGGCGCTGGCCGGCGCGATTGCCGGCGCGCTCGAGGGCGCCACGACGACGGGTGAGGTGGATCGCGTGTTCGACGGCGTGTGGGTAGGGTATCCCTGAGATGGACATTCCGAACCGCGACGAACTCGAGGCGCAACTGGCGCGGTCGCTGGGGAAGTTGCAGAAGGCGCAACTGACCAGGTTGCTAGAGTACCTGGGCGATCCGCCGCGAGTAGAGAACGTGCCGGCGGAGTTCTGGGAAGAGATCGGCAAGGAGCTCGTGGAGGTCCTGCGCCCTTTTCTGGCGGAGATCTACCTGAGCCAGGCGGAGGGGCTATTGCACGCTAGCCCGGCCATCGGCGTGGATTGGGCGCTGGTGAACGAGGCGGCCAGCGACTGGGCGCGGCGCTACACCTACGACCTGGTGCGGGGGATCACCGAGCACACGCGCGGGGCGCTGCAACGGGCGGTGGGCAGTTTTTTCGACGAGGGGCTGACGCGTGGCGAACTGGAAGCGCAACTGTCCGGCCTGTTCGGGCCAGTGCGCGCCGAGATGATCGCCGTCACGGAAGTAACGCGGGCAGCGGCGGAAGGCCAGCAAGGGCTCGTCACCGAGGTTGCCGGGCAGGGCGTTGCGATGGTCAGTGCCTGGTCAACGCGCAACGACGAGCTAGTCTGCCCGATCTGCGGGCCACTGCACGGGCGAGACGCTGACGGCTACGACGCAGGGCGCACGCCGTACTGGGTGCACCCGGTGAGCGGACAGCGCTACGGCAACCCGCCAAGTCACGTGCGCTGCCGTTGCGGAGCTGCTTGGAGGCTGCCCGACACGCCGGCAGTGCCGACGCCGTTTCGGACGGGAGAGTAGCGAGTGGCGTTCTCGCAGGTCGTCACGCGAACCTTCGGAGCCCGGCCCACGCTGCTGGCGCGCAACAGGGCCAGCCTGGCGGCGATCGAGGACCCTGACTGGGAGCAGACCCTCGTGGTGGATACGGTGGGGCGCGGCGTCGCCTGGGCGAACACGAACCTCGCCACGGTAAAGGCGACTGGTGACTACGTTTGGGTGCTGGACGATGACGACGTTTGCGCGAACCCGGCGCTGATCGGGACGCTGAAGGCACATCGCGGCGCACCAGTGATCGTGTGCCGGGCCACGCACGCTCGGTTCGGAGTGTTGCCACACGATGCGCATTGGGGCGCCCCGCCGGTGCCTGCCGATTTCGGGTGGTCCAACCTGTTCGTGCGCGGCGATGTATGGGAGGCGCACCGGTCTTTTCTGGCCCAGTGCGACGTGTACGAGGCAGATTACCTGTTCGCCGCGCACCTATGGGCAGAGGCGGCGCCGTGGCAGTGGTGCGACGTGGTAGCGGCGCACTACCCGCGAGTGAGCGCCGGAGCGGGGGAATCGTGAGCGTCACCATCGAGATCGACGGGCTGGAGCGGCTGCAGGGCAAGCTCAAAACGCTGGAGTCGGGGCGTTACCTGCGAGCCGTGATGCAGGCGGCAGCGCTCGACATCCGGGGCTACATGGCATGGTACCCGCCGAGCTCCGAGGCCAACGATCCGGCAGGGCGGCGCTGGTACGAGCGGGGCTTCGGGCCGCGCTGGTGGCGCAGGGACGGGACGATCAGCGGCTACCACACGTCGGAAATGCTGGACAAGAAGTGGGCGGCGGCGAGGCCGAGGGTAGACACGCGGGGCCTTACGGCGCGCGTTGGTGTGAACGTGTCCTATGCGCCCTACGTGCAGTCAGCGAAGAGCCAGGCGCGGTTCCACAAGGCGCGCGGCTGGCGCACCGACGCGGACGCCGTGCGAGAGCGCGGGCCGCACGTGATCCGGCTGGTGCAGGCGGCGGTGCGGCAGATTCTCGAACACGAGGCAGTGATGAGCACCTACGGTGCGCTGAGTGACATGCTGAAGGGGAAGAGATGATGGACGCGGACACGCTCATTGCCTGTGGCGACGCAGTCAAGGCGCTGGGGGATGGCAAGGTTGGCGGGTACCTGGTGCGCTTCTCGGGGCCACGCGACCCGGACCTCGAAGGCGAGTTTTTCACGGCGAGCACGTTTTTCGGGCCGGCGAAAACGAGCACTGTCTACTACCAGCATGCGATGGATGACCGCCTCGGTGGACGGGTGCTCGATGAGGACGCCACGCTCAAGTTCGATGACGTCGGCGTGTGGATCGAGGCGCAGCTCATGATGCGCGATGAGTACGAAAAGTTCATCTACGAGATGGCCGAGCAGGGGCGCATGGGCTGGTCCAGCGGCACCGCCTCGCACCTCGTGGAGTATGAAGACATGGGCGCGGCGCGCTGGATCAAGCGCTGGCCGTTGGGCCTGGATGCGTCGCTCACGCCGACGCCGGCGGAGCCGCGCAACACCACTGTGCCACTCAAAACGTGGGAACCCGTGCAGCTGAGCCCGGAGGCAGCGCCAGAGGGCGGGGCGGAGTCCCCGCCGGCGCCTGCGGTGGTAACGCTGTCGGGGGATTCGATTCGTCATAGCGCACCTATAAGGAGTGCAAACATGGAACCCATTGTGAACCCGCAGACCGAGCCGCAGGCGGAGCCCAATCTGCCGCAGGCTGTACAGGATCAGCTCAAAACGCTCTCGGACCGCATGGATCAGGTCATGCAGATCATGCAGGACTCGCCGGCGATCCGCCGAGCGGGCTACATCACGCAGGACGGAGGCAGCGCTGACAAGGGCATCAAGTCCTTCGGGGACTTCCTCACGGCGGTGCGGCGCGGCGACATGAAGCGCATCGAGACCGTGTACCACACCGGGCGCGACACTACCAAGACCTTGAACGAGGACGAGGGCACCGCCGGCGGCATTCTCGTGCCGGAGGAGTACCGCACGGACCTCCTGCGCGTGGCCGACATCGCCTCACCGATCCTGGCCTTGGTGCAGCGCATCCCCGTGAACAGCGACGCCGGCGAGTGGCCGGCGCTGGACGAGTTTACCGCGCCGACTGCCGGAGTGGGCGATACGGCAACCGCTGCCGGTGTCAAGGCGACGATCCGGGCGGAGGGCGCCGACTACGACGCCACCGAGCCCGAGTTCACCTGGCTAAACTGGCGCGTCCACGAGATCGGCGGGCTGGTCTCCGTGACCAAGGAGCTGGTCGCCGATTCGCCTGCCGCCATCGAGATGCTGCTCCGTCAACTGTTCGGCATCGCCATCGCGCACAAGTTGGAGCACTACGTCCTGCGTGGCACCGGCGTGGGCCAGCCGCTGGGCGTGCTGAACGCGCCCTGCGCCGTCGGAGTCAGCCCGGACGTGGCCGGATACTTTGGCTACGCTGACGCGCTAGAGATGGTGAGCCGCTTCATGCCGGTGACGGACCGCGTCCGCTGGGCGATGCACCAGACCCTGATCCCCGACCTGGGGACCTGGGAGATCGGCACGCACGGCGTTTCGGCGCCGAGCATCACCGACCTTGGCTACGGCCAGCCGGTGAAAAGCCAGCACCTGCCGGCGGCGGACAGCGCCGGCTGCATGGTTCTGGGCGACTGGGGCACCTACCTACTGTTCGAGCGCAGCGGCCTGACCGTGGCCTACTCGGAGCACTTCTACTTCGGCTCGGGCAAAGTAGCGTGGAGGTTCGACCAGAGGTGCGACGGCATGCCGTGGATGAAGAACTACATCACCCTGGCGGACTCGGGCGGGACCACGACCGTGTCGCCCTTCGTCTACTTCAACGACTGACGCGGCTGAGTAACAGGGGCGCTGCCCGTGGGCGCCCCGCAGGAATAGAGAGGAGACTTGGCAATGACTTACCATCCGAGGCTTTCGGAGCAACTGTCCGTAGTGGGGCGGATCAAGCCGCAGTCGATCACGGCAGCGGCCACGGCGACGTCCGACATCGTGGACATGCGCTACCACTCGCGGTTGCTGGTGCTGGTCAACCTGGGCGACTACGGTGCTGGCAACGATGGGTCGGTCGCGGTGGCGCTGTACGGCGACTCGGCCAGTAACATGGCTACTGAGGCCGCGATCTCGGGCAAGTTGCTCACGACTGCATCGTTCACCGGTTCGGTGGGCGACGACGCGGTCGGGGTCATCGAACTCACCGCAGAGGAACTGGCGGACGTTGGCCAGACACAGCGGTATGTGCGGCTCAAGATCACGCCGAGCGCCCAGAACCTGACCGCCGGGGCGATCCTGCTGGGCGACCACAGTCGCTATGGCGATGCAGCCGACTTCGACCTGAGCAAGGTGACCGAGATCATCGCCTAACCTGAGGAGGACTGATGCACGCGGAGGCGCTGGACTTTGTGAGCCGCAGCCTGGCCGGCGGGGTGCGTGGCCTCCGCGTGCTTGAGATCGGTAGCCTGAACGTGAACGGGACGCCGCGCGGGCTGTGCGATGGCTGCGCGGAGTACGTCGGGATCGACCGCGTGGCTGGGCCTGGCGTCGATCTGGTCTGCGATGCGGCGGACTACGATGGCGGGCGCGGGTTCGACGTAGTGCTCTGCTGCGAGGTACTCGAGCACGCGCCGATGCCAGAACTGGTGATCGCCTGCGCGTGGCGAGCGCTGAGGCCGTGGGGCCGGCTGGTGCTCACGGCAGCGGGGCCGAAACGCGCGCCGCACGGGTGCGATGGCGGCCCCCTGGCGCCTGACGAGCACTATCGCGGCATTGAGGTTGCGGAGCTGAGCAGAATGCTGCAAGACTGGCAAGTGGTTGAGACCGAGGACCACCCGGAACGCGGCGACGTATACGCGCGGGCGGTGCGCCCATGACCTGGCCGCGCGTGCTGATCTACTGCCCGGTGGCGCCCACAACGCCAAAACTATACGGGCGCACAGTGCAGAGCATCTTCGGGATGCGCTGGCCGGGGCAGGCCGACGTCGTGTTCGGGCGCGAGGATAAGCCGGAGCGGCCCGGCTACCTGAACGTGTTGGACAAGTACACCAGAGCGCGCGAGATGGCCCTGACCGGCGGCTACGACGCGCTCCTGACGGTCGAGGCGGACATGGTCGTGCCGCCGCTGGCGTTGGAGCGGCTGGCGCTGGTCAAGGCGGACGTGGCCTACGGGCTGTACTGTTCGCGGCACGGGCGGTACTCGTGGCTGGCGTTTCTCACGCTGCACGAGCGTGGTGGGACGTCGATCACGGTGCGGCCCGACCTGATGCGCGCCGCGTGGGGGCGCGTCATCGAGACGCAGGGCGTCGGGCTGGGATGCACGTTGATCTGGCGGCGCGTGCTGGAACAGGTGCCGTTTCGCTGCCCCAAGACCAGCATGGCCAACGACTGGTACTTTGCGCTGGACTGCGCGGCGGCGGGGTTCGTGCAGAAAACCGACTGCGGCGTGGTCTGCGGCCACATCACACAGGAACCCAGCCCGCTGGTGATCTGGCCGACGATAGACGATCCGGAGCGGCACTATCGTTTCGAGTTTCTAGGGTGAGGCGGCCATGTACTGCACGCTGACGGAGCTCAAAACCTACCAGGCTGTCGCCGGTGACGACGACGACGCGCTGCTGACGCTGTTGCTCAACTCCGCCAAGGCGTTGATCGACCGCCACTGTGGGCGCACCTTTGAGGCCTCGGCGGACGCCACGCGCTACTTTACTGTGGGCGTTGACACCGACGGGCGGACGCTGTACCTGGACCGCGACCTGTGTCAGATTACGAGCATCGTGACGAACGCCGACGCAGACGACGGCGGCACGACGCTGACGACTGCCGACTACACCACGCGCCCACGCAACGAGACGCCCTACCACGCCGTCGTGCTGCGAGCGTCGAGCGACGCCGTGTGGGAGTACACGGATGACCCTGAAGAGGGCATCGCGGTGACGGGGCGTTGGGCGTGGTCAGTGACGGCGCCAGACGACGTCGTGCAGGCGTGCCGGCGGACGGCAGCCTGGTTGTATCGACAGAAGGACTCCCAGGTGTTCGACGTAACGGCGCAGGTAGCCGTCGGGGCGGTGACCATCCGGCAGGAGCTGCCGCGCGACGTGCGGGATATGTTGGAGCCCTACGTGAGGCGGATAATATGAGTGTCTACATAGTAGTCAAGAGGGTCTGGTCGCTGGCCCTGCAACGCGACTTCGAGCCGGGAGAGGAGATAGCGCTTGGGAATCCAATCGAGGCGGGGCTGTTGATCGAGCGCGGCTGCATCGTTCCGGCGGAGTACGACTGGCAGGCGGCAGAGAAGGCGAAGGTGAGCGATGCGGACGTTCGCTGAGTTCGCCGCCGACCTGACAGGCATGACGGTAACGGGCATCAAGCGCGTCTATGTTACGCCGCCGGAGTCGCTGAACAGCGCGGACTTGCCGGCGCTGTTCCCCATGTTACCAGAGGGCGAGCAGGCGCCGCTCACGTTCGGCACGTCGGAGTACAGCGGCAGCCGGATGCTCGAACTGTGGGTGCCGGTAAAGGCAGCGGCCCAGGGCACGCTGGCCGAGGCCTACGTCGCACTGACAACGCTGATGGACAATCTGGATGATGCGCTGCGCACGCTGGATGCGACCGTGCCGTATCGGCTGACGTGGAACGTGCGGGCGTCGCTCTTGACTGTGGCGGGCACGGACTATCGCGGCGCCGTGGTGACGGCGACCGCAGAGGAGGACTGAGAGATGGCGGATCATGTGCTGATCAAGGACGCGGTTATCACGCTCGACGGCCACGACGTGTCAGGGAACTCGAACGAGGTCTCTATCGAGATCACCCGGCCGACCGACGAGTGCGAGCCGTTCGGCGCCGACTACGTGGAAACGGGCGCCGGTGCCATGCGGGTAACATTCCGCATCCGTGGCTACTACGACAAAACGGCGGACAGCCTCTCCGACGTGGCGGAGGAACTGGTCGCTGCCGGGACAGAAGCCACTCTGGCGATTTACCCGGAGGGGACTACCACCGGCAACGAGAAGTATGGCGGCACGGCGGGGATCACGGGCATCACGCCGACGTTCACCAAGGGGCGCTTCGCGGTCTGCGAGGTGTCGGGCTACATCAACAGCTACGCCCGCAGCACCGTGGCGTCGGGTTCAACGTGATCCAGGGCACTGAGGGGAGACGACTATGCGGCTGACCTACGCGCTGGGGGAGCAGGAGCACTGGGTAGAGGTGCGCGACGACGTCGTTTGGACGCGCAAGAAGCTCCGGGAGATCGTCGATGCGCGCGTCGACCGGGCCGTAGACGTGGTGCGCCAGATGGATGGCTACGTGACGGGTTGCCACATCGTGGACGCCGACGGCGTCGAGCACGACGACTGGTCGGAGATCACCGACGCCGTGCTCGACAACCTGCACCCCGGCGTTCTGGAGTTCGTCGCCTGGCTGCCGGTGCACGCCAAGAACGGCCAGGCGGCGCTGGGAAACGTGAGAGGCGGGCGGTTGTAGCGTACCTGTGCGGTACGCGCAACAGTCCGCCTGACGCGGTGGTAGACGCCTGGTGGCTGCGCACGTTTCAGCGCCCGCTGGAAGAGCTGGACAGCGCCGACTGGCCGCGACTGATGCGCGCGCTGGAGGCGGACCGCATCTGGCGCGCCAAGGAAACGATCAAAGAGTGGGAGGCCGGACGGGTCTCCAGCGCGGTGCTCGACGAGGCGGTGAGCGACGATCTGTTTGAGGAGCTGATGGATGGCCTCAGAGACGCTCGACATCATCATAAAGGCCAGGAACGACGCCAGCCGAACGCTCAGTAGCACGCAGACGATGTTCGACGGGCTCAAGAAGGCTGCGGCGGGGATCGGCATTACGTTTAGCGCGGCGCTTGCTGGCCGGGCGGCAGTAGAGCTGGTCCAGTTGGGGGCCTCCGCGCAGCGCGTGGAGGGCTCGTTTCGCCAGTTGGCCGGCAGTGGCGCAGACGAGATGCTAGAACGCCTCCGAGTAGCAGCGCGCGGGACCGTCGCCGATACCGAGCTGATGCTCAGCGCCAACAAGGCTATGATGCTGGGCGTGAGCGACAGCTCGGACACGCTGGCACGCCTGCTCGAGGTGGCGGCAGAGCGCGGCAAGGCGCTCGGCCTGAGCACGACGCAAGCCTTTGGCGACATCGTAACGGGCATAGGCCGTCTCTCGCCCCTGATCCTGGATAACCTCGGCATCGTCACCGGCGGGGCGGCTGTATACGACGACTACGCGCGGAGCATAGGCAAAGCCGCCGAGCAGTTGAGCGACTTTGAGCGTCGCCAGGCGCTGGTGCAACTGGTGCTGGACCAGAGCGCCGGGGGCGCTGGCGCGGCGAGCATGGCGGGGATCGCCGACACTCAGACGGGGATCGAGCAACTGCGCGCAGCCTGGGCCAATCTGAAAACAGAGGTCGGCGCGGGACTGTCCAACGAGCTAGCGTCGTCCGGCCTGGTGGCGTGGATTCCCAAGGCCATCTCGGACGTGGCCGGTTTCGTGAGCGTCAGTAACCAGGTAGACAAGACCCTCGACGCCTGGGTAGAGCGGCTGTATGCGTTCCAGCAGGCCGGCGGGATCAGTTACGGGGCGATGCTGAAACTGACCACCCAATCGTCTCTGCTTGGCTACCAGGTAGAGTACGGTTCGATGAGCATGAACCGCATGCAGGTCGAGCTAGCCAAGCTGGAACGGGAAGCCGGCCTGTATAACGCGGCGGCGAACGAGGCAGCCTACGCCACGCTCCTGGCGTCTGAGGCCATGGCCGGCATGGGCATGGACGCAGGCGCTGCGGTTGGTGGCGTGAACGCTCTGACACGCTCGCTCTACACGCTCATCGAGGCCTCGGCGGCCATGGGCGCCTACCAGGTGGGCGCTCCGGTGCGCCAGGGCTGGCAGGCACAGAACTATGCGGACCAGATACGGGAGCAGTTGGCGGCGAGGCAGGCGGCCAAAGAGGCCGAGTGGGATTACAACTACGCCCTTGCGGATGAGTCTGGCCAGCTAAGCCTGTTGCAGGAAAAACTCCAAGGGGTTCAGGAGGGCACCGAGGACTGGTACCGCATCAAGACGCAGATGGCCAGTCTGGACCGGAGCACGCGAGGCGGAGCCGCCGGCGGTGGTGGCGGCATCAGCGACGCGGAGCAGCAGGCGCGCGAGATGGCCACCCGCGTGCAGGGCGCCATAGACGCGGTGTTCGCGCCCAGCCAGGTTACCGAGCGCGATTGGTGGGAGACGCACCTGGGGCTCTACGAAGACAAACCCGACGAGTTTCTGCGCCGCTTACGCTCGGCGGCCAACGAAGCGGACAGCGAGTGGAAGCACCTCCTGGGCGGGCGCACCGGCGAGTCGGCGCAACTCTACCTGGCCCAGCAAGAGGAGTTATGGCGCACCGGCCAGTGGTCGCAGATGGGCGCGGGCTTCGACCCCACGGCGGCGCGCGAGGCCATAGTGCAACAGGCGCTGGCGCGGCTACAGGCGGAGTCGAGCCGCGAGGCCATGATCGCCGAGATCATGAACGATCCCCGGCTGGGCGGGTTCAGCATGGCACAACGCGAGCAGGTGCTCGGCGTCGGCTCGGAGAGCGGCGGGGCGACCTACGCGGAAGCGTGGGTAACGGGCGCCGTGTCGGTTGACGCCGGCAAGGAGTTTACCGATGCCTTCAGCGCCCAGTTGGAAGGACAGGAGGCGCGCTGGCGCGTGTTCGGCAGCCTGTCGGCGGGCTGGATGATCGACGGGATGGGCGACGCGGCGGCCCTTGCCAGCAATGCGCTGGTGGATGTGCTGTTCCCCGGCATCATGGACGAGTTGCGCCGCGCTGGTGTTGTAGCGACGCCGTGACCATAGAACGAGTGAGCACATAGATGACGACGAAGATCGGCGTATCGGGCAGCGAAAGCTCCGTACCGGACCCGCACCGACCGGGGTACACGGTGACGGTTTCCGATGTGGCGCACTCTGAGCGGGGGCTAGACGGCTCTCTGAACACGCTGTTCGTCGCGGCCAAGCGCCGCTGGCACGTCGAGTGGCGCCTGCTCACAGCGGCGCAGCGGACGACGCTCTGGACGGCGCTCACGCTGCAACAGCACGTGTCCTGGATGCCACCCGAGGGGGGCACATACACCGTGCGGGTGACGAACCCGACGTGGCGGCAGACGGCGGCGGCTGACTACGCTGCCGAAGCTGACCTTGAGGAGGTCTAGTGGCGCAGTCCACGACTGGGACCAGTCTGGTAGCCAACTACGCGGCGGCATGGCGGGTCGCCGCGCGGTCGGTAACCGTCTGCTGGGACGGCACCAACTGGACCGACGAAACGGCGCGGGTACAGTCGGTGAGCATTCGGCACGAGCTGCTGAACAGCGCCCTGGGGCTGCCGATGCTCGGTCAGGGGCTGGCCAGCCAGGCCACGTTGACCATGAACAACCGCGATGGGCGCTACTGCGCCAGCCTGAGTGGGTCCGTGGCGCACACCTACTGCCCGAACGGCGTCTATCGCGTGCCGATACGCATAGCCATGGGCTACTCGGGCGAGACGCTGCGCCAGTTCACCGGCGAGATCGTGGCCGCGCCAGGGTCAGAGACCGTCGGGCGGCGCACCGTCCAGTTTCAGTGCCAGGACTACTCCTACCCGCTGAAGCAGATCAAGCACCGCTCCACGGTGGCAGAGAACGAGCGCGCCGATGAGGCGATGGCCACGTTGCTGGACGCTGCCGACAGCGCCGACGCGGCATTCGCAGCGGCCACGACGCGAGCGCTCGATGTGGGGCTGGTGGTGATCCCGTACACCTGGACAGACGATGAGAACCTGTGGGCCGAGCTCGGGCTCCTGGCGGCGTCCGAGGCCGGCATGATTCACTTCTCCAAAGAGGCGGAGTTCCGCTTCTGGCGCCAGACGGCGTTCCTGGAACGGGCCTACTCTACTACGTCGCAGGTGACGCTGGCGCGCGCGCGGTGCTTTACGCTGGACGATGATCTGTCGTGGCTGAACGCCTACACCAAGGTCATCGTGGAGGCCTCGCCGTGGCGCCGCAGCGCTCTCGCCGAGGTCTACCAGTGCCAGGCAGAGATCGTCGTGGAGCCTGGCCAGACCTTGACGCACCGCGCGCGGTTCACGCATCCGGTGATGAGCGTGATCACGCCAGTGGAGGGCACCGACTATCGCGCCGTGACGGCGGGGATGAGCGATCTATCCGGCAACCTGGTGCTGGGGATTACGGCGTATGCCCAGCAGGCCACGATCACGCTACAGAACACGTCGAGCACGCAGGCGATCTACGTGCTGGGGCTGACGGTGCGCGGCTACCCGCTCGAAGGGCGCGCCGACGACAAACAGGAGTACGCGGCGACGCTCACGCCCGCACAGGTCCCCGGCGAGAAGGACTACAGCGTGCCGGCCAACGCCTACGTGCAGACGCGCCTCCAGGCGGAGTTGCTGGGCACGCGATTGCGCGACCTGTTGCAGCGCCCGCGCCGGCTCATTGGCTGGTCGGGGCCGCTCTGCCCGTGGCTCGAGCTGGGCGACCGGGTGACGCTGGTCGATGCTTCCCACGGATTCAACCAGGACTGCATCGTGCTAAACCTTGGCATCGAGGCTGGCGCGCAGAACATGGACATGGATTTGACGCTGCTGCCCGTGGCGAGCCTGTTCCCGTACAGCGCCTACTTCGTGTGGGGCACGTCGGCCTACGCTGACAGCGGGTCAGACAGGAGCTTTTACTGATGCCGCGTGCTGCGTTTCCGCTGATTCCAACGGTAGAGACTGGACAGGTGTTCAGCGCCGCCGTGCTGCGCCAGGGCCATGCGGCGGCGATCAACTACCTGTTCGGCGAGAGCCATGCCTCGTGGCCGCTGGCCCACGTGCGGTTGCCGTCCACCGACGTGTACCAATCTGCCTACACCACGATCTGGGAGCTGTGGGGCTTGCACGCATCCCAGACGCTCTACTACCGCTTGCTGATCAAGGTCAACTACGGCAACGAGTTCGACCGCACCTGGGCGTACCGCGTGCAGGTGTCGCCGGACGGCGGCACAACCTGGTACACGGCGGCCAGCGAGAGCGGCACGCAGAACACCTACCAGCTCAAGGAGAACGTCGTCAACCTGGCGGCGGTTTCAGACGGCGCAGGGGGCTACGTCGACGATCACCTGACGATGGGGCAGGTGTACCAGTGGCGCTTGCAGGTGGCCGTGACCAACCAGCCGGACCCGGCAGACTGCACCGTGCACTGCATCCCGTGGGCGCTGGGCACGCGCAAGAGCGTAGCCGGCTGGATTACTCCGCCGACGTTCACCGCTGCCACGTCGAACCCGGCGCACGCCAACACCCTGGCCGACGACGCGCAGGCGCTGTACGATGCGCTGCCGCCCGGCGATGCTGCACTGGCGTTCCCGGAGCTGCATACGATCACCTTCGCGTCCACCTGGGAGGAGTTGACGCGGGCGGTCTACCGGTACCGCCCGGACATGCTCTACGTGGCCGTGTTGGGCTCGGCATGGGCCGATGAGACCTGGCAGTGGCGCGTCAAGGTCGAGACGGACAGCGCCTCAGCCGTCGTGTACACGTCGGGAACGATCACCGGCGACGAGGCCACGGAGCTGTCCGAGTACTCGTGGGGCAACGCCCAGATGATCGATCTGACGACAGGCGCTGCGGCAACGGCGCTGGCGGCAGCGGGGATCACGCTGACGCTGGGCAACTGGTATCGCGTCGTCGCGGAGGTCTACTCGACGGCCAGCCCGGGGCGCGCCTGGGCAGCGGGGGCGGCGATCTACCGCACGTCCAACATGGCGGCTGCCGCAGGCTACACGGTGCCGCACCTGTGGGCGCACGGCGACCAGAACATCGGCCCGACGTATCTGAACCAGTATTCGGCAGACCTCACGGCGCTC